>Ga0194055_10002281_pt1 | contig 15299 bp, 13 predicted proteins | sample SepL449m_MetaG_FD_155482 | JGI IMG/M metagenome (GOLD analysis project Ga0194055, IMG submission 155482) | Anoxic zone freshwater microbial communities from boreal shield lake in IISD Experimental Lakes Area, Ontario, Canada - Sep2016-L442-9m | ecosystem: Environmental > Aquatic > Freshwater >... | reverse complement strand
GCCTTCCAGTACGCGACCGGTGAACTCATCAACGATGAGCACCTCGCCGTCGCGCACGATGTACTCCTTGTCCTTGCGAAAGAGCGACTCGGCCTTGAGCGCCTGGATGAAGTGGTTCACCAGCTGCCCGTGCACGTCGAGGTACAGGTGGTCGATGCCCAGAGCGCGCTCCACCTTCTCCACGCCCGTCTCGAGCGGGGCGACGGTCTTGCTCTTCTCGTCCACCTCGTAGTCGGTCTCGCGCTTGAGCGTGGGCACGATGCGGGCGAAGCGGTAGTAGGTGTCTGCCGCGGCCTCGGGGACACCCGAGATGATGAGCGGCGTGCGGGCCTCGTCGATCAGGATGGAGTCGACCTCATCCACGATGCAGAACGTGTGGCCACGCTGCACGCAGTCGTCGAGGCGCACGGCCATGTTGTCGCGCAGATAGTCGAACCCGAACTCAGAGTTGGTGCCGTAGGTGATGTCCGCGGCGTACGCGGTGCGGCGGTCGTCCTCGGGCATCATCGAACCGATCACACCCACCGTCAGGCCCAGGGCCTCATAGACGGGCCGCATCCAGTTGGCGTCGCGCGATGCCAGGTAATCGTTGACCGTCACCAGGTGCACGCCATCGCCGGTGAGGGCGTTGAGCACCACGGCCGGCACGGCGGCAAGGGTCTTGCCCTCACCGGTGCGCATCTCCGCGATCTGGCCCTCGTTCAGCACCATGGCGCCGATCAGCTGCACGTCGTACGGGCGCATGCCCAGGCTGCGCCACGAGGCCTCGCGCACGAGCGCGAAGGTCTCGTCGAGCACCTCGTCGATCTCGGTGCCATCGGCCAGGCGCGCACGGATATCGACGGCACGCTCACGAATGGCGTCGTCGGAGAGATCCTGCATCGCGGGCTCGAGCGCGTTGATGCGCTCCACGCGCGCCACTCGCTGCTTCATGCTGCGCCCCTCGCCGAAGCGAAGGACCTTGTTCAGGATCTCGGTACTCATGCAGGCGTGTCCGATGGGCCGTGTGCTGGGAGTGCAGGCGGTGTGCCCATACCCCGAATCGGCCCCGATGGTACCAACCGCACCTGCACCTACCGGTGCATGGCGGTCGCCTGCGCCCCCGTGCGTGCCAGTAGGTCGGCCCACGTGCCGTCGTCGGTCGCTGACGACTGCGCCAGGCCACGTGCCGTGCGGTAGGTGCTGAGTGCCACTGCCGTGAGTGTGCCGAACGTCCCATCAACCGGAACGGGAACTCCCGCGGCGAGCAGCAACTGCTGGAACCGCCGCACGGCGTCGCCCCTGTTTCGCATGCCAAGCACCGGGTACTTCGGCGTGGTGGGCAGCGATGCCACCGTGCGGCACGCCAGGGTGCTACCGAGCGCAGGCCACTGCCACGAGGCGGTTTCCTGCCAGTCCCACCAGCTCACACCCTGCAGCCCGGCGGTCTGTGCGGCGCAACGGAATGACCTGATCTGCGCCTGCGTCTCACGCATGTACGTACTGCCAAGCAGCGCGATGGGTACCCCGAAGATGCGGTTCCAGCGCACGGTGCGATCCACGGCCTTTGCGGCCGGAGCGCGGAATGCCTTCCAGTACACCTGCGGCATGTTGAAGTTCGCCGCGTCGGGGCCAGTGAAGAACGCCGTGTACGGGAAGGCCCCGTGCAGGTCCACATACGGGAACGACGTCATACCGATGGGATATGTGGGGCCCACCTGAACACGCAGCGCGTGCATGTACCGCTGCACGCGGCGGTAGCGGTCCCGGTAGTGCTCGAGTTCGGTCTCTGCGTCGATCACGAAGCAGTCGGCACCGGCCCGCACGGCGCGTGCGGCAATGGCGGCCTCGGCCTCCGGGCGCCGCAGCACGATGTACTGCCACGCACACACCCGCAGGCCAGCGACCTTCAGCGGCCCCACGGCACGATCGAACTGCGTCCAGTACGAGCGGCCGTCACCCGACTTGATGTACAGCGTGCGGATGCCGCTCTTCTGCGCGCGGGCGATGATTGACGCGATGCTGCCCGACCTGCTCATCATCCAGATCCACTGACCATTTCCCTGCACCGGCTCGGGCAGCACGCCCGGGGTGAGCGGCTCCGTTCCGGGGAGCGGCTGCCCTGCATCGTCGGGGGCACAGTCACCGGCGTAGCCCCACGTCTCACGAAGCGCGATGGGAATGGCGGGGCATGTACCGGTAAACGCCACCTGCCCCATCAGCTGGTACGTGGTGTCGGACAGCGCACGGAACAGACGCACATCGGGCGCCCCCGCGGTACCCATGTCGGCCATCACCCACGTGACGCCATCGACATCGGCGGCGAGCATGCTGCCGGCGATCTCCTCGCCGGTACGGCCGGCCGCCGCCCACGAGGCGCGGATTGCCAGCCGCATGGTGTCGCTCACGCCGAGTTCCACCGTGGTGGCACCCTCAACCGGGGGAATGAGTGCCACCGCGTCATCAATGGCCGCCACGTATGGAGCGAGATCAGGGGCGGGAGAACCGGGCTTGGTCGTGACCGTGCCCACCAGTCGCGGCCCCTGGGCGGCGATGGCGACGATCCGCAACACGCCGTCGGGCTGCACGGTAATGACCATTCGGCCGCCCGGCGACCCCTCAAGCTCGGAATTCAGACCCGTGGTGACACCAGGAGACGCCAGCACCGCATCCACCACTCGGCGCTCTGACGCACGTGCGGCAGCGGCGGATGGAAATGCCGTCGCAAATGAGGTTGTTACCCCGCCGTCGTTCACACCCCGCCGCACGGCCACGGTGGCCTGAGCACCCTGTGCAGCAAGCGCGGCCTTCAGCCCGGGGAGCCCCGGGGCGTCAGTGGGCAGCGAGGTATTGGCCACCTCGTCGCCGCCGTCGGACGATGCCGTGGCGGGCTGCCCCACAGTGGCCACCGACGGGTTGGGAACCAGCCCGGTGAGTTCGCTCACCAGTGCCGGATCGGCGGCCACGGCAGTGCCCGCCACGACCAATGTCGCGACGAGCACCCCGATGGCCCACCTGAGTACGCGGGGGGTCGAGTCAGGCCCCTTCGATAAGGCCGAAGTCGCCGTCACGGCGGCGGTAGATCACGCCCACGTCACCGCTGGTCTCATTGCGAAACACAAAGAAGGCGTGGTCGATCAACTCAAGCCGCACGGCGGCTTCTTCGGGCGTGAGCGACGGCATGTCAAACCGCTTGCTGCGCACGATGCGAATGGGCGGCGGCTTCTCAATCGCCCCGGTGGCCTCCAGCCCGGCACGGTCCAGAGCCGCCAGCTCGGCGGGTGTGGACGCAATGGCCTCAATGCCCGGACCGTGATGATCCTTGCGCCGCTCGCGCAGGCGCTGAACCTGACGCTCAATGCGATGCGCCGCCAGGTCGATGGCCGCGTACATGTCGGAATCGGCTTCGCGCACCCGCATGACCGGGCCTTTTCCGCGCACGGTCACCTCGGCAATCTGACTGCGCTCGATACTCGGGTTGTGCTCAACCGAGAGCTCCAGCTCAACTTCGACGGAATCTGCCGCCGACCCGAGGACGCGCTCAAGCTTGTGCATGCGCTTCTCCGCATGCGCCTCAAGCGCGTCGGTGACCGGGACGTTCCTTCCCCTGACATGAAGGTCCATGCCGCACTCTCCTGGACGTCGATCTCCGTCAACCGACTCTAGTCCCCCACCCGCCGGCCACGACCCGAGCGGTTGTAACCGCACCCACCCGCGCGCATCCCGCAACCCGCAGGGCCCGGGCGGCAGCCGTGAGGGTGGCGCCGGTGGTGAGAACGTCGTCAACGATCACTGCATGGTGCGGGGCCATGCCCACGGCCGCGAAGGCGCCCGCCACCTGGCCTGCCCGTGCCGAGCGCGACGCGCCACGCTGATGCATACCGTCATCGGCGCGCACCAGCGCATGGGCAACCGGGGTATCCCAGGCGCTGCCCAGCGCCACCGCCAGCAGCGAGGCCTGGTTGAACCCTCTCTCCGCACGGCGCGCGTGTGTGAGTGGCACGGGCACGAGCACCGCACCATCGGGCGGGCGGTCAAGCACCTCATCCATCAGCGCAACGATGGGTACCACCAGAGCCCGCCGGCGCGAGTCCTTGAGCGCCGACATCAGCCGGGCGACCGAGTGGTCATATTCCAGCGCCTGACGCGCCCAGCCAACCGCGGGAGGGCACTGTGGGCACGTCGCCACATCCTGCGGCCACGGGTGGCCACAGCACCGGCACCCTGCCCCCCTGAGCCGCGGCAGTGCACTGAGGCATGGGGCACAGGCGACGGGTCCGGGTATGCCGCACATGGCGCACGCACCGGGCGTAATGAGCTCGATCAAGGCGGCCAGAGGTCGCGAAATAGACACGCTCGCAGCATGACGGTGGTACCCCGCATGCCCCCCGCATCGTTCGCGCCATCTCATGCGCATACCCGTGACAACAGCCCGCATGCGCCGATACCCCTCCGCCGCGCTACCGTTGGGGGGAAAGCGGGACTTGCGGTCCCGGATGTCGACCCACAGGAGCACCACCGTTTCAACCGAGAAGGAACAGGCGATTGAGTTTGAGGGAGAGATCACCGAGGCCCTCCCCAACACGTTCTTCCGCGTCGAACTGGACGGCGGGCACATGGTGCTCGCGAAGTTGGCCGGTCGCATGCGGCGCAATTACATCCGCGTGAACCCGGGCGATCGTGTGAAGGTTGAGGTCTCCCCATACGACCTCACGCGCGGACGCATCACCTACCGCCTCAAGTAGCACCCATGGTGGACCCGCATCCCGCGACGGTCGGGGACCGCCTGATTGATGCGCTCCTCGACGCAGGCGTGGACCATGTCTTCGGCATCCCCGGGGACTACACGCTGCAGCTGAATAAGCGGGTTGAGGAACGCATGCAGTTCGTCGGCACACTCGACGAGCAGGGCGCCGGCTTCGCAGCCGACGCCTACGCCCGCCTGCGCGGCCTGGGCTGTGTGATGGTCACGTGGGGAGTGGGCGGCCTCAAACTGGTGAACAGCACGGCGCAGGCCTGGGCCGAGAGTTCGCCGGTCGTCGTGGTGAGCGGGGCACCCGGCATTGCCGAGCGTGCTGACGACCCGCTGCTGCACCACCGCGTAAAGGGCTTCGACACCCAGCGCCGGGTGATGGAGCAGGTCACTGCCCTCACGGTGGAACTCGACGACCCGGCGTCGGCACCAGAGCGCATCGCGCTGGCCATTGCCACGGCGATACGCCGCCAGAAGCCCGTGTACATCGAGATTCCGCGCGACGTCGTGGGCATGCCCGCTCCCCCGCTCCCCGTCATTCCGCCCGAGCGCCCCGCCGACCCGGCCCTTGTGGCCGATGCAGTGGCCGATGCCATCTCGGTCATTCGCGCTGCCAGCCGACCGGTGATCATCGCGGGCATCCAGGTGGCCCGGCTGGGCCTGCAGGCCGAACTGGATGCCCTGGCACGCGCCACCGGGTTTCCCGTGGCCGAGAGCCTTCTCGGCAAGTCGGCAGTGGGCTCGTACGACGACTGGTGCATCGGTGTGTATGCCGGCGCCCTCAGCACCGACGCCGTTCGTGAGCGGGTGGAGTCGAGCGACTGTGTGCTGGTGCTGGGCGCCAGGCTCACCGACCTGAACACGGGCATGTTCACCGTCAACGTGTCGCAGTCGCAGTCGATTCTTGCCCACCCGGAGGCACTCACCGTGCACCGGCGCTCATACCCCGGTGTGGGGCTTCGTGAACTCATGCACGCGCTCACGGCCGAGTTCCCCGAGTCGTCATCGCCGGTTGATCACCCGGCGCCCCAGCCGAAGGCCACCTTCACTCCCACTCCCGGCGCACCGCTCGGAATCGCATCGGCCTTCTCGTCAATGCGCCATTACCTGGGAGTTGGCCAGACGGTACTCGCCGATCCCGGCGACGCCCTGTTCGGGTCAACCATGCTCGATACCGAGGAGTCGGGCTTTATCGCCAGCGGCTTCTACGCCTCGCTGGGCTTCGCGGTGCCGGGAGCCCTCGGTGCCGGCCTTGCACGCCCCGATCGCCGCCCGGTGGTCATCGTGGGCGACGGTGCATTTCAGATGACCGGTATGGAGATCGCCGCCACCGCCCGCTGGGGGGTCCACCCAGTGGTCATCGTGCTGAACAACGACGGCTACGGCACCGAGCGCCCCATGCTGGACGGCGGGTTCAACGACATCCCGGCATTGCGATACGCCGCCCTTCCGCAGTACCTGGGCTTTGGCGTGGGCGTGCGCGCAGAAACGGAGGATGCCTTCGACATGGCCCTTCGCGATGCCCTTGCGGACACATCACAGCTCAGGTTGATCGAGGCGATAATCCCCCGGCACGACGTGAGCCCCGTGCTCACGCGCCTGACCGACGCGCTCGGCAAGCGGGCGCGCAGCGACACCGAACGCCCACAGGCCTAGGAGGCCGCGGCCGTCCATGCTGCCGCGAGCGAGCGCTCGTAGGGCTGGCGGTGTACACCCTGCTCAGTGACGATGGCAGTCACGAGCCGCGCGGGGGTGCGGTCAAATGCCGGGTTGGCCACGGGGGCACCATCCGGCGAGGCATGTCGACCAAACAACGAAAGGCCGCGCACCTCGTCTGCGTCGCGCTCCTCCACCGGGATCTGCGCCGCACTCGGCATTGAGAGATCGAGGGTGGAGGTGGGTGCCGCCACGATGAACGGGATCCCGTGTTCGCGGGCGAGGATGGCCACGCCGTAGGTGCCGATCTTGTTCACCACGTCGCCATTGGCGGCAATGCGATCGGCTCCCACCACCACATGAGTGACACGACCCTCTGCCATGAGCGCCGCCGTCATGTTGTCGCTGATGAGCGTGTACGGGATGCGCTCCTGCTGCATCTCCCATGCCGTGAGCCGTGATCCCTGCAGCAAGGGGCGGGTCTCGTCCACGATCACGGTGACTGTTGGATCGGCTGCGTAGGCGGCGCGGATGACCCCGAGCGCCGTGCCGTAGCCCCCGGTGGCGAGCGCCCCTGCATTGCAGTGCGTGAGAATGCGGGCCCCGCGGGTCATGAGCGACAGCGCGTGCTGCCCCATCGCCACGCACCGGTCAACCTCGTCGGCATGGATGCCGCGGGCGGCGACTGCGAGTTCGCTCGCGATCTGCGCCGGAGTGCCCTCGTGGTCGGCCACCATTCCTGCCAGGCGGTCCACCGCCCACGCCAGATTCACCGCGGTTGGGCGGGCCTCGCGCAGGGCCGGGATCGCCCGGGCCATCTCGGCATCAAACTCTGCGCGTGATCCCTCTGCGGCAGCGGCGCGGTTGGCCGCCAGGGCCACGCCCATTGCGCCAGCCACACCAATGGCGGGGGCGCCGCGCACAACCATCGTCCTGATGGCATCGACCACCTGCGGCCACTCGGTGTAGGTGACCTGCGTGACCTCTCCGGGGAGGAGGGTCTGATCAAGCATGACCACCGCGCCATCCCGCAGCGCGAGGATGTCTTCCGGGGCCAGGCCGGGCGGGGTATCCCCCCGCCCGGCGGCCGCTCCGGACTGCGTACTGCTCAGGTGCCCTGGTCCCAGGACGCCAGGTACTTCTGCTGCTCCTCGGTGAGGGCGTCGATCTCAACGCCCATCGAGTACAGCTTCAGCCGTGCAATCTCCGCGTCGATATCGGCGGGGACTGAGTAGACCTTGTTCTCCAGGGTGGCAGCGTTCTGCGCCATGTACTCGGCGGCCAGGGCCTGGTTGGCAAAGCTCATGTCCATGACTGCGGCCGGGTGACCCTCGGCTGCCGACAGGTTGAGCAGACGTCCCTCGGCGAGCAGGTACACCTTGCGGCCGTTGCGCAGCATGTACTCCTGCACGAACGGACGCACCTCGCGTGAGCCGTCAGACAGCTCTTCGAGGCCCGGGATGTCGATCTCCACGTTGAAGTGGCCCGTGTTGGCGATGATCGCCCCGTCCTTCATGTGCTCAAAGTGCTCACGACGGAGAACGTGGATGTTGCCGGTGGCGGTGATGAAGATGTCGCCCTCCTTGGCCGCATCAGCGACCGGGAGCACCTCAAAGCCATCCATCACGGCTTCAAGAGCAGCCAGCGGGTCCACCTCAATAACGATGACGTGGGCACCCATGCCCTTGAGGCGCGATGCAAGACCGCGACCACACCAGCCATACCCACCAACCACGCACTTGCGGCCGGCGATGAGCACGTTCGTCGCGCGCATCAGGCCGTCGAGCGTTGACTGCCCGGTGCCGTAGCGGTTGTCGAACATGTGCTTGGTGTTGGCGTCATTCACAGCCACCACCGGGAAGGACAGCTTGCCCTCGGCCTCAAGGGCCTTCAGGCGGATAACGCCCGTGGTGGTCTCCTCGGTACCGCCGATGATGCCGTCAAGCATCTCCCTGCGGTCGCCGTGGAGCACGCCGATCACGTCAGCACCGTCATCCATGGTGATGTGCGGGGCGTGGTCAATCGCGGCCGTGAGGTGCGAGTAGTACGTCTCGTCGTCCTCGCCCTTGATGGCGTAGGTCGAGATGCCGTACTCCTGCACCAGCGCGGCTGCGGTGTCGTCCTGCGTCGAGAGCGGGTTGGACGCCACAAGCATGAGGTCGGCGCCGCCGGCCTTGAGCGTGCGAGCCAGGTTGGCCGTCTCGGTGGTCACGTGAAGACAGGCCGAGATGCGAAGCCCCTCAAGAGGGCGCTCCTTCTCGAACCGCGCACGGATGTTGGCAAGCACGGGCATGTCCCGGTCTGCCCATTCGATCTTCTGCCGCCCGAGCTCAGCAAGCCCCAGGTCAGCAACATGATGCTTGACGTTCGTCGTCACAGGCTGATTCCTTGATCGTTCGGAAGCCGGCGGAGGGTACCAGAGGGGACCCCGTGTCCCGGTGTGTTTCCGGGGGCGCGCCGTCAGGTCCGGGATGGCTTGCCGAAAAGGCGCGATGCCGCATTCCACGGGCTTCGCCCGGGGGCAGGGCGGAATGCTGCGGTATTCGGCAAACCATCCCGCACCCGCCGTCGCTCTGCGGATGCGCCCGGGTCACGGACCTTGGTGTGAACGTTCATTCGTTAGCGGTGAGAGAGGAGGCAACCAGAGGGGACCCCGTGCGCCGGTGTGCTTCCGGGGGCGCGCCGTCAGGTCCGGGATGGCTTGCCGAAAAGGCGCGATGCCGCATTCCACGGGCTTCGCCCGGGGGCAGGGCGGAATGCTGCGGTATTCGGCAAACCATCCCGGACCCGCCATCGCTCTGCGGATGCGCCCGGGTCACGGACCTTGGTGTGAACGCTCATTCGCTACTGGTAAGAGGGCCCGACCGGGTTCGGTCGGCGACTACCGCAGCGCGCCACCAATTGCGGGCCGTTTCCGCGATTGGTTGCATCGGGAGTTGTCGACGGCCGAACCCGGTTGGGCCCGACGTCCCCCGCAGCCTGAGTGGACGTATCGGTCATCCGCCCCGGTTGGGCCCGTCGTCTAGCCCCCACCACGCGGACGGCGTACTAGATGGAGCCCGACTGCCCGGCCTGCAGGCGCTGGTTTCCTGTGGTGGCAAGCCCCGTTTTGAGGGTGCCGATCGAATCGACGGGCTCGGGATCAACGCGCCGGAGGCAGGCGGCGTAGAGCGTGACGTAGTCGCCCAGCAGCACCAGGTCCATGAGGCGGGCAAGCGGGGTCTCTCCCTCGCCCTCAATGGTGATGACGTCGCTGACACCCGGACGGATGATGTCGCGGGTGAGCGCGATGCGACGCTCAACCTGCCGGTGCTGGCGGGGGTCCTTGAGCATGACGACAACGGCCTGCTCACCGAATGCACCCGACTTCTCAAAGCCCACGATCTCGTTGTGGTCGAGCTCGGGCAGCACAGAGGCGAATGAGGGCTGCTTGGCGTTCTCGTTGAACTGGCACTTCCAGCGGTACGCGACCCCGGCGGTGACCTCCGCCCCGTACATAAGCGGTACGTGATTGGCCAGACGCATGGCCAGCTGCTTGGCGGTGTTGGCCTCGGTGGGGCGGTCGGGGCCATAGGCATCGATCGCGGCGGCGATGGACTCGCGCGCGGCGTCGAGCTCGGCGGTCTGATCGGGAATGATGCCGAGGCGCGACATGAACACCACGGTGGGCACCAGCATGTGCAGCAGTGCCATACGCGGCTGCAGGCCACCTGGAATCTTCAGCACGGGAACGCCGCGCTCGCCGTACCAGGTGTCGATCTTGCCGCCGCTTGTCACGGCAAGTGCTGGTGACTCGCGCTCCATTGCCTGCATCGCGGCGGTGAGGGTCTCCTCAGTCTCGCCCGAGTACGACAACAGCAGGTGGAGCGTGTCGGGACCGGCCCAGCCGGGCAGGTAGTAGCCGCGGTGCACCTGCACCGGACGGCGCAGTTGCTCGTAATAGAGCGTGGTGACGAGGTCGCCCGCGACGGCCGACCCTCCCATGCCGCAGATCAGCACGTCCTTCACGGCATCGGATGGGAACGGGATCTCGAGGGCCTCGGCAGCGGCACGCGCCTGATCGAACACGGCAACCGATGACGCGAGCCCATCAATGAGCCCCGCGCGGTCAACACCCAGTACCTCGGGAAGGTCCAGTTCCGACATCCTGATGAGTCCCCCTGATCACGCCGGGAATGGCCCCGGCAATGCGGATCAGGCTATCAGCGGGCCTCGGTGTCCCCCGCCGTCGACCCGCTGGGAATACTTGCCGCGCCGTCGATCACCAGGCCGCCCGGAAACGTCGCATCGTCCCCCGCAACAACCATGCCGCTGATGACCACACCCGGGGCCACGGTGACCCGTCGGCCAAGCACGGCCCCGGTCACCCGGGCGCCCTCCCCCACCACGCTGCCACCACCCACGATGGCACCATCCACAACCGCACCCGATGCGATGACGGCTCCGGGGCCGATGCACGAACCGGCACCGATCACAGCAGAGGGGTCCACAGTGGCGGTGTCGTCAACCCACGATGCGCCGGGAGAGGGAATGAAGCTCACCAGCCCCGCCAGCACGTCGAGGTGGGCATCGCGGTACGAGGCCGGGGTGCCGATGTCGCGCCAGTAGCAATCAGACGCCAGGGCCCCCACCGCGTTTCGCGCGGCCAGCAGCGGAAAGGTGTCGCGCTCAATCGACACCTGCACACCCTTTGGAATGGCGTCGCGGGCTGCGGCCGACAGCACGTAGGTACCGGCGTTGATCCGATAGGGCTCGCCGGGGATCATCTCATCTGCCGTCGGCTTCTCCACGAACTCGCTCACCCGGCCGTCGACGTCGGTACGCACCAGACCAAATGCACTCGGGTCCTCAACCGGGGTGAGGGCGATGGTGGCGTCTGCCCCCAGACCACGGTGGTGCGCAACGAGCGCGGCCAGGTCGAGGTCGGTGAGGATGTCGCCGTTCAGCACGAATACGTCACCCGCGTGCAGCAGCGGCTCGGCGTTGGCAATGGCTCCAGCGGTGCCGAGTGGCTCCGGGTCAACCACGTACCCCATCGTGAGCCCCCGGGATGACCCGTCGCCGAAGTACTCCTCGATCTCCTTTGGCCGGTAGCCGCACGAGAACACGATGGTGGTCACGCCCGCGCGCGACAGGTGCTCCACCTGGCGCTCGACAAACGGCAGGTCGAGCAACGGGAGCATGGGCTTGGGCCTGGTGTCGGTGAGAGGGCGCATGCGCGTGCCCTGACCGCCCACGAGAATGACGGCCTGATCCACCCCGCCCACACCGCTCACGACGGGATCACCCGTCCAATGCCCTCGTACGCGAAGCCGGCGGCCACCATGGTTGCCGGATCAAGGGCGTTTCGGCCATCAACCAGCACGTCGCCGCGCATGAGCGACCGCACGCGTGCCCAGTCGAGCGCGAGGATCTCAGGCCACTCGGTCACCAGCACCACGGCATCGGCGCCGCGTACGCAGGCTTCGACGTCCTCGTACAGATCCACCGCATGCAGGAGGGCGCGCGCAGCCTCAATGGCCACGGGGTCATATCCCCGCACCGTTGCTCCCTCGGCCAGCAGTCGACCAGCCAGAACGGCGCTGGATGCCTCTCGCATGTCGTCGGTCCCCGGCTTGAATGCCAGCCCGAGCAGTGCCACCACGCGGCCCTCCAGCGGCCCGAGGTGGCGCCTCAGCTTGCCGATCACGCGGCGCTTCTGCAGCTCGTTGACCTCGATCACCGAGGTGAGCAGTTGGAAGTGATAGCCGCTGTTTCCCGCAAGTTGCTTAAGGGCGCTGACGTCCTTGGGGAAACAGTTGTGCACCACGAGTCCACCAGTCGTCACGACCGTGTGCGGACCCGGGACCTCGAGCGAGTACACGTGCCCGGTACACGTGCCCGCGCGAGGGACGCCTCGCCGTTCGAACAACCCGCACCCATGACGTCCCTGTGCCATCGCGCCGGTAGCCCGTCGGGCGAATACGCGAGGTGCGCCCGAGCGCTGCCTCGATCTCGCCGCGATCGGCGGGGTCCACCAGATCAAGGAGTTGCTCAGTCTGGGCAGCCCCCGAAACCGTGAGCCAGTAGGTGTCAACTGTTGATCGCGCAGTACGCCCAACCTTCAGCCGCGCGACGATGCCCAACTCGCCGAGGATTCGGAGCAGGCCGTCGGCCATCTCGCGGCTGACGGTTCCGTACTCGAGAACAACAGATGGCCCGCCCGATACGTACGACCACGAGCCGTCCCCCTGCCACGCCATCGCAAGAAAGGCGCGGCGGTCCTCGGTGGGTGCCGTCCACAGCAGGTCTGGGATGCGCTGCGTGTACGAGTTGCGCCCGAATCCCAGCACACCCTCCCAGATGCCCCCAAGGAGTCGGGATGAGACGGTTACCTGATGTGTCGTCGGCGCCCGCCTGACATCGGCATCCACACCGCGTGAGTGCCAGTAGCCGAGCACCTCTGCGACCAGGTGCTCCTCGTCGGTCGGGTGGAAACTCCACGAGATGCGTGTGCGATCGCCGTCACGCGACACGTGCCCCTCGGCCACGTAGAGGCCAGCGACGCGCCAGAACGACTGGTCGAGCATGATGCCGCCGGGGATATACATGCCGTTCGTGGCGGTCCCGAGCGACGCATCGCGGGGGTCAAGCCCGACCGCCCGGAGCTCCGGCACGCGGAGGGCACCCGAGCGGACGATGTCGTACGAACGCACGCGCGCACCGCGCCCCCAGCGACGCGCCAGAACGACTGGTCGAGCATGATGCCGCCAGGGATATACATGCCGTTTTTGGCGGTCCCGAGCGACGCATCGCGGGGGTCAAGCCCGACCGCCCGAAGCTCCGGCACGCGGAGGGCACCCGAGCGGACGATGTCGTACGAGCGCACGCGCGCACCGCGCCCATGACCCAGTGGCGCAATCGCCCGCCGAATTGCCGGGGCGCCGATGTTCGGCAGCACGTCGGTGTCGGGGCGTGCGATGACCTGACCCTCCCCGAGGCCGGCGTGCGCCATTCCCGCCAGCGCACTGATCTCCCGAAGCGCGTGGTGGTCACGGTCGGCGGCACCCAGCGCGATCGGAAGCCAATCGCCGTCGTCGATATCGCGGGCGTTCCGCACGTCGACCTCGCCCGAACCGGGGTCCCGCGTGGCCACCATCGGATGGTCAGGCGTCACCATGATGCGGCGGCCCATCTTCGTGACGATCTCGACGAGGTCACCTGGGTGCTCGCGACGCGTGAGGGCGCGCACCGGGAAGAACTGGGGCGCCTCGCAGCCCGGCCACCACGCGGCCACCTCGACCCCGACCGGCTCCGCCACCGAGCCATCGTCGTGCCCGTGCTCAGCCCAGAGTGCTTCCAGCGAACGCAGGCTGACGGTGCCGCCGGCCCGGACGAGCACCGACTCCCGGCCATCGAGGCAGCTCCCCCCAAATCCCACTCCCGCCGACAGGAACTGGGGGCCGATACGGGGGTCGAGTCCCATTCCCTGGGCCACCTCGGTGACGTCGGCGCCCACCTCCTCGCACACGTTGGCGATCTCGTTGATGAATGAGATCTTCGTGGCGAGAAACGCGTTGCTGGCGTACTTGATCATCCGCGTTGCTGGCGTACTTGATCATCTCGGCGGTCGGCACGGATGTACGAAGTACCGGCGCGCCGAGTGGCTCGTAGAGGGCCGCGACGCGGTCGCCATCGCCCGGGCGGAAGTCGCCCACCACCACACGGTCCGGGTCGAGGAAGTCGGCGATTGCCACCCCCTCCTTGAGAAACTCCGGGTTGGAGCAGTAGCCCACATGCGCCAGTCCGCGCTTGTCCATCTCCATGCGCACCCGCTCGCCGGTGCCCACCGGCACCGTGCTCTTCATCACCAGCACGTGGTCGCCCGTGCCGCCCACGGCCTCGAGCTCGTCGAGCACCGTCATGACGCGCGACAGGTCGGCATCGCCCGAGTGCGTGGGCGGTGTGTCAACGGCGATGAACACAATCTCTGATGCCGCGAGCATCTGCGCCAGATCAAGCGTGGCGGTCAGGCGCTCCCGGTGCTCAGCCATCAGCTCGGCCAGGCCGTCTTCGTGAATGGGAGGCTCACCAGCCTCGATCATGCGGACCTTTTCGGGGTCGATGTCGCGAAGGGTGACCAAGTGACCGAGCGACGCCAGGCACGCCCCCGTCACGAGTCCAACGTATCCGGCCCCGATTACACCGATACGCGAAAGACCGCTCACGGCGTGTACGCGTCCTGCTCCATGGGAATCGATGTTGACGTCTGCCCCTTGGGCAGATTGGCCCGGCCCAGCGGACGCGCCGACTTCGCGATGGCGTACATCGTCTCAGGCGACAGCTGGTAGTCGAGCGTGTTGGAAATCCAGTAGGTCACGCCGTCCTTCTGCCAGGCAAGGCGCATGAGGTTCTTGCCGTCGTAGAACGTGGAGTACTCGCGGCCGCCACTGTTCACCACGCCGGTACGTCCATCGAGCAGCGGGGGGTCCGGCCAATCGAGGATCTGATAGCCCCAGTACGTGCCGGAGGGCACCTGGAACACCATCTTGAGCGCCTGCGGCCCCTGCCCACCGGTGTTCACCCGGTAGGAGCGCACGATCTTGAGCGACGATCCGCTCGGCACCCGCAGCGGCACCATCACCTTCAGGCCAGTGGCCTTCTGCACGCGCGAGAGCAGAGGCACGAGCGAGGTGGTCCACACCACATTGGCCTGTGGCCGGGCGGCCTTGACCTTCGACGGCTTCACCGCCGTTGCCAGGCTGCCGTCATACGACTCGCCGAGCACCACCCGAAGATCAACACCCTTCGACTGCTGCGACTTCGGCAGGGCCCCGATGTTGGTCTTCGGGCCGAACAACTTGGCGATGGCCTGCGCCGCGTCGCGCTTGCCGTCGGCGTACTGCACGATGGTCTCCGACTTACCGAATGC
>Ga0194055_10002280_pt1 | contig 15307 bp, 16 predicted proteins | sample SepL449m_MetaG_FD_155482 | JGI IMG/M metagenome (GOLD analysis project Ga0194055, IMG submission 155482) | Anoxic zone freshwater microbial communities from boreal shield lake in IISD Experimental Lakes Area, Ontario, Canada - Sep2016-L442-9m | ecosystem: Environmental > Aquatic > Freshwater >... | reverse complement strand
TGTGCTACGGGAGCGACCTGTGCTACGGGAGCGACCTGTGCTACGGGAGCGACCTGTGCTACGGGAGCGACCTGTGCTACGGGAGCGACCTGTGCTACGGGAGCGACCTGTGCTACGGGAGCGACCTAGTTCCTCGGCGGCCGCTCGTCGCGGACATACTTGTGGCACTGCACGCACTTCATCGTCACCTCCATCCAGGCCAAGGCGGCGCCGTCGAGGTTCTTTGCCTTGGCCGCCTTCCGCAGGCTGTCGCACGAGCGGCGAAAGTCGGCGCTCTGCCACGCGTAGTCCTCGGTCTGCAGCACCTGCCAACTGGCGTCCTCGCTGGCGAGTGAGAGCTGCTGTGCACCCTTGTCGATGAGGTCGAAGTCCTCGACAGCCAGGCCCTCGAGGACGTTCTGCGAGTGGGCGAGTTTCGCCCGCATGAAGCCAGCCACCTGGTCCGTCTGCACCGCGGAATCGGCGGCGGTCAACCGTGAGACGGCGAAGCCCGCCGCCACGGCCACGACGGCGGCGGTCGCAACCCAGCGACCGCCGAACTCAGTCGCCGAACCCAAAATCCTCGTTGTAGCCCTGCTGGACGACCGCATTCTCGTTCCTTTCATGGGCGAGCAGATGATTGGCGAACGCGGCGAAGCCGTAGACGGCCTCGTCCCACGAATCGTCTCGGACGTCCTGCGCCGGCAGTTTCTTGACCAGAGCGTCGAGTTCGGTGAGGAGCCGGGGGTGCTCCGCCATCACCTCGCGAGCGGCCACCGAGAGCCGCGGCATCCGCGCGATCGATTCCTCGAGGAAGCCACCCTGCTCCTCCTGCACGAAGTGTTCGCGGAGGTGGTCGCGCAACTCCAGGAGCCGGTCACGGATGGCCTTCACCGGGGCGTGGCCGGCGTCGTGTTCGGGGGCGAAGTCGGCCCGCAGGGCGAGCAGTCGGGCGTGCAGGTCGCGATGCTGGCCGAGAAGGTGCCCAAGAATGACGGGATCGACGCGTCCTGAGGGAATCATGGTGGCAATCTCGCGGGAGACAACAACTACCGGGCCATTCCATTGTTAGGCTTGAGGGTACCGAAAGTCCCTTCAGCGTCGCGGGCTTCGCGACCGCGGCGAATGCGACGCTGGACACTTCCCCCTCGCCATCACTCGCGCTGGAGCACCATTTCATGGCCGACGAGACCTCCACCGCCGTCGCCGCGGGCCCGCTGGCTGCCGGGCGGCTCGGGTTCCAGTCGCGGGCCGTGCTGGTGGGCACCGGCATCGACGTGGCCGCCCTCGGTTCCACCGACCGCACTGGCAACGCGCCGCTCGTCGTGGAGCTGATCGGCTCGTCGCTCGGCGCCACGATCGCCGGCCACCGGCCATCGGGCGACGGCGTGGCCGTGATCTTTCGCTACGGGGCGATCGTGTTCTTCGACGTCTCGCCCGCGGCGATCAACGAGTACGTCCGGCAACTCGCCCCGCACATCCGCCAGCCTTCCCCCTCGGCCGACCAGGAGACGGAGGTGCTCGACATCCGCATCGAGCCCACCGGCAAGGAGACGATCGAGGGCAACACGCTCGTTCTCAATGACGTCAGTCGGGAGAAGCTGCAACTGGTGGCCGACGTGCTGGCCAAGAGCGTGTCGCTGGCGCACCACGAGCGGGCGATCGAGAGCCAGTTCGAACGGATCGAGCCGTTCGCCACCAACCTCGATCACTGGGGCCGCGGCGGCCGCGCGGCCCACGAGCTCCTCCAGCACCTCGGCGGGGCTCTGCTCGCCGAGCATCGCGTCGTGGCCGGCGCCCGCATCGAAGACTCGCCCGAGCTCCTCTGGGATCACCCGGAGCTCGAGCGGCTCTGGGCCCGCATCCGCGACGACTTCGAGATCCGCGAGCGATCGGCGGTGCTCCACGGCAAGCTCGGCCTGATCGCGAAGACCGCGGAGACGGCGCTGGAACTGATGCAGAACCGCCGCGCCCTGCGGGTCGAGTGGGCGATCGTGGGGCTGATCGTCTTCGAGATCGTTCTCACGCTCGTGCAGTGGTGGTTCGGGGCGGCCAGCCACTGAGCCTTTTCCGGGTCGCCTCCGAGCGCCGGGCTGAGGTATAACCGCGGCGACACCCCAGGAATCCCCGCATGCTCCGCTTCGCGTCCGCCGTCGCCCTGTTTCTGTCGCTCGTCGCCTCCGCCCGCGCCCAGAAGGTTGAGGTCGAGGAGTTCACCCTCCCCAACGGCATGCAGTTTCTGCTCGTGCCCCGCAACGACCAGCCCAACGTCGTCAGCGCCGGCTGGATCGCCCGCGTGGGCAGCGTGAACGAGCGGCCGGGGATCACGGGCATCAGCCACTTCTTCGAACACATGATGTTCAAGGGCACCGACACGATCGGCACCCGTGAGCCAGGCCGCGACGAGAAGTATCGCGGCGAGCAGAAGGCGGTCCGCGACGAGATCAACCGGCTCGTCTGGACGCGGCAGTACGACCGCTTCTTCAAGGGCGAGATCGACGACCCGTGGAATCCGGCCAACGACACGCAGGAGCTTCGCGTGCTCCGGGCACGGCTCGACGCGCTCATCAAGGCCCAGCAGGGCCGTGGCGAGGGGGGGCCGCAGGCCGGCACGATCGTCAAGGATGAGTTCGACCAGGTCTACACAAAGGCCGGCGGCAGCGGCATGAACGCTTTCACCACCTACGACCTCACCTGCTACTTCATCACGGTGCCGTCCAACAAGCTCGAACTCTGGGCCTGGATGGAGAGCGACCGGCTCAGCGACAGCGTGTTCCGCGAGTTCTACTCGGAGCGCGACGTGGTCCACGAGGAGCGGCGGCTCCGGACCGACAGCACGCCCACGGGCAAGTTCGAGGAGCAGTTCGACTCGATGTTCTGGGCGTCGAGCGGTTACTCGTGGCCCGTGATCGGCTGGCCGAGCGACCTCAATAGCTATACCTTCGATCAGGCGCAGGACTACTGGAACATCTACTACCGCCCCGGCAACCTCGTTGGCATCCTCGTGGGCGACTTTGATCCCGTGCGGGCGAAGCGACTGATCACGAACTACTTCTCGCGGCTCGAGCCGGGCAAGACCTCGCCGCCGCCGGTCGTCACGCTCGAGGTCGAGCAGCTCGCGGAGCAGCGGATGAATGCGGTCGGCGACGTGCCGCCGTCGGTCGAGGTCCGCTACCACACGGTGCCCGCCGGCCACGTTGATTCCTACCCACTCGACATGCTCGCCGAGATCCTCAACGACCGCACCGGCAGGCTCTATAAAGGACTCGTCGAAGGCCGCGGCATCGCGGCCGGTGCTCAGGCGATGAGCGACACGCGGAAGTACGCCGGCCTGTTTGCCTTGTCGGCCCAGGCCCGCGGCGAGGCCACCCCCGAGCAGCTCGAGGCGGCATGGTACGAGGAGCTGGCGAAGCTCCAAGCCGAGGAGCTTCCCGAACGCGAGCTGCGCAAGGTGAAGAACCGCGTGGCCGCCCAGAACTACCGGAAGCTCGAGAACAACATGTCGTTGTTCGTGCAGCTCGCCTTCTCCGAAGCCGTGCTCGACTGGCGGGAGATCAACGAGGGCCCCGCGAAGTACGAGGCCGTCACCGCCGCCGACATCCGCCGCGTGGCGAACAAGTATTTCAAAGACACCAACCGCAGCGTCGCCACCTACCGCCGCAAGGCGGAGTGACCCGCGACCGCCGCCGGCTTCACCAAGCAACCACCCCTCACGGACCTTCCATGACCATTCGCCTGTCCGCCGCCCGTCGCCTGTCCACCGCCATCGCCCTGCTCGTCGCAGCCCTCGTTTCGGCACCGGTCACTGCCGCCCCGCCCGCCACGCAGCCCACGGCCACATCCTCGGCGAAGCCGGCGCTGCCAAAGCGTCCGGAGGAGATCGCCTTTGAACCGCTCGCCTTCGAGCCGCCCGACGCCACGACGTTCCGCCGCACGCTGCCCGACGGCACCATCGCCTACCTCGCCCCGTCGCACGAGCTGCCGCTGGTCACGGTGTCGGTCACGTTCCGTGGCGGCTCGTCGCTCGATCCGGCAGACGCCCCCGGCCTCGCCTCGATGACCGCGCGAATGATCCGGGAAGGCGGCACAGCCAAGCAAAAGCCCACCGAGTTTGACGAGGCCCTCGATTTCCTGGCCACCGAGGTGGGTGTCTCGGCCAACGAGACCTTCACCGTGGCCACGATGAACTGCCTGAAGAGCAATCTCGACGAGAGCCTCTCGCTGTTCCTGGAGATGCTGCGGACACCCGGCTTCGATGAGGATCGGCTGGCCACGGGAAAGGCCCGCGTCCTCGAGGGTCTCAAGCAGCGGAACGACGATGCCGCGTCGATCATCGGCCGCGAGTGGAAGCGGCTGATCTACGGCCCCGAGCACTTCGAAGGTGCCGAGCCGACGGCCACCACCGTCGCCGCCATCGACCGTGGCCGGCTCGCCGCGATGCACAAGCGGATCATTCATCCGGGCAACGCGATCGTGGCGGTGTCGGGCGACTTCGAGGAGCCGGAGATGCTCGCCAAGCTCTCAAAGGCGTTCAACGGCTGGGAGCGGGGCGCGTTGGCTCCGCCCCCGACGCCGCCAACGGCAAAACTCGCTCCCGGCCTCTATCACGTGCCCAAGGAGATCCCGCAGGGCAAAGTGCTGATCGGCTCCCGGGCGATCACCCGCGACGATCCCGACGCGATCCCGCTGGTGCTGCTCAACGAGATTCTCGGCGCGGGCGGCTTCACCAGTCGCCTGATGCAGAAGGTGCGGAGCAACGAGGGGCTCGCCTACTCGGTCCGCTCGACCTTGCAGCCGAAGGTTGATTATCCCGGCGACTTCAGGGCCGGGTTCGAGAGCAAGAACGCCACGGTGGCTCTGGCCACGAAGATCGTGCTCGACGAGATCAAGGGCGTCCGCGACGAACTCGTGACCGAGGACGAACTCGACACCGCGAAGAAGAGCGTGATCGAGACCTTTCCGCGGCAGTTCGAGAGCAAGCCGCAGATGCTCCGCGTGTTCGTCAATGACGAGTGGACGAAGCGGCCGGCCGATTACTGGAAGACCTTCCGCCAGAAGGTGGCCGCCGTGACCCGCGAGGATCTCCAGCGAGTGGCGAAAAAGCACCTCGATCCCGCGACCATGGCAATCCTCGTGGTCGGCGACTGGGATGAGATCGCGAAGGGCGATCTCCAGGGCCGGGCGACGATGAAGGAGTTTTTTGGCGGCGAGGTGAAGCACCTGCCGCTGCGGGATCCACTCACGCTCGAACCAATGCCAGCCGATACAAGCGGCAAATGATCCACCGCCTCACGCTGCTTGCCGTCGCCCTTGCCATGCCCGTCGTCGCCGCGGGCCCGCCGACAATCGTCACGGCGCCACCGGGCAGCGGTCCGGTTGCCCAGTCCCACACCCGCACCTGGCGGCACAACCGCAAGACGGTCCGAATGACCCGCCGCACGCCCGACGTGATGCGGGAAGACGCCGCGCGGATCAAGCGAGGCGACCTCTTCAGCACGTGGTCAAACGCGGCTGCGAACTAGCTTGCGCGGGCAACGCCCTCCTGGCCTACCTTCCCCCGTAGCACAGGTTGGTAACCTGTGCGGAAGCCGTTTCAGTGCAGGTTGACAACCTGCACCTACTTCGCACGCGGCGCCTGCTTCAGTAGCACAGGTTGGTAACCTGTGCCGAATCCGATTCAGTGCAGGTTGACAACCTGCACCTACGTCGGGCCATCGGCGCCCACGCGACATTTGGACGCATCAACCGTTCAACGTGTCCAGGAGCCTTCTCTATGCCACGCCTTGCCACCATCGCCATCGCGGCCCTCCTCGCGCCAGCCGTCCACGCTGCCGAGCCCGTGGGCGGCCGCTGGTCGCTTGAGCCCGGGCACGAGAAACCCCGGTATCTCTTTCGTGACGGCGACAACTCGGTCGACCTCTTCTCCTACCACCAGAGCGACTCGAATAAGGACGGCACCGACGAGGTGCGGCTTCGCCACGAGCCGGAGTTCCTCGTGATCGAGAGCCAGGGCTGGCCCAACCATCCCACGGCCACGTTCCCCAACAGCGGCAACCCCAACACGATCAGTGTGCAGGAGTTCACGTTTCGGCTGCCGCTCGAGCCCCGCAAGGCCGCCGAGATCACGCGGCTGCCGATGGGGCCGATCGGCGTGGCGATCAACGGCGTCGTGTTCTTCAACCCCTTCGAGCAGGGCGGGATGAACGCCGTCGAGGGCTACTCGGAGGTCTGGCTCGACAGCTGCTGCGGCCATCCGCAGCAGACCGGCGTCTACCACTACCACAAGTATCCCACCTGCGTGAAAAGCCCGTTCCCCGACGATGGCACCCGGCACTCACCCGTGATCGGCTTCGCCTTCGACGGCTTCCCGATTCACGGCCCCTATGAATCCGACGGCGTGATGGCGAAGGATCTCGAGGGCGATCGCGCGCTCGACGTCTGCAACGGCCACAAGGATTCCGAGCGGGGCTATCACTACCACGTCACGCCGGGGAGGTTTCCGTATGTGATCGGCGGCTACCATGGCGTGCCGGAGCCGTCCAACAACCGCGGGCTTCGCTGGATGGGCACGGGCGCGATCGAAGACAACGCCGAGGGGGAGAGCCGCATGGAGGCTGTGATCGCAGAGGTGCGGCCGGGCACGCTGCCCCGAGGCGGTCGCCGTGAGGTGATGCTCGTGCTCGATCCGGCGGCTGCCCGCCGCGGCCCGATCCCGGATGGGAAGCCGTCGTGGGTGCAGTGTGGCCCCTACGAGGCGGTGGCGATCGCCCGCGAAGGCAATACGATCACTGCGACGCTCGACGTGCCCGCCGACGCGTCGCTCGGCATGCTGCTCGACTGCCACCTCGAGTTCGAGGCGGGCCGCCGTACGCGGGCGGTGAAGAAAAACGACGTCCTGAGGATCGTGGAATGAACCGTCTTGAATCCGTTGTCCTTGCGGCCGTCGTTCTGACGATGGCGGCCTCGTCTGCCGCTGACTGGCCCCGGTTCCGTGGGCCGGGCGGGCTCGGCATCGGCGAGTCAGCGGTGCCGCTCGAATGGAGCGACGACAAAAACCTGCTCTGGAAGACACCGCTGCCGGGCCCGGGCTCGTCGAGCCCGGTGATCCACGGCTACGACGTGTTCGTGACCTGCTACTCGGGCTACGGCGTGCCGGGCGACCGCGGTGGCGAGCCGGCGAAACTCATGCGGCACCTGCTCTGCATCGACCGCCAGACCGGGGCGGAGAAATGGCGGCGTGACGTAGCCGGCGACCTGCCGGAAGATGCCTACGAGGGCTTTCTCACCGAGCACGGCTACGCCAGCAGCACGCCCGTCGTGGATGCTGACGCGGTCTACGCCTTCTTCGGCAAGAGCGGCGTGATCGCCTTCGATCGTGCCGGCAAGGAGCTCTGGCGGGTCGGCGTGGGCAAGGAGTCGAGCAATCGCCGCTGGGGCTCGGCGGCGAGCCTGATCCGTCACGGCGACCTCGTGATCGTCAATGCCGCCGAGGAGAGCCAGTCGATCCGTGGGCTCGACCGGCGGACCGGCCGCGAAGTCTGGAAGGCCGATGCCGCTTCGCTGGAACTCGCCTACGGCACTCCCTCACTCGTGCGGCTCGCCGATGGCCGCGAGGAACTCGTCGTCGCCGTGCCCTCGGAGGTCTGGGGCCTCGACCCGGCTACGGGCAAGATCCGCTGGCATGCGAGCCACGCGCTCACGGGCAACATCTCGCCGAGTGTGCTCGTGGATGGCGACGTGGTCTACGTGTTCGGCGGATTCCGCTCGGCCGGGTCGTTCGCCGTGCGGGCGGGCGGCACCGGCGACGTGACGAAGTCGCACATGCTCTGGACGAGCAAGGCGAGTTCCTACGTGGCCACGCCGCTCCTCCACGACGGGCATCTCTACTGGATCGACGACCGCGGCCAAGCGTTCTGCTCGAACGCCACGACGGGCGAGCAGGTCTACCGCAGCCGCGTCGCCGAGATCACCGGCGGCGGCCGGCCGGTCTATGCGTCGCCGGTGCTGTCCGACGGCCGGCTGATCGTAGCCACTCGCTGGGGCGGCACGCTGGTCCTGCCTGCCAAACCCGACTACTGCGTGCTGGCCTGCAACCGGTTCGCCAGCGACGAAAGCGACTTCAGCGGCACGCCCGCGATCGCCGACGGCCGGCTCTACCTCCGGTCGGGCCGGTTTCTCTACTGCGTGGGTGAGCCCCAGCCGTAACCTTTTTTCCGCGCCGCCGTTGAAGCATGAGGTAAGGGACGTATCCCAGCCAGGATCCCCGATTTGCTCCCAGGGAGTTCACCGATGAGAACCTTATTCGCACTCGGCATCGTGGTCGTCAGCGCGATCTGCGGCCTGCTCGTCACCGCGCAGCCGCCGGAGCGACGGGACGGTCCGCCACCGGAGCGGCGCGATGGCCTGCGCGATGCCCTCGACACCAATGGCGACCACGAACTCGACGCCGACGAGATGAAGAACGCCACCGACAACCTCACGAAGGCCGATCGCAATGGCGACGGAAAGATCGACCACGAGGAGTTTCGTCCGCCGCTGCCGCCCATCCCGCGCGGCGAGGGAGGCTTCCGCGGCCCGCCGCCGGCTCGCGAGAGTGGCTCAGAACGCGGGCCGGTGCGTGACGGCGGGTTTCGCGGCGAGGGCGGGCCACGCCCCGAGGGCGGTCCGAGCCCCGAGCGGTTCGTCGAGCGGGCAATGGCTTTCGACGCCGATGGCGACGGCAAACTCGACCGCACCGAGATGGAGAAGTTTGCCGGCGAAATGATGCAGCGGCTTCGCGGCGGTATGGCCGCGCGTGCCGCAGGTCCCGCAGCCGAACGCGGCGGTGGGTTTCGACCTGGCGACGGCCCGCGTCGTCGTCCCGACACTGCTGAAGGCACGGAAAGTGGCGAGCGGCCGGAGCGTCCGCGGCGTCCCGAGTAAGGCAGGGTATGCTCGGCGGAGCATGAACCACCCCACCGAACTGCTCCCAGCCCGTCCCGCCGAAGCCCACGCGCTTGCCGTCGCCCGCACGCTGCCGGGAGAGCGGATCGTCTGCACCACGGCCGGCCGCGGTCAGGCGGCACACTCACTCGCCGTCGAGCGGCCCAACGCGGCGGTCGTCGCCTGGTTTCACGACCTCCACCCGTGCACCGCGGCACAGGCGTCGTGGACGCCGGCGCCACCGAATCTCGCCGCCGAGTGCGTGGCCGACATGCCGGCCGGGCCCTACGATCTCGCCGTCGTGCCGCTGGCGAAGAATGGCGAGGCCGAGTTCTCACGAGACGTCCTCCAGGCCGCCATTCAAAATCTCGCCATCGGTGGCCACCTCGTCGTGGCGATCGATAACCCCCGCGACAAATGGCTCCACGAGCAGCTTGCCGAGACGGGCGAAACGGTCAGCGTGCGACCGGTCGAGGGGGCCAATCGCAAGGCGAAGTCCGGCACGATCGCCTATGTCGTTGAGAAGACGCGTGAGCTTTCGAAGGTTCGCGACTTCACCTGCGAGGTGGTGTTCCGCGACCGCGATCGGCTGCTCACGGCCTTCACGCGACCGGGCGTGTTCGCCCACCGGCGGATCGATCCAGGCGCCCGCCACCTGCTCGGCGCCGTCGATGTCGCCCCCGACTCGCGGGTGCTCGACATCGGCTGCGGTTCGGGCTGCGTAGCCCTCGGAATCGCGGCCCGCGACGAGAGCGTCCGGGTGCACGCCCTCGACTCGTCGGCCCGAGCGGTCGATTGCACGCTTCGGGGCGTGGCGGCCAACGTCCTGACGAACGTCACGGTCGCGCTCGAGGCGGAAGGCCGCGTGCCGGAGCCCGGCTCGTGGGATCTCGCCCTGGCGAATCCGCCCTACTACTCCGACTTCCGGCTGGCGGAGCTCTTCGTCGAGGCGGCCCGGCTGGCGCTGGCACCAGGGGCCACGCTGCTGGTGGTCACGAAGCAGCCGATCTGGTACCTCGAGCACCTCCCGCGCATGTGGTCGAGCGTCGCCCGCGAGGAGGTAAAGGGCTATCACGTCATCGAGGCCGTGCGGCCCTAGCCCGTTGCGCCGGCTCTTCCCGTAGCACAGGTTGTCAACCTGTGACGCCTTCGTTCACCGCAGGCTACCAACCTGCGGCTACGTTACCCGCCCCACGTAGCACAGGTTGTCTACCTGTGCCTGCAGTGGTGCCGACCTCGCTTCACCGCAGGTTGCCAACCTGCGGCTACTTTCGCAGAGCCCACTACTGGTTCACGTGCACCACGGTCGCGGGCGGGAAGCCGTTGAAGTGCGTGCTACTCGCGGCCGAGTAGGCCCCGATGTTCTCGCTGTAGAGATACTCGCCGATTTCGAGATCGGGCAACTGCTCCGACAGGCTGATCGTGTCGAGGGCGTCACACGTCGGCCCAAACACGGCGCAGACCTGCGGCGTGCCCCGCTTGAAGCTCTTGAGGTGGTACGTGCAGTGGTCGAAGATCACGCCGGAGTAGGTGTGATAGACGCCGTCGTCCACGTAGTAGCCGAGTTTCTCGTTGCGAAACGCCTTCCCGATGATCTTGCTGACCGCCGTGCCCGCCGAGGCCACGAGAAACCGCCCTGGCTCCGCGAGGATCTCGATCTCCTTGGGAAACAGCCGGTCGAGTTCGTGGTTGATCGTCTTGGCGAGAGCGGAGAACTTCGGCACCGTGGCGTCGTAGGCCGCGGGAAAACCACCGCCGATGTCGAGCAGTTTGAGGTTGAAGCCCCGCGACTTCGCCTCGGCGAAGATGTTGGCGCAGAGGTTGATCGCCTGGATGTAGTTCTGCGGGTTGGTGCACTGGCTGCCGACGTGAAACGAGAGCCCCTCGACAACGAGGTCGTGTTCGTGGGCGTACTTGATCAGGTCGACCGCCTCGCCGGGCAGGGCCCCAAACTTGCTCGAAAGCTCCACCATCGATCCGGTGTTGGGCACGCGGAGCCGCAGCGCGAGGCCCGCATGCGGAGCGTGCTTGGCAATCTTCTTGACCTCCTCGTGGTTGTCATAGGTCACCAGCGGCTTGTAGCGGTCGAGTTCCTCGAGCGTCTCAACCGGCTTGATCGGGTTGGCGTAGATGATCTTGTCCCAGATGAAGTCCTGCCGCTGCTTCGCCGGGAGCTTGGCGATGTATTGGTAGACGGTGCGAAACTCCTGAATGCTCGCCACGTCGAAGCTGCCACCGAGTTCGTAGAAGGTCTTCACGATCGCCGGGTCGCTGTTGACCTTCACCGCGTAGTAGATCTGCACGCGGGGAAAGTGCTTACGGAACAGCGCGTAGTTCTTCCGCAGTTCGGCGTGGTCGACGACGAACAGGGGCGTGCCGTGCTTCTTGACGAGTTCGAGGAGAGACTTGTGATTCACGCGTGGTGCCTACCTTCTGGAAATGGCTCGGCCGAAATCGCGAGCCGACTCACTGATACGCAGTGCCGCCGAGAATGTTCGCCGGGGCGGCGGCAGTATATCGGGCGGGGTCCTGGCCGTGGCCTCGCGCCACGGCAGCCGGCGCTCAATCCGCTTCGTGCCGATTTGCGGGGCGACAGACGAGATACGTCCCGAGCGCCATCAGCATGCCGGTGAGCGCGTACGACAGCACGTATTTCATGCCGCCGAACCCGACCGACGGCGTTGCCGACTTCGGCGCTGCCGCAGCCTGCGGGGCCGCACCCGCGGCGGCATTGGCACCGTTGGCCATCATCTGATTCCGGGCCGCGTTCGCCGCCCCCAACTCCGTCAACGATACCTGGCCCAGCGCCATCGTGGGCCACGCGACGAGGGCCGCCAACACAAAACAGTTGTTTCGGAGTCGTCGAATCATCGTCAGCTCCTTACGAGGAGGGTGGGCGGCCACAGCGCGGATTCTTGCCGAGCGCCGAGCTCAAATCGGAGCGGAGAGATTCGAACTCTCGACCTCTTGGTCCCAAACCAAAATCGGCGCTCGATTGACGATCATAGACGAACGGTCCGAAAAATACGATTTGCATTGATTTACACGGCAAAAACGGCGATATTTGTTCGTTGAAGGGGATGCGTCTCGATTGACCCGAGTTGACCGCGCGCATAGCCCCGGCATAGCCCCGAGCAGATTCCTAGCCCCGAGGTGAACGCCATGCCGACCGCCGAGAAACGCAAACTGACCAAGCGGACGATCGACGCGATCCCGTCCCCGAGCGGGGCGGAACGGGTTGTGGTCCACGACACCGAGGTAAAGGGATTCTCAATCCGCATTTCGCGCGGCGCGAGGACGTTCTATCTCTACCGCTGGATCGGCGGACGACCGCAGCGGATCCGGCTCGGGACCTACCCCGAGCTGACCCCCGAGGCTGCTCGCCGGCTCGCCGAAAAATCGAACGGCGAGGTAGCCCAAGGAAAAGACCTCGCCGCCGACCGCCGCCGCCGCCGGCAACCGACCCGCACGGACCCGACCCTCGCCGAGCTGTTCGACCATACGCTCGAGCACCATTGGAAGCCCCGAGCGCGGACGTGGGAATGGCAGAAACAGGTCTTCGACAATCACACCCCGGCATCGTGGAAGACCCGCAAGCTATCCACGCTCGGCAAGGTGGACGTGATCGAGCGGCATACCGCCCTCGGGAAGAAGAACGGACCCTATATCGCGAACCGCTGGCGGGGAATCCTGCACCGGCTGTTCGAAGTGGCGATCGAGGATTTTGATTTCACGGGCGGGAATCCGGTGCGAAAGGTAAAGCCTTTCACCGAGCAGGAACGCGAGCGATTCGTCACCCCTGAAGAACTGCCCCGGCTGTTCGACGCGATCGACGCCGCCGAGGACGTGCGGGTTGCTGATTTCCTGCGGCTTGCCCTGCTGACCGGCGCTCGGCGAGGGGCGCTGCTGCGAATGAGGTTCGCGGACGTGGACCTCGGGCGAGCGGTTTGGACCATTCCCGCGAGCGATTCAAAGAACGGGACACCGGTTCACGTCCCCCTGGTCCCCGAGTCGATCGAGGTGATCCGCTCGCGGCTAGTCGCCGCCGGCGGGCGGGAATGGGTGTTTCCTGGTCGGCATGGCAAGGGACACCTTTCGGACGTGCGGAAGCCGGTGAAGAAGATCTTCGACGCCGCCGGCTTCAAGGACGTTCGGCTGCATGATCTGCGGCGCACGTTCGGGTCGTGGCAAGCCGCGAACGGGTCGTCCGAGCTGCTGATCGGCAAATCCCTCGGACACCGGAACACGCGGTCTACGGCGGTCTACGCGCGGCTCAATCTGGATCCCGTCCGGCAGTCCGTCGAACGGGCAACTAATGCCATGCGCGAGGTTGTCGATTCCGCTCGAGCAAAACGGGAAGCCGCCACGAAGAAACGGAAGGGGCGAGGGTGAAGCGGAAACCCGCCCGCAAGCCGGCGAAGAAACGGCGAGCCGCCGAGGCTCACGGGATTCCGCTCGGGAACGGCGAGATTCAAGGAACCCTATTCCCGGTCGTCCTGCGACCGGACGCCGAGGTGCGAGCCGAGCAGGACGGCGGCATCCTGTACGGGCAACTAGACCCCGTGGCCGAAGAACTGCAAACCGTTGCGAAAGGGATCCTCGAGGACGTGCAGCGGTGGCAAATGGAACATTCCGACAAGCCTCGCCACTACAGCTGGAGAGCACCGGGTTTCACTCGCTTCTACACTGCCGAGGAATCCGTCCTGGTCGATCTGGTCGAACGGGTCGTCAAAGCTGGATTCGAGGCTGCGGTCGAACGGTATCGGTCCGAGGTGGCGGATCTGGTCGCGCGGCTCGAGCGGCAGACCAGGATCCTCGAGGAACGGCGAGATAACGGGCAATCGCTTGCCGAGGAAGGACGTGCGGCAAGGAAAACAAAGACAGACCGCCACGCCGAAAAAGTCCGCCGAATCTACAAACGAGTCCGCCCGTCGTTTCCATCTGGTCCCAAGGGGAACGGGGCGGCGCTCGCGGACGTTTCTCGCCGCGCTGGTCCCTCGCCCGGTTTTGAGAAGCCCATGACCAAACAAGGGATCCGGAAGATTCTGAAACGCTGCGGCATCCCTTGCCGCTAGGAAACTTCTAGGTTTTCACAATCGGAAGAACGTTTCCGGTCGCCCCATAGGTTTCGTTTCGTCGCAATCAATCGTCCGTCGTGGACGGCGTGCGACGAACGCGAAACCGAAAGGGACGACAAATGAGCGTTGCAACGGAAGACCGGCTGCTGACCAGGAAGCAAGCCGCCGAGGTGCTCGGCTTTCAGCCGCAGACCCTCGCCCGCTGGAAGTGGGAAGGACGTGAAGACCGCCCGCCCGAGGTTCGGGTCGGGGGCCGCGCCGTCCGCTATCGGGCATCCGCGCTCGCGAAGTGGATCGCCGAGCGCGGCGAGAACTCGACCGGCTCGAGCAGGACCAGGAACCCGAGGACCTAACCCCCAAAAACTGCGAGCCGCCGGGGTGAGATCCGGCGGCTCGCGGAAACCCGCGTAGGAGGCGGGTCGATATGTTCGGAATCTACTGCGCCGATCCGGCGCTGCAAACGTCGATCGTGGACGCTCTGCGATTCTACGGTCTGGAACCAAGCCCCGCCGCCGCGAACCGCCGCCCTGCCCCGGCTCGGACCTACGCGGAGCAAGTCCGGCGAATCGACCTCGCGGGCAAGGTGCTCGCCCTGGTCCGCCGGGAAGTCCCTGTCGGGGCGGACGACCGGCGGCTGATCGAGCGGCTTGTCGATTCGGCTTGCCAGCGGACCGAGGACGTGGATCGTCCGCCGTTGGGGTCGTCGTGCGCCGGGGCGAGCGTTGCCGCGTTTGCGGCATACGCTGCGGCGGGCGGTGGAATGATCGGGTCGTTTGAATCCTTCCGCCGGGGTTTCCTGTCGGACGCCGAGCTGCTCGAGCCGGCGGTCGTTCCTGCTGTCGCACGGCAGGACGTGAAGCCTGCACCGCTGACCACGAACCCGAGTCGCCGACCGAATCCGCCGGGGACGGCTGCACCGGCGAAGACGAACCCGACCAGGACGGTCCGCTCGAGCCGTTGGAGCGGCGCCGGGAAGGGGGTGCGGTCGTGAACGTCGAACGGTTGAAGAACACGGGGTCCGCCCTCGGGCGACACCTTGCCCGCGTTGAAGCGGAGCTGCGACAAGCCGACCGGCTGCACGGGCGGCAGCGGGAAACGGTCCTGCGGGGCGCGGCTCGCGGTTTCATGCAGGCGGGGTTTCACGATCTGGCGAAGGACGTTCGCCGGCGAGCAAGGAAAGGGGGTTCGACGTGACCAGGAAGAACGACAAGCCGCCGCATATCGACGCTATGCGCCGCCGGCTCGAGGAAGCGGCGCGGCGGACCAGGAAGGACACCCGATCCCCTGGTCGGCTGCGGGGGCAACGGCTGCTATTTGAAACGGACGAA
>Ga0194055_10002277_pt1 | contig 15314 bp, 14 predicted proteins | sample SepL449m_MetaG_FD_155482 | JGI IMG/M metagenome (GOLD analysis project Ga0194055, IMG submission 155482) | Anoxic zone freshwater microbial communities from boreal shield lake in IISD Experimental Lakes Area, Ontario, Canada - Sep2016-L442-9m | ecosystem: Environmental > Aquatic > Freshwater >... | reverse complement strand
CGTGATGAGATAGCCTGATATGACAAAGAACACGTCGACACCGACGAAACCACCGGGGAATGCGAGCTTGGAGTGGAACAAAACGACTGCCAACACTGCGATCGCTCGAAGACCGTCGATGTCGTTTCGATAATTCATCATCGTGAGATGTCGATTACAGCAGGTCACAACCGAAGCGATCCCGTCACTGGACAGTCAGCCGCCTCGCCCGCCAGCAGCCACATCACGACCAGGCCGGCCAGGCACGCACCCACGATCTGCCCCGCGACGCAGGCCAGCACTCGCACGATACTCCCGCGGCCAGTGGCGAAGATCGCGAGCGGACGGCCGGATTGAGGTGGACGGGACCGAGCGATCCGCAGGCGTGCATCGCGGCGAGCACGCCGAGGCCGTAGGCCGGCACTGTGACGAGGCGGGCCGCATCTCCCTGGGTCACGCCGGCCATCACCAGCATGGCGATCGCGCAGAGCGCGAACGTGCCGAAAAGTTCGGCGGCGAAGCGTTTGAGGTGATCCATGCGGGCGCGCGTCCGGATTCAGGACAGAAACTAGCTGGATTGTCCTTCAAGCCACTGTCGCTGGTCAAGTTTGCCACGAGGGCTGGCAGACGACCGCACAAACGGGAGCGCGCCCTCGTGAACACCACGCCGGTGCATTCTCAGCCGAAACGTACACGCGAGGCATCGAAGCCGCTGTCAGGCGTCATGAAGGGGCGGTCCCATTCTCGGGATCGGCCCAGACCTCGAACGCGAATCCCGCATCGATACAGGGAATGCCGAGCGACCGAAGCTGGGGGAACAGGTGTGCCTTGCCGACACCGCCGCCAAGCAGGCAAATGTCAGGCCGGTCCTGCAGGCGGGTCAGGTCGAGCGTGTCGGCGAATGACCGGGTTGCCGAGATGTTCAGCCACTCGACGCCGCGGGGCATCTTTTCATTGATCGATCGGGTGATCGCCTCTCGCTTATCACCCGTCGCGGAGTGAACGACGAGCACCCTCCGGCTGGCGATCAGCAACGGGAACGCGGGCCCGCGCAGCAGGGCATAAACGAAATAAAACGGCACATAGTTGTTGAGCGTGAGCCTGACCGCATGCTCTGCCAGCCATTTCCCCAGCGCCGGGAAATACTGCTCCTGAAACGGAGTGTTGCCGTAGCTCAAGTGCAGCCCGAGGATCCCGTCGCGGGCGATGTCTGCATACTGTTTGGAGAGGATGGGAGCCAGCGTCAGACGCTCGGCGTGCGACATGGCGCCCGACGAGACGCCTGGAGTAGTTTCGGCCCGGAAGCCGCCAAAGCGATGACGCATCATTTCGCGGGCCTGCAGACAGCGGATCCATGCGCGACGTCCCATCGGCAACCGGATGCTCGGCGGCTGGAAGCCGAATAGCAGGAGAAACTCGCCGTCGCTCATGCGACAGACCGGCAGGTAGGTCGAGCCCACGGCGTTCGACACCCGAGCCGTAAATCGCTCGAACCAATCGGCACAGTCAACCGGTTCGGGCGTGAACACGACGCCAGCCGGATTCCGCTGTCGCTCAAACCCCGGCACGTGGAACGGTACCGTCGTCGGCAGAATCCGATACGCAGAAGGGAGCACGATCGCAGGCCCCGGCCGGGCCGGAGCCGACAACGACGCTGATCCCGTGCGGATGTTCATGGCGGAAATCGCAAGCTGCTATTCCTCGGGCACACTTTCCAACTATCCTAGCTCGCAGTGGGAGAAGACATCAAAAACAGTTCCCGCTCTGGCCGGTCAGTTGCCATCATGAACGTCGTTCACGTCACCTCGTCTGACTCCATCGGCGGTGCGGCCCGCGCCGCCTCCCGTATTCATCATGCGCTGCGTGACCACGGCGTCGACTCGACGATGCTGGTCAACAATGCGACCCTGAACGACTGGACCGTGAAGGGGCCGGCCACACCGTTCGGGCGGCTGTGGGCAAAGTCGCGACGCAGCCTCGCATTGCCATTGCGATCGCTGTTGAAAACACAAAACCCGTCGCTGCACTCCCCTGCCTGCATTCCGTCCAACTGGGCTAGACGGCTCAACGCGTCGGATGCCGACGTGGTCCACCTGCACTGGATCAACGGCGAAATGATGTCGATCGCCGACATCGGCCGCCTCAGAAAGCCCGTTGTCTGGAAGCTCTGCGATATGTGGGCCTTCTGCGGGGCGGAACACTATGCCGACGACTTCCGCTGGCGCGACGGCTATTTGCGTTCAAACCGGCCTGCGCACGAGTCGGGCTTTGACTTGAACCGCTGGACATGGCGACGCAAACAACGGCACTGGCGGCGGCCATTTCAACTCGTGACTGCCAGCCAATGGCTGGCGAGTTGCGCTCGCGAAAGCGCGCTCATGCGCGATTGGCCCGTGGCGGTGATTCCCAATCCCATCGACACCGAGGCGTGGAGCCCTATCGAGAAGCCGCTGGCCCGGCGGCTGCTGAACCTCCCCGCGGACGCTCCGCTCCTGGTGTTTGGCGCGTTTGGAGGCGGCGACGATCCACGAAAAGGCTTCGACCTGCTCAGCGGGGCCGTGCAGCGGCTGCGAGGCCGGTTGAACGACTTGGAACTTGTCGTCTTTGGCCAGTTGGCCCCCCAAACGCCCCCGGACCTCGGCTTTCCCATCCGCTACACGGGCTACCTGCATGACGACGTGAGCCTGCTACTGCTCTACAGCGCGGCAGACGTGGTGGCCGTGCCGTCCCGGCTCGAGGCATTCGGGCAGACCGCATCGGAGGCCCACGCCTGCGGCACTCCCGTGGTGGCGTTCGACAACACGGGCTTGGCCGACATCGTTGACCATCGAAACACGGGATATCTCGCCAAGGCCTTCGAGGTGCAGGACCTTGCCGACGGGATCGCGTGGGTGTTTGACGCCGAATCGCAGGGACGGGCCTTGGGTCTCGCGGCCCGCGAGCGGGCCTGCCGGCTCTGGGATTCACGTGTCGTCGCAGGGCAGTATGCCGACGTGTATCAGTCCGTACGGGACGCAGCCACGATACGGCGAGCCTGAGCGGTTCACGACACCGGCCGAGTGACCGCCGGATAATCCGACCGCTTGCACAGGAACGGACCGACCGCGAGCCAATCCACCGAGCTTCTCAGAAAGCAGTCGATGGCGTTCGTCGGCGATTCCACGATCGGCTCTTGGATGTTGAATGACGTGTTGAGCAGCACCCCGATTCCCGTGCGCTTTTCGAAAGCATCGAGCAGTTTCCAATAGAGCGGATTGGCCGCCCGCCCTACCGTGTGCACTCGGGCGGTTCCGTCGACGTGGGTCACCGCCGGAATGACGGCCTGCTTGTCGGCGCGAACGCGAGCGACGATGTTCATGTACGGAGAAGACTGATTCAGCTCGAAGAACGTCTCCGCCACTTCCTCCTTGCACGACGGCGCGAATGGCCTGAACAACTCCCGCTTCTTGATCTTCGCGTTGAGAACCTCGCGAATCCCGTCATGCCGCGGATCGGCCAAGAAGGAGCGGTTTCCGAGGGCTCTCGGACCGAATTCGGAGCCTCCCTGAAACCAGGCGACCACTTCGGATCGTGCCAATGCATCGGCCGTCCGTTCCACAAGTTCCTCCTCCGAGAGCAACGCAGGCGGCTCCAGGCCGCGCTGGCGAAACGCTTCCGTGATCTCGGCTGGCGTGTACGCTCTGCCGAGATACGGCGAGGGCATACCGATGGAGAGAGATGGATTTCGGGCGAGCGATTCGTGGATCGCCGCGCCCACCGCACAGCCCGCGTCGTGCGGCGCCGGCGGCACGAGGATGCTCGAAACCAGCCCCTCCCGAATCAGCCTGCCATTGGCCGTGACGTTGAGGCCGCAGCCGCCGGCAATGCAGAGCCGTTCGAATTCAGGCCGCTGTTTCCTCGCCCACGCAACGATGTCGAGCATGATCTCTTCGAACACCGCCTGCACGCTCGCCGCCACGTCACGGTGGTGATCCGTGAACTCAGCCGTGGGCGCACGCGGGGGGCCTAGCAGCCGCACCAGCGAATCGGGAAAACGTCCATCCAGGGCGGCGTGATAGTCGATCAGGGAACGGTTCAGCATGTACCCTCCGTCGCGTGTTCGACGCAACGCATGGGTCAGCAACCGATCCTTGAACCGTGGCGTGCCATAGGGCGCCAGACCCATCATTTTGTACTCGCCCTCGAGCATTCGGAACCCGAGAAACCCGGTGATCGCACTGTAGAAGTGGCCGAGGGAATTGGGCCAACGGATGGCTTTCAGCCGGCGAAGCCTGCCATTCTCCCACGCGAACACAACGGTGGAGTGGTCTTCTCCACCCCCGTCGTAGCTGAGACACAGCGCACGATCCCAGCCAGAGATCGGGCACACGCTCATGGCATGCGATTCGTGATGGTCGATGGAGCGCACTTGGCCCTGAAAAGTTCCTGGGTGGTGGCGCAACCGTTCCCGAATCTTGAGCAATTCCAGCCAGGAACCACGTAATTCCGGATACTTCGGCGATCCTTGCCCCGCACGAGCCGGCGAAAAGAGCTGAGCGATTCGCCGCACGCGAGCGCTGGCGCGGGCAGGATACATCAGCGTGTCGTGCGCAACCCCGGCGGCCCGGCCCCAGATCCGCCACGGCTGCCAGTAAACGGCCACGGCGTCGATGTCCGACAGCGTCACCCCCGCGACGTGAAGGACGCTGTCGATCGCGCGGTGCGGAAATCCTCCATCATTTTTGAGCCGCGTGAGCCGTTCTTCCTCGATCGCGGCCACTACTTGGCCATCTTCGACGATCGCCGCAGCGCTGGCGCCCATGGTCGCTAACCCGAGAATCCTCATCGCACCTCCATCTCCTTACATTACGACCTGCGGCCCCGCGGACAGTTTCCTACCGTCGTCGCAGGAGGCCTCAAGAATTCAACGCTACCGATAACGGGATTCGATTCGCGCGATCCCAGTATTCTAATAAGCGCTCGATGCCCTCATCCAGACCGCCACGTCGCCTTTACGCTGCTAGCCAGGCGATCTCAGCCCGAAGTAGAATCATTGGAACGACTCAACCCGACCGCTCCCCCCCCCGTGTTACGGTCTCGCCATTTCAGGAGCACCTTCGTGAAGTATCTCGGGTTTGTCGGAGCGAGGCAGGCCTTATGAACGTTCAGCCGGCATCCTGCGACGCAAAAAGGCCGCTGAAAGTTAGCATCATCTGGCACGGGCTGCCCGCCTACGCAGCCAGGTTGATACGGTCGATCGCATGCCGGGAGGATATTGAACTCACGCTCATCGGATCCGACACGCCGGCTCGGCCTGCCTACCTGCAAGAAATCGTCGGACAGCCCATCCACTGGGTTGGAAACGATCCAACGTCGCCGCTCTTGACCGAGTTGGCCCAGCGGCCCATGGACCTCTGCCTGACCACGGGGTGGGCCTTCGCGCCCTGCAAACGTTTCGCCGCGATCGCAAAGGCAGGCGGCGCTAAGGTCTGCAGCATGATCGATAATCGCTGGCGAGGAGACCTACGGCAACGCATCGGCAAGGCGTATTTCCACTTATTCTTGCGAGATGCGTTCGACTATGCCTGGGTTCCTGGGGCATCGGCGTCGAAACTCTGTGCGTACCTCGGGGTCCCGCAGTCGCGCATCGCAACCGGCCTCTACGGCAGCGATAGCAGTCTCTTTGCACCCCCTACAAACGTTGCTGATCGCCCATATCGCATTGGCTTTGTCGGTCAACACATCCGACGCAAGGGTCTCGATGTGCTCCTGGAGGCGTTTCGGCGACTCTGCGCCAGCGACGCGAGATACCAGTTGCATCTCTACGGCGAAGGCGAACTGCGGGGCATGGCAGAATCCACCCCCGGCGTCTTATGCCATTCCTTCAGCGATCCCGAAGAAATCGCTGCCGCGATGAAGACGTTCAGGATCTTTGTGATGCCGAGCCGGGATGACAACTGGCCACTGGCATTGCACGAGGCTGCGCTCTCTGGATGCTGCCTTCTTGCCACACGTGACGTCGGAAACACTCCTGAACTCATCACAGCGGAGAACGGTATCGTCGTGTGCAGCGGGGATCCAGAGGCTCTGACCCAGGGACTGCATACCCTTGCCCAGTGGAGCGACGAGCAACGCATCCGAGCGGCATATGTCAGTCGTCAACTCGCAGAGCCTTTCGGCCCCGACCGCTGGCGGCGAGAATTTCTTGGAATCTGCAGCCAGCTACGATGTCCTCGCTGAGGATAGAATCGCCGGTGTCGCGTCACGTGATCACACGCAACGCCGACGATAGCAACCGTGGAGTCTGGAGTTGTAATGTGAAGCATATAGCATTCGTCGGGTCGATGCAGACTCCCGAAGGCTGCGCGAAGAACCCCTGGGCATCGGCAGCACACAACACCACGCAACTAGAGCTGATGCATGCACTGCGTGACGGCGGTGGAGTCCGCGTGACAGGCCTGAGCCTGCCCGGCTGCTCGGCCTTCAAGGCTCGGCCACGGAGTCGGCCATACAGACGCAGCGTCGTCAGGGAAGGCGTCGTCATCGAGGAACTGCCCTCCTTCGCAATGGGTCCACTGCAGATTCTCACGCAGGTCTGGTCGATGGTGCGACGGCTGTTCGGCCGTTGGCCCGATGGACGCCCCGAAGCCATCCTCGTCGCCAATCCCCTCACACGGTTTGCAGCGCCCGCGATGCTCGCGGGATGGTGGTACCGCATCCCCGTCGCGATCATCGTCGCGGATCTGACATGCGCCCAAGCTGGCCACCCTCCCGTCACGCGGTTCCGCAACTGGCTGCAGACCCTGATGGTCAGGCTGTCTCAAGGGACGATCGTGTTTTCCTCGCACACGACGAATGATTTCCGACGGGGCAAACCATCGATGCGAATGGTGCGGCCCCCGGCCTCCTACCTGCTCGATCTGCCCCAGCCGCCCGCCGAACCTGCGGCCCACGCCATCTATTTCGCCGGTGCGCTCTCGGATCACGCCGGGGTGGATCTTCTGCTCGACGCGATTCCGTACGTCAAAGACGCCACGCTCGAGTTCTGGTTCAGCGGACGGGGCCCGCTGGAGGAACGACTGAAGCAGCAGGCCGCCTCGGATTCCCGCATCCGTTTTTTCGGATTCGTGACCGAAGAGGAGTACAGCGCGATGCTGCAGCGGGCGGCGGTGCTCGTGAATCCACGACCATCCCGGCTGCTTGAGAATCGCTACAACTTCCCGTCGAAACTGATGGAGTACATGGCCGCCGGCCGGCCGATCCTATCCACTTCCACATCAGACGTCGCCGAGCATTATGGCAACGCCGTCATCGTGATCACGGACGAGACTCCGGAGGGGCTCGCGGGCTCTGTCGACGGTGCGGTCGCAGCTCCGGCTGAGGAGCACGCCGCCTTGGGTGCCCATGCCAGGGCTGCCGTGGAGGGTGTCACCTGGCGGACCGAGGCCGAGAAGATTCTGGCGTTCGTTGAGTCGCTTTCCAAATAACACGCACGCCAACCCGCAAGTGTCTCAAAGTCATTGACAAGTTCCACACGCATCCCCTGGTCTTATAGACGCAGAACGGCTCGCAGCCTTGGGTAGAAAAGCAATTCCACAACGCAACAAAAAAGAAGCGTGACAACTGTATACAAGGCTGTTTCCACAAACGGATTTCCGAGAAAACTGAGATAAGTGGCAATACCGATGCTGCGATAGTGGATAACGTACAGCGAAAAAGAAATCGGGGCGATAAAAGCGAATCTACCGAAGGTGTTGGAAAATCCAATCCAACCTAATCTCCTCCAGCCAAACGCCAGGCATACAAGCACCACCGCGCCTAGAAGATGCCGGGGCTCCGCAACAGGATGAATCCCCAAACCCAAGCGCTTGCCGATCCGCCACCAGTGGTACGTCACGCACAGCCCTGGAATGGCCGCCATCGCCACGTACCCGAGAGGAATACGCAGATCCTTCAATTGCACCGCCCCGCTCGCTTTCAAGCATTCAGCAGCATGAACACCGATCCACCAAATAGACAAGTACATGAATAACCGGCTGACTGGATTTGGAAGAAAGGCGTAAAGTATAGCGTTCGCGACGGCCATGCCGCCAACCGCATGTATCTTCCACCTCGCTGCTGCGAGGGCATTCACGAGTGGAAAGAGCATGTAGAACCACCACTCATAATGGAGCGACCACAGTGGTGTATCTCCGTACAAAGGATCGCAAATGACTGCTGGTTTTCCGTGTCTCCAGTCTTGCAGCATAAGAAGATTTCCGAGCCACCGGCCGGCGGGCTGCGGCACGAAATGGCCCATTTCCGCCCGCGTAATAAGGCACAAGGCTGTAATCGCACATCCCCACACCGAATAGATCCTGATGAAACGCTTCACAAAATACCGACCAAATCCCTCGCCCCCATCCTGTTTGCCTGTGGCCCAACGAATAACGAAACCTGACAAAATGAAAAACAACATCACGGCTTCCTGGCCGAAGCTCAGGGCAATGCGACTTGACAAGGCCATGCCGTCAAGCTTGAAGACGTGCGTCAAGCACACGTAGAAGGCCGCGAAGCCACGTACCGCTTCAAGACGCTGAAATTTCATGCATTCACCATGAGCCACCTAAGGCCATCCGGGGTGCCGCGTGCTACTTTGGCTCGGGTAACTACTCGAGCAGCTGAATTTGTTGATCAACTGCGACACCCGCCGCCCATTCACGCCGCCCAGGCGACTCACGCCGGCGAGAGCTGACAACAGCGACACCGGCACGGGCAGCGAGCGGCCTGGAAACCAATTGAGCAACTCATGCTGACTGAACGGACGCGGATCCGTCACATTCGAGATGGAACGGCCGGTCACCGCAGCATCCTCAACAGCATTCAGGATTGCCTGCACCGCCCGGTCACGAGAACACAGGCTGTGCAAAGGCGGCGGAAAGAGCCGAAGCTTCAGCCGCGTGCCAGGCAGGAACACACGCTTCGCCACGTCGTCGAGATGGCTGCGATCATAGATCGGCGCGAGCCGCAGCAAGTGCAGGCTGTGAAATGGCTCGGCGTACAGGAGCTGTTCCGCCTGTACTTTCGAGGCGGCGTAGGGGACCTGTTCAGCGGTGAGCCCTCGCGTCGCGTCGAGCAGCTCATACACCGCAACCGACGACGCATGCACGAACCGGACCGCAACAATCCGTCCTTCGCTCCGCAGTGCGGCGATGAGGTTCCGGGTCGTGACCGTATTGGCGAGCAGCAAATCGTTGAGGCTCAGTCCGCGGAAGTCGTGGGCGCGGGCCGCGAGATGCACGACAGCGTCTACGTCGCCGACCGCGCGCACGGCATCACGCGTGGCTCCCCCGTCGGTGAGATCGCAGGCGGCATCGCTGCCCGGATGCCTGCCGATCGTCACCACCTCGTGACCACGAGCCCGTAGTGCTGGTACCACCGCCGAGCCGAGATACCCTGATCGACCTGTGACGAGAATCCTCACGCCTGCATCGCCCTCTGATCGCACAGGTCGCGAAAGGTCACGAATGAAAACCCGTCGTGCTTGAGGAGCCGCACGAGCTTTTCTAGTTTGCTCACTACACCGGCCCGGCCAAGTCCAAACCGCAGTTGCTGCGGGAAGGAGAGCTTTGCCACGGCGGCGGGCGGCGGCCGCGTCGACAGTTCGAAGGGGTGGATGTAGAGCACGTACAGTGGATTGCCGCCGACATACCTTTGGATCAGCGGCCGCATGATCGCCCACGGGGCGATCCGCAGGTATCCGCCACCCGAGACGGGCAGCCGCTTCCCGAGCACGGGCAGCGTGCTCACCTCGAACTCGTGAAAGCCTCGCTGCTCGGTATGCCCGGGAACGACGGTATCGAAGTCGTCGATATTGAGGCTGCCATACAGCGGATGCCCCATGAAATCGATGCGGCTTGAGTCGTAGCTGTAGCCTGCTTTCCGCACCTCCTCCAGCCTCGTGCGATCCATGCTGAAGCACGGCGCGCGAAACCCCTCCACGCTTCGCTGGACTACATTTTCAAGCATGGCCTTGCTCTGTCGCAGATCCTCTGCGAACGCATCGACGGCCATCGTCAGGGGCCGCTTGTGTGCCACGCCGTGCGAGGCGATTTCGTGACCGGCCTCCGCCATGGCCCTGAGCGTGTCGCCCAGACGGTCCGCCAACTCACTCAACACAAAGAACGTCGTGCGGATCGAGTGTCGCTCGAGCAGCGAGAGATAGACATCCAGCCCATCAAGCATGCTCGGCGGGCGTTCCGGCGAGAGACCGGAAAAATAGTCGAGGTGGTACCAGTCCTCGACATCCATGCTGAGCACCGCGTAGCGATTCATGAGAGCCTGCCTCCCTGCCGGCGAAACTGTCGCATCTGCTCGATGCTCGGCCACCCGAAATAGGATCCCTCTTCCTGGCGATTCTCCCGGACGGCGACCGTGCCCGCCGCGTGATCCTGGACGACCCGCACCATAAGGTCGCCGCCCACCCGCTTTGTCTTGCGAATCACGTCCAGCATCGTCGCCCCCGGCTCGATGGATACGACTTCCTGTACAAGAATCCCACCGTTGTCGATCCGCGTGTCCATGTAATGCACGGTAGCCCCGGTCTCCTGCTCATGATGGTAGAGCACCCAGAAACTTGGCAACAGTCCGGCATAGCGAGGGAGGAGTGAGCTATGCAGATTAATGCAACCGAGTCGCGGTAGCGAGAGCAGCCGTTCTTTGAACACGGTCGGGGCCGAGAACGACACGATCAAATCGAGATCGAGCGACTCGAGAAAGGCGAAGAGCTTTTCCGAGTGGAGTTCAGTGGTCACAACGCAAGGCACGGCGATGTGCTGCGCAAGCTGCCGCACCGACATGCCTTCTCCCGGACGAACCGACAAGCCGGCTGCGCGCCGCATGCTCGCAGAAAGCCTCCGGCACATCAGCTTTGCTAACAGCAGGAAACACTGCCACACTCCGAAGCCCCTTAGGAAATAGCCTCGCTGGTTGGCGAGCGCACCCTTCACGTCGAGGACGACGATAGCCTTGAGTGAAACATCAGGCAGCCCGGCCAGCCTGGCGATATTCTCCGGTATGACAGCCGAATCTGGCTGCGTAATGACAGCGATATTCATGGTGCGTACGCTCAACACTTGAAAGATCTCGGGCTCAAGGTGCAGCCGCAGTCAGCGCCCTGCCAAAGGGAACGGGGGTAGTCCTCGCCCGCTACCACGGCCAAGTAGGCCACGAGCAATCCGGCTACGAGACCATCGGGAGCGACACGGTGAAAGTGCCAGGGCAAGGCGAGCACGCAGAACAGGACGTACGACGCCGCAATCCACCCCAGAGGCGCCTTCAATCCGACACAGTACGACGCGGTCACCCAGTCCACGCTGACTGTTCTTTTCTCGATCATGACTTTTCCTGGGCTGCGGTAGAGCCATCTCTTTGGGCGACAATCGTCTGCCGCATCAAGCCCAATCGTTTACGGACCGTCGCCACAACCCCACGGCTTCGAAGGGTCGAGCACATGTAAAGCCCTCTCCGCAAGGCTCGTGATTTCAACGCCACATCCAGAAGGCTCAGTCGCCTTGGCATCGATGCCATCGACTGGAGGGCTTCGCTGGTGTCAAGCATGCTCACGTTAGACGCACGCACTCCTGTTGACAGTCCGGGGTGCGTGCGAAAGTCCTCCACGAATCGTCGTTCCCGATCCTGGTCATGCGGAACGTGCCTGACCCATTGTCCCTTGTCGTCCCTGAACATCCATGTATCCAACACGCCGATGCCACGGGGATAGTTCCTGAATATCTCCCACAAGGCATTCTGCTCCCATGGATGCCCGAGATCATGCTCGGGGATATCGAGTTCGTACCAGCTGCGAAGAAAGGAACGGGACCACTCGCTGACAGAGATCAGGATCACGCCCGAGCATGGCATGTCGTTGTTATCGACACATCCGTAGGGCTTGTTATTGAGAAACAGCACGTCGCCGTTCCCGCTTCCCCATGACAGAGGTGTCTTCGCGACAAAGTGTTCAATGCTCCTGCCAACGTCGGTGAACATGACGTCCGTATCGACATAGCAGATCCTCTCATAGCCCTGCTTCATGAGTCCAAAGATCGCCAGCAGCTTCGCCCACGCCACATGCCGCGGGTTGCCCGTCACAGACATGCAGCCCTGCAGCGGATCAGCCCCCAGCGGCGGGACGATGTGGTAGCGGAAGTCGTAGCCGTGTCGTTCGGCGTAATGTTGGGCCACCGCCGCACTGTAGCGGATGAATGAATGATCTGGCGGCCGGTTATCGACCATCGTGATGATTGTCTTGCTCATCGTGGTCGTGTCACCGCTCGAGGCGATCGTCTCAGTCCGCCAGCGTCCCGTGCTTAGCCAGTAACTGCGTCTTCCTCGCCTCGCCCAGAAATTTCACCTTCGAGAGATCAAACATTGAATCGGGTGCACAGAATGGCCGTTCCCATCGCAGCTCTGGGTAGGCCAGCATGTCGAGGCAGAACCCCGCGTCGATGCACAGAGCCCCCAACGGTCGGAGTTGTTCGATGACCGCGGCGGCCCCAACCCCCGCCCCCACAAATGCAACATCAACACTGGAATCGATGCGGCTCAGGTCGATGCGATCGAAGATGGCCTTGCTCGGGTGCGTGGCGTAGCATTGGACGGTTCGTGCGCCAAGCTTCGTAAACACTTGCGTGAGCCTCTCGGCCTTGTCGTCTCGAAAGGAAGTGGCGATCAGCACGTGCCGATCCTGGACGAATTCCCGGAGGCGGGTGCCGGCAATCAACGCGTAGACACTATAGAAGGGCAGATAGTTCTCGGTGTTCAACACGATACCCCGACGATCCATCCAATCGAAAAAGTCGGGGAAGTATTCACTGAAACCAGGATTGTCATAAAACGCTGCGGCGAGGATGCCCTCCCGCGAGATCGATGCCAGATTGGCGATATAGGCCTTTTCGGCCACGGCGATCTCCTGCTTGGTGAATTCTTCGAACGAATTGAGGTGCGAGCCGCTACGAAACGCCGGTTCGAGGCCGGTCCACCGACGGAGTCGATGGTACAGCGTGATCGAGTCGCACCACAGCTTGGATTTTCCCACATGCCGTGGATAGCGATAGCCGAGCGCAAGCATGAACTCGCCATGGCTCATGCGAAATACGGGAAAATGCTTCCCTGGCTGGCGGGTGAGCATCGTCTGCACCATACGATTGTGCCAGTCGCGGCAGTCGATGGGGTGGAAGTAGTAGGCGCGTGCCGCACCCCGGAGCGCATTCGAATCACTGAATGCCCGATAGTGCTTTTCAAACTCGGGATACCGCTGCTCCACGCAGGGGCTCAGCCGCTGGCGGAGTGGCCTGTTATCGTTCGTGCCGGTCATAGATACCTCCTGCGGCCGCGCCGCTAAGTATGTCGCAGAATCGCTCCAGCAGCAGGGCGGCTGAAAAGGAACCTGAGATGACGCATGTCGCTTGCTTACCCATGTCTTCCCGCTGTCGTTCACTCATGGCCTTTAGTTCCTGAATCGCAGCCACGGCAGCCGCAACGTTTCCATGGGGAATGATACGGCCAATATCAGCTACACGCATGATGTCCCCGACATGCGAGGACTCCGGACCAAAGAATAGCACTGGCCGGCCGATGGCCATCGCACCGTAGATCTTGCAGGGATGGATCACCCCGACGGCGTTGTCAGCAAGGCTCACCGCATGAACGTCGGCCGACGACAGGCTCGTCCCGATGCGGGCAAGCGGTTGGAATGGCAGGGAGCGGACGTTCGGAGCCCCCTCCGCGATCCGCTTTTCGACAGCCTGTTTCCCGACGCCTCCACCGATGAACACGAAGAGCAGGTCCTGCCTTGCTTCGAGGGAACGGGCCGCTTCGAGGAGGGTTTCCAGCGGGGTCTGGATGCCGTGGTTGCCGGAATACATCACGACGAATGCCTCACCAAAGCCGTGCTCGTCGCGAAATGCATTTGGCCTGCTCGGCACGGCCTTCAGCACGTCCTCATGCGGCCAGGGGGGCAGCACGTGGATCTTCTCGGGCACATTGAGCTTTGCAATTACCCGATCCCGCATGAACCGGTCCGTGACCACGACCGCCCGCGAGCGTCGGATCGTGACGCGATTCATCCAGTCGAAGGCTCTTGCGACCACGGATCGTGGCGACAATTTTCCCGATGCCACCATCTGGTCGGGATTCAAGTCCATCACCCACCACACGAGCGGCACGCGACGGAGCCAGGAAAGAATCGTGCCGCCGATCCCCGCGAACGGCGGGCTGGTGCTCACGAGCATAAGCCCGAGCCGGCTGGTAAACAGCCCCAGCACGACCGCCTGAACCATGAAGCAGGCCTGAGCGAGCAGCCGGATGGGGATCGAACGCTTGCCGAAGCTCGACAGTGGCAGCCGTTGCACGTCGACGCCGTCGAGATTCTCGCGGCCCGGATACCGCTGGCTTGGGTCGTCGTATCCGCGTGCCGACGTATAAACCACCACCCGCCAGCCACGCCGCACCATCTCCTTGGCGACGTCGGCGATGTGCTGCCCCACCGACGCAGGGTCGGGCACATAGACCTGCGTGATGATCAGCAATGTAGGTGATTTGCCGGACATGCTCGGAATAACGATTCGGGCACCGCCATCGGCGAGTTCAGCCTGGCACGCCGTAGCCGACGGGAATGCCCTGCCGCCAGGTATCCATGTGCCGCGACTCGGCAACATAGCCGTCGCCGGGGATTGGCTTCGATCCGTGACTGTACCCGCTCGTGGCCAGACTCTTCGCGTCGGCGGCGTTGCATTCCTTGCGAAACTCCTCTTCGATCCAGCGGTAGGTCGCCGCGATGCCCTGCTTCAACGAAATCGAGGGCTCCCAGCCGAGGTAGGACTTGATCTTGGTGTTGTCACTGTTGCGGCCCGCCACGCCGCGGGGCGCGTCGAGCTTATAGTGCCGCTCAAGCTTAATGCCCGCAATCTCTTCCGCGATGTCAACCAACTGGTTGATGGTCACCAGTTCACTCGATCCCAGGTTGATCGGCTCGTAGATCTGCGAATCGATGATCTTGCCGATGCCCTCGACGCAGTCATCGATGTACATGAACGACCGGGTCTGCGTGCCGTCGCCCCAGATCTCGATCGAGTGGTCGCCCGACGCCTTGGCGGCGATCACCTTGCGGCAGACGGCGGCGGGAGCCTTTTCGCGACCGCCCCGCCATGTGCCTTCCGGCCCGTAGACGTTGTGAAATCGGGCGATTCGGGTCTGGATCCCGAAATCCTCCCGGAAATGCCGGCACATCCGCTCACTGAACAGCTTTTCCCAGCCGTAGCCGTCCTCCGGCAGTCCGGGATAGGCGTCTGCCTCCGCCAGGGCCGTTACATGGGGAT
>Ga0194055_10002275_pt1 | contig 15324 bp, 18 predicted proteins | sample SepL449m_MetaG_FD_155482 | JGI IMG/M metagenome (GOLD analysis project Ga0194055, IMG submission 155482) | Anoxic zone freshwater microbial communities from boreal shield lake in IISD Experimental Lakes Area, Ontario, Canada - Sep2016-L442-9m | ecosystem: Environmental > Aquatic > Freshwater >... | reverse complement strand
ATGTAATAAGTATATGTAATAAGTATATGTAATAAGTATATGTAATAAGTATATGTAATAAGTATATGTAATAAGTATATGTAATAAGTATATGTAATAAGTATATTATTTATTTTTATAAAGTTTAAAAGATTTTATAAAGTCTAAAAGATTATAGAAGGTCTAAAAGATATCTGATATTGTAAAATAAAAAAGATATACATATATAACACACATATATATTGCTCCATATTTGATTTACGAACTCGCCTCGCCACTCGCGTTCATCGCTTCCTTGTTAGCCTCAGCCAATCGAGCCAATTTAACTTTCCATAGTTCAGCAATCTTTTTTGTGGTTTGTTGAGAATTCAAGTCTGGGAACATATCCTTCACCTTAATACGCATTTCATCATAGAATATTTTGCGTTCTGTGGGAGGCTTCTTAGGCTTCACAACCACATTGCCTTCCTCATCTATTTCAGCAGCCTTCGCTTCTTTCTTTGCCTTTTTTACAGGCTTCTTAGGCTCACTATCATCGCTATCTTCTTCATCATCTGTCTTTTTTGCTTTTTCCTCAGCCTTTACGGCGTTCTTCTTTGCTTTTTCCTCATCCATCAAGGCTTCTTTCTTTGCTTTTTCCTCAGCCTTTTCCTCTGCCTTCTTTGCTTTTTCAGCAGCCTTTTCCTCTGCCTTCTTTGCTTTTTCCTCTGCCTTCTTTGCTTTTTCATCAGCCTTTATGGCGTCTTTCTTTGCCTTTTCTTCCTTATCCTCATCATCTGATTTTGCCGCTTTCGCAGCCTTCTTCTTAGGCTCAGGCTTAGGCTTAGCAGCCTTCTTTGCCTTTCCCTCAGCCTTCTTTGCCTCTACAATTTCCTTCAATCCATTCTTGATATACTCCTCAATTTCTTTTTTGGTATCAAAGGTATCGTCCAGCATATTCATATATGCCTTGAAGATGACTGCCATCGTCTTTGGGGTAGAGTTCGAAGAGTTCGAAGACATCTTTCTTGTGTTGCTTTGTTTCAGTCTTTCGACTGAGGGCGTTTGCGTTCGGGTTTGCGGTTCGCTTGTTTCGTTCAAGTTGCTTTGACTTTTAGTCTGCTTCTTGTGTTTGTCTCTGCTATAATTTTCAATCAGTCCATTCAATTTTTGAAATATTTCTTGTAAATTAGAACATATTTATCCAATTCTTACAAAGGCAATCTCCATCTGTCAAACATACTTGGATAGACAATAGGAGCATCCGTAGCATCCGTAGCATTCGTAGCATTCACAACCGTAGCATTCGTAGCATTCGTAGCATTCGCAACGGCATTAGCGACATTAATCGTCTTACTACGGGTCATCATCTTTTTGTTTGTCTTTACATATAGAAGGCACATCAATCAATTTTTAGATATATAAAAAAATGATATCTGGTAATCTATAATTTATAATAAAAAGAAGAGCAATGTATATCGGAGTTCATATTAATCGCGAGAAAACAATCCTAAAAACGATGGAAACCGTCGCCAAGAATGGCGGAAACTGCCTACAACTATTCGTCTCGAATCCGCGGAGTCTATCCCTCGTTTCTATCGATAATTACCTGAGTATCGCCGATGATATAAGGGAATATTCGGCAAAAAATGGTTTCGCCACAATCATACACGCTTCTTATACTATCAATCTTGCTCGTGATTTCAAAAACGGCAAGAGGACTGTGCCGATACACGAATGCCCTTGGATACAATTACTGCTACACGAACTCTATATTTCGCATCTTTTGGGTTCTGTCGGTGTCGTGATTCACGTTGGAAAACATACCACGCAATCACGCGAACAAGGGTTGGAAAATATGAGAATCACCCTCGAATACATTATCGATGTCTTACATCAAAAACAAATAAACGCAAAGATAGTCCTCGAAACACCCGCAGGGCAAGGAACAGAACTATTGACAGACTTGGGTGATTTTCTCAACTTCTATAATCATCAGTTCTCAGCGGAACAAAGAAAATACCTCGGGATATGCGTCGATACCGCTCACGTTTGGGCGGCAGGTTATGAACTGAGCGACGCATATAATATGATTGCCGTTAAAAACATAAACGATGTTGTCGCAATACATCTTAACAATAGCAAGGTCGCGAAAGGCGGTCGAGTGGATAGACACGCTACGTTGTTTGATGGCACGGGAACAATTCCACGGGACGCGATAAGGCAGTTTGTGGAATTATGGAAAGAAAAAGAAAAAAGACAACAGCCGTCGCAGCCGTCGCTTCCGCTAATAATCTTAGAAACGCCCTCCGCGAACTATGCGGACGAATTAGCATATTTTAAGCCAACTGTCTGGAAATAAATCGTCCGTAATCGTCCCTTCATAATTCGGTCCGAGCCATACACTCGGGTAGCAGATTACGGGGGTTTGCGAGGATGTCAGGTAAGCACCGAACCACGAGAACGTGCTATTACCGATGATGTAATGCGTCGAAGACGTCATTATTAATAACTGACACCAATCAGGCACATCGTCGGCTATTTTTTTATATTTTAAATCCTTTCCAGTTCCATAGTATTCTTTGAGAGCATTATTTATTTTTAAATTATATGAATTGACAACATTGTTATCATTTGCTTCGCATAAATACAGAATCTCATAATCATATATATCAACGCCTTTGCGAACTAACGCTTTGAATGCCTCGATATAATACTCGGGCTTCTGGACTGGATGAAACGCCTGTAAATTAAAGTAATCGCCCATACGATAATGGACGGATATTGTCTTTTCCCTCGTGTATTCGGGATACTTTGTCAAGACGTCATTGATTTTTACATCAATCCCTAATATTCTCCTTATCTTGTTGATATTATGCTCAAAATATTTATGACTTTGAAAATATCCTTCCAACAGAATATCGGTTTCACATGAACCGTCGGTTTCACAGGAACCGTCGGTTTCGCCGTCAGAACCGACGGGGATTTTCTTATAATGAAAGTAAGGGGCTACATACTTTTTGGTAATCTCTATCTTGTCGGATACCTTATGACTAATATTGCTAAATAGGGTATCCCAGTAATATTTACGATACCCGTTGATAGGCAGAGTATATAATACGTAGTTCTGACTGTTGTCGATGTAATACGATAAGGTGGCGAATATTTTAAACAACTGATTACCGATTCCGTCACTCACTACAATTCCTGTATAATTCATTTATTATATATTATATGTTTCATTATATTTATATAAAAAAATTATTATCTTATAATAAATAAAATAATGTTCAATATCATATTTGGTATTATTATGTTGAAATACTTTTGCGAATATATGGATAGATTAGTGCTAAGTCTTTTCTTAGAGACTTAGCCTCAGAGACTTAGCGTTTTACTAAGGCGTCTTCTAAACTTATTTACCATATATATCAGAACCTTCTTCGAAGATTCGCCTATAATCTCTTTGTTGATTTTCTCAATCAGAAACGTAATCTCATTTTCAATCACATATTTCTTTTGTTTATTTCGATACGCCAACACTCTACGCCAAAACCCTTGTATAATTCGAATCGAACGATGGTATATTAGAGTATAGTCCATCGGTGTATTCGAATACAGCAAAGGCGGCGAAGGTATATATGATATAGCAAACCGATTGTAAAATATGGCGAACAGTAGGCTTTTCGAAGTTGTATTTATAAACTTCTTATTACTATATTGATTCAGTAATGCGATTGCGTTATCAATCCCGTAATTATATACATAGAGTTCTATCGTGTTCGATGGCATCACGTTAATATATCGCGTGATGTGTTCTTCGAGAAAGCGATTTAACACCTTGTAATCTTCGCCTTCGCGGCGTTCGCAATTGCGTTTGAGGGTATCATAAAGTATCGCAACGTGCTTTTCGTGCATCTGGTGTCCCATATATTCGTAGTAAGATGGAGGATGTTCGTTATCTACCAATCGTATAATCCACATTTTTATTTGTTCGATTTATCTAATAATCATTTTTTTATCAAGTAATAATAGAGAAATGAAATATATTGACGCGTTAAAAAAGTATAACGAAGGAAAAGACAAATGGTGTACGCCTCGCAAAGGCACAGAAGATTACAAGAAGATATTGAAACTGATGAATGGAACGTCCGCCGCTTCGTCTGCTTCGTCCGCTTCGTCTATCAAGAAAGTTCCCGTAAAGAAAGTTCCCGTAAAGAAAGTTCCCGTAAAGAAAGTTCCCGTAAAGAAAGTTCCTGTAAAGAAAGTTCCTGTCGCCAAGTCGCCTGTCGTCAAGAAGTCGCCAACAAGGGCATCATCTGTATCCCCGAGAACTAAGTTATATAACGCTATTATTATTAAACGCTTCTTAAAGAATAAGTTAATTCTTACAAAAAATAATTTAGATACACGCGTCCAACGCTATCATTTGATTAAGAAGCGTTTAGACAATATAACGGCAACGGATTGTCTTACGAAGAAGATGTTTGGAAAGAATAATGGTTATACGCTAAATGGTGTGGTGAATTTAGAAAAGAAAATGGGGAGCGACAGTGTATATGGCGTGATATATCTGTCGAGTATGCCTCATCTATTATTGGGGTCGTATCCGATAGCAAGTAAATTGATGAAAATCACACAGAAAAATCAGGCGGAAACCAAGATGAATGAATGGATTACACAGAACCTAATTATTCCAAAACAATCGAAACATTTTGTGATGATGTATAAGGCTACGAAATGCCCTGTTGCTAAAAGTAAAGACAATAAACTCATCGCAACCGAACTATTAGTGAATTACAACGAACTATGCGACGGGGATATAAGTTCCTTGATGAAAACGGATGTGCGGAACGACGAAAAGCAAATGATAAATATGGCGTATCAATCGCTCATCGCTATTGCGACATACCAAAATAGGGTCGGTTTCTGTCATAACGACACGCATTGGGGAAACTTCTTATATCAAATAAATAATGATTATAAAGAAAACGACACAGGATACTATCACTACATCTGTTATGGGACAGACTTCTATATAAAGAGTTGCAAGTATAACATCTGTCTTTTTGACTTTGGATTGAGTACTTCTATGCAAACTGCGATAAATAGCAAAATAGCGTGGGACTATAAAAAAATACTTTACGGATTTGTAGGCAGAAAATATTATGGCGGAAATATTGACGCCCCGATGGATAATAATGTTAGTGCTACTATGGCTGACCTTTTGTCAAAAGTGGAATCAATAATGAACCGACTCCTCAGAGGGGATGTGGATGATATGTTTGATTCAATTATATATGAGATTTTTACAAATTTTAGAACCGACACGGAAATATTTAGAACCACCAAACCTGCGAAGGTATTGAATAAAATCCCTTATCGAATCAGCAAGGTAGGAGAATATGCTAAAATAAACTTCGGCAAGTAATGGAAGGATTACCTTCGGATTACCTTCGGATTACCTTCGGATTACCTTCGGATTACCGTCTTATTTTTTGTCTGATAATCAAATAACTTGTATTTATCAGCCGCATTCGCAGTGGCAATCGTATTCGTAAAGGTATCGCTCGATTGGTATTGAGCCTTCCAAGCACCGTCATTGTATTCGGGGCGTTTATAGATACAACTCTTCTTATTGATGGAGAACCCGCTCAACAGTTCGCTTTCGCTCCCTTTCAGTACGTCAATGTCGCGATGGTAATTATTATGAAAATTGAAGATATCCATATTTATCCTGTCGGCGAACAAAGTATTCTGTTGCGTAGTGTAATCGCTCGATAGCGACGACATACTCTTACACGAGATATTCGCACTAAGGAGTTTCGGGTTATAGTTCGCATCATAGTCTATTTCGTGATAATCGTTCATCTTATACTTATACTTATAAAAAATAAAAATAATAAATAGATATAGTAATGTTTTATATATTGACACCCGATAACAAAAAGGGCATTGGTGATGTTATTAAAACGTCTCCGAACATCACCATATTTTATTATTGGAATATGTGCGGACACTGTACTGCTTTGCGTCCTACGTGGGACAAAATATGTAAGAAATATAAAAGCAAGGGTGATTGCGATATAGTAAATGTGGAAGTTTCGCACCTCCCTCATCTTCCCTTGAAATATAAAAAAGGCGTATCGGGATTCCCTACCATTGTTAAGTATAGCCAAGGCGTAAAAATAGGCGAGTTTAACGACGAGCGAGTGTTTAAGAAACTGGATACATTTGTAAAATTGATATAAATATTACGGTTATATTATTAGTTATAATAGAGAATGAACGTCGTCGCCGTAGTAGCAGCGGTAGCCACAGAGGCAGTAGCGGATAACATCGTAGTAAGACGGAGGATGTTCGTTCTCTACCAATCGTATAATCCACATTTTTATTTGTTCGATTTATCTAATAATCATTTTTTTATCAAGTAATAATAGAGAAATGAAATATATTGACGCGTTAAAAAAGTATAACGAAGGAAAAGACAAATGGTGTACGCCTCGCAAAGGCACAGAAGACCACAAGAAAATATTGAAAATGATGAAAGAAAAAAGAGCATCCGCCACGTCAGCATCTTCTTCGTCAGCATCCGCCGCATCCGCTAAACAGATAGCGTCTGTCATATCCGCATCATCGAAGAAACCATCTACGAAATCATTGTTATTTAATAATGCGAAAATAATTCAACGCTTCTTAAAGAAGAAGTTAGTTCTTACTAAACATAATTTAGATACTCGCATCCAACGCTATCATTTGATTAAGAAGCGGTTAGATAGTATTCCAGAGACAGAATGCCTAACGAAGAAGACGTTTGGAAAGAATAAGGGTTATACGCTAAATGGCGTTGTGAATTTAGAAAAGAAAATGGGTAGCAGTAGTCTGTTTGGGTCGGTTTATCTATCGAGTATCCCTAATTTATTAGGTTCATACCCCATCGCCTCAAAAATAATGAAAACCACGCACAATCACGAATGCGAAACCCAGTTGAACGAGTGGATAACTAAAAATATCATTATACCAAAGCAATCAAGGCATTTTGTAATGATGTATAAAAGCACGAAATGTTCGGTTGCAGGAGGTAAAGCCAATCAACTCGTCCCTGCGGAGCGATTAGTGAATTATAACGAACTATGTAATGGTGATTTGATTTTCTTAATGAAGACAAATGTGCGGAACGACGCAATGGATATGATAAATATAGCGTTTCAATCACTCATCGCAATCGCAACATACCAAAAAAGAATAGGGTTCTGTCATCGTGATTGTCATAGCGGAAACTTCTTATATCAAATCGATTATGAAGTCTATAACGCAAAATACAGAGCGGGTAGCAGCAACGTCGATTATGGCTACTATCACTATGTATATAATGGGTTCAACTTCTATATCAAGCGTTGCTCGTTTAATATATGTATATTCGACTTTGGACTGAGTATGCCTATAAATACTGCGTTTGACAAAAATATATGTACTGACTATCTAAAAGTGCTAAACACATTTATAAGCAGAGAAGATTACGGATGGATTGCCGATACGATGGATTTGGATATTAGTGCGGAAATGGCTTCCCTTCTGGCAAAAGTAAAGGGAATAACGAAACGCCTTCTTTCAGACGAAGAAAGAAGACACGATGTATTTCAAGAAATCATAGACAATGTGTTTAAGGTATTTAGAACCGACACGGGAATATTTATAACTAAGAAACCCGCCAAGGTATTGAATAAAATCCCCTTCGTAATCAATAAGGTTAGCCCGTATCCTGACATAAAGTTTAAACGGAATACACAAGTGCTATAAGCCGTCGGTCGGCATTACCTTCGGATTACCTTGGTTTTATTTTTCGTCTGATAGTCAAATAACTTATAACTATCCTTGTCGCTATGTATCGTATTCGTAAAGGTATCGCTCGATTGATATTGAGCCTTCCAAGCACCATCATTGTATTCAGGGCGTTTATAGATACAACTCTTCTTATTGATTGAGAACCCGCTCAATAACTCGCTTTCGCTCCCTTTCAGTGCGTAGATGTCTCGATGAAAGTTATTGTGATAATTGAAAATATCCATATTTATCCTGTCCGCGAACAACGTGTTCTGACGCATCGTGTAATCGCTCGACAGCGACGACATACTCTTACAAGAGATATTCGCACTAAGGAGTTTCGGGTTATAACTCGCATCATACTCTAATTCGTGGTAATCGTTCATATTACTTATATCACTTATAATAAATAAAAAGAATAAATAATAAATTATAAATAAATGTTAGATATAGTAAAGTAAAGTTGAGTAAATAATCGGAGTTATGTTTTATATATTAACTCCCGAGAACAAAAGGGGCGTTAGTGATGTTATAAAGGCATCTCCGAATATCACTATATTCTATTATTGGAATATGTGCGGACATTGTACGGCGTTGATGCCTACGTGGAACAAAGTATGCCAAAAGTATAAAAACAAAGGCGACTGCGATATAGTAAATGTGGAAGTATCGCATCTCCCTCACCTTCCCTTGAAATACAAAAAGGGCGTCTCGGGATTTCCGACAATTATAAAGTATAAGCGAGGGGTAAAAGTAGGCGAGTTTAACGACGAAAGGGTTTTTAATAAACTTGATAGATTTGTAAAATAGATATAAATATTACATTCTATTATATAACTATACGAATACAAAGAGATGACCGCCGTGAAGCCTACGGACGACAACATCGTAGATAACATTATCAATAACGAGAAGGTTGAGCCTACCGAGGAAGAACTCGATACATTTAAGAACCTTGTGAATGACTGGTTCAAATACGACGACCAGATTAGGAAATTAAATATCGCGATGAAAGAACGCAAGAACTACCAGCGAGTTCTGAATACGAAAATCGAGGAGTTTATGTTTAATTTTAAATACAACGACTTGAATACACAGCACGGGCGTATTAAAACGAATATGAAGGAGTGCGTCGTTCCGATTAAAATGAACGACATCAAGACAAAAATAATACAATATAAGGAGTTGTCGGGTGAAGAGTTGTTAAAGCGAATCTTCGAAGAAGACAGACAGACGGTGATGAAGAAGAATATCAAGCGAATCATCCCCAAGGTATCCCTTAGCATATAAAGGATTAGCGAAGCATCGCATCACAGCATCGCATCACAGCATCGCATCATATCGTATTCGTAATTCGTGGAATAGAATGCGTTTTTAATGTTATTTTTAATAATTATATTACTACAATTGGCACAGGGTTTCGAATATTTCAACGTATTCTTAAAGCGTTCTGGGGCAATTCGAACAATATATATATCGCATTCATTCAATATGTGTCGCCTTCTCTTTTGAATACTTGCGATGGCAGCGACTTCTGCGTGAATGCTAAAGTCCGACATATAATAATTAAATCCCGAGCCGATAATCTTGTCGCGATATACGACGATTGCCCCGTGTTTGTGGTTATACATCGGCGATTTGTTGGCAATCTTGGCGGCGATGTTTAAATAGTATTTTTGTGTTTCATTCGATGTTCTCACGTGATTGCTATCGATACCTTCGAAATAATTGGATTTGTATGTCTTAGAATTGTCAGCACCACACTGTGCATTCCTTTCATCTACCATTATCGCTTACTTATTTTAAATTACTATGAAGTAGTTTAATATATCTATAATTATTTATATATCCTTCATCATTTTTTATGATAAAAAGAAAACGAATGAATGAGGATACCGCGACTGCGTATTAGTTGATTACCGCTACTTGATTAATCTCATCTAATTCGTGTTCGAAGCATAGGTTATGGACGATTAGGTTGTTTGTTCGCCCGACACGTTGGGCTCTTCCGATTGCCTGTTGTTTATCTACCGCCATCGAGTGAAAGATGATAACATCCGTCGCATAATTGATGTCAATGCCGTATCCTGCGTATTGCGTCGTTAATAAGATGACATTGATGATGCCGTTTTTAAAGTCTTTCAATACATTCATCATGTGCGACGTATTCCCTTTTAATTCGGCAAATGTGATGCCATTCGACACTAATATTTTGATGATATTCGTAAATACATCCACCCTGCTAAACACAATAAACTTGCCGTCGGGCTTGTTCTTTAAAATTTCCAACAGCGTATCCTCTTTATTCAAGATACCCTTACCAATCTTGCTAATTCCCGCAATCTCATTGGTAAGAGCATTGGCATCCGCATTCTTACCAACGCCGCTTACGCCGCTTACGCCGCTAACAATCGCAGTTAGGTTCTCTGTGCTTTTAATATCGGCACGGCAATCGGGGCATCTCTTCGCAATCGCCGCACTATTGAAGTTGGTCGCGGTAGCAGCGTTAAGAAACTTGAAGAGGCATCCGCCACAGAATATGTGGGTACATTCGAGAATAATCGGTTGCGACACATTATCCAAGCAAATCGAGCATATTTTACTGTCAATTTCAGTGATTCGCTCTGTTAAATCCTTTATTTTTCCTTCAATCGACGCGATTTCGACGTCAATGGTTTTCAGGCGATTTGCCTTCGTCTCTTCGAGTATATCGAGACTCGCGATATACTCGCGTTCCCTGTGCTTATTCGATAGGTTTTTATTCATATCAGCACAAATCAACGCAGCCATCCCTTCTTCGGTCTCGTTCTTCCCTCCCAAGTCTTTAATCGCCCCTGAAATATCGTTGGCATTGATTTTGTCTAATATCGAACTGTTGATATATTTCTTGATGATTTTCAAATATTTAGACATTTTACAGAGATGATAATACTCGATGATGGGCGGTATCTTGAAACTCTCCTTGACAAAGTCCTTATTACACTTTACTAAGATGTAATTGATATAATCCTCGCGGAGTATATCCTTGATATTATAGTATTGCGAATAAGACGACGACGATATCTTGTGGCACATATTAAAATACGTCCCGCTAATGAGCCAAATAAACATATAGTTAAATACTTCGATTTTGTTGATAATATCGTGGCATTCGTCAATCATAATACGCTTCCAGTTATATATAAAATATTTGGTCGTCGATACGAGGTTGCCAATCGGATAATTATAGTAATCAAGTAATCTATCGAGTGTCGTGTTCTTAATGAGGACTACGTCAAATTGATTAAAATATTCTATGATTTCGCGTTCGTTCGTAGTGTTATTCACGTTCGCAAGTGGTGGCATATTCTTCTTAATAAAATTCAAATCGTCGATTGCTATATATTTGAGGTCGGTCGATTCCTTCAATGTCTTTTCCCATTGGACGTACACGGGTCCGCGTGGGACGATAATGAGCGTCGAGTTAATCATCGTATCTGTATTCGGCAAACTGAGATTCTGCGTTTCGGCTGTAAAGTAATTGTATGCTCTCGCACTGTGGAAACTGTGAATCTTCGCCGTATTCACGTGTATATTCTCCAACGGATTATGAGCGATAATCGACAAGGCGGTTAGCGTCTTGCCATACCCGACGATATCGCCGATAATACCGATATTTGTAGAAATCTTGATAGTCGCCTCTCGGTTTCTATATGTGGTTGAGCCGACATTCTCCATATAGATTGCCTTGTATAAACACGCTAATTGATGGGGTTTGAGGACTTTCTTAATCTTACTGGGTTGTCCGCATCGCATCGAATTACCATCCAGTTCAATATCATACGTCAAAGTATCGGCAAAAGACATTTACTTACTGGGCTATTATTATTTATTATATATATTTTATATCAATTTTTATATTCCCAAAAAAATATATAAGAATATTCTCATATAACTTATTATATACAAATGACAACCACAGACGACAACGCGATTATAGACGTAGATACCGCCGCTATCGCTGATACCGCTACGACTGCTACCGTAGCGGATACAGAAGGCACAACTGTTACTGTGTTAGATGCCCCTGCGACAGATGCTACCACTGCTACCGCGACAGATGCTACCGCGACTGACGCTACCACTGCTCCTGCGACTACCGTCGTCCCTCCCGTTCCCACGAAGAAGATTGTGTTTGCTCTCCCTGGGGACAGTTTCAGTTCAAGGTTTTTGATTTCTTGGACGGCGACATTGAGCAAACTATGGGAAACCCGAAAATATGATATCATCATTTCACCTGCTACGGGTTCGTTTGTTCCCTTCGTAAGGATGGCGACACTCGGACTCGATGTTCTTCGGGGACAAGAGCAGAAGCCATTTGACGGACAACCGTTCGATGTGTGGATTACGATTGATAGCGATATTGTATTTACGTTCGAACAAATTGAAAAATTAATCGAATCTACTGAGGAACACCCCGTAGTCGCTGGAATGTATCGTATGTCAGACTTGGTAAATTATGCGTTCGTCAAGGACTGGGACGAGACTTATTTCAAGACAAACGGCACGTTCCAATTCATCAAACCCGAAGAGGTCGCAAAGTGGAAAGAGGAGACGGATTTCAAATACTTCCCAGTCGTGTATAGTGGTATGGGGTTTATGGCGATTCGCAAGGAGGTTTTCGACAATATCAAGTATCCGTATTTTGATTCCGAGGTGATGACGATAACAACCGAGGATGGCAAGGTGATACGCGATATTTGTAGCGAAGATGTTAGTTTCTGTAAAAAAATAACACAGGCAGGGTATCAGATTATGGTGAATACGGATATCCGCGTAGGACACATTAAACCGCTCATAATTTAAAAAATTAATTTAATATAGATATGCTTGAAATACAAACAGTCCTTAACTATTTATACTGGCTTATAGAATATATAGGCTATGCGAACTTTATAATCGTTCTTGTGATTCTATACATCGCATATTATTTACTATCAAATACATTTATGTTTATTATGTGTATCGGAATCGGTATTGTGATAGGCATATATTTAAGTTATGCGATGCGACAAATGTAATATAATCCTTTATTTTTTCACTTCTTCAATCGCGTTAATTGGAACACCTTCGGGACTTACAGGACTTACAGGACTTACAGGACTTACAGGACTTACAGGACTTACAGGACTTACAGGACTTACAGGACTTACAGGACTTACAGGACTTACAGGACTTACAGGACTCTCAGGACTTACATGACTCTCAGGACTTACAGGACTCTCAGGACTTACAGGACTTACAGGACTTACAGGACTTACAATCGGTTCTACAATCGGTTCTTTACTGCTACTAAATGGCGACATTGACGACAGAGAAGAAAACATAGAGGATTCTTTATCTTCTATGGGTTCTTGATACGGTTCGGGAGGAGGATTATAATTCATTTCGGCATTCGCTTCGTTCTCGGCATTTATTCCATTCACTTCGTTCATTCCATTCATTCCGTTTTCTCCATTAACGCCATCCGTGTTTGCGGTAGCATCCGTAGGAACGGTGGAAGCATTATTGCTATTGCTACCGCTGCCAAACATAAGCCAATATACAACACTTAATATAATTAATATAAATACGAAAATAGCGATACCTATAAATACCCATTTTAAAGAATCCATCATATTATTTTCAAACTCTGCTGGTGGTTTCTTTGCTTCTTCTAGCGGAACAGGCACGGGCGGAACAGGCACGGGCGGAACAGGCACGGGTGGAACTGGTATTTGTGGAACTGGTGGCGTAGCAACAACAGGAGCGGTAGCAACAACAGGAGCGGTAGCAGCCGCGACTTGTTCCGTGTATTTTTCTAAAACATTTATTAAATGGTAATGCTTGATAAGTTCGAGTTTATCTATGATTTTAAATAGATCCATTATAAAATTATAAGTCTTCTATAATAACATTTCAATAAAAAAATATGTATTTTATTAGAATGAATATAATAAAACCTATATATGTGTATAAATGGACGAATAGCAAGGAATACACTACGTTTGTATTCGATTCAAGCGGGGCGAACCGCTACGACCCATCCTTCATAGTGATTCAAGAACCCATTTACCAAGACAGTAGCAAAGAAGAAGCGATGAATAAAATCGCCTATTATATCATACGGAATCGCGGCGATAAATCCGCTTTATCGGATAAATCTGCTTATTATGCGTGGGTAAATGACGAACCCTTCTTATATACCATCGGGGCGATGCGATGGAAGGGGTATGACGTCAATCCCTTTAAATCGACCGATAGGAAGTCGGACGATATTATAGAGGATAACCATAAAAATTATGGTAAGGCGAAGGAATTATTTGAATGGACGGACGTCATCAACCTCGTTTTTAAAACCGATTTTAATTATGAAAACAAATACTATTACGACGACATTCGATTTAAAAGTAATAATTACAAGGAGGCGAACGACAGCAGGGTTAGTGAATTATACAGGCTAAATGTCGCAAATAATAAGAGAACCTCCGAGGAATATTACAATGTCGTATTTGTCGCCAAGATGGACGATGTTCCATCGCTCATCATCCTCTTTGATAAATTAACAACCTCGAATAACACTCAACTCATCCAATATATTACCAGTTTAAACAAGGCATATTATAAATTATTCAAGAACCACACCTTTAAAAACCGTAAAGAGTTGAGCCGTTTATTTAAACTACCGAACGACGGTAAAGAATGTATTCGCGTATTTTATACGACAAGAATCGTTATCACAATCTTCGCGACGGGCGTCGTCCATTTGTCGTTCGATTACCCAATCGATAATGGCGTGAAACGAAAGGATATTCACGTATCCGTCGAAGAACTCAACAAATATATTAACAAGGTTTTACATATCAACATCGTATTTAAGGAAAAGTATATTAACGTCCGTATCAAATACAACGCGTATAAAACGAAATTCGACGACCTGAAACGCGAACTTGCGGTATCCACGATATTTACAGGGTTTAAAGAGGAAGAGTTTTATTACAAGCGGACGTCGAACTACAAGGACAGGAGCGTAATGGATAAAGCGATGAAGAACGATATGAATAATAATAATATTCGAATGAATGCCAAGGATACCGCAGAAGTCCAAGATACGCGAATTATCGTGAAGAAGGAACATAGAGGCTATATGATTGATGTGAAAAATGCCAAATCGTTCTTCGAGTTCGAATGCTTGGAATATTGGGTATCCAAAATAATAGAAAAGGCGACCAGTGCCGACGAAAAGCAGTCTTCGAGCGATATCGTAGCGAAATCCAAAAGCCGCGGAAGCCCTGACGGTAGCAGCGAAAGCCGCGAAAGCGAAAGCAGTCTCCCAGACCATTTGAGATATCGCTATATGTCGTCAAAGAGTTCGTCAAGCGGTGGCGGCGGTGGCTACGTAGGTGGCGTAGGCGGAAATGAGAATAATAAATATTTAATAAATAAACTTAAAAATGCCGACAAGACTCTGTGGAATGACAATAATAAATCCCGTAAATGCCAAAAAATCAAGCAGCCTATCCC
>Ga0194055_10002273_pt1 | contig 15326 bp, 14 predicted proteins | sample SepL449m_MetaG_FD_155482 | JGI IMG/M metagenome (GOLD analysis project Ga0194055, IMG submission 155482) | Anoxic zone freshwater microbial communities from boreal shield lake in IISD Experimental Lakes Area, Ontario, Canada - Sep2016-L442-9m | ecosystem: Environmental > Aquatic > Freshwater >... | reverse complement strand
ATGTTCCTGTGGGGGAGAAGCACCAAAATCTAAATGCATTCGTCACGGAGCAATTGGGTCATCCACCGGCGGGTGGAGATGCGTTTTTAGTGGATGGCATTCGGGTTCTCGTCCGCAAAGTACGTCGGCAACGTGTTCTGGAAGCGTTTTTAAGTGACTCCCACCCGTCTCGATCGTCGAAGCCATAACGATCCGTCGCGACGCAAATAGCCCATTCAGCAGCAATGGCGTGTGCAGGTTGTTGCGAGACATTTGTTTGCTTCGCGTTGCATTCTAGTTCGCAATGGAAGGATGGTTTAGTCCCGGATGTCTTGTTCTTGTACCACTTGTTTGAGCATTTCGTTAAAGCGGACGCGAAGTGCATGTGGATTTCTTCCCAAGGTAAGCCCGATTTCTTTCCATGTATGCCCATGAAGTCGCAGTTGCCAAATCGGGAGGAAGGGAGTTGGGATGCGCGATCGAACGTTTTCCAGTGATTCTTCGAAAATGAGGTTCGATGAAACACAGGTATGGCTATCCGCAACGCCCTCGATAGTACATGACGAGGGCGCAGTGAATGGACTCACGTGCAATCGATCCAGGTCGTATCGTGATCTGCGAGATTGGTCGGTAATGGCATTCAGCGTCATGCGCCGGAGCATTGCACACCAGTTGACAACCTCCTCATGTGTCTCGGATTCGATGATTTGGAAACAGGCTCGAAAAACAACGACTTGAGCAATATCAGACGCGTCAATCCACCGTGAGAGTCGGTTGCCGTGCAGTCTCTCTCGAGCGATAGGGGTGACAAACTGGAGAGCCAATTGGGCGAATTGCTCTCTTGCTTGCAAGTCTCCTGATCGGGTCGCGGTTGCTAGATGCTTAAGCTTTTTGCCCAGGCTCACGGCTCTCGTCTCCAAACTTGGGAAGAGACCACGGCGTGATGCGGCGATCTCAAGAAACTGCTATTCCTGTGCACAGTGGACTGAACGGGCGACGGGGCGTGAATCGAGCGAATCACTAATTCTGGATGGCGGAAACCAGGACACAGGCATCAGGGAATCCCTGATGGCGCATGGTGAAATCCACCAGGAGATCCCCAGGCATGCGGCATTTTCCACTGGTTGCGTGAGCCTTGATGGGTTTGGTGACCAAGCAATGCCGATCGATGAAAGGAACGACTACTTGCAAGAGTCGCCGTGGCTATCGTGCTTCGAGCACCCGGGGTGATCCCGCAATCAATCGAGGGAAGTACGGTGTTTTCGTAGCCTCGAATTTTATTTTTGGGGAAACGTTTATTTTTCGTGCGCTCATTGCTATCGAATGCGTCTTGGCTAGTGGCAAATCGATGCCATCCCGAAATCGTTGTTTCCTACACGACCAGTTCCCGCCTTTGGAAGCACGCTTTCGGTTGCTTAGCCCACCTTCGGAGACTGCCATGTCCACATAAGCTCTTGTGTGTGTAATCGCGCTGCCATCACCTCGAAAAGTGATCGAGTATCGATGAACAATCCCCTCACGCAGGGTGATTGATGTGATCAAGCATTGCTCAGAGTTGCTTGACGTTTGCATTGGTTTGGTTGGTTGGTTTTCTCTCGCCCCCGTTGGGTGAGTGAAGAATAATCGGTCCTCGTGAGGCGATATTCTGTTTGCAAACGCAAAAATAGCAGTCAAGTGATACGACCGCGCGGCACGGTCCCTCATTCAACTTGGATGTTCGCGTGTGCATCAGTAAGCAATCACGGGTTCCGACCGCGACAATTTTTTTGTTCTCGTTTCTTTGATCAAGGAAAAAGATATCAATGACTATTAAGAAATCCTTTGCTAAAGCCTCAACGGGACTTGCCACGATGGCATTGACACTTTTGATATTCGTTCAAGGGAGTACCCTCCAGGGAGCGGCGATCTCGAACACAGTGGTCACGGATGATGTGGAGCATCTGAAGGTAACTTGGAGTGGTGTCCTGACTGACGGTCAGAACAACACCCTGGACCTGCCTACGCTGGTCAATTGGGATGTCGGCCCGAATCCGATTACTCTCACCTACTTGGGTGGTGGACTTGGATGGAGTGGCCCATTGACAGCCCAACATATCTCGGAACCCCACCCAGGAGTAGATGGCATCCCGGGCGGCCTCCAGCTCTTCACTTTCGCCTTTACGAACACGAGCTCTGGTTCCTACAGCTCTTCTGGGATCCAAGGGCATGGGCCTCACTATGACGTATACACGCTGAATTACGAGTATACGGTCGGGACGAATGCGTTCACAGCAGAATTGACTGGTGCGCACGTTCCCGAGCCAGCGAGTTTTGCCATTTTCTGCCTCGGCACTGTAGGCGCTGTGGTCCGAGCCAAGTTGCGACGCAAGAAGGTCGCTTCGGTTTAGTAAATTGGACGGGAGGGTTTGAGCCCTTAGGCTCCGCGTCATAGTCACGCTTGCAATTCCTATCGCCATCTCACAGAGGACTCCACAGGACACGCATGAGTTCCGTGGGATGGCGTCCGTGGTAGCGAGTGCTGCCCGATCGATCACAATTCTGCATCGAATCCCCTTCTGGGAAACCCAATTCTCGGGTTGCTGTCGCCAATCGCATTCGATATCGACGGTGGGTTTAAATCGTAGGACGTGTTTCTTCACTCGTTCGGAAAGCAAAGTTGTTGATGTTTGCGGTCAACGACAATTGAACATGTTTACGCAATGCTGATGACAAGCCTGAGGCTTATCCCACATTCGAGCTAGCCTACCCACTCGTTTGCAACTCAGTGACACCCACGAATGGCACTGTCGGATTCGCGACGGGGCGCAATCTCTCTAGCGGCAGCGTGGGGATTTCCTTTAAATTCCACGCACCTTGGCATCTGCTATCGCTAAATATCCCTTGCCCTGGCTAAAGTTTGTGAAGCCCTCCTTGCTCTCTTGATCGCGAAGCCAAGGAGGGCTTTTTACTTTGGTCGCTTTACCATTTTCTGCCGGTCGTGTCAGCTTCGGTTTTCGGGAATCGGTCCAGGCCTTTCTCGGGTGCCCCGATCTGCCCTTCGCCTCGCAGCTCGAGCCCAACCAGATCCGCGAGGTTTTTTCAAAACACAACGCTCTGTTTGGTGGTCTCTACACGACTGCCATCGTGTTATGGGCCTTCATGGGGCAAACTCTCAGCGACGGCAAGGAGGCCTCTTGCCAATCGGCAGTCGCCAAGATCTCGGCCTACTTTGCACGCCTGGGCAGGAAAGCCCCTAGGGCTGACACGGGAGCCTATTGTCGCGCACGAATCAAGCTTCCTGAAGCCGCTTTACGAGAGCTCAGCCACCTCGTTGCCAAACGGGCGCAGGAGCAATACGACGTTGCCAAGAAATGGAAGAATCGAAACGTCTACAAAGCGGCGAAGAGCGACGGCCAAGCGTAAGGGACCCTTGATACCTCGCGATGGATGGTTGGCTCCGTTGTCCCTCAACCCTCGTGCGCATGGCCCTGTGGCGCACAAGCATGGGTTGCGTGCCAGCGATCAAGGATTCCTCGACATGTCCATGGAAGACTACTTGAAGCTGCTGGACTGGACGGGCCGCCAAGGGCGGCTGGATAAGCGAGGAAAGATCCCGGAGACCTATGCGCCGATCTTAGAGCGGTTGGGGATTGATGACGGGATGTGGTGCAATTTGGTTTGGAGCTTTAAAAGGTACTTTGGACGGAGTCGTGGCGCTGGTTCACCCGATCGCATGCGTGAGATGGCGGTGGCGGGTGATCTGTCCTTTCATCCTGGGCAGCGTCGTGCTCGGGAATGCTTTGCCTGATCGCGAGCAAAGAGGGATCGAGTCATTCCTGCAATGTGGGCCGGAAGCGAATTGTTGCAGTCGTGGCAGGCAGGTTCCCCTTGCTCGAACGATTCCCCTACTGACTTCCCCCTGATGCATTGTCACTTTGCGTTTTTGCGTGACACCTCCTTCAACGTCACGAGCCGCTTCAACTCGTGCAAGGCACCGAGTGATTTAAGTTCTCCGTCATGTTACAACATCGACTGGGACGCCAATCATCTTTGCTATTGGCGTGTACAAATCGGTTTCAACCGACGTCTCCAATGAAACGATTAGGCTGTAACGAACCGATTTCATCCATCCTTTCAGATGATGACGCTCTTTCCACCAGCCGGTAACGGGAAACACGGCAAGCATTCCACAGTTAGCAAGGTTCACAGCACTTCCTGTCCATGAGTCTGAATGAACAGACCCCTTCTTGCGAAGGTTACTTCCCAGCGACCATTCTCTATCGTCAGACCCTGTACCAACATACTCTTCGTCCTCATCACGCAAAGCTGCTGAGACACGGTTGGTAAACTCAGATACCATTTCCAGCGGTCGCTTCACTTCAAATCGAAGGCCGCAAGATTGATAACGATTTCCTCTTGTCCAACCGCGCCGGCCAGGACTAGGCTCAATAAAGTACGAAAGTGTCACTCGCATTGTAACCGTAGCCTCTCCAAGCGATTCGAGAACTTCCTTCGGCCAGGGCAACGAATGCAAATGCATGTCCTTTGTTTTGCACTTTCCGCTGACAAGTTTAAATGGCTGTAGCTCGCCTTCAATGATTTGTGTGGCTTCTCGGCTTGCGCTCGACATTGCCTTTTGAAAATTGGGAACTCCATAGCCGTAAACCCGTAAACGGTCATGACGTTTTGAATGCGGAAATTCTTGCAGCATCGCGTTTGTCCACCTAGCAGAATGAATCAACAATCCGCGAATGGTTTCCGGCCAAAGTGTTGGATATGATGCCCAGATTTTCGCGGCAAACCGAGAAGCTAGTGCCGCAGCTCCACTTGTATCTCCAGTCGTCGTTAGCAGACTGCCAGTAGCGGAAAGTCTCGTCGTCAACAAGGAAAGGTCGTCGACGGCGTCAGCCCGTTTCGTCGCGGGATCTAGTGCACTGTTCCCGCCTTCCATGACAACATCAGGCTTAATTGGCCATGTTTTGTCGCCCCAAGACTTTGACGTACGGCTACAAGGGCTCAGGCTGTCTTTTTCTGCGATTGGATTCCAATTGTCGTATCCAACTTGCTCAATCAATTTTTTGTTCGTGAACGCTCCGACTGTCACCGCGTTCCACGACTGAGCTGGATCTTCTATACTCTCGAGGTAGTTTCGATCTGGATATTCGTGTTGATGCTCCAATTCAATGTTGCCCGCAGAGACAACAAACAATTGACTTTCGAAAACTGTCCCGTCGCGAGACGAAGCGAGTTGATCGATGGCCGCTGACCAAGACGACGGATAGCATGCATCGCGTCCATCTGAAGTTATCGTGAGGCAAAAAACTCTGGCAACTCGATCGGAAGCAGCTATTCGCATCCGCGATACGGCTTGCGAGGTTAGCTCTCCATATAAATCGGGATCATTTGCTCCATGATTGGGCAATAACTTTACCGACTCAAGGCAATGATTCAACTGAATTGCACCATAGCTATTGAGTGCATCTGCTAAACATCCCCAAAGTGCTAATCCCGCCATCTCTGTGCCATGACCACGAATGTCGGCCAATGGCCAATCGGGATCGACCGCAATAACATGCTGGTCCTGAACTGCAAATTGAATTAAAGGGTGTCCGTGGTTTATCCCCATATCCAAATGACAGACAGCGGGACCGGCCTGAGGATTACCTTCGACCCTATCTAACAATGATTCGGCAAACTCACGTTGTGACGCTGGTCCGAGCGACATGTAATCGCCAGAAAGTGCCTTCGCCATTCGGATTTCTGCAAGGAAATCGAAAAGCCCAGGAACTCCAAGAAGTTGATTGAAAGATGCGGACACAACTACAACGCTTCGCTCAGGAAAATACAAAACCCGATTGCGAATTGTGATTCCAGATGCACCTGCACGCTTTATGAAATCGGCAACTCGATCTCTGGACGAGCTACGCAGCCAAAGTTCAAACCATCGTTGTTCAGATGAGGTCGGGATCGCGAGGCTATCAGTCCAAAGTGACTCAAGGGATGCAAGACAAATGGAGGAAATGCTTTCCGCCAACTTCTGGTTCTTTGGCTTTCCGGATTTCTCGTTGATCTCCGTTGCGTAGGATTTTAGTTTGTTGATGAACAAAGAGATTTTTTCAAACGGGACGAATACCGTTGCCTTCATCACGCTCCCGACTGTCTTTGCACTCAGTAATTCAATCTTGCTAGCCCTTGCTTCGAGGCTTTTCAAGTAGAGATCAAATTCTGGAGCACTGGTAAACTCCAAAACGATTCCGTTTTCGTGTGCTTGTGATGCTGCTATGTCGGAATCTTCTTTTGCTTGTTCGATCTCGTCAATGAGCTTCTTTCCGTGAACTTGTGGTGCGTCACGGGGTGGCGTAGCGAAGTTGTCTCGTCCCAAATTCGGTGAAGTATACTTTTCAACCTTAGCTGTTTCTTTGGGAAACAAGTGCCTTAAGTTTTCCATTGCGCCCAGAACTCTACCCCTTCCCTAATTCATTCTTCGAACGGTGGCGTTCGGAGAGAAACGAAACCACGTCTTCCGTTTTGAGTTTCGGCACCCCATTGAGGACGCAATGTTTCAGCGCATCATCACAAGCTTTCGAGATTTCCGCATGACTCAATCCCAATGCAGTGGAAAGAATTCTTTGCCATGAAATTCGGTTTGCAATGTGTCCTCCAAGTCGATTGACTAGGAGCTGCTTCGTTTGTTCAGCGTTGGGTCTGGTATACGTGACGATATCGTCGAAACGTCTGAATAGTGCCTCATCCAACATTGCCTCAAAGTTGGTAGCCGCAACGATCAAACTATCTGAATTGTCTTGCTCTAGGAATTGGAGAAACGAGTTCAATACACGTCGGATTTCCCCGACGTCATTCGCGGCTCCGCGCTCTGCGCCGATAGCGTCGAACTCGTCAAAAAAGTACACGCCTCTCGTTTGCTGCATCGCATCAAAGATCATCCGCAGTTTTGTTGCGGTCTCCCCCATGAATTTTGTGATCACACCGTGAAGTTGTACGTTGAACAAAGGCAATTTAAGCTCTCCAGCCAAAGCGGTGGCAGTCATTGTCTTGCCACAGCCAGGCGGTCCAACTAGCAATAGTTTCCGACGAGGCTGTAAACCATGCCCCCGCAATTTGTCTGTTGCTCTAAACTCGTGTCGAACTCTCTCAAGCTTCTTCAGGGTCTGCTGATCAAGGACCATTTCCGAAAATCGAGTCTGAGGATAGACAGCGGTGAGAAGCCCAGCAAGCTCCCCGGTGGGTTTCGTAATTGGCACAGCCCTATGTGATCGCGATCCACTCCTGTTCCGCTTGATTTCATCAGCCAAGTCACGAAGTTCTTCGGCTAAAGTTGATCTCCCTGCTTTAGCTTCTGACGCAGCAATCTGCAACGCAACGGAAACGAAGTGCTCTTCGTCGCCGTTTGCGATGCTTTTTACCAGTGCCTTTACTTGATCTGCGTTTGCCATAATTTCACGTGGGTGGAATTGATTCGTTGTCGTTGAGTCCTTCCGCAATTGCTGTCAGCCACACTATCACAATCCGTAATTGTATGACTCGCGAAACCAGTGCGGCAGACTGATTGCCCAAAAGCGTGAACATTGCAGCCGAAAAATCGTTAAACCTCTTCAGCTCCTACCACGACGCTAAACGGAATTGCCAAGCGTCCGAAGTGTTTTTGGCCACTTCGGACTTTGTCAGCTTCGCTGGTGCGAAGCCTTCGGAAGTCGCGTGTCGATTTGGTTTCGCGATCCAGATACAAGGACTCATCGTTGTGCTTGACCATTGCCCAGTCTGGATTGTATTCCCCGTCCGGGGTGTCGATCGCAGGGACCAATAGCAGGAGACCAAAAGGGACACACGCAAACGACCATACCACGATTTTCTTCCCCTCAGAGTTAATCGGTAAATGCAATTGTCTGCAAGCGAGAATTTACGTTCACTATCTTCCCAGGGACCAAAAGCGGATGCTTTTCCATTTTGCTCGGTGCTAGGTACCGGTTGTACGCGGAAAGAAATTGTCGAAGAGCTCTTGAGAGATATCCAAGTCGAATACGATTTGTCGACGGTGCACATGGTCCGTTCCGGCACGGGCTGGGCGACAGGAGGAGCGGCCTCGCTACAGCGATTGCGATAAGCATTTCATTCTGAATGCATTGGTCATAGAACAATTGGGGCATCCACCCTCGGGTGGAGATGCGTTTTTAGTGGATGGGATTCGAGTCCTAGTCCGCAAAGTACGTCGGCAACGGGTTCTGGAAGCGTTTTTAAGCGAATCGCATTCGTCTCGCTCGACTTCGCATTGATAGTCCGCAGGATGATCGAATGGAAGTCTTGTTGAAACGAATCGACTGACACATTTAACGTTGTTACCAGGAATCTTTTGTCCAACTCACTGCTAGGGCTACGACGCAGGCGATGATCACCACGATACTTGTCCAACCGAAAATCACTGATACTCGGCCAATCTTGGCCTGGCCAACGACCTTGGGATCACTTGCTAATAGCTGCAATGCAACAACATGGAAGGGCAATAGCACCGCATTCACGACTTGGCTCATATAAATCATTGGAATAAGCGATAAACCGGGGAGCGAAACGATGCTCACGGCTGCGACTGTCAGCCCGACAAAGGCTGCGTAAAAGAATTGAAAGTGATGAGAATCCAGGTCGAGTGAAGCGGGTGCGCCGATCCCTTCTGCAATGGAATAAGCCGTCGCAAGCGGAACAATGGCTGCGGCCAAGAGGGAAGCACCTAGCAGCCCAGTACCAAACAGGATCGTCGCAAAAGATCCTGCGAGGGGCCGAAGAGCAAGCGCCGCATCGCTAGCATCCTGGATTCGAATGCCTGCCGGATGGAGTGTCGCGGCACAAGCGACGGCGATCGAAAGTCCAATCACTCCAGTCAGCACTGAACCGACAACCACATCGATACGCTCCCATTTTAGATCGGCGACGGTGATTTTCTTGTCCACTGCATACGATTGAAGAAACGCTAGTCCCCAAGGCGCAAGCGTCGTCCCCAATGTCGCTGTGACTGCTATCCAACCGGCATTGTTCAGTGGCATGCTTGGGATCAAAGAGTTTCGAATCACAAGCGACCAATCGGGAGCGGCTAAAATGCCGTTGAGGACATACAAAGCCAATGTAGATGAGATGACCAAGAGGATAACTTCGACTCGATGAAAAGACCCCAACACAACTACTAAACAGATTAAAAGGCCCGCGATGGGCGTGCTTATCCATGAAGGAATGTTGATTAAAGAGGCGGCAGCAGAAATGCCCGCATATTCGGCACAGATCGTTCCAAAATTTGCTAAGAGAAGACCGATGACTGCTAGATATCCCATTTGAGCTCCCCATCGCTCGCGTATGACACCAACAAAGCCTTTTCCACTGGCGGCACCGATACGCACGGCTAACAGATGGAAATAGACAAGCAGGATTGTCGATGCTGGAATGATCCAAAGCAATTGATAGCCGTGATCGGTCCCGAGCAACGAATAAGTCGTGATGCCCGCCGGGTCGTCGTCGGACAGTCCCGCAAGCATCCCGGGACCAAGGACGGCTAGTAGCGAGGCAAGTGCTCCAGCACCAGCGCTTCGCAACTCGGCAAAGCGTCGCGATATCCCGCGACGTTGGTGCGCAACAGCATGGGGCGGCGCGTGTGACCGCTCTCGTTGTTGCCCAGCCGCACGATGCAGCGCGATATGGATTTTGCGAAGCCGGACAACTATTGGCTTTTCCCTGCGACGACGATTACTCATGCCTTCTCTATGGGCTTCATGGGGAGCCACCAAAAATGCTCGTGGAACGCCGAAGCGCCGTTGATGTAGTCAGCGCCGCTTTAGCGCCCGATGATGCTTTTGTTTCTCTCGGTCATCCCTTGACCGAAATCGTTTTCGCCTTCGCGCTTTCTGCTTTTGGTAGAGTAAGATTATCTACGCCAAATTCTCTTTGATTCTCGCTGTACAGTTCTTTCATTACCTTGTAACCAGAACTTGAAAACTTGTCCATGGTGATCGCAATTCTGCTACAGTGCCTGGATCATGTGCGCGACGAGGTAGCTTGATTTTCGCCCTGGCCGCTTAGGATCAAGCTTCTTGGGTTCGCGAAACGGCGCTGCCTGACGCTGAGACTCACGCTCGAGCTTTACCAGCCGAGCCGCAAATCTGCTATGATCTTTTCGAGTTCACGGCATCGCGGGCATAAGGGAGTTGCTGCTTCTTCCATGATCCTTACAGCCTGCCCGATTTCCCCTTTTTTTGTCCAGATCAATTTCCATCACGGTAAACAAGTACAAGTAACCATATCATTGTCCTGCGTCGAGAAAGAGAACAACACGATGAAAGCTTATGCGAAAGTCAAAGCCGAACTCCAAGCAAAACTAAAGACCCTCTACCCGCGGGCGCTGGAAATCGAGGATATCTTGAGCGACCAAGGCAATAGTGACTGGGAAGAGAATGCCATTGAGATGGAGAACGACGAGGCCTGGGCTGCAGTGGGGCAAGTTACCAAAGACGAGATTCGCGAAATCCGCTTGGCCCTAAAACGTATCGAGCGTGGTGACTATGGCAAGTGCGAAACGTGCGGAAAGCCGATCGCACAGGAAAGACTCGATGCATTGCCATGGACTGCATATTGCATCGGCTGTGCTTGAGCGGGCGATTGCCAAGCGAGTAAGCTCAATTGTTCGTATAGCGATCCTGTGATTCAAACTCGCTTTCGACCAATCCAAACAGAGCACGAACCTTCGCGTATCACGTAAAGAGAAACGCTACCGAGAAAGAGTCGCGATCGTCTTACAGTCATCATGAAAACGACTCTTGTCCTATTCGTAACCCGGCTCAATAGCCCCCAAGACCTCAGAGGGCCCTTCGGTAGGTGCCACGCACCTACCTCGACAGGCGTTCACTGGTATCGCGGATCCTTCCTCGATCCTTGTCGACGTAACACCTGCGGCCCATTCGGATGCGTTGATTGAATGGGATCCGATCGCTCGCAAGATTCGGTATCTAAACGTGGGCTATGGCTTTCTCGGATTCGATCAATTCGCCTATACCCTACGAACGCCGTCCGGCGTCGCATCGCGGGCAATTGTCACGGTACTGTTGAAGTAAAGCAGTACTAGTGAAGCTATTGTCTTTCCCGACGATAGATGATGACTCCATGCCGTCCCGATCGAGAATTCCGATCGACGGCCGGGCCGCAGAGAAAACTATTGGTCAAGTTTCTCTTGGAGTCGTTGGAGTGCCAACCAAAGCTGTGCGTCTTCGGGTAACGAAGCATCGGGATTGGCTTCTCGAATTGCGCCGCCATCCTTCTTATCACTCGTTTGGGTACTCTCGTCAGCGGGAGCCTGAGCAGGAATCATTCCGTTGCTGATAGGGTCGCTTCGTGATCGGAATCGCTGGACGGCTGCGGTCAGTTGTTCCGCCGTTAGTCCTATCTCGCAGTCCTCGGTTGGGTCGACTCCCCAACTCCCTTCCTCCGACGTGAGATCTCGGCGATGGATACGTCGACCGCTTGGGGGATAGTAATAAGCCGTCGTCAAGCGCATGGCGGCACGTCCCCCTTCGAGCGGGATCACGTTTTGAACGCTTCCTTTTCCGAAGGATCGTTTTCCGACCACGATGGCTCGTTTTCGATCTTTCAAGCAAGCTGCGACCACTTCGCTCGCACTGGCCGAATGCTCATTGATAAGAATCGCGATCGGCACGTTGTTCGGGACAATCGTTCCGATCTTCGCTTTCACTTCTTCGTCGACGCGATCATTGCGTCCGCGCGTGGTCACGATTTGACCGTCGTCGAGAAACATGTCGCAGATCTGGGTGGCGGCGATCAGCAGTCCACCACTGTTATCGCGCAGATCGATGATCAGCGCTTCGGGAGGAGGGTCGCATGACTCGATCGCTTTTTGCAGTTCGGCGGCTGTCTTTTCACCGAACAGTTCGATGCGGAGATACGCCACGCGCGGGTCGGCTTGCATCAAGAATTCCCAACTCCCATCGCCGCGCCGGCGATCGCCGATCACACTTTCCACGTCGATCCGACCACGAACGATGGTTTTCTCAAACAGTTCCCCTTGGCGGTCGATCTTGAGCTGGACCGACGTCCCTTCCTTGCCTCGCAATATGTCGGAAACTTTTTCGACCGGCCATGTCATCACGTCCTCGCCGTCGACGCGAGCGATGATATCTCCAGGCCGCAAACCGGCTTTGAATGCGGGCGAGTTGAAGAGAGTGGTCATGACGGTGAGTTGGGGCCGACGGGGCGGTCCATCGAGGCTGACGCCGAGTCCACCAAATTGCTGTTCAAAGACCGATTGGAAGGAAGGGAGTTTTTGTGCTGCGATGTAGCTGGAGTGTGGGTCGAGCGACCTCATCATGCCTGCCATCGCCGCTTCGTAGAGACGCTTGGAATCGGCTGGCTCAACGTACTCTTGGTCGATTATGCTCATGGCCAATCCGAGATCGCGCGTCATGCGATAGCGGACCGCATTGCCGTAGCACAGCAAGCAGATAAACGCGAATAGGAAAAGACTTCGTAGGTTTTTGAATGGCACCGAGGGGACCTGCGACAGGGAACGGGTTGAGAGCTCGGAATTCGAAGCCCGATGGCTGCGTGACCTGCAAGCAGCAGATTATCCCTCGCTGGCTCGCGATTGCAATTCGCTGAATGCGCAACGAGCCCGAGAAATGAGATAGCATGGTAGGTTTATCCGAGAATCGCGTGCAACGACAGGCTGTCGGCTCGGGTATCCACGGCGCGAAGATGGCGATTTTTGCTACGATAGGCGCATGCCATCCTCAACTGCGAAGCTCCCGGATCGCGATGCGATCGCTTCAGAATACTTTGAAAAACTTCTCTACCCGCCCTATCCGGTGCAGGAAGAAGCCTTGCTGGCATGGTTTACTGCCGAGCACGGTGTCCTCGTATGTGCCCCCACAGGAACGGGAAAAACCCTGATTGCCGAAGGGGCCATCTACGAAGCCCTGAGATTGGGTAAGAAGTGTTACTACACGACCCCATTGATCGCACTGACCGACCAGAAGTTGCAGGAATTGCAAGAATCGGTAGTGCGATGGGGCTTTCCGATTTCGTCCGTCGGATTGGTGACCGGCAATCGCAAGGTCAATCCCGATGCTCCCATCCTCGTCGTCGTCGCGGAAATTTTGCTCAATCGATTGCTGGAGGTCGATGGCCCGTCCATGGAGGATGTGGCCAGTGTCGTGATGGACGAGTTCCACAGTTTCAATGACATCGAACGGGGGATCGTGTGGGAACTGAGTATCGGTATGCTCCCCAAACACGTTCGGTTGATGCTGCTCTCGGCCACGATTGGGAACAGCGTCGAATTCTGCAGTTGGATGACGCGTGCCCACGGACGGAACGTTGAGTTGGTTCAAAGCACGGACCGCAAAATCCCCCTTCAGTTCGAATGGGTTGATGATGCTTACCTGGACGAACACCTGGAACGCATCGCAGAAGGAGACGACGCACGCCGGCGCACGCCTGGATTGGTGTTCTGTTTCAATCGCGACCAATGTTGGCAGGTCGCAGAACTTCTCAAGGGAAAGAAGCTGATCGATAAAGAACGCCAAGCCGTCATCACCAAACGGTTGGAGTTGTTCGATCTTTCGGAAGGGGCAGGCCCCAAGCTCAAGCAGATCCTCATCCGTGGAGTCGGTATCCACCATGCGGGCATCTTGCCCAAATACCGGCGGGTCGTTGAATCGCTCTTTCAAGAAAAACTGCTCAGCGTGTGTGTTTGTACGGAGACACTTTCGGCAGGAATCAATTTGCCGGCGCGCAGCGTGATTCTCCCGAGTTTGGTCAAAGGTCCATTTGGTAAGAAAGCACTGATCGAACCCAGCACAGCCCAGCAGATTTTCGGTCGTTCCGGGCGTCCTCAATTCGATCGCGAGGGTTTTGTGTACGCTCTTGCGCACGAGGATGACGTCAAGCACTTCCGATGGAAGCTTCAATACGATCAGATTCCCGAAGACACGCGCGACCCGAATCTGATCAAGATGAAGAAACAACTCAAAAAGAAAATGCCGACCCGTCGGGCTGGGGAAACGTACTGGAGCCGCGAGCAATTCGAAAAGCTTCGGGTAGCCCCTGCCGCGCGGCTTGTCAGCCGTGGGCAGCTCCCGTGGCGACTCCTCGCGTACATGCTTCAACAAAACGTTCAGGTCCAACCGCTGCGTGATTTGGTAGCGAAGAGACTTCAGGTGCCGGCCGAAATTGCCAAGAGCCAAAAGGAGCTGAACCAGATGTTGGTCACTCTCTGGACCGCCGGCTTCTTGGAATTGATCCCAAAGCCGCAACCCAAAAGCGCCGTTGCGACGCCCTTGATTCAGCCCAAGCCAGGCTCCTCCAAACAGGCATGGTTGATTGTCAAAACGCCTGCAAATCCACCTGCCGGAAGTATTGATTCGGCTCCCCCCGTGGATGCAGAGGATGACGACGAGTTGAACGCCATAGGATCCGCTGCGATCGATGAGGAAGCAGGCCGTGGATATGAACTCGAGGGTTATTTGCCGGAGAGGATTGAAGCCAGACCGCGTTTGGAACTGCTGACAGAGATTCGAAGCATCAATCCGATCTATGCCTTGTTCTTGATTAGCCATCTGCAATTCGCCGATGCATTGGAACGGGTACAGGCCCTGGAAAGTGTGCTCGAGTTACCTGGAAACATCGCCAAAATCGTCCGCGTCCCGCCACCTCAAGAAATGCCCTTTGGTCCGCTTGCTTCTGAGATCCTGCATCCCAAGCTGTTGGAATTGGGATTGGTCGGCGTGGCTGAAATCACCGGAAGTTGGGGAGATGAGGACGAGGATGAGGACGAGGCTAGCCAACGGGATCGAGACAACGATCGTTTTCGTCCTCCGCCCCCCCGCCCTTTGGCATTGGGAGAAAAACTGCGCCGGTTGTTCGACTATGACTTCCCTGGAGTTCACGATGTGTACACGCGGAGCGTATGGGTGGTCGGCGAACTGATGGAATTCAATTGCGATTTCAACAAGTACATCCTCGCCAAGGGTTTTCAGAAGCAAGAAGGGATGCTGTTCCGTCACGTGCTTCGGTTCATTTTGTTGGTCAACGAGATCAGTGGCATCGCTCCCGAGAATACAACACCGGAAGAATGGGAAGAACCTTTTGATCTATTGGCGAATCGACTGGTTGAATGCTGTCGCCGCGTCGATCCAGAGAGTACGAACGAAGTGCTGCAATCGCTCAACGATCGTAGCGCCAGTGGAGCAAAGGGCCGCCGGGCATGATGGAATGGTGGGAATGGGTTCAGTCCGCCGCTGGCGAAATGCCTCTCTCGGCATGGGTGCTGTTAGCCATCGCGGCGCTAGGGATCGGCATCACGA
>Ga0194055_10002271_pt1 | contig 15332 bp, 12 predicted proteins | sample SepL449m_MetaG_FD_155482 | JGI IMG/M metagenome (GOLD analysis project Ga0194055, IMG submission 155482) | Anoxic zone freshwater microbial communities from boreal shield lake in IISD Experimental Lakes Area, Ontario, Canada - Sep2016-L442-9m | ecosystem: Environmental > Aquatic > Freshwater >... | reverse complement strand
GGCCGCGATGAGTTGCTGCGACGCATGCAGCCAGAAGGCGCAGAAGAGGCGGCCGCCATTCCCACTACGATGCCCTACATTGTGGTGGTCGCCGATGAAATTGCCGACATGATGATGACCGCCGGCAAGGAAATTGAACAACACATTATCCGTCTGGCACAGAAGAGTCGTGCGGTGGGTATCCATCTGGTGCTTGCCACACAGAAGCCAACGGTGGATGTGATCACCGGGCTGATCAAGAGCAATCTGCCAGCCCGTATCGCATTTCAGGTGGCCAGCCGCACCGACAGCCGCGTGGTGCTGGATGAGTGTGGGGCCGATCGCCTGCTCGGCAATGGCGACATGCTCTTCCTTTCCCCAGGCACCAGCACGATCTTGCGAGGCCAGGGCACATTTGTAAGCGACGAAGAAATTGGCCGCGTGATGGCGGCGATCGGCACCAGCGAGCCGCAATACGCCCAAGAATTAGTGAATCTCCAGCCGGCGCCCTCAGGGGATCTGCCAGTTGGCGGCTCACCGAAGCTACGAGACGAACTCTACGAGGCTGCCGTGGAAGTGGTGATCCGTGAAGGCCGAGGCAGCGTGTCGCTTTTGCAGCGTGCCTTGGGAGTGGGCTACGGCCGCGGTGCCCGACTCATCGACTTCATGGCTGAGGACGGCGTTGTTGGCCAGTATGCGGGCTCGCAGGCCCGCGAAGTGCTCCTCACGATGGAGCAGTGGGCCGTAAAAAATGGCACCACAGTTCCCCCACAGGACCCCGCCCCCCGTCGGCTCAAGATTCAACCTCACGCCGAGCCGGTTGAGATCATCCAAGATGATAGTGAAGATGAGGCTGACGACGAAGGCGAACGTGCATTCGATGTTGATGAGGGCCACGATGATGAGGACGGCGATGAGTCAGATGATGGTGGCGACATTCGGACGACAACCAGGAGCACGACGCAGAGCTAGGAGTGCGTTGAAAACGTCATCCTCGACGTTTGTTGAACATCAACCACTCCGATACGATCCGGTTGAGCCGGAGTCCATCGCCTAGATCGCATCTCGAATAGCTGCAGCGGCGATTCGGCACACTAGAAAAGAGAGGCGATGGGGTCGGCGAACGCTCGACGAGCATGGGGCCGCCGCGGCCCACGCGAGCTGACTTTTGCCGCCCCGTGCCGGTGCTACACCAAAGTCGAATGCGCCCTAAGATCCAGAGTCCGCAGCACGGAGCGAGGGCATGCCAGCCGCTCCCGGATCCACTTATGCTCTTCGTTATGCTTCTTCGCGGAGGAGTTGAGGCGGCTCTTCCAGATCGTCCAGTTCGGCGGGGAGTTGTAGCTGCCGCATCGTTTCGTCCGTGCGTCGCATCCCATCGGCTACTTCGTCCACCCGCTGCGCGATATCGCTGACGTCTCGCTTGGCCACCGCGCCCTCGGCCAACCCTGCGATCTTGGATTCAAGTCGCTCAAGCTCCGCGGCGACAACGTCGAGCTTTCGCTTTGCATCCTGGATATTGTGAAGCCTATCACGGCTGGTGTGGAGGTGGTCTTCCAGCGTGGTGCGGAGTTGAGCCGAGTCACCTTCTTTTTCAGGAGTCAGGTTCGCAAGACGAGCCTCGAGGTCTGCAATGCGACTCTGAATCGCTGCGTCATCGGTGTGAGCGATGAATTCTGAGAGCGTGGACGCACTCCAGATCATTCGCAGATAACCCCACAGGAGCCGCTCGAGTGTTTCTGTTGAGCCACTGTCTGGGGTTTTGTCATGGGGACCGCGCAGGCTGGCCGCGAGTTGCACCAGCTTGGCACAATGGCCACGGAGGCGATCAAATCTCGCAAGCAGTTCGGGAGGCAACGCCTTCCGGATGCGATCGTACGATTCACGGGAACCGGTCGATTCGGCGTCGCGGCGAGCCTTGGCATCGTGTGCTTCGACGGCACTGCGAAAATGGTCGTTGGTCAGCATGCTGGCCAGATAGTAGATCTCGCCTGCTGCCACCAGCGGCAGGATCACTCCCGGAAATCCGCTGATGAATGCTGCGGCCACGCCACCGCCAAAAAAGAGCAGATTCCATCGCGTTGTAAACGCGGTGCGGAGATAGTCGCTCAATCGATTCCACACAGCACAAGGCTCCCAAAACGTAGGCCTCTCACGGCCGCTTTGCATCTGACTCGACCTGCTCGATCCGCTCGTGGAGTGCCTGCACCTTCTCGTGAAACCAAGGCTCCGACTGCGTCTCGCGGGCCGGGGCCGTCGCCGACGGCATCCGGATCTCTTCAATGATCCTACCCGGTGTGGTGGCCATGACGAAGACCCTGTCGCCCAAGTAGACGGCCTCCTCCACCGAATGCGTGACGAAAAGTACCGTGGCCTGCACTTCCCGCCAGAGTCGTACGAGCAGGTCTTGCATGTCAAGTCGTGTGGCGGGATCCAACGCGCCAAACGGCTCGTCCATGAGAATGATCCGCGGTCGTAGAATAAGCGTGCGCGCGATGGCAACCCGCTGGCGCATGCCGCCAGAAAGCTCGTGTGGATACTTGGCCCTGTCCCGCTTTGGATCGAGGCCCACCCTCGCGATCATTTCCAGTCCCTCAGTCTCGCGACGGTGGCGTGGCACGCCCCTACATTCCAAACCGAATACCACGTTATCGAGCACCGTGCGGTTGTCAAAGCTCGTGTAATCTTGAAACACCATGCCGCGGTCGGCCCCAGGCCCAGTCACTTCCATGCCAAGTGCCCTGACGGTGCCGCTGGTCGGAGGATGCTGTGGTTCGAGGCCCGCTATGAGCCTCAATACCGTGCTTTTTCCACAGCCGCTGGGGCCCAGAAACGAAGAAAATTCACCATGTTCCGGCAGGTCGGGAATCGAGAAACTGACGTCGGAGATCGCGGTGTACTGCCTGGCCGTCGCCGCCCCGTAGATCTTCGTAACCGCACGAAACTCCACCGCCGGTGGAGCATCGCCTGTGGCTGCATCTGTTGCCTCGTTAGCACCCATGATGCTATTCATGGCGTTCATGCCGCTGCCTCAGGCGGTGCTGTAAACCCGTGCCGCAGGCCACACAGTAATCGGGGTACGAGGCCGCGGCCGCCGTAGCGATGGGGGAACAGATCGCATTGCAGCCACCAGAGGGCCCGGTCGATTGAGTAGGCAACCAGTGGAATGATCACCAGCACGATTAGGATCGGCTCCCGCTCGCCTCGCCGCTGCGACATGTTGATGAGGTCGCCAAGGCCCCCGGAGTCGGTGCCAAATTTGACGAGCTCGGCCAGCATCACATAGCCAAAAGCAAGGCCGAAGAGCAGTCGCAGCGAATTGAAGATCGATGGAGCAGCCAGCGGCACGAGCACTTTCAAAATAATCTGCAGTCGGGAGGCACCCAGTGTGAGGGCTGTGTCAACGTAGCGTTCCGGCACCTCCAGCACGGCGGCCGTGGTGTCGCTGACCACAAATGCCACGCTGGCAATGAATAAAAACATGACCTTCTGAAATTCACCGATTCCAAAAAGAAAAAATGTGAGTGGGATGAGTGCCGCAACCGGAATGTTGCGGCCGAAGATGGCCATCGGTGCTACGAATGCTCGCGTTGCTGGAAAACAAGCGGCCAGCACTCCCAGCGGCACTCCGATCAATGCGCTGAGACCAAATCCGAGGCCCACTCTCGACAGTGTTACCAGCGTGTTGGTGAAGAGCTTGCGTTCTCCAAGCACTTTGGGCACAGCCTGCAGGGTTTCGCTTGGGCTCGGCAGCGTAGCCGGACTCACGAAGCGATCTTCCCCGGCACCGGCCGTGGCGATCCACCACACTGCCACCACGCAGAGAATGCATGTGGAGCCCCAGCACATCGCTTGAGCGAACGGAATCTCTCCTCGCAGCCTTGCCTGTGGATGGGGTTGTGGTGAAGGAATGGCGAGTCACTCCTTCTCGGCCGAGTAGACCTTGATTTCCACGCGGCGGTTGAGACTCTGATTATCGGGATGGTCGGGATCGGCCGGCCGCTCCCAGCCAACGCCATCGACCGCAAACCGACCCTTATCTAACTCAAACTTTCCAACGATTGCATCTTTCACCGACCGTGCCCGCTCGAGCGAGAGTTCCTTGACCATGGCCGCTGGCACCGTCCCTTTCATGGAACTATCGGTGTGCCCTTCGATGACGATTCGGGCCGCTCCAAACTGCTTCGCAAGCGTCGCTACTTCGTCCAGCACCAGATCCACGCCTGGGTCGTAGGGTTGCTCCACGTCCTTGCCATCGATGTGACGGACGATTGTTTTCCGGAGGTTCCAACTGTTGGGGAAGAAATGGATCACGACGGTATTGGTGAGAATCTCTTCATTTTCCGCGCGGATTTCAGAAAGCGTTTTGGCGGCCAGCGGCTTGGTGTACTCGTCGCGGGTGTCTGCATATTTAGGTTCGCTGCCGAGTTTTTGAATCACAGAGAAGTCCATCACCTGATCGAACGAGACTGGCGGGCTGGAGATAGCGCCAATCCGGCGATAGAGATAGTACGCCTGTTTCCAGATGTGTTCAAAATTGGCAGGGTTATTCCGGTTGATGAAGAACTGGTAGTTCTCCGCCCAGTTGGTGCTGTGGGCATCGCCAAGCATCGCGAGCGTATCGGAAGCCGGGATGTTGTAGCCTGCGGCCATCCACTCGGCGACCTTCGTGCGAGCCGAATCGCTCTTGAGCGACTCCATGGAGTCGAAGATTCCTCGGACGATGGCCTCGATCTTGTCGGGATGGTCTTTGGCGAAGTCGGCTCGTGCAAACCAGACGTCAGCAATAAGACGGTTGGCCGTCTGCGTTGTGACGAGCATCCGGTTCCCCTTTGCCTTTTCCAGATTGTAGATATCTGGAGCCCACGAAACGCATCCGGCCAGATTCTTCTGCGCATTGAAGGCGGCTGCTGCCTGGAAGGCGTCATCTGTGTAGACCATTTCGACATCGCCCGGCTGCAGGCCGCCGGCGACAAGCATGTTGAGGGCAAAGAACTGACTCGGCGAATTCTGGGCCAGTGCCAGCTTTTTACCGGCGAGGTCGCGAACAGTTTTAATAGAGTCGCGAACCACAATGCCGTCGCCACCGTTAGAAAAATCGACCTGCTGAAATACGCGTGGCATGACGCGGGAATCCTTTGGAGCCCCTGTGCGATCGACGAGCCCCTCCAAAAACAGCGGGATCATGTCGAGCGTGGCCCAGCCGATGTGCACCTCGCCTGCAGCGTAAGCGTCTCGCATCGTGACTGGGTTGTCGATGAGTACAAGCTCCAGCTTGAAGGGCTTGCCGCCCGGGGATTGCCACAGCTTGCCCGCTTTGAATCCAGCGTTTGCGTGGATGATTGGGCTCCAGCCAGCCCAGACGTTGAGTGCGAACCGCACAGTTGGGATGCCGATCGAATCATTTGTGAGCGGCTTATAGCCACTGATTCCTTTGACGGGCGGCAGTTTCTCGGCAGGCTTGAAACTATATTCTTTGACGGTGGTTGGGGCAGCGCTATCAGCCGCTTCAAAAAGCACCCCCTCCCCTCCCGTGCCATCCATTGGGGCCGCTGCGCTTTTGGGAGTGGCATCTACCACTCCGACGGGCGGCCGCAAAAACCCAAACTGTTCGAGCATTCCGGCACGCCACGCCGCGATTCCCACGAGACCCAGAATGACGCCCCAGACCACCAGCCAGAAAGGAGCCCTCGGTTGACTTGCCATAAGCAGTTTCACGTTTCCTTTCCTGCGCGCACTCTTGACACCCTGACGTAGCGACAGAATAGAGAATGGAAACCCACTCGTCCACTCAATGAGGGGGGCGTGCGTTCTAAAATGGCTGGACTCATCGCGGTCGCGACTTGAAACCGTGCAGCAAATGGCCCTGAAAGCCCAGCCGGATTCCGGCACCAGCAGCGTCAGACTATGGTAGAGAATTCCAACAGGCCTCGAGCCAATGTCGGTAAAGAGCATTCCCCGCGAGCTTTCTTGTGCGCACGATCGAGATCTACGACACCACGCTCCGCGATGGTTCCCAAGGCGAGGGAATTAATTTTTCACTGGAAGACAAGCTCTCCATTACTAAGCGGCTCGACGCGGCCGGGATCGATTTCATTGAGGGTGGCTATCCGCTTTCCAATCCAAAGGACTCGCAGTATTTTTCCCGTGTGCGCGAACTCTCGCTGGTTCACTCGCGAGTCGTTGCCTTTGGCATGACTCGCCGTCGCGGGATTGCCGCCGCCGCTGATCCAGGCATGCAGGCTCTTCTCGATGCTGGCACCAGTGTGATCACAATCGTCGGTAAGACTTCGGCATTCCACGTCGCCGAAGTGCTCGGCGTGTCGCGGGATGAAAATGTTGCCATGATCACAGACACCGTCGCTTATCTTTCGGCCAGCGGCCGCGAAGTGTTTTACGACGCAGAACACTTCTTCGATGGCTGGAAGCTGGATGCCGAGTACTCGCAGGAAACGATCCTCGCTGCGGCGAAGGCCGGGGCCACGCGCATCGTGCTATGCGACACCAATGGCGGCACGCTGCCCGCTGAGATCGCTCGCATCGTCCAGGCAACGATCGCCGTTCTCCGTGAGGCAGCTGTGGATGTGCCTGTGGGTATTCACGGCCACAACGACTGCGATGTGGCCGTTGCCAATTCACTCGCAGCGGTGGCCGCAGGCGCGTCCCATGTGCAAGGTACGATCAACGGCATTGGCGAGCGTTGCGGGAATGCAGACCTTATTTCAGTGATCGCGAATCTTGCCCTCAAGCTTTCGGAGTTCAGCGTGCTGGGGGGCGTTCAGTGTGTTTCTGTGGGACAGATTTCTGGTGGACGGGGCACGCAGCATCTCACAGAACTGTCACGCTTTGTCTATGAAACGGCGAATATGTCATACCGCTCGAGCCAGCCGTTCGTGGGAGCCAGCGCATTTGCGCATAAGGGTGGGATGCACGTTCACGCCGTGGCGAAGGCAACAGAATCGTACGAACATATCCCGCCCGAGGCCGTGGGCAATTCCCGGCGGATTCTCGTGAGCGAATTGTCGGGTCGGTCCAACATTGCTGCGCTCGTCACGCATTCGGATGTCAAGAACGATCGGGCACTGCTCGACAAAGTGTTGGCGGAGGTCTGCCGCCTTGAAAACGAGGGCTGGCAGTTTGAAGCGGCTGACGCCTCCTTCCATCTCTTGGTACAGCGGTGTGCCGGCACGTTTGTGCCTTGCTTTGAGAATCCCAGCTACAGCGTGGCCGTGGAGAGCCGCGTGCAGAGCGTCGTACGAACCGAGGCTATGGTCAAGCTGACGGTCGGCGGCACGCAGCGGCACGAGGTAGCCGAGGGCGACGGGCCCGTGAACGCGCTGGATGCCGCTTTGCGAAAGGCGCTCGAACCGCTTCACTCCACCCTCGAGCAGATGCATCTTGTCGACTACAAAGTGCGGGTGATCAACGCTCAGGAAGGCACCGCTGCCAAGGTGCGAGTGTCGATTGAAAGCACGGACGGCGATCGCGTGTGGGGCACGGTGGGCGTGAGCGAGAACGTCATTGAAGCCAGTTGGCTGGCACTGGCTGATTCATTCCATTATTTTCTCTCCGCCGGAGAAGCCTGAGGCCAAAGATAAGCCTTGGTCGTCATTCGCAAAGCAGTCCGCATTCCAACTCGTCTGCGCCTTGTGTTTGCAAGCGGCGGTGCGATCCCGAAAATGGTTGGCCGCTGGCAAAATGTTAAGTCCGCCCCCAGTGGAGTGGATGGCACGTTACAAACGTGCGGCACGTGCGAGGGCCTGCGTGTCGTCGAATGACCTGAGCCCTGCGGTGGCACCCCGGCCGGTCACGCAGCAGGCCGCAGTCGCTGCGCCGAGGAGACCGGCTTCACGCAGCGGCATTGTTCGCAAAACACCCGCGATGAGCCCCGCCAGAAACGAGTCCCCTGCCCCAGTCGTATCAACAACCGGCCCAGGGGCTGAGAGACACGGAATGTCGACAAACACGTTGGCCTCTGGCGAGAGGATCGAGCCGCGAACGCCCATCTTCACTCCCACGATTCCTGCGGCGCCGTGTGATCGGTAGCAGGCGATCATATCGCGAGGATCACAAAGGCCCGTCTGATGCATGGCCTCGTCGATGCTTGGCACATAGATGTCGATGTGCGGCATCGCCGGCAGCAACGCCGCAAAACTGCCGCCGGATCCACCGGTTTCAATGGCGACCTGACAGCCCGTTTGTTTGATCGCGGCGAGTGAACCAGCCAGCATCGGTTCTAGGCCAGGGAGCAGGCCAAAGTAGCCCACCAAAGCCATGCGACTGCTGGCAAAGTGCGAGGATTCCCGGCGGATGAACGCGAGATCAATCCCCTCTGGCGCGCCCACGTGGTGTGCAAAACTCCGCTCCCCTGTGGGGTCAATCAGCACGGCCGTTGTGCTCGTCGCAAGCGTGGGGTGCGTATGAATCCCTGTAGTATCGATCCCCTCGGCCTCCAGTCGCGATCGCACAACGCTGCTCCAAAGATCGTTTCCCACAAGGCTGGATGCCGCTACGCGCATTCCCAATCGCCGCAGTGCCGTGCCGGAATTGCAAACGATACCACCCACCGCGACATCAATCGGCTCAACGTGAAAGAGCCTGCCGGCACCGGGTGGCTCCGAAAGGATTACCGGCCGCACGAGAATGTCGGCCACGCACGTGCCGCACACGATGCAATCAACTTTCAGCATGCGAGAAAATGCCCCATGGTTCGAAATGCCTGTGAGAAAATGAACGACGCCTGCCCGGAGAGGAAGAGCTGAATGATTCCATGCCGCAAGAATACGTGCCGCAGAATAAACGATCCAGCGGCTCTTCGCCAAGCACGCTCCTGCGACGCTGGGCTGATTGAACCCAAGGGGCCAAAGGCCGTGGCAGCCACAAAGTGTCGATCGCCTGCACGGCCGTACGGTCCGTGCAGGCGGCTGCAAAAAAAGACTGCACCGCCGTCATCGGCCGCGGTTGAGAAGGCTGCGTTGATTCAGGTAGTCGACCAGTACTTCGGCCCGGTCGCGGCTGGTGTCGACGAGCACTCGCTCCACGCGGTTGCGTTGGCATATTTCTTGGAACTGGGCGTTATAGTGCGCGAGTATCTCGAGGTAGCGTCTCCTCAGTTCGCTCGGCTGAGTGAGGAGCTCTGCGGGCGTTTCCAGCCCACGAAACTTCACCATTCCATCAAAGCGAAAGTCGAGTTCGTCGTGGTGCATCACTTGAAAGAGGACCACTTCGTGCTTGTGGTATCGCAATCGCTGAAGCGATTCCTCCAAGGCCTTCAGGTCGGTAAAGAAATCGCTGAACACCATGATAATTTCCCGGCGACCCATCCGGCCTGCGACGTCTGTGAGGCACTCCGCTAAATGGGTTTTTCGCACGGGCTCAATAGCATCGAGCTGATCTGTCATGCGGGAGATCTGCGCCATCGAGTTTCCCGGCGGCACAAATGACAGCACCTGTTCGTCGAAGAGTGCGAGCGACACTTTGTCGCTCTGCTTCACAACGCTATACCCCAGCGTTGTTGCCAACTGCGCAGCGCAGAGCATTTTCTGGAAGCGACCCTCTCCGTATCGCATCGACGCACTCACGTCGAGCACGAGATGGCAGACGAAGTTTGTCTCCATCTCGTACTGCTTGATGAAGTATTTGTCACGGGTGTAATAGACGCGCCAGTCGATGTGCTTGGGATCGTCTCCCGGCACATACTCCCGGTGGCCCGCAAACTCGACGGCGAACCCAGACAGCGGCGACTTGTGGTGGCCAGCCAGCGTGCCCATGACCAATCCGCGCGGCTCGATTGCGCGACCAGCCATTCGGCTGAGCACATCGGGGTCGAGATACCGCGAGAGAATACTACGGGCCATGTGAACATCTCCAGACTTTATGCTGCCGGACGTTCGCGCCAGTGGTCATGCGATCACGGCCAAGAGCAGTTCTTGTCTGCTCAACTGCGCGTTGCCGCAATGAAAAGGCTCAGAAGTTGGCTACGCATCCCTTCGGTCATCCCAGGGCGGCCTCCCGAAACGCCAGAGTCGAGTTCGGCGTCGGCCAACAGCCGCTTCAATCGGCTATTCTCCTTCTCGAGATCCTACAGCCGCTTGGCCAAAGTCTATCCGGAGGCCACCGTACTGCTTCTTCTTTTCACGAGTACGTCTGCTCCGTCACGCCGATCTTCTTAACCGCCATTGGCAACGGTCTTACCTCGCCCCACCTCGACTTCGACACTCGCAGCATAGGGGATGATCTGCTCGGCCAGTTCTTTCTTTCCGCGTGGCATGGAATGCCCTCCTTTGGTTTTGACACCAGCAGATTATCGCTCTGGGAGTGGTGGCGTTTAAGGGGGGCAGGTCACCTCTGACCGACCGTGGCGTCAGAAAAGAGGGGCTATGTCGATGGATCCAGCGGGCGGTGCATCGATTGAGGAACAGGGGTGTTTTCTCAAATCTCCTCATCGCCCCAGTGTGAGGCGGCACAAAGAGCCCACTTTATTGGTTTGAGAATCGCAGGCATCACAGTCGATACACAACACGGCAATGAGATCAAGGCACACGGTGTCCTTGCTCATGGGGCCTTTGCAGTCGCGCAGTCTGCCGGGTGTATTCCCCGCGCACGTTCGTGGAGCCAGCGATGTCAGTTGGATTTCTACCGCCAGGCGTCATTCGCTCGTACGGTGAAGATTTGGCAAGGATTCCGCTGCGCACTCTCGGGTGGCCGCTGGGCGAGAGCCATGGACTCGGAAAAGATGGCGACGATGCTTTCGTGGGTGATCTGGGTGCCGACAACGATCTGGTTCTCTGCGCGAGTTCGCGGTCGCTGTGGGCTCGTCGTCGCAATGTCCGCTGCCGTGTGTCGCTCGTGATATGGGAGCCACCTGCAGTGCAAGGACGTTTGTACAAACTTCTGCGATGGTGCGGCCGCTCATACCATCGTGTATTTACGCACCAGATGAGCTTGTGCAAAGTGTTGCGCAATGCCCGTCTGGTGGAGCACGGTGGCACGACGTTGAAGGCAAGCCCTGAGAATTCTTTTACGAAAACGTCGATGGTGTCTTTGGTGGCTTCAACAAAGAACGATCTGCCTGGTCATCGATTGCGACACCGCGTTGCGGCATGGTCGAGAACAGCGTACGAAACCCTGAAACTGTATGGCCATGCCTATGAGCCGGTTGTCGACAAGGCTGAAGCACACGCACCATTTCGGTATTCAGTCGTTATAGAAAATTCGCGTTGCAGCGGATACTTCACTGAAAAACTGATCGACTCCATGCTCTGCTCAAGCATTCCGATTTATTGGGGAGACCCGTCGATTGGCTCGCATTTTGATCCTCGCGGAGTGGTGGTCTGTGAGACGCAGGCTGATATCCGCAAAGCAATTCTGCAGAGTTCTCACGGAGACTACGAGCATCGCCGGCCGTTTCTAGAGGCGAATCAATTGGTCGCCAAGCGACTTGCCCGCAGCATGATTCACAGAGCCTGCGATACGCTTCGGGACGAACAAAATAAGACAGGCACCTACCCTCTCAAGAGCGCCGCCTGAAGGATCAAGGGCAGCGCGACCCTCGAAAAGTTGAATCATTCGGCTTCTGTGGATGCAGCGAGGCAACAGCGATGCCCGCTCTTCAGCCTCCAAGCAAGTGTTCCAGCACAAGCCGCTCGAGGGCTTCGTAGTCTCTGGCCTTGATGCACTGCTGGGCTGCCGTGTGTGGAAACGATCGCACCTTCTCTACCAGCCTCAGAAATACGGCCTTGCTGGTGGCCAGATGCGCCGTGGCAGCATCGGCTGATTGAGTCCGCTGGGCCTTCACATCGAAACCAATAAAGCAGCCGGTGGCAGCATAGTTGGCCGCTTCCAGCACCCGCACCTGATCGAATGCGCCGCGGAGGTTGGCAGCGCCAAATACTTTGTCTTGGTCGAACTTCAGGCCATTTTGGTCGTTTAAGTGCACGCCCCACAGTTTGCCTGCGGCCACCGCAAACCCCATTTCATCGGATGGATCGAGGCCTGCCAAAATCGCATGCGCGCTTTCGATGAGCACGCCCACTCGCGAGGGATCCGCACAACGCGCCCCCAACGCCAGTGCGTGGCCGATGGTTGGTACGAACGCATGATCGACCGGCTCGTTTGGCTTGGGCTCGATAGCGATTCTGGCCTTGGGATGCGCGCCCAGAATCGCATTGATTGCCTCCAGTATCTGTCCAGAGGCCTCCACAGGATTTTTACTCTCGCGAACGTTGGTGCCCTCGCGTGCTGGCCACATGACGATCAAATTGGTGCCCAGCGCCTGCGCTATATCAACCGCCCGCTTGGATCGCTCAATGGCCCACTTCCTAGCCGCCGGATCGTTGGCCGTGTAGCCGCCATCCACGCCGGACTCGTGTTCCCAGAGCCGTGGAGCGACGAACTCAGCCGTGAGCCCCAGGTCGGAAAGTGTGCCACGCATGGCCTCGGCCTCGCGAACAATCTGCGAGTGAGTGAGCTTTTCCAGATCGGGCACGGCGTCGTCGTCGTGCAATTGGATGCCCTCAAAGCCAAGTTTTACCGCTGCTTTCAGCACGTCGGCAAACGCTACCTGCGGTCGCACCGGTGGACCAAATGGATCGGCTCCCCGGCCTAGGTTCCACGGACCAACAGAAAAGCGATACGGGGTAACAGCCATGCAAGAAATCCTCTGAAATATGGATGCAAACGGGGTGCCAGCGGCGGGATCATAGTCGCTGCGCAGAATTTCTTCAAATGGTCACTCGCGGCACGACTTCAAAACCACGGCGTAGAACACCAAAGGCGCGATTGCGTGGCATGGCTTTGGAGAGCGACCCAAGGCAATTGGGTGCGGCCACTTTCGAGCAGGAGTGAGTATGCTGTGGTCCCCGGCCGGGATGTGCTTGGGTGTGAATGGGTTTGGTTTTGTGAGGCAGACTCTTTTCCCTGCTGTGCAGTGAGATTGTACAATGATCAAGTTTTTCCGAGCGTGCTTTGTGCTGTCGCTCTGGTGTGGGCCGATTGTTTTTAATGCATTGGCTTTCGAGCCCGACGGCGTGGCTGCCGGCTTTCGCCCATCGCAAGCTCCGCTGCCCGTGCCACCACCTCACAACGCAATCGTCCTTTTGGGTTTCGTCGGGCAACCCCCGAAGTTCGTCGGCATGTCCGGCAGACCGATCGACTGGCCGCTGGGAGATGCCGGCAGCGAGGCTTCCCCCGAGGGGTTTGCCAACCGCCTTGCCACGCTTGAAGTGAAGGCAACACCGGGCCACGCCAATCACATTGTCTCAGACCTGCTCTTTCAGGATGCAGATATTCATGCGGAGTTTATGGTCTCGCCCACGTCCCGAGGGAACAGCGGTCTCTACCTGCACGGCCAGTATGAGATGCAGATTTATGATTCCGCAGGTACGGATCCCCCGACCGACCAAGACGAGGGCAGCCTCTACCGTTTCGCCGCCCCGCTTGTGAATGCCGCCAGACCGGTGGGCCAGTGGCAGGTGTACGATATTCGGTTTCGTGCGCCGCGACATGATGCAGCAGGGCATCTTCTTAAGGCCGGTTCGATCACGGCGTGGCTCAATGAAAAATTGGTTCAAGACGGCATCGCATTCACCGAACCGCGTTCGCCTTACACTCCGTACAAACATGGCGTCACAGACTTTTCGCGAGGCATCGAAAAGCGTCTCATTGAAACCGGTAAGGGGCCGCTGTTTCTTCAGGATCACGGCAGCCCGACTCGATTTCGCAACGTGTGGCTCGTGCCACTCGATGAATGAAACGTTGCCTATGGCGGCTGAAGGAAAGGGCGTTGTGTCGTGCAGCCTTTTGGGGCTTGCCGGTTGCGAGGGCCGATGGCGGCTTGGTAAGCTTTAAAAGCTATTGCGGTCACACGTGGCCTATCGCAACGGTCTGAGTGAAGGATTCCTTTCGGGTGCTTGTTTTGACGCCGTCTCCTCCCTGCCACCACAAATCGCTCGATCTGAAGTTGGCGAGGATCGTCGCTGATCCGCGGTGCCGCGACTTTATTTTGGCCGATGCCAAGGACGCCGATATGGCGTTTGGGCTGGCCTCCCCAGGCCTCAAGCCCGGCGGATTTCCGGCGAAGGGGCCGTTTCGCTCGCTGGCCGAGTACCGCGACAGCATCCGCGAGATCGTGAAGCAGCAGTTGGTGGACATCATGTTATTGAGCGCCAGCACCAGCGAGGTGCTGGCTATTGAAGAGGGCCTCTTTGTCCAGAGTCCTGTGACGCCAGCGGTGCGGATGAACGACACGACCGATATCTGGCTGGCCGCCGGCACCGGAAGCTATGGCCGTCAGCCGGCGCTGCCATTTTCTACGACCACGATCTCGCAGGCGCAATCAGGCCGCGTGCGTGGAAGCCGCGAGGAGGGCGATCCAAAGCCTCATGCCACTGGCTCCGGCGGCGCAGACCTCGGGCTCTTTTCGCTCACATTCAATGATGATGCGACGCTTGACCGCGACATGCTCGCGGCATACAGAGCGTTTCGGATCGAGGCCGAGCAGTCAGGCTTTCGTCATTTCTTGGAAGTTTTTTTTCCGAATGCGCTCGACGCTGTGCCAGGAAAAGCGGCGGACCACAAGCCCCCAGACATTGCCCGCTTTTTGGCTGACCACGTGGTGCGAGCCTTGGCTGGGGTGCCTCGGGCTGGGCGTCCGATATTCCTTAAGATTCCGTACCTAGGCCCCGAGATCACTGAGCAACTTGCCGCCTACGATTCCTCGCTCGTCGTGGGTATTCTGGGCGGCGGTGCTGGCACCACGCACGATGCATTTGGCCTGATCGCCGACGCGAAACAGCACGGGGCACGCGTTGCGCTTTTTGGCCGCAAGATCAACGCAGCAGAACACCAACTCTCATTTGTTAAAATGCTGCGTGCAGTGGCCGACGAGGCCATCTCGGCGGCAGAGGCCGTTCGGGAGTATCATGCAGAACTCGCAAAGCTCAAGATCCAGCCGCACCGCCTCCTCGAAGACGATTTGGCCCGCAGTTCCACAGCCTCTGCCTACTCCTAGAGACCCCGGATCTTCTCGAGTAGCTCAATCCCGTCCTTAAAACTCTTCTCGATACCACCTACGGAGATACGACTGTGATCTTGCCAAAAAAACAGTTTCCAGGATCGGTTGAAAACGTTCCCGCTGGCAACTCCCGCCGTCTATTTCTGGGCACGACCACGCAGGCGGCCGCAGCGGTGTTTGCCGGCACGCTGCTCTCAGGCAGTCGGGCGGAGGACAGCGTTGAGAAGGCCTCGTCCGAAAATGCCGCACCGGCAGTGCACGCTGGTGGCAGCGACGAGATTCGTGTGGCATTGATCGGCTGCGGTGGTCGCGGCGGCGGGGCTGCAGCGGACGCACTCTC
>Ga0194055_10002270_pt1 | contig 15333 bp, 27 predicted proteins | sample SepL449m_MetaG_FD_155482 | JGI IMG/M metagenome (GOLD analysis project Ga0194055, IMG submission 155482) | Anoxic zone freshwater microbial communities from boreal shield lake in IISD Experimental Lakes Area, Ontario, Canada - Sep2016-L442-9m | ecosystem: Environmental > Aquatic > Freshwater >... | reverse complement strand
CCGCTGTTGCGTGCGACGTGGCCGGATCGGTGCGTCGGGCAACCGCTGCGGGAGAAAACAGCGGCAGACCTTGGAGGCTCTTCCATGAGTCGTAGTACATCTCTCAACTCCCTTACGTTGCGTCGTGAATCGTGATCCACTGGTTGTTGAACCAGACCTGACCAGCGGCGTTGTGGATCATCTCGTGCTCCTGCACCCGCTCTAGCTCGATCCGCTCGGTGCGGTACGCCATCTGGTCAATGACCTCATACTCATGCGCCGTGCGCTCGTTGCCGTGCAGGATCTCGACCGGGTTCCGTCTGCCGGGGTTGCTCATGCTGGCACCTCAGCGTCGAGGGGTAGCAGCGTCTCAACCTTCGCGTGGAGCAGGCTCACAAGCTCGGTTAGCTCAAGGTCGTTGATCAGCCCCTCCTTACGCCGTGCCTCGACCGTGTCACGCAGTTGGTCGCACCGCTCAATGGTGGTTGCCTTGGCAATGGCCCGCCGTGCCACAGCGGCCTTGCTCTCTGCCGCTGCCGGTGCCGGTGCTGGCAACGCCGCCACGGTCACTGCTGGTGCCGGTGCAGTGGCTGGTCGAGACGGCACAACCTCAATGCCGGTGACTTGGTAATCCTGTGCCTCTTCGGCAGTCACCAGCCCACGCAGCACGTCCGCAAAGGCGTTGCGTAGGGCAAAGCCCCTAGCCCGCATTGCCAGCATCCGCTTTGGGTACTGGCTCCACGGCCCGCCCTTAGCCCACAACCCTGCGGCCTTGGCGTCTGCAACTGAGAAGGTGCTGACAATCGGTGCCGGGTACCCACGCCGCTGGGCACTGCACGTCGCCATCATTCTGTCGCCCTCACCGTCAACGGATTCTGTCACCCACTCGCAGACAACCGATGCCAGGCAGACGGCCAAGGCCGCGTCGCCGTAGATGGTCGGACGACCATTTACCACGGCGATGCTCTGAAGGCTCTGCATCGGTGATAGGCCAATCTCGCTGCCGTGCTGGATCGCCAGCAGGCACGCGGCTGGCTTGCCGCGAAAGTCCTTTGGGGCAAACTCCGTTGGGGCAACCATTTCGGCAAACGCCATCGCGTCACCCATCGTTGCCAAACTCAATCCTCTGTTCTCGGTCATTTCAATCTCTCCCTGTAAAAAAGAATGCGGCGGCAACGTGCCGTCACATGCGAGCCAAGTGGCTCTCTGGCACAACAATCCATGCACCGCCGCACTCCACGGCAATGCGGCCCGGCTCGGACGACATGACGTAGCCCGCCCATGCCTTGCCAGCCGTGGTTCCGTTTACCCAGTCACCCACGGCGGGCAATGCCTTGCCGTAGGTCTCGTTCATTCCCGCAACTGCCCCTCGGTACTCTGCATCCATGCTCAGTCCTCCTTGTTTCGCCTTCATGGGTAGAACGCAGGAAGGCTATCTTCATGGGTAAAACTCTGTCAAGGGCAATTCTGCACGGCTCCTAAAAATAATTGGATGGCAACGTAAACAAGCTGTGCGGCTGGTGAATCGGTGCCAAGCTCCTGCCCGAGGCGCACCAAAACAAGAGACTGAATGAGGCCAGACCAGTTGATGTTCTTCATTTTGACTCCTACCCATATGGGTAGAAGTGCTATCGGCACTGGTGGCAATCTTCTTCAGTGCAAATCAAGCAGCCGGGGCGTGCTTGCGTGGTCGGCCTGTGGCCGCTGGCTTTTTGGCCTTGGTCTTGATCTCTTCGAGGTCAAGGACAAGTGCACGCTCGGTAAGGTGCTGTGACCAGATGTCTCCAGCACGGGCCATTTGTCTGATTCGGCCCATAGTGCAGCCGTAAATCTTTGCTGCCTCTCGGGTTGAGCAAAGCGTTCTGGTCGTTTTTAAGGACATGTCCATGCCTCCCACTATACCGGCGGCAAGCCGATTACCAATCCGCCCGGCTCACCCCTACAATAGGAGCGAGTGCCAGACATCATTAGCGGAGGGCACGGGACTAGTGTACGCATTTACACTAGAGGAGATTTTCCACGCATGGACGCAAAACGCAACCTACGTTGGAGTCACCATGCTAATCTCAGAACTATTGATCGACAGATACGCACCGCTCCATGACCTCTGCGAGAAGACGGTTGCCCTGTACCTCATGACGCTTGATAGGTTTGGGGAGTTTCTCGGGCATGCACCGGTGCTGACGGATCTAGATGATCTAATCGTTTGCAAGTTCTTGCGGTGGAGGGCCATCACTCCGCACCGTGGCCGGTTGTGCAGTCACGGGAGCGTTTTGAAAGATCGCTGCCAGCTGGTCGCCATCTGGTCATTCGCAGCCAAGAAACGTCTTGTGGCAGAGTTTCCCAGCCTGCCCCGCACAAAGGCCGCTAAGCGTCTCCCAAGAGCCTACACAGCCACTGATGTGGCACGGCTCATCCTTGCTGCCCGCAAGCGCAGGGGCACCACAGGCGGCAAGCCAGCGTCTTGGTGGTGGTCAACGATCATCTACACCGGCTGGTGCACCGCAGAGCGACTAGGAGCGATGCTCCAGCTGCGGTGGCGCGATGTGGATCTCGACGCCCGCAGGATTGTCTTTGTCGCCAGCACACGCAAGGGCCACACGCGAGACATCGCCAGATCAATCACGCAGGATCTCGCTGACCAGCTGCGGCTTCACCGTGGCCAGCCCGATGATCTGGTCTGGCACTGGGATCGGCACCCGATCTCAATCTTCCCTTCGCTGAAATGCCTGGCACGCGCCGCACAGGTGGTGCCGCGAGGCTTCCACGGGTTGCGAAAGGCTGGGGCAAGCTACTGCAAGGCAAATGGAGGGGACGCAACCCGGTTCCTTGACCACAGCAACCCCAAAATCACTGCTGAGCACTACATAGATGAGACGATTGGCGGTGCAGGCGAGGATGCGTTGGGGTTCCTGCCAAAACTGGATTTGGGCTAACCGCTGCCCAAATATATTGCGGCATAGGTTCCGTAACGGCTAATCCCTGCCACGCTGCTGTTCGTAACGCTCGACGCTGTGCCGCTCTCGCACCATCGCCAGCGTCACGATTAGCCGTTGCCGCTCCGCCAGTAGCCGCATCACATCAGCCGCCAGACTGCCACTGGTGCCCGTCCACGCCCCCGCAAACTGCTGCGCCCGGTGCCGCATGCCGTCTAGTTGGTCGTCCGTTAATGGTGGGTGGTCAATCACGCTTGGCCTGCTCCCGCCGCAGCTGCACCAAGCAAATAATGGCCCAGTTCGCTAGGTCGATCAAAGCGTTGTCGGTGTCCACATCTTTGCTGCCAACGGCGTACTGCTGCATGCGCACGATGCAGTCCGATGCGTCACAAAGTGCCCGTCGCCACGGCTCGACGCCGCACAGGGCACTGGCCTCGACGTTGGCAAAGGCCGATGTGCTGCTGCCGTAGTCGTTGGTCTTTTTAAGATGCAGGGCGCGAAGTTCTTCGAGCACCTCAAGCCATTCGAGTGAGCCAGGGGCACGGCGGTCATCGTGATTTAAGATCGAAGGGGGCATCGTGGAAGCTCGCTCGTATGTGGCACTCATTGGCGTGACTGTCTTGCTCTAGCAACATCCACCAACCGCCCAACGGCCTCGGCCCCATGCCTTTTTCGACGGCCCAGCCATCGGTCAGGCACTCCTGTTTGTAGCTCGCACTCCGCACTAGGTGCAGCGGTTTAATTCGCACGATGCCGTGGCCGCTAATTCTCTGCCTCGATGCCTCTACAAATGTCCGCTGGTGAATGTGCCCTGCCACAATAACGTCAGCGTCAACTTGAGCCATGTAGTGGTGGTAGTTGCCCACGCCTGCGGTGACGGGTGAGCCACCACCAAACCCGTGGTGGTAGTACATCGAGTGCGTCGTTGTGCGTGTGGTGTTGACGCTGCGGAACAACACCCAGCCAGAGTAGCCACCTTGTCTCACAGGTGAGCCAGCCATCTTGAGCCGCTCTACCAGCCGCGTGGTCAGGCACGTTTCTTGCCGCTTGCGCACCGCACTCTCATGGTTGCCCGGAGTGATCAGTGCAAGGCTTTCTTTGTACGGCTTGAGCCACTCAGCACACTGCGTCACGCAGGCATCAAAATAATCGTCGGTTTGTAGCTCTGGCCTGATCGAGTGCTTGGTGCTTCTGGGGTCAAACTTGCCACCCATAGCGTCGAATCCGTCGCCCAGAGACAGCACCGCCGCGTGGTGCTTCTTCGCCAGTCCAAGGTCGTGAGCAAGCCGCTCACGGTCGCAGTGCGTCGAGTCCCAGTGCCAGTCGCTGCTGACGAACACCCAGAGATGGAGTTTGAATGTGATGCGTGTTACGCCGCCCGTGAGCGTTTCACTGCTCCACGGATCGGTGGTTGTGCGGTACGGCTTGAGCGGTTTTCTTTTTGCCACGTTGAGCTTCCTTGCTGTTCGGGGTTTTGAGAAAAATCATGCCGTCATCGTCGGGTATGCCGCCACCAGTCGGCAGCTCTTCGTCATCGTCGAGGCGGTCAATGTCAAACTGCTTCGCCTTTGGCGGTTTCTTTCGTGGCATGTTTGCTCGCCTCCTTGCGTGCGTTGTGGATTGCCCTGCGTACCATGAGTCTTGCAAGCGTGGCAATGAATGGCACGTTGCGTTTCGCCGCCTCTTGGCCCATCCAATTGCTGATGGTCGTGATGTTCTTTGCGCACCACTCAATGCCGTTGTTATCCATCAGCGCAGAACGGTCACGACACTTGCAGCCGGGTGTTTTCTCTATGCCGATCTTGGCCAATAGCTTGGTTAGCTCGGTGCCTGCGCCGCCTCTGGCTGGCACGGGTGGTGGTGCAGGGGCCACGCCTGGCATTGGCGTGCCGCCGCACCGCGCGTGCGGGGCAATGTCTGTGTGCACCCCAATTGCTCGACCGCAGACGCTGCACGCCCAGCCGGTATCGGTGCGCAGGAAGTTGCATCGGTCAATCATTTATATGACCTGTAGCTTTACGCCAATTTGCCCCGCGCCGCCGTCAGTGAGCCACAACTGGTATTCGCCAAATCCAACATTCGATTGAAATAAAAGATGCGTTCCAGCATCGTATTGCTCAGGGTTGTTGCCAAAGAAATACACCGCCATGGGGTAGGTGCGGTTAAGCAACTCATCTGGGCAGCAATTTTCACTAAGCCTTCCAGCCCCGGCAAGGGGGTCAATGTCTCCAGATATATAGGTGTGCTGAATAGCAGCCGGGTCAAAGTTATCAGGAAATAATTGATTTTGTTTTACGCAACTTCCTTGGAACGCTTCTCCCGCAACAGTTGTAAATCGCACCTCAGAGTCAAAACAGTCCTCGCCTGTGCACTCAAGGTGGTAGCCAAAACCATTGGCATTTCCATTGCTAGAAAAGGGCACAAATATAATCCGCAAAATCCACTTATTTCTGTCTGGAACGCATCGTGTAATTTGAAGCTGCCAATTGACTTCCCTATACAAATTACCGTCGCACAAAAGTGAAGCCCCACGGTAGACCACGCCCTCGCAGTCATAAAGCATTCGCTCAAGCACTGCCGGGCTTGTGTTGCTGTCCATTGCCGTGCCGTATGCAGCGGCACCCTGCGCCCCAAAGCCGCCCAAAAATATGCCCTCATCATTCACCGGGCAAGCAGCGTCTCTCTCATTCTCTGCCTCACCCGCTGGCGTGCTTTGGTAAACATCAACAAAGTTCTGCGGCGTAAGCAGAATAGAAAGCGGCCATCGGTTAATCGCGGGAACAGCACCGTTAAAAACCTCGCCTCGGCATGGTGCAATTTGTTTTTCGCCGCACGGTGCAAACTGCACAGTAGCCGTGCCCGCTGGATCGCAGCCAGAAAATACGGTAAATGACGCCGGGTTAAACGTCACGGCGTCAGTGGTGTTAACTGCCGCAACAGATGCTTGTAGGTCGAGTGCGTAGAGCTTGTAGACCGTTAGGGTGCGAGCGACGGCGGTAGCGGTGAACGTGAAAACAATGTCGCTCTGGTTGTCGATGCAGCTGCCGCAGGAGATAGTCTTTGTCCAGACGCACGGATTTCCTGCCGTCTGCTTCAGCACCACGGAGAGGCTGTTGAGATATTCGCACTCCTTGCAGTCGTGCTCGTAGTCGTCATCAATTACGAAATTAGCAAACGTGAGCCGCACGCACGGCCACTGGTAATAATCGCACAGACCACCGCAGCAGGGGCATGTCATGTTGGGTTTAGTTTAAAGACAAGGAAGTTGAGCGTAGCTGTGACCGGCTTAACGTCTAGGACAAAGGCGGTTGCAGTGACTGGCGTAAATGTGATGTCGCACGTTGCAGTGTTTAGCGTCGCGCTGCCACCGCTCATGTAAGTGATCGTGCGAGTGCTTGCGCTTTTGATATACGTCATCGTGTCAACGACGTACGGCACATCGACTAAAAACCAAGCGGTGCCCTCCTTTGCGATTGCGCAATCCTTGGTGCCGTTCTCGGGGTACGCAAAGAACAGGTTGGTCACGTTTGCAGTATTTGGCGTTGTCGTTTGGTACTTAAACGTCACCGTCTTGTCAGAATTGATTGCCCACGCCCCGGTGAACGTGCCAATGTGGAACACCACGCCACCGCTGCCGCCTTCCATTCGCGGATTCCACGTTGGCCCCTTCGTGTCGCGGCCACTGCGTTCCACAGTCCGCACAACGTGCGCAATGCGCTCCGCTGCGGGACGGGTGAACGTCACCGCCACGCCTCTTCGCTGGTTTGCCATCGGGCTTCTGGGCCATGATCAGCCCTCGGTGATGGTGATTACCGCGCGACTGTTGGCCACTGCTGCGTTGGCCGCGTAGTTGCCTGGTGCTAGGCGTAGCACAGCTGCCTCCCCGCCACGCAGCTGCACCGCACTGTGCAGCGTGGTGCCGTCGTAACGGCCAATAGAGACAACATGCGTGGCCACAGTCGTGAGCGATCGCGCAAAGCACAGGCCCAGTGCACCAAGCGAGGTTGTGGAAATCTGCGTGACGCTGGTTCCAAGGTTGAGCGTCACGCTAAGCAAGCCCGCCGTGGCGATGGTTGCCGTGATGCCCGAGCCGCCGAAGGCCTGCGTCAGTGCGCCCTTTGTGATCTGCCCAGAAATTGCGTAGTTAATGTCTGCCATAAAGACTCCTAGAAAGGTGGCACGCCGAAGTACTGTTGGAAGTTGATTGCTGGGTGCATGCGCTTTTCGACGATTCTGACTTCCTGCCCAACTGGCAACATAGAACCGTTAGCAGCCAGCGGCATTGGGTTGGCCGATGCGACTTTCGTGCCGTCAGCGTCCACGACAAAGCAGCGTTTCTTTATTCCACCCTCAAGGAAATTAAAGCCACAGTCTGCCAACTTGAGCAAATGCGTGCTCTGTCGGTAAATCAGCGTGACTCCCACCTGCCAGTAGCGAAGCTCCGCGTCGTTGACCATCTCCGTGGCCTGCACGCCGCTGATCCCAGTGCACAGCCATGTGTACTGTGCTCCTCCGAGATAGGCTGCATCGTTGATCGAGTTTGTGACTTCTGTCGCAATCGCAATATCGAAGTTGGCCCTGTTGCCAGAAATGGTTGCCGTTAGCTCAGCTTCGGTTTTTGTCACGCCATCAAATATGTCGCCAGCCGCATTGACTAGTGGCTGAATTTCCGTCCAGCCAAAAGGCTTAAAAAAGGGTTCAACTTCAAAGAAATCCGCCGCAGGCACGTTTGAGCCACCAGCACTAAAATTCCACACGTCGGGCCGTGCGAGAGGGTTGGGGTCTTCGTTCTCCTGCGCCGTCATGCCGTAGGAATAAGTGATCTCAGAATGGTATGGATCTGTTTCCGTCGCTGTGATGGAAAGCAGCACAAGAAACGGCCACTCTGGGTGTGGCGAGAGGTGATAGATACCAACAAACGCAATCACATCTTGCTGGGCAGTCTCGCCATCGGTGCTGACGACAAACCGCCGCTCGGCAGTTGGGCTTTCGCCAAACTTGTGCGTCACGCTGCGTGGCAGGATTTCGCGTTGCAGGAATGCGGTCATAACATGTCCACCGGTTCACGGTTCAAAGCGTCTAGTTTCTGCTTAATTTCTTCGAGCTTCTTGGTCGCTGCCCGTGCTTCGTCCAGCGCGGGGTCGTCTTCCATCCGACGAAACGATGCAACCTGCGATGCACCAGCAGAGGTGCGAACGTCGTTGGCGACAAGGGCGGCGCGGCTGGGCTTGGCCAAATCAAACTGCAACCCGGCTTTGATTTCGTCGGCCTGCTTGGTCAGGTCGTTGCGTGTCTTGACGGCTGCAAGTTCTTTTTCTTTGCGGTTGGTATTGGCGATCTCCACCGCAAGGCCAGCTTGCTCATAAGTCAGTGCCAGGCGATCCTCTGCGGCCTTGATGGCATCAGCGTCACCAGCCTTGCGTGCGGCAGCTGCGTTGTTCTCTGCATCGGCAATGGTCACGTTTACCGCTGCGATGTCCTTCAAGAACGTGATGCGGGCTTTCTCGCCAGTGGGTTGCAGCCCCGCCACTCTGCTGGCTGCGTCCTCCGATGCCTTAACAGCAGCCTTGGCACTCTCAGCAGCGGCCTTAGCAGCAGCCTTGCCTTGGGGGCTGTCTGCGAAGTTCAAGGGAAACGGTGCACCGGGGCCAGCACCAGAAGGGGGCACCAACCTTGCTGCCTCAATGCCCTTCGTGAATTGGTCGATAAACTCTATGGCCACTTGCACGCCAGTGTTTGCCATTGCGGCTTCGGCGGCAGCCACACGTTTGTCTGACGCGGCTGCTTTGCCAAGATCATCTACGCCTCTAGCCTTGGCTTGTTTTACGCCGGGCGTTTGAGCTTCGGCTCTAGCGTTGACCAGTTCCTTTTGCTGTGCCGAAAGATTCACGCTGATGCCAGGCAGATTGTCTATTCCCACTAGGAAATCAAAAAACGCTTTTTCCAAGCTCTGCACGCCTTGCAGAAAAAACTTTACGCCAGCCAAGATGCCATCGGTGATCGCCTGCGCAATCGCCGTGCCACCCGTAGCCCCGCCGGCCCCTTGGAAGGCCTCGACAAACTTGAGCATGTCGTCCAGCATCTTGGTCACCACTGGCGAAAGGTCGCCCAGTATTTGGCCGATGATGCCATCAACGGTCGCACTGACAAGATCAAAGCCGTCGTTCATGGCGGCGATGTTTGCAACCTGATCGCCCTGCAAGATGATGCCCAGCCGCTCGGCCCTTGCTGTTAGCTCATCAAGGCTTGCGGCACCTTTTTGAAACAGTGGGCTAAGCGTTGCTCCAGCCCGGCCAAAGATTTCTACGCTCGCCGCAGCTTGGCCTGCCGCTGTGGGTATGTTTTGAATGGCCTTTGAGATTGCTGCAAATTGCGCCTCTGGATTCATGCCCTGCAAGTCAGTGACGCTGACGCCAATGGCGGCAAGAGACTTTGAAAACGCATCGCCCGGCTCGGCCTTGCCGATGTTGACTGCCATTCTTGTGACGGCAATGGCGAAGCCTTCGGCATCTACGCCAGCCAGTTTCGCCGCCAGCTTAAATCCTTGCAGGGGCTTTAAGGCGATGCCTGTGCGGATGGCCAAGTCGTTGAGTGAATCCACTGATGTTGACACGCGCGAGGCCATCTGGAGTGCACTGGTGCCAAGGCCAGTGATAATGTCAGCCCCAGCACTGATGCCAGCAAAGCCAATCTTGCCGATCTCAATGGTCTTGAGAATGCCTAAGTCTTTGGCGGCTTTCTTGGCAGATGCTCCCATCATGTCTAGCAATTTGTTGACCCGTACAACCTCACTGCGCAACCCTGAAGAGGTTGCTGTGATCGCTACGGATACTGCTTTACTTTTGGCCATTTAAGTCTTTCTGCATCTGCTTGAGCACGTCATTGATCTGCGTGCGGTGCATCGGCCCACGCTCTATTGGGACAAAATCCGCTGGCGATGGCACGCGAGACCGTCCGCAGTGCGGAGCAAGTGCCGCCGTGGCCAACAGTCCCGTTTGGCTCCACGGATCGTCCAGCGGTTGGAAGTATCGTGACCACGCAATCCATTGCGAAAACTCCCTGCTACTCATCTCATCTATTTCAGCCAGCGTCTTTTTCAAGTGGCCCGCCAAACGCATTTTGAATTGCAGCGTCGGACGGGCATTCATTCCCCCGCTATCGCCTGCACGTCTTCTTCGCTCAGGGCGTTGTGAGCCATGGCCTGCGTCCACAATCGGTGCATCACCACGCAAGATTTCTTTGACAATAGCGGCACCTCGGCATCAGAAAACAGACGCACGCCCTTGGCATCGCACAAGCAACGTGCAAGGAACTTGCTGCGGAAGTTCTCTACTCCTTTTTCTTTGTGGTTCAACCACTCCAGTTCGTGCGCGTCGCGCTCACCTACATTCATTAACCGTATGTAGACATCGCCGCCCCACTCATTAACCGTCACCTTGAGTGCGGCCAAGTCGCTGGCCTCGATAATTTGTGATGCAATCAGATCCATCAGAATGGGTACTCCTGTGACTCTACAAACTCAAACGACACCGTGTACCGAGTGATGCCGTTAAGTTCTGCTGAAATGGAAACGCCGGTACAGACAGCCATTGTACTGAGCGTGCAACCTCCACCCGTCACCACCAGTGGGCCTCTCACGCCTCGCAGCGCACTGCTGACGTTGCTGCCGATGGTGCCGATGGTGGCTGTGCCAAAGTTAGACACCCACGTCGTGTTGCGGCCCTGCGGCATGGAGCCGCCAAACGTCCACTGCAACTCTGTGACTTCGATCGCAGCAACGCCGTTAAAGGTCACCACGATGCCTGTGGATGATGTGGCCATGTAATGACCTCACGCCACCTTAAACGTCGCGGTGCCCTTCATGACTTCATTGACCGTGGCAGTGACGCTTGAGGATGAGCAAGTGGCTACGCCTGAGTACGCGATGCCTCCAGTGATCGTCAGCGTGCCACTGCTGCCGCCAACCACAGGCGCTGAGCCGTGGTAGTCCATCGTGACTTCCTTGCCCGTGTCGCCAGCCGCAGAGCCAACCAATGGCTTTTTCATGGTCAGCACAGTTGCGCCGGTCGTCTGGCCAAGGTGCGAAACGTCCAGTTCTTCGGTTGCCCCGGTCACGTCGCTGACGCTGTAGGTGATGTTGGTGACGGTAAAAGCAGTGCCACCAAACGAGAACGTGGTGCCTGAGCCTGCATGTGGGGTTGTGGCCATTTTAAATCTCCTGCCAGAGTATGTCGAGCGTCAAAGTGATCTGGTAAACGTGTGGTAAGTCGCCGCCTTCGAGCGTGACGAAATCGTCGCTTTCTGTTTCTAGCGACACTTGCAGCACACTTACAGAATAGGCGTCACCGTGCCACCCATCCAGAACGCCACGCACGGCGTCAGCCACACGCCTGGCTTGATCGTAGGTGCTGGCAAACACGGCTAGGCTGACTGTCAAAGTAGGCACGCCCATCGGGCTTGAAAGCGTCTGCATGCGGACAATTCCGCTGCGGGTGACCGTGGCGAATGGCAGGGACGCAGAGGCGGGGGCCAGCACCGGGTAGACGCGGTGGCCCAGCTCGATGGCCGTGGCGGGCGAGACAGCCAGCTGACGCATGATGACCTGCTCGGGGCTTTTAAGCATCGGAGTTTCCTAAGTGACTTCTGTCAGTCCAGCTTGGGCGATGGCCTTTGCAAGAGCCTTAGTCAGTTCCTTAACCATTTCGGTTTGCAATTGCGGCAATGCCTTAGAGTAGGCGCGGCTGACCAAGTGCAGGGCAGGTGCAGTTCCCAAAGACACCTGATCTTTGCCTTTTGCGGCAACCTTAAAAAACGCTTTGGGGTATTTTGGCCGCGTTGTAAATCGAAACTTGCCTTTGAATTTGCCGCGTTTCGTCACCCGTTTTTGAATGATGTCAAACGGGCCAAGCGTCTTGTCGTTATATGAAGAAGCAATTCTGCCCTTTGTAAATCGCTGTCTCGTGCCGTGTTCCAAGATGCTTGAGTGCCTGCCCCTTTTGCCAAGACGCTTGCTGCTTTTGTGCTCAATGAACGCCGCAGCGTTGCCTTGGTTCCAGTAGTTTCGCACCGTAATCATGCTGCTTTTGCGCAGGTTGCCCGTTGGGCCTTTTGGCGTTATTGCCTTGAGTGCCGCCAGTGCTGGCTTTGCCGCTATGCGTAACGCTGCACCCATGTGGAGCGCAGCCACCTTGGGGTCGGCCACCTTGTCAAACTGGGCCTTCATGTTTCCAAGGCCCACGATATGTGCCATGACCCAGCTTGCCATCAGACGGCCTCCTGGCATATCAACTGATGCTCGCTGCGTCGGTCATGCTCTAGCACGCTGATGATCTCTAGCGTGCGGCCACGCCACGAAAGACGCATTTGCGCGGTCAGCCCGTCCAAGTAGCGCATCTGCACTTTATGGGTGACGCTGGTCTGCTGCTGGCCGTCGAGCGATTCACTGACGGTGACGCCCTCGACGCTGGCCCAGCGTGTGGCGTAGGTGTTCCAGCTAAGCGTTGTTTCACCAAGGTGGTTGCGCGTCTCCACCGCTGATTGCACCACCACGATCTCGGTCAGCTTGCCAGCGTCGATCATGTGCCCACCAAGAGAATTGTGTAGGTGGCCGTGCCGGTGACCGCTGCGACGTTGACCGCTGCGGTGGTGTGGGCGTTGAGCGCAAAGGCTGCGCACTGCGTGGTGCCTGAATAGGCCGTGACGCTGGACGACGTGAACTTGAGGCCAGCGGAGCCTTGCAGCACCACGCGGGTGACTGTGGCAAACGTCACAGCTGAGCCAGCAGAATCAACGTAGGTGGACGGGGCAACGGCAATAGACACTGCCGATGTGCCGCAGGTGCCGGTCACGATGGACACCTTGCCCGTGGTGACGCTCTCGCTGGATTCAAGGCTAAGTGCCTTGAGCGATGTTGTGCCGGTCGTGTCGTGCACCAGAGCGTCTACAGAGAGTCTGCCTGATACGGTCATCGGTATTGCCCCCAGTTGTTGCTGGACAAAAGACTCTCAACGGCAAACTCTATGGGCTTGCTGATGGTGCCGGTCAGCACCGCACTGCGCCGGTCATACCAGTGGCCGATCAGCATTAGGCAGGCGTGCCGGATCGTGGCGGGCACCGATGCGCTGGTTGGGCCGTAGCCCGCGTAGTAGGTGACGGCCACGGCATTGGCGTCTTCAATAACGTCGCTTGGCCAAGTGCCGTTGATGATCGGGGCTACGTTGCCTGGCGTGCTCGTGCGGTCAACCCGGTACAGTGCCGTGGACAGCGTGGCGGTCGTGGTGTTTGCCAGCGTGTAGGTGATCACCACAGCTGTGGCCGTGCCGCTGGCAACCATTGGCGGGCGTGCCAGCTCTAGCGCCTCGGCAGGAAACTCCGCTGCCCGCAGGATCAGTTGGGTGGTGATGAGCGTGCGGTCTAAATAGGCCTCTATCCACTCGCGCGCTGCTGTGATCAGCGTGCCTATGTAGGCATCGTCATCGCTGATGTCTACGCGCAGGTGCAGCTTGGCCTCTGCAACGGTGAGTGGCTCGACCGCTGGGCCGGCGACTCTGGTGACGCTGTTGTATTTCATTTGGCCCTCCGTCGCCGTGGTGCCGCGTCTGCGGTGCGTGTGTGCTGCTCTGGCTCCAGTGCTGCTGTCTCGATTAGCTCCTGCTGTGGCTCAAGCACCGCAAGGTTGGTGCGAATCCATGCGTCGGCCATGCCGCCCGGCAGGTCGATCACATCGCCACGCTTGTACACGCGGAACGGTCGCAGCAGTCTGACTTTGATGAGGCTCATGTGGGCAAACTCCATGCGGTATCAGGACGCTTTCCGGTCTCATTGAACGTCGTGGTGTACTGGTAGACCGGCTGCTGCAAATCCTTGCCCGGCCAAGTAATCATGTATTCGCCGTGGCCAATGCAGATGCGTGGCGACACATAGATTTTGTTGCCGCTGTCCCGCCAGTTACGCCAGAAGTAGATGTCTTCGTCGGTGCGGCCTTCGTTCCATCTGTTGTCTGGGCCGGGTTTGCTGGCAAACCATGGCAGCTTGGCACGCTTTAACGCTGCGGTGCTAATTAGCGTGCACCCAAAATGCGCGGTGTCCACTTCTTGCACTGGCTCGGCCAACCACTTGCCGTCCACTGCGGTGCTGCCGCTCTCTGGTGGATTGTCCAGCGTGCCCTTGAGCGTCAGCATGGGCCTGCCGTCCTCACGCTTGGTTTGCAGCGCAGCTAGGGCGTCGCACTGAAACGTCATCGCAGTGGCAAAGAGTTGCTCAACGTCTGAGCGGATAAAAAACGTGTCATAGTCAATCATCAGCAGCCATTCGCAGGTGTCTACGAACGATTCCATGATCCGCGTGTTCACCTGACTCCAGAACACACCAGTGCCAAACGTAGGTCTGATGCCGAGCGGCAGTAGTGCCTGCTGCCACGCAGTGTGGTTTGCGGTAAACGACAGCCTCGGCATCGACAGCACCGCTTCCACTCGCACGTCTATCGTGGTGTCGCCAACTTTCACAAACATCGCAATCGCTCCAGAGGAAAAGATGACGGGCGAGGCCGGAAGGGCTTCCGTGCCCCGCCCGTCCTTGGGCGATTACATTCTCATGGTCGTGTCAAATCTTACAGGCCGTAGAGGGCTTGAACTGGGCCGGCAACCGCTGCACTTCCAAGCGTGTGATGGCTGATGCCAACACGGGCCACGGCACGGATCACGGTCTGGTCAGACAAGAACTGCACATCCGAGGACTGCGCCAATTCGATGCCCTTGCGGACACCGTAGAGGCTGGAGTTCGCAAAGTTGGCGAACAGCACCATGACGGCATCCGTGCAATCGGCAGTCGATGGCATCTGGTCGGTCAGCACAACTGGATAGCCAAGGAATGTGAACCCACCACCAGCCGACAGGCCAATGCTGCCACCCTGTGCGGTGTCCAAAGCCTGCATCGACACAGCCCATGTGTAGGGCGAAACGTACCACTTGGCACCCTGCCTGCTATGGGCAGGCATCTTGCCAACAAGCGACAGGTAATTGGCCTTCGTGATCTCGTCCATCGTGTCGCCAGCTGCAACCGTGAGGGATGCGGCGTAGGTGGCCTTGGATGCTGCGAGGATGCCGATATTGATGCCGTCCACTAGTGGCGCGCTGGCGACTACTCCGTTGAACGCCGCTGTCTCGATGGCATTGGACAGGCTCAGTGCCAGTTCAGCCGCAACCCAGTCAGCCACCGCAGGAGCATCCTGAAAAAGCTCGTTAGCAAGCGTGGTGCTGGCAACGACCTTCTTCGCGGTCAAAGTGATCTGCGTCGAGGCCGAATCGGCTGGAGTCGATGCAGCGTTCTCCGACAGCCAGGCAGCGGTTGCACCGCCGGTACGCTTCGGGAAAAGCACCACATCGGATGGCATCGGCAAGCTCATTGCGTTGCTTGCAAA
>Ga0194055_10002268_pt1 | contig 15335 bp, 17 predicted proteins | sample SepL449m_MetaG_FD_155482 | JGI IMG/M metagenome (GOLD analysis project Ga0194055, IMG submission 155482) | Anoxic zone freshwater microbial communities from boreal shield lake in IISD Experimental Lakes Area, Ontario, Canada - Sep2016-L442-9m | ecosystem: Environmental > Aquatic > Freshwater >... | reverse complement strand
GTCAGCGGGTCCACGACTCGAGTGCGGTCGGGGTGACCGTGAGCACCCCGGGCAGAGGGTCGCGCCGCCCGGCGCGCACCGTCTTGGCGCCGGGGAACTCCGGGCAACCCTTGCGGAACCGGCAGGTGGCGCAGTCGGCCCCGGGCTCGGCTCCGGGGTGGGCCGTGCGGGCCACCACCAGGTCCACGCCGGCATGGACTGCGGCTCGGGCGGCGGCGAGGCCGGCGGCTCCGCACCGGGCTTCGCGCCGCACACCGCGCAACAGGTCGGTCCAGGAGACGAGCATCGACTCGGTGGCCGGGTCGCCCAGACGGGCGGCGATGCGCACCAGGGCGCTGCGGACGGCGGGGTGCGTCAGGACGTCGTCGGGCGCGTCGCCGGCCCACAGGTCGAACTGGCGGAGTTCGTGGACCCCGTCGTCACCGACGACCACCAGGTCGACCCAGCCGCCGAGGCGCGCGGTGAACCCGGCTGCCTCCGTAGGGCGGTCGAGGCCGAGCTCGACCACGCGGACGCTCCGGTCGCCGAAGAGGTGGCGGTACCAGTGGATGGCCTGCTCGAGGGCGGCGTTCTCCTCGGGCGTGCGTCGGCCCGCGACGCGCCAGGGGCCGAGCACCGCGTCCCGCTCGTGGGCGTCGAGGGCCGCGGCCAGAAAGGCGTCGCGCAGCCGCCCCCGGTGCACCGGGTCGGCATTGCCCGGTTCGCCGCGGAACTCGTGGTCGAGGCGCCGCGCACACAGGTCGTCGGCGCGCCGCAGCAGGAAGGGCGTGACCTTCGGGAGCGGCCCGGACCGGCTCGGATCGGGGTCGCCGGTCACGACCGGGGAGGCTAACCCCCGGCCTACACTCGGCCCCGACGGCCGGTCGGTTCGTCGTGTTCGTCCGTGCTCGCCCGGTCCGATGTGGAGGTCCTGTGTCCGATCCCCTCGCCGCTCTCGCTGCCGTCGACCCTCAGATCGCCGACGTCATCCGGCGCGAGGTGGAGCGACAGAACACCACGATCCAGTTGATCGCCTCGGAGAACTTCACCTCCCCAGCCGTGCTGGCCGCGCAGGGTTCGGTCCTCACCAACAAGTACTCCGAGGGCTACCCGGGCAAGCGCTACTACGGCGGCAACGTCGTCGTCGACGAAGCCGAGGACCTCGCCCGCGAGCGGGTGTGCGCCCTCTTCGGCGCCGACCACGCCAACGTCCAGCCCCACTCGGGGGCCAATGCCAACATGGCGGCATACCTCGCGCTGCTCGAGCCGGGCGACACCGTGATGGGCATGCGGCTCGACCAGGGCGGACACCTCACCCATGGCTCGCCCGTCAACTTCAGTGGTCGCCTGTATCACTTCGTGGGCTACGGCGTCGACGACGACACCGAGTGCCTCGACTACGACCGCATCCGCGACCTGGCGCTGGCGCAACGACCCAAGCTGATCGTCGCGGGGGCCACTGCCTACCCCCGCACCATCGACTTCTCGACGTTCCGTTCGATCGCCGACGAGGTCGGCGCGCTGCTGATGGTCGACGCCGCCCACATCGCGGGTCTGATCGCGGGCGGTGCGCATCCGTCGCCCGTTCCCTACGCCGACGTCATGACCTTCACGAACCACAAGACCCTCCGGGGGCCGCGTGGGGGAACCATCTTGTGTCGGGCGGAGCACGCAGCCGCCATCGACAAGGCGGTGTTCCCCGGTCTCCAGGGCGGCCCGTTGATGCACGTGGTGGCGGCGAAGGCGGTGGCCTTCAAGGAGGCGTCGCAGCCGTCGTTCCGCGACTACGCGTCCCAGATCGTGAGCAACTCGCGGGCGCTCGCCGACGGGCTCGCCGCCGCGGGCTTCCGGATCGTCAGCGGTGGTACCGACAACCACCTGCTCCTCGTCGACCTCCGGCCGTTCGGCGTCACCGGCAAGGTGGCCCAGGAGGCACTCGACCTGGCCGGGATCACCACCAACAAGAACGCGATCCCCAACGACCCGGAGAAGCCGTTCGTCACCAGCGGTCTGCGCCTCGGCACGGCCGCCGTGACCACGGCCGGGATGGTCGAGGAGCAGATGGGGGAGATCGCCGCGCTCATCGCCCGGGTCCTGCGCGCGCCCACCGATGCGGTGGTGTGCGACGAGGTCCGTGAGGCCAGCGCGCGGCTCTCCGGGCGGTTCGTCCCTTACCCCGACCTGGTCTGATCGGCGCGGCGTGGTCGGCTACGCCATCGTCGGGGGCACGGCCGCGCTCGTGACGTTCTTCTTCACGTTCCTGGTCCGGAAGCTCGCACCGCGGCTCGGAGCGATGGCGATGCCGGGTGCTCGCTCGGTGCACGCGGACCCGACCCCCACACTCGGCGGCGCGGCGATGTTCGCCGGCTTCTTGGCGGCGATGCTGGTCGGTTCGCAGCTCCACCAGTTCCGCGCCATGTTCGAGGGAACGTCGGAACCGCTCGGGATCCTGCTGGCGGCCGGCGCCATGTTCGTGGTGGGCTCGGTCGACGACCTCCGCGAGGTGTCGCCCCCGGCGAAGCTGGCGGGCCAGGTGCTCTCGGGCAGTCTGCTGTCGGTCTTCGGCGTGACGATGCTCTACTTCCGGGTCCCGTTCGCGAGCTACGACTACATCGTGCTGTCGCCCGACCTCGCGGCGTTGGTCACGATCATCGGCGTGGTGGTGCTGGCCAACGCCATCAACCTGATCGACGGGCTCGACGGGCTCGCCGCCGGGATCTGCGCCATCGCCGGACTCGCCCTGTTCCTCTACGCCGACCGGTTGTTCAAGGCCGGGCTGATCGAGGGCTCCAACATCGGTCCATTGATCGCGATCATCGTCGTGGGAATGGCGGTGGGGTTCTTGCCCCACAACTTCAATCCGGCCCGGATCTTCATGGGCGACGCCGGGGCGATGTTCCTGGGCCTGATGCTGGCGGTCACGACCATCACCGTCGGAGGGCGTACCGCAGACCAGTTCAGCGGTCAGACGTACTTCTTCTTCGCCCCGCTCGTGATCCCGATCCTGATCCTCGGGGTTCCCATCCTCGACACCGGCTTCTCGTTCGTTCGCCGATTGGTGCGTCGCCAGTCATGGTCGACCGCCGACCGGGAGCACCTCCACCACCGCCTGATGCGCCTCGGACACGGTCCCCGGCGCTCGGTGGTGATCCTCTGGTGCTGGACCGCGTTGCTCTCGGCCACGGCCCTGGTGCCCACCTACACCAACCGGGGCAATGCCTTGGTGCCGATCGCGCTGGCGGCGTTGGCGCTGTTGCTCTACAGCTACTTCCACCCGGGGGTGCTGGCGGCCCGCCGCCGCCGGGCCGCCGATGCAGTGGCGGTCGCCACCCCGGGCACGGGTGACTCCGGTGGGCCGGGGGTCCACGCCGGGGGCGCCCCGGCGGACGGCGCCCCGGCGAACGGGGCCACGGAGGTCGGCGCCGACGCCGCGGTCGTCGACATCACGACCCGGCGGCGGGCTTCCGGCACCCGCTGAGGGCGGCTCGCGCCCCCGCCGCGGGTGCGCCCGTTGGCCTCGCGAAAGTCGGCCCCACGCTTGGCGCCGGCCCACGGAATGCGTCTAGAGTTCTCTCGTCGCGGGGCGGTCGTCAAGTCGTCCTGCGCGCATCCGACTGCTCGAGTGAGGACCCGTGGTGATCGATCGCCATCGTCGACTGGCCGTGCCCAGCTCCGACAACGATGCGCTCAGCCATGCGGTCGCCCTCGTCGTGGCGCCGTTGGTCATGGGTCTGATCGGCCTCTGGATCGACCACCTCGTGGGGACGGGCTGGATCTTCGCCGCCGCCTTTGCCGCCTTCGGGGCCCTCGGATCGGTCGCTTCGCTCTACTACCGCTACGAGTCCCGCATCGCCCAGCTCGACGAGGGCAAACCCTGGAACCGCAAGGTGGCCGGGTGAACGACCACGCCGCGGCGGCTCTGCCCACGATCGACCACATCGAATCGTCCATCGCCGTCGATGTCGCCAAGAAGGCCCTGTTCGCCGGACCCGTCGTGGTGCTGGCGCTCGGGATCTGGCGGGGTCCTGATGCCGCACTGGGGGCCGGCCTGGCCATCCTCATCGTGATCGCGAACCTGGTCGCGTCGGCGGCGCTGCTGGGCTGGACCGCCCGGACCGCTCCGCACCTGCTCACCGGGGTCGCCCTCATGAGCTTCCTCGGCCGCCTGATCGTGATCACCGCGATCGGCGTCGGAATCAAGGCCCTCGGTTTCACTGATTGGCCCGTCTTCTGCTTCACTCTGATCGGGAGTTACTTCCTGCTGTTGTTCTGGGAACTCCGCTCCATCAGTCTCTCGCTCGCCTATCCCGGCCTCAAACCGAAGCCGGGGAACGCCTAGGAGATTCCTCCGTTGGTTCTGGCCGAACTGCTGCCCAACATCAACGAGCTCTTCGAGTGGAAGGGCATCGCCAGTAGTCACTCGATCCTCGAGTTCAACAAGACCGCGATGATGGCGTTCGTCTCCACCATCATCTGCATCGCGTTGTTCTGGATCGGGGGGACCCGTCGTCGCCTCGTGCCGACCGGCGTCCAGAACGTGGCCGAGGCCGGCTACCTCGCGATCGAGGAGAACATCTCGGTGGCCGCCATGGGGGAGCAGGGCCGTTCCTGGACCCCGTTCTTCGCCACCATGTTCTTCTGGATCTTCTTCATCAACATCTGGTCGATCGTGCCGTTCATCCAGTTCCCGGCCACCTCCCGGCTGGCCATCCCGCTGGTGCTGGCGATCGTCAGCTGGCTGACCTTCATCGTGACGGGGTTCGTCAAGCAGGGCCCGAAGTACTTCTTCTCGAACATCAACCCCCCTGGGGTCCCGTTCGCACTGAAGTTCCTCGTCATCCCGATCGAGTTCTTCTCGAAGTACCTGGTCCGCCCGTTCTCCCTGGCGGTCCGGCTCTTCGCCAACATGACGGCCGGTCACGTGCTGCTCGCGATCTTCGCGATCATGACCAACGAGCTGCTGGTGAAGCACAACAGCGGCTGGTTCCAGGTCGTCTTCTCGCCGTTGCCCTTCGCCGGGCTCGTTGCCTTCACGGGCTTCGAGGTGCTGGTGGCGGTGCTGCAGGCTTACATCTTCACCATCCTCACCGCCGTCTACGTCAACGAATCCGTCCACGCCGAGCACTGAGCCCGGCAACCACGTTCTCGTCCAAACAAGGAGCACTCGAGTGACCACTTCCATCATCGGCGCCCTCTCCGGGGACCTCCAGAGCGGGTTGGCCTCGGTCGGGTACGGCCTCGCCGCCATCGGCCCGGGCATCGGTATCGGTTACCTGGTCGGTCAGTCCGTCCAGGCGATGGCCCGCCAGCCCGAGATGGCCGGCCAGGTCCGGACCACAATGTTCCTGGGCATCGCCTTCGCCGAAGCGCTCGCGCTCATCGGCTTCGTCCTCAAGTTCATCTAGGGGCTTCTCATGCGGATCCGCAGGTTCCTCCTCGCGGGGGTGCTCGCTGCCAGCGCGGTACTTGCCGTGCCGTCGGTGGCACACGCCTCGTCGAACCACGCCAAAGAGGTCTACGAGTGCATCGAGAAGGCCAAGGCGAGCACGGCCTCTGACATCAAGAAGGGCGACTACGAGCCCTTCCTCGCCGAGGTCAAGGACTGCAGCAAGGCCACCAGCCTCTTCGTCCCGGCGCTGCCGGAGTTGATCTGGGGCTCGATCGCCTTCCTGATCGTCTTGTTCATCCTGATGAAGTTCGCGTTCCCGGCCCTGAAGAAGGGGCTCAAGGAGCGCAGCGAGAAGATCCAGGGTGACCTCGATGCCGCAGCTCGCGCCCGAGAGGATGCCGAGTCCGAAGCGGCCCAGTACCGGTCGCAGATCGGTGACGCCCGTTCCGAGGCCTCCACCATCATCGAGGACGCCCGTGCCGACGCCGAGCGCATCCGGCGCGAGGTGCTCGCTCGGGCCGACGCCGAGGCCGCCGACGCCAAGGCCCGTGCCCAGGAGGACATCCGGCTCGCCCAGGAGCGGGCGATGGCGGACCTGCGGGCCCAGGTGGCCGACATCGCGGTGGGCCTCGCCGAGAAGGTGGTCGAACGCAACCTCGACCGCGCCACCCAGACCGCACTGGTCGAGTCGTACATCGACTCCGTGGGGAACGGATCACGGTGAGTGCCAGCTCCAAGGTCGAGACCTACGCACAGGCGATCCTGGCGATCGCCCGGGCGGAGGACCGTGTGGGTCCGGTCGAGGACGACCTCTTCCGGTTCGCGCGGACCCTCCAGGGCTCCGAGGCCCTGCGGAGTGCCCTGACCGATCCCGCCCTCCCCGTCGAGCGGCGCGTGGCGGTCGTCGAGGAACTCACCGGAGGTAAGGCGCTGAACCTCAGCGCCGCGCTCCTGGCGATGATCGTCGGCGCCGGCCGAGTCAACGACCTCGAGGACATCGCCGACCGTGTCGTGCACCTCGCGGCGTCGGAGCGTGAGCGCGAGGTCGCCGAGGTGCGGTCCGCGATCGAGCTCACCGACGACCAGACCCGCCGCCTCGCCGAGGCGCTGGGCCGGGCCACCGGGAAGGCGGTCGAGGTCAAGGTGGTCGTCGACCCGTCCGTGCTCGGAGGTTTGGCCGCCCAGATCGGGGACACCGTCATCGACGGCACGATCCGCGCCCGCCTCGACCAGATGAAAGCGCAGCTCTGAGAGCTCACCGAGAGGTCACTGATGTCTGAACTCACCATCAACGCCGACGAGATCGCAGCTGCGCTGCGCAAGCACGTCGAGTCGTACACGCCCTCCACCGACCAGGCCCGTGTGGGTCGCGTCCTCGAGGTCGGAGACGGCATCGCCCGTGTCGCCGGACTCCCCGAGACCGCGGTCAACGAGCTGCTCGAGTTCGAGAGCGGCGTGCTCGGCCTCGCCCTCAACCTCGACGAGGCCTCGATCGGGGCCGTGATCCTCGGCCAGGCCGATGAGGTCGAGGAAGGCGGTGCGGTCAAGGCCACCGGACGCATCCTGTCGATCCCGGTCGGCGACGAGCTGCTCGGTCGGGTGGTCGACTCGCTCGGTCAGGCCATCGACGGCAAGGGGCCCATCGCCAGCACGGCGCTCCGACGCCTCGAGGTCCAGGCGCCCGGCATCGTGGGTCGCCAGCCGGTGCACGAGCCTCTCCAGACCGGCATCAAGGCCGTCGACGCCATGACTCCGATCGGCCGCGGCCAGCGGGAGCTGATCATCGGCGACCGCAAGACCGGCAAGACCACCATCGCCATCGACACCATCCTCAACCAGCGCGGCCTCGGCGTGAAGTGCATCTACGTCGCCATCGGCCAGAAGGGTTCCTCGGTCGCCCAGACCGTGGCCACCCTCGAGGAGCACGGCGCGATGGAGTACACCGTCGTCGTCAACGCTCCGGCGGCCGACGAGGCCGTCTTCAAGTACCTCGCCCCCTACGCCGGCTGCGCCATCGGCCAGCACTGGATGGACAACGGCGAGCACGCACTGGTCGTCTACGACGACCTCTCGAAGCAGGCCGAGGCCTACCGCCAGATGGCGCTCCTCCTGCGGCGTCCGCCGGGCCGTGAGGCCTACCCGGGAGACGTCTTCTACCTGCACAGTCGTCTGCTCGAACGGGCGGCGAAGCTCTCCGACGCCCTCGGCGCCGGATCGCTCACGGCCTTGCCGATCATCGAGACCAAGGCCGGCGACGTCTCGGCGTACATCCCGACCAACGTGATCTCCATCACCGATGGGCAGATCTACCTCCAGGACGACCTCTTCAAGTCGGGTGTGCGCCCGGCGGTCGACGTGGGCATCTCGGTGTCCCGGGTCGGTGGCGCCGCGCAGATCAAGGCGATGAAGGGCGTCTCGGGAACCCTCAAGCTCGACCTGGCCCAGTTCCGTGAGCTGGAGGCGTTCGCGACCTTCGGCTCCGAGCTCGACGCCGTGTCGCGGGCCCAGCTCGACCGCGGTGAGCGGCTGGTCGAGTTGCTCAAGCAGTCGCTCAACTCGCCGATGCCGGTCGAGGAGCAGGTGATCTCGATCTTCGTCGGGACGACCGGAGTGCTCGACGACATCGACGTGTCGCAGGTCCGCCAGTTCGAGCGGGAACTGCTCGAGTTCTTCCGCGGGCGGCACTCCGGCCTCCTCGCCGAGATCCGCGACACCGGGGCCCTTCCCGGTGCGGTGGAGGGCACGGTCGCGGAGTTCAAGGCGCACTTCCGTGAGCTCCACGGCGGCGGCGACGACGGGCCGACCGGCACTGCCGACCCGGCCGCGACGGACGCCGTGGCACCGGGTGAGCCTCAGAGCCCGGAAACCCTCGAGACCGAGTAGACGAGCAGGACACATGGCCTCCGGTCAGGAACGGGTCCTCCGTCGGCGGATCCGCAGCATCAACTCCACCAAGAAGATCACGCGTGCGATGGAGCTCATCGCCGCCAGTCGGATCGTGCGCGCCCAGGCGCGGGTGCACGCCGCGGCTCCCTACGCCGACCAGATCACCCAGGTGGTCCAAGACCTCGCGGCGGCCGGTGGGTCGATCGACAGCCCGTTCCTGGTGCCCCGGCCCGAGATCCGCCGGGTCGCCCACGTGGTGATCGGCGCCGACCGCGGCCTGTGTGGCGGCTACAACTCGTCGGTGATCCGAGCCACCGAGGGCTCGATGCGCGAGCACAAGGCCCTGGGCCGCGACTACGCGCTGATCGTGGTGGGCCGGAAGGTCGAGAGCTACTTCCGCTACCGCGACTTCCGGATCGAGGCCGCCCTCACCGGTTTTTCCGACCAGCCCTCCTACGAAGACGCCCGGGCGGTCGCGGCTGCAGTCGAGGGGCCGTTCCTCGCCGGCGAATTCGACATGGCGCAACTCGTCTACACCCGGTTCGTGTCGGCGGGCTCGCAGGAGGTCGTGATCCGGCCGCTGTTCCCCCTCGACACCGAGACCGTCGACCCAGAGGTCCCGCTGCGTGAGGGGCCGGCGCCCGACTACGAGTTCGAGCCCGGACCGAGCGAGATCCTCGAGCGCCTCCTGCCTCGCTACGCCGAGGCCCGGGTGTTCGCGGCGCTCCTCAACGCGGCCGCGTCGGAGCACGCCGCCCGCCAGCGCGCCATGAAGTCGGCCACCGATAACGCCGAGGACCTCATCACCAGCTTGACCCGCGTCATGAACCGGGCACGCCAGGACGCCATCACGACCGAGATCATGGAGGTCGTGGGTGGCGCCGAGGCGTTGCGCCAGGGTGTGTCCGACGAGTCCCCCGAACCTTTCGCCGCCTGATCCGAACGCCCACGAGGAGACCGCGATGACCGTCACCGCCGAGCCGAACCAGACCACCGAGCGCAAGGAAGGTCGCGTCATCGCGATCGCCGGCCCGGTCGTCGACGTCGAGTTCCCCCACGACGCCCTGCCCGAGATCAACATGGCCATCGAGATGGTGGCCGATCTCGAGGGCACCAAGATCACCATCGTCGCCGAGGTGGCGCAGCACATCGGTGGAGGGCGGTGCCGGGCGATCTGCATGAAGCCGACCGACGGCCTCACCCGGGGTACTGCGGTGCGCAACCTCGGCCACGGCATCGAGATGCCGGTGGGCGACGGCGTGCTCGGCCACGTCTTCAACGTCATCGGTGAGCCGCTCGACATCGCGGCGTCCGAGCTGACCGACATCGACGACCGGTGGGAGATCCACCGTGAGGCCCCGCCGTTCTCCGAACTCGAGCCCCGGGCCCTGATGTTCGAAACCGGCATCAAGGTCATCGACCTCCTCGAGCCCTACGTCCAGGGCGGCAAGATCGGACTCTTCGGCGGTGCCGGTGTGGGCAAGACGGTGCTCATCCAGGAGATGATCCAGCGGGTCGCCACGCAGCACGGTGGTGTGTCGGTGTTCGCCGGTGTGGGCGAGCGCACCCGTGAGGGCACCGACCTCTGGCTGGAGATGACCGAGTCGGGCGTGATCGAGAAGACGGCGCTCGTCTACGGCCAGATGGACGAGCCGCCGGGCGTGCGCCTGCGGGTCGCCCTGTCGGCGCTGACGGTCGCGGAGTACTTCCGCGACGTCAAGGGCCAAGACGTCCTCCTCTTCATCGACAACATCTTCCGGTTCGTCCAGGCGGGTTCCGAGGTGTCGACCCTCCTCGGCCGTATGCCGTCGGCCGTCGGGTACCAGCCCACGCTCGCCGACGAGATGGGTGAGCTCCAGGAGCGCATCACCTCGACCAAGGGTCGGTCGATCACCTCGATGCAGGCGGTCTACGTCCCGGCCGACGACTACACGGACCCGGCGCCGTTCACCACCTTCACCCACCTCGACGCCACCACCGAGCTGTCGCGCCAGATCGCCGCCCTCGGTATCTACCCGGCCGTCGACCCGCTCGCCTCGACCTCCAACATCCTCGCCCCTGAGGTCGTGGGTGACCGGCACTATGCGGTGGCCCGGCGCACGCAGGAGATCCTGCAGCGCTACAAGGAGCTCCAGGACATCATCGCCATCCTCGGTCTCGACGAGCTCTCCGAAGAGGACAAGGTCATCGTGGCCCGGGCCCGCAAGATCCAGCGGTTCCTCTCGCAGCCCTTCTTCGTGGGCGAGGTCTTCACCGGCCTTCCGGGCATCTACGTCCCGATCGCCGAGACGGTCGAGAGTTTCGAGGCTCTGTGCAACGGAGAGCTGGACGACGTGCCGGAGCAGGCGTTCTTCAACGTCGGTGGCGTGGAGAGCGTGCTGGCCAAGGCCAAGCAGCTCCAGGAGGGCTGACGTGCCGCTGCACGTGGAGATCGTGTCGCCCGAGCGGGTGCTCTACTCAGGTGAGGGCGACATGGTGGTGGCGCGCGCAGCCAGCGGCGACATCGCCTTCCTCCCCGGGCACGCACCGTACGTGGGGGCCCTCGACGTCGGGACGGTGCGGGTGATCCTCCCGCAGCGGGGCGAGATGGCTGCGGCGGTCCACGGAGGCTTCGTCAACGTCGGCAACGACCGGGTGATCGTCCTCTCCGACGTGGCCGAGCTCCCCGAGCAGATCGACGTCACGCGGGCCCAGGCGGCCAAGTCCCGGGCCGAGGCCGCCCTGAAGGCCGACGAGTCCGACGGGGCGGCCAAGGCCGCCCTCGCCCGGGCTCAGGTCAGGATCGACGTCGCGACCGGCCTCGTCGCCGGCGCGGCCACGCACTGACCCCGCACTGACCCCGCGCTCGGTGCTCCGACCGGCCGGACCGGGCTTCCCGGGTCGCCGGTAGCCTCGCCCGGTGGGACGACGGCGCACTCCGATCCTCGTCACCGCGCTCTCGGCGGCCGTCGTCGTGGCGGCGATCGCGCTGGTCGTGGTCGTCGGTGGAGGATGGGCGCCGCGGACCCCCGCCGGTGCGGCGTCCGGTGCCAGGGAGCCGGGTCCGTTCCGCGGGTTGGGCACGTGGGTGGATGCCTTCGACTACGTGCCGTCGCGCCAGCAACACGGCGCTCCACCTCCGGTCACCCCGGCCTCGGTCGCCGACATGGCCGCACTGGGCGTGCGAACCCTCTACCTCCAGGTCGTCGGACCGGACGACCCGGCGGCGGGGTCGGTTGCCGAGCCGGTGCTGCTGGGAGAGTTCCTCGCGGCGGCCCACCGGAGCGGGTTGGCGGTGGTCGGGTGGTACCTGCCCTTCCTCGACGACGTCGACGCCGACCTGGCGGTGATCGGCGCCATGACCGGGTTCCGGTCCCACGGCCAGCGGTTCGACGCCTACGCACTCGACATCGAGTGGACGCAGGGGGTGCGCGATCCTGACCAGCGGAGCGCGGCCGCGGTGTCCGTGGCGAAGCACACCCGAGCGCTGGTGGGCTCGGGCGTCCCCCTGGGGGCGACGGTCTATCCGGCGGTGCAGACCGAGGTGCTCAACGTCTCGCTGTGGCCCCGGTTCCCTTACCAGCGACTCGCCCGATCCGTCGACGTGTGGATGCCGATGGTCTACTGGACCTTCCGCGACGGCACCTACCGGGATCCAGCCATCTACACCGCCGAGAGCGTGGCGCGCCTGCGGGACAACCTTGGCGACCGCCGCGCACTGGTCCATCCGATCGGGGGGATCGCTGACGGCTCGACCCCGGTCGACGGTGTGTCGTTCCTCCGGGCCGTCCGCACGACCCGGTCGGTCGGCTGGTCGCTCTACGACTTCAACACCACGGCGAGTTCGGCGTGGCCGGTACTGCGGGCCGGACCCGAAGCGACGGCCACGACGACCACGTCGACGACGACCAGCGCTTCCACCACCGGCGCTTCGGTCCCGGCGGCCGGCGCGACCAAGCCCTCGGTAGGCTGAAGCGGTGACGGCGAGCGCGGGGCGGCCGGTCGCGAACGCGATCATCGCCGGGGTCAACAAGGCGGGCACGACGTCGTTGTTCGTGACCCTCGGACAGCATCCGGGGGTCGGGCCGTCGTCGATCAAGGAGACCCGGTACTTCCTCCCGGCGCGATGGCGCGGGCCGCTCGAGCCCCGGTCGGTCTACGAGTCGTACTGGGCCGACGCCGGCGACGCCCCCGTCCGACTCGAGGCCACCCCCGCCTACTTCTCCGGGGGTCCGGCACTCGTGGAGCAGGTGCGGGCGGTCTGCGGGAGCCCGAAGATCGTGGTGGTTCTGCGCGATCCGGTGTCGAGGCTGATCTCGTACTTCACCTTCCAGCAGGCCCGGATGCGGCTGCCGGAGGCGATGACCCTCGAGGAGTATCTGGCCCGGGCCGATGCGCTCACGGACGCCGACTTCTCCGATCCGGCCAACGAGGTGTGGTTCGGCGCGCGCGGGGGCCGGTATGCGGACTTCCTGTCGGACTGGACCGGGGAGTTCGGGGCCGACGTGCACGTGTGCTGCTTCGAGGACCTCGTCGCCCGACCCGACGAGACCGTGGCGGGCGTCGCGGCGTTCCTCGGGCTCGACCCGACGAGCGTGTCGGGACGGGGACTGCACTCCGAGAACCGCACGACCGGCTTCCGCAACGGTGCGGTCCAGCGGTTCGCCCTCGGTCTCAACGACCGGTTCGAGCCGTTCCTCCGGCGTCATCACGGCCTCAAGCGCCGTCTGCGTGAGGGCTATCTCCGGGTCAACGGTCGGCCGCTCGGGCCGCGCGAGATCGACCGACCCGCCCTGGCGGCGCGCTACGCCGAGCCGAACGCTCGACTCGCGGCGCAACTCCGGGCCCGCGGTGTCGCGCTCCCGGGCTGGCTCACCGAGGCCTGACTCCGCCCGAGCCGTCGCACCTGCTGCCGGGCGCGGAGATGACATCGTCCATGATCGACACCGTGCTCGCCGACGGTCCCGACCTTGCCGGGCTTCCTCCGGTGATGGCCCTGCGACTGATCCGGCAGCTCCAAACGGTGAACTGGAGCTGGTCGAGCCAGTCAGTACTCGAGCGGGGAGATCGCCCGGAGCTTGTGGAACTGGTGGGAGGCGTTGATCGTGCGGATCGTGCCGGTCTTGGAGCGCATCACCACGGTCTGGGTCTTCGCGCCCTCGGGGGAGTGGCGAACCCCGTGGACCAACTCGCCGTCGGAGATGCCCGTGGCGGCGAAGAAGACGTCGTCGGAGGTGACGAGGTCGTCGGTCGTGAGGATGCGGTCGAGGTCGTACCCGGCGTCGAGGGCCTCGCGGCGCTCCTCGTCATTGCGGGGCCACAGGCGTCCGTGGATGGCGCCGCCGAGCGCCTTGAGCGCACAGGCGGCGATCACGCCCTCGGGGGTACCACCCGTGCCGAACAGGATGTCGCAGCCGGAGTCGGGCCAGGCCGTGGAGATGGCACCGGCGACGTCGCCGTCGGGGATCAGCCGCACCCGGGCACCGGCCTCGCGGCACTCCCGGATGATGTCGGCGTGGCGGTCACGGTCGAGGACCACGGCGGTGACGTCACGGACGTGCTCGCCCTTGGCCCGGGCGACCGCCTCCAGGTTCGCGGTGACGGTGGCGCTCATGTCGATGGCGTCGGCGGCCAACGGGCCCACCGCGATCTTCTCCATGTAGACGCACGGACCCGGGTCGAACATCGTGCCCCGCTCGGCGACCGAGATCACCGCGATGGCGCCGTTGCGGCCCAGGGAGGTGAGGGTGGTGCCGTCGATCGGGTCGACGGCGATGTCGCACGCCGGGCCCCCGGCGCCGATCTCCTCGCCGTTGTACAGCATGGGAGCCTCGTCCTTCTCGCCTTCGCCGATGACGACGATGCCGTCCATCGCGACGGTGTTGAGGACGAGGCGCATGGCGTCGACGGCCGCCTGGTCGGCGGCGTTCTTGTCGCCCCGGCCCAGCCACCGGGAGGCCGCCAGTGCGGCGGACTCGGTGACCCGGGCGAGGTCCATGGCGAGGTTGCGGTCGGGGGCCTGGTGCATTTCCACGGCGCGGACACTACCCCCCGCCGGGCTCGGCGGGGAGGGCTAGGTTCGCCGGGTCGGGCAAAGGCCCGGGAACGGGCCATGGGAGGGCGTCATGGGTGAATCGCGGGTCGCGATCGTGACCGGGGCGGGTTCTGGCATCGGGGCGGCCACGGCCGCGCGCCTGGCCGCCGACGGCTGGAAGGTGCTCGCCGTGGACCGGGCCGACACGGTCGGTGCCGTCGCCGCCGGGAACGACGGTGTCTCCGCCTGCCTCGCCGACATCACCGAGCCCGCCGGCAACGAGACCATGGTCGAGATGGTCCTCGATCTCCACGGTCGGCTCGACGCCCTGGTCCTCAATGCGGGGGTGTCGGGGGCCGGAGACATCGCCACGAGCCCGATCGCCGATCTCGACCGCCAGTGGGCCGTCAACGTGCGCGGGGTGGTGCTCGGTCTCCAGGCGGCGGTCCCGGCGCTGCGGGCCTCGAAGGGAGCGGTGAGTGTGACGTGCTCGGTGTCGGGGCTGTTCGCCGATCCGTCGATGTGGGCCTACAACACCACCAAGGGTGCGGCGGTCAACTTCGTGCGGGCGGCCGCGTTCGAGTTCGGACCCGAGGGGATCCGGGTCAACGGCGTGTGCCCGGGTCCGATCGGCGGCACCGGGATGACCTCGCCGATCGAGCAGTCGGGCAGCGGCCAGTACGAGCGCATGCGGGCCCACCTGCCGTTGGGGCGGTGGGGTCGGCCCGAGGAGGTGGCTGGCGCCCACGCGTTCCTGGTTTCGCCGGACGCGTCGTTCATCACCGGGGTGCTGCTTCCCGTCGACGGTGGGGTCACCGCCGGCACGGGGATGTTCGCCCCCCGGGGGTTCGACGGCATCTCCGCCTAGCCTCGACCCGTGGATCCCAACCTCCTCGCCGCCGCCCGCGGCGCCATCGGCTTCATGCCCGACGACGAGGGCCTGGCGCTCCACGAGGCCGGGTTGCTCGGCGCCGCCGTGGGTCCGCTGCTCGAGATCGGGACCTACTGCGGCAAGTCCGCCGTGTACCTCGGGGCTGCCGCCCGGGCGGGCGGCAGCCCCGAGGTACA
>Ga0194055_10002267_pt1 | contig 15337 bp, 13 predicted proteins | sample SepL449m_MetaG_FD_155482 | JGI IMG/M metagenome (GOLD analysis project Ga0194055, IMG submission 155482) | Anoxic zone freshwater microbial communities from boreal shield lake in IISD Experimental Lakes Area, Ontario, Canada - Sep2016-L442-9m | ecosystem: Environmental > Aquatic > Freshwater >... | reverse complement strand
CAGCAGCAGATCAGCGACGATCCGCCGCATCCGCTGAGAGCTGCGCAGCGCTGCTGTTGCGGCTTCCTTTCGGTCGCCGTCGAGTCCGTCTGCCAGCAGTTCAAGGTTGGCGAGCACGCTGGTCAGCGGTGTCCGCAGCTCGTGCGAAGCATCGGCGACAAACTCGCGCTGGCGAACCAGCGCGCCCTCAGTCTCCTGTCGCGAAGCCTCAAGCGAAGTCAACATCTCATCGAACGTGCGTGCCAGCTCGGCGACCTCATCGTCGGTTGGCGGTTCCGGCACGTGGCGGTCGGGGTCGCGCGTGCGGGCGATCTCCTGCGCGGTTGCAGTCAGCGCGGTGATCGGTCGTAGTGACCGGCGGGCGAGCGCCAGCCCGCCCAGCAATGCCAGCAGCGAACCGCCGACGACACCGATGACGAGCAGCAGACGCAGCCTGTTGATCGTCCGTTCGAGATCCTCCAGCGGGCGTGCATATTCAATCCAGACAGGGAAGCTGAGGCTCTGAGCCGACTCTTCGCCGGTGGTGAGCGTCGTGTAACGAGTCTCGATCAGGTAGCCGCCGCTCTCTCTCGTTCCTTGATTGACTGGAGGGCCAAGGTCTGGTGCGCCCGGGGTTGATCCGCCCGGCACCTCCTGGCGGTCGGCCCAGAAGAGTCGAATTGCCGCGTTGTTGGGCGCCGCGTATAGCTCGAGCGGCGGGCTGACGCGGAAGCCGGCTGAGCTCGTGGGGGCGACAGTCAGCCGCTCCTGCAGGCGGCTTGCTGCGTTAGCTGTATCGCTCACGAAATCTGAGCGCAGGCGAGAGGTCGTCAGCGACCCGAAGAGCGCGGCGAAGGCGCAAAGCGTCAGAAAGGTAAGCCCGGCTGAAACCAGCGCCAGGCGCCAGCGAATGCTGATCCGGTCAAACACGGAGCACGTATCCGACTCCGCGCACGGTGTGGAGCAGGCGAGGCTCGCCGTCGGCTTCGAGCTTGCGGCGGATGTTTGAGACGAACACTTCGATCGTGTTGGTGTCGGCGAAAGGGTCGTAGCCCCACACATCTTCGAGCAGCAACTGGCGACTGATGACGACGCGCTGGTTGCGCATCAGGTATTCGAGCAGCTCGAACTCGCGCTGTGTTAGATCGACTCGCCGTTCGCCGCGCAGCACCTCATAGCTGTCTGGCTTAAGGACCACGTCTTCGAAGTTCAGGCTGGCCGTGCCGCGCGGTGGCCGGCGCCGCAGTAGCGCGCGCAAGCGGGCCAGCAGCTCTTCGCGCTCGAACGGTTTGACGAGGTAATCGTCGGCGCCAGCGTCAAGGCCCTCGACCTTTGCTTCGGTCGCGTCGCGCGCGGTCAACACGAGGATTGGAACGTCGCCCGCCTCGCGTAGACGACGGGCTACTTCCGTGCCGTCGATTTGAGGCAGCCCGAGGTCGAGGATCACGATGTCGGGATCGAAGCTCGTGGCGAGCGCAAGCCCGGCTGCCCCGTCGCTCGCAATTTCGGTCTTATAGCCGTCGATTCGCAACATCCGCTGAACAACCTCAGCGATTGCTTCGTCGTCTTCGACAATTAGGACCCGTGCGGCTCGCGATGACATTGCCTATGGAGGGTACGGCGTCAGATTTAGCTCTCCTAAAGGGAGATTGCAGTTGGCGTCGAACAGGCTCAGCGTAGGAATTCTTCGATGGCCACAGCCAAAACGAAAGCAAAGCCGCGCCCTAAGAGCTCGCCGAAGCGAAAGGCGCCTGCGCGGGCGGCCGCAAAGCCGCGAAAACGCCCGCAGAAGAAGGCTTCCAAGCCGCTTCAGATGCCGCAGCTCAGTCAACGCCAGCGGGACCTTTCGGGGCTTGGGCTTGTCGCATTGGCTCTCTTCATCGCATTTCCGCTCTATTCAGGTGGGGACGCAGGAGTTGGCGGCGAGCAGTTCGTTGCCGCGCTGCGTTGGAGCTTCGGCCAGGTCGCCTACCTAATCCCACCGATCCTTGCGCTCGCTGGGCTGGTGTTAATTCTGCGTCCGGTCGTCAACCTGCCACAGACTCTGCGGCTAGGCGCCCTTTGCCTTCTCTTCGGTGCGTCGCTCGCGCTCGCGGCCGGCACGCTTGGCCTTGGCACAGGTAGCGGGCGCACAGTCCAGCTCGACCCAAGCTTCTTTGGAGATCGCGGCGGCGCCGTCGGCGATCTGCTGTATCTCGGCAGCGGGACTCTCGTCGGCCCGGTCGGCAGCCACATCTTTTCGCTCTTCCTGCTGCTTGCAGCCGTCCTCTTGATCAGCGGGCTGTCAATCGCCGCTGTGTTGCGTCACGGGGGCAGCGGACTCGCCGATATCGGCAACGCGCTCGCAAGCGGTGTGAGTGCGCTTTCGAACGGTCGCCCGCAGAAGGACGCGATCGCCCCGCCTGAGCCGGAGGGGTTTGAACCGACCGTTCAACAGCTCGGGCCGGTCGAGATGTTCGACCTTGGCAGCGACGAGACTGAGCCGTATCAAGCCGATGAGCCCGAGCTTCCCGAGTCGCTCACTCCGCCGCCGCCCGCAGTGGCCGCGAAGCCCGTCAAAGCGGCCTCTAAGCCTGAGCCGAAGAAGCCGGGGGAGCCAACGGTCTTCACGCTGCCCGATTCGAAGCTACTGAAGCTGAGTTCAAAGAAGAACGCAGCACCCGACACGACCGATCAAAACCGTGTCTCTGACGCGCTGCTTGAAGCTCTCCGCCATCACGGAATCGACGCGACTCTCGTCGGCACCGTCTCCGGGCCGCACATCACGCGCTATGAGCTACGTCTTGCTCCTGGCGTCAAGATGAACAAGATTGGTGCTCTGAAGGACGACCTCGCCTACGCGCTGGCCGCCACCGACATCCGCATCCTTGCCCCAATTCCAGGCAAGCAGGCAGTCGGCGTTGAGGTTCCCAACAGGACAAGGCTTGAGGTCACGCTCGGTGACGTCTTCCAAGAACTGCCCGCCGACGCTAGCCCACTGACCGTCTTCCTCGGCAAGGATGTAGGAGGCCGCCCGGTAACCGCCGACCTCGCTCGGATGCCCCACCTGCTAATCGCTGGCACGACAGGGGCAGGTAAGTCGGGCGCCGTGAACGCAATGCTCAGCTCGATTCTGCTGCGCGCCACGCCCGATCAGGTCCGACTCGTCTTGGTTGACCCAAAGCAAGTAGAGCTAAACCACTACGAAGCGATTCCGCACCTCTTGACGCCGGTAATCACTAGCCCGCGCATGGCCGCTAACGCGCTCGGCAATCTGGTCCGCGAGATGGAGTGGCGCTATGGCGTTATGTCGGTCGCGCGAACGCGCTCGTTGGCCGAGCTAAACAAGCATCGCGTCGATCAAGGCGATGAGCCGCTGCCTTACCTGCTCTGCGTTATTGACGAGCTCGCCGACCTGATGATGGTCGCGCCTGCCGATGTCGAGAATGCCGTGATCCGGCTCGCGCAGAAGGCGCGCGCGGTCGGCATCCATCTCGTACTCGCGACGCAGAGCCCACGCGTCGACGTAATCACCGGAATGATCAAGGCCAACGTTCCGTCGCGGATCGCCTTCGCCGTCTCCAGCCAGACCGACTCGCGCGTGATCCTCGACCAGAACGGCGCCGAGAGCCTGCTCGGCCAGGGCGACATGCTCTTCTCGCCGGTCGGTTCATCGAAGCTCGAACGGATCCAAGGCGCCTACATCGACGAGCCCCAGATCGCCAAGCTGACTGAGTTCTGGGCCGCGCAGGGCGAGCCGGCGCTGAGAGAGGATCTGCTCGAGGAGGTCGAGACAAAGAGCGATTCGAGCGGCTCCAACGGCGACGGCGACGGCTTCGATCCGGATGAGGACCCGATGCTCAGTGAGGCGATTGCGCTCGTCGTTGAGATGGACACCGCTTCAACTTCGATGCTCCAGCGCAGGCTCCGCGTCGGTTACACGCGGGCGGGGCGCTTGATCGACATGCTCGAGCGCCGTTCGATCATCTCAGGCTACGAGGGCTCAAAGCCGCGCCAAGTGCTCGTCACAGCCGCAGACCTGCCTCGCGTGCTCGCAGCGCTCGAGTCGCCTCAGGAGCCAGCAGAGGACGCCCCAGAGCCCGATGATGCAACGTTGCACGCAGTCTCGCCTGATATCGCCGAAGACTGATTAGCCTCTGGCTATGGCCGATATCGCTAGTCAGCTGCGGACAGCGCGCACCGACGCTGGAATTGACATCGCTACAGCTGAGTTCGCGACCAAGATTCGCTCGAAATACCTGCGCGCTCTTGAAAGCGGCGACTGGGCGGCGTTGCCGGAAGAGACGTCGGCGAAGAGCTTCCTCAAGACCTACGCCGATTACCTTGGTCTCGACGGGCGTGCGTTGGTCGAAGTCTTCAAGGCAGGTCAGGTGTCGGTCGGCGATCCGGCTAGCTACGCGCCGAGCGTTCCCTATGGCGACAAGGGCCAACGGCGCAGCTGGCGAGCTTGGATTGCTGTCGCGCTGGTGATCATCTTGATCGTCGGGCTGTTCTTGATCGGCACAAATTCTGACGCGGCTCAGGCATCTGTAGCGCTCGTTGGCACGCTGCCTGGCACATCGCTGTGAGTAAGCGCGCCGGCATCGTCGTCACTGGAACCGAGGTACTGACCGGCCGCGTGGTCGACCGCAACGGCCCGTGGTGCTCCGAGCAGCTGCGCGCGCTCGGCGTCGACCATGAGAGCACGGTTGTGGTTGGGGACCGTCCCGCTGACATCCTCGCCGCGCTGCGCTGGCTCGCCGCCGAGGGCTGTTCGCTGATCATCACTAGTGGCGGGCTCGGCCCAACCGCCGACGACCTCACTGCAACTGTCGTAGGCGAGTTTCAAAACCGACCGATGGTGCTCGACGAACCGCTTCACGGACGGATCACAGCGATCCTTGAGCGCCTGACAGCGCGCTGGCCGAACGTTGATCAGGTCTCGATTGCCGCCGGCAATCGGAAGCAGGCGACAATCCCAGAGGGCGCAACGATTCTTGAGCCGGTCGGGACCGCGCCGGGGCTTGTCGTGCCGCCACTGGGAGACGACGGCCCGACGGTCGTCGTGCTGCCCGGCCCGCCAAGCGAATTAGTGCCGATGTGGGAGGCGGCTGCGCAGACCCAGCCGTTCATATCGGCGACCGAGGGGAGGGCGCCGATCGAGCAGTCGATGCTGCGGCTCTTCGGCATTCCTGAGTCTGAGATAGCGGCGACACTGCGAGCGGCAAGCGCAGCCGGGATCGATATTGATGCGCTTGAGATTACGACTTGCCTGCGGCGCGGCGAAATCGAGATAGTCACTCGCTACGCGCCTGATCAGCGGCCTCTATACGACGATTTCGTGAGCTTCGTCGCCGACGGTCACGCCGACACGCTTTTTTCGACCGACGGTTCAACGATCGACGAGCAACTCGCGGCGCTCCTGAACGGCCCGCCGCTACGCACTATTGCGCTCGCCGAGTCATGCACCGGGGGTTTAGTTGCGGCGCGCCTGACCGAAAGGCCAGGCGCGTCTACCTATCTCAAAGGCGGTCTCGTCGTTTACAGCAACGAAGCGAAAACCAAACTGGCTGGTGTTCCCGAGCAGTTGATTGAGCGGCATGGCGCGGTCAGTGAAGAGGTCGCGGTCGCCCTCGCCGAAGGAGCGCGGGCTTCGCTGGACGCTGATATCGGTGTCGGCGTGACAGGTATCGCCGGACCCGGAGGAGGGAGCGATCAGAAGCCGGTCGGGCTCGTCTGGTGCGCGGTCTCTCTCGGTGATGGCGAACAAGCAGTCCGCAAATTGCAGCTCCCCGGTTCGCGGCAGGTGATTCGCGACCGCACGACGACCGTTGTCTTGCACATGGTGACGCGCGTGCTAAGCGGTAAAGAGCAGTAGATACGCTGATTTTTCGCAGTTTCTTAGCGCTTCGGCGGTAGGCCTGTTGCATTTTCGCCGGTAGCTTCGCTTTTCCGTCCGCACGAGGACCGAACATCTGTTCTCGCCCGATAGAGAGGTCTTACCAACGATGCCAACTCCAGCAACCGATAAAGCAGCAAAAGCACGCGACGACGCCCTCAAAGGCGCCCTAAGCCAGATTGAGAAGCAGTTCGGACAAGGCTCCGTAATGCGCATGGGCGACGAAGGCGCACAGGTCAAGGTCGATGCGATTCCGACCGGCGCACTTTCGCTCGATCTCGCACTCGGCATCGGCGGAATGCCGCGCGGCCGTATCGTCGAACTATTCGGCCCAGAGTCTTCTGGCAAGACAACGCTCGTCTATCACGTGATCGCCGAAGCGCAGAAGCTCGGTGGCGTCTGCGCATTCATCGACGCAGAGCATTCGATGGATCCGCTCTACGCTCGTCAGATCGGCGTCGACATCGACGAGCTGCTGGTTTCACAGCCGGACTATGGCGAGCAGGCACTCGAGATCGCCGACATGTTGGTGCGCTCCGGGGCCGTTGACCTGATCGCAATCGACTCCGTCGCTGCGCTGACGCCACGCTCCGAGCTTGAAGGCCAGATGGGCGATCAGACAGTCGGCCTGCAGGCGCGAATGATGAGTCAAGCGATGCGCAAGCTCGCCGGCAACCTCAACCGCGCTCAAACGATGTGCCTCTTTACGAACCAGATTCGCGAGAAGATTGGCGTCATGTTCGGCTCCCCGGAGACGCAACCAGGAGGCCGCGCGCTGAAGTTCTACTCCTCTCAGAGGCTTGACATTCGCCGGATCGAAACGCTCAAGGACGGAACCGAAGCTGTCGGTAACCGCGTCCGCGTCAAGGTTGTCAAGAACAAGGTCGCGGCGCCGTTCCGCCAGGCAGAGTTCGACATTGAGTTCGGCAAGGGCATCTCTTCATCGGGATGCATCCTCGACCTTGGCATTGAGCACGAGATCGTCACCAAGTCGGGCTCGTTCTTCTCCTATGGCGAGGAGCGCATCGGGCAAGGTCGCAACAACGCGAAGGCCTACCTCGACGACAACCCGAAGATGGCGAAGGAGATCGAAGAGAAGATCTACGCAATCGTCGGTGTCGACACGGATCTTGTGGTCCCGATCGAGCGCGATCCTGACGCTGAGGTCCCGGTTTTGGCCGAAGAGCCTGAGGCAGCCGCTGACGAGCCGACGGCCGAAGCCGCCTGAACACTTGGCAGACACCGCTTTCGATCACGACCAAAGGGTGCAGGAGGCGCTAGAGCGCGCCTTCCGATTCATAGCTAAACGTGAGCGGACGGTCGCGCAGGTTTCGGCGCGGCTAGAGCGCGACGACATTCCGGGCCTGATCATCACCGAGGTCGTCGCGCAGATGGTCTCCGATGGATACCTCAGCGATCAGCGCTTCGCGGCGCTCTACGCCGAGGACCGGCGTGCGATAGATGGATGGGGCAACGAGAGGATCATTACGAATCTGCGCGAGGCGGGAATCTCGTCCGAGATCATCGAATCGGTTGTCGGATCGCGCGACCACGCCGATCAGGTAGGTGATGCGATTCGCGTACTCGACCAGAGGATCGGGGTTAAGCCAAGCGACGAGCGCGAACGCGAGCGCGCGCTTGGAATGCTCGCGCGGCGCGGTTACAGCCTCGAGATCGCTTATGACGCGGTTCGCGCTTTCGAGCGCAGCTAAGTCCCGGTCGCGCTAGCCTGCCTCGCTAATGGCCGGTCTCAGCTATCACCTCACGACCTTCGGCTGCCAGATGAACGAGCACGACTCGGAGCGGATCGACGGGCTGCTCGAATCGCTCGGCTATTCGCAGGCCGACGCGCCGAGCGATGCGGATTTGATTCTGCTCAATACCTGCTCGATCCGCGAAAGCGCGGATCGCCGCCTGGCAACGCAGCTCGGCAACGCGAAGCGGTTCAAAGCAGCCCGCCCGGGCGTCGTGATTGGCGTCGGCGGCTGCTGGGCGCAGTCGCTCAAGGACGAGGTCTTTGAGCGCTACCCGTTCGTGGACGTCGCCTTCGGCCCAGGGCAGGTCGATCGGCTGAGCGAATTTCTGCTGTCGGACTCAATCGAGGCGCAGGGGTACTTCGAGTTTGGCGGCTTCACCGCCGACCTTCCGATGCGCGCGCACCAGGGCGCTCAGGCTTGGATGCAGATAAGCGTCGGCTGCAACCAGAAGTGCTCCTACTGCATCGTCCCGTCTACTAGGGGGCTTGAGCTGAGCAGGCCGTTTGCTGACCTCGTTGCCGAAGCCGAGCAGCTCGTCTGCCGCGGCGCACGGGAGATCACGCTTTTGGGTCAGAACGTGAATTCGTACGGACGCGACCTGCGGCCCGATCCCCGCACGTTCAGCGAGCTGCTCGCGGCCGTTGACGGCGTCGAGGGCGTCGATCGGCTGCGCTACACGAGCCCTCACCCGCAAGACATGAATACCGACGTTGTCGCGGCCCACGTTGAGCTGGAGTCGGTCTGCGAGCACATCCACCTGCCGCTTCAATCCGGCTCGTCGAAGATTTTGAAGGCGATGCGCCGCACCTATGACCGCGATCGCTATCTGGCCCGCGTCGCGATGATCCGCGAGGCGATCCCCGACATCAGCCTTACGACCGACATCATCGTCGGCTTCCCCGGCGAGACCGAAGCGGATTTCGAGCAGACCCTCGCTCTCGCAGAGGAAGTTCAGTTCGACGCTGCCTACACCTTCATCTACTCGCCACGCCGCGATACGGAGGCCGCACTGATCACAGAGGGCCTTGTTTCAGCCGAGCAGGCCAGCGAGCGGATTGGGCGTCTGATCGAGGTCGTCCAGCGCGGCGCCCTTGAGCGAGCGCAGCGTTTCGTCGGACGCTCCGTCGAGGTCTTGGTCGAGGGTCGATCCCGTACCGACGCTGAGAGGATTCGTGGCCGCACTCGCCACAACAAGGCAGTCAACTTCGTCGGTATCGCCGAGCCCGGCGAGCTCGTGACGGTTGAGATAGGGAGCGCGACTAGTACATCGTTGAGCGGCAGGGCGACGCTGATCGCCAGCGCGCTGCGCTAGCGCTTGTCGGCCTGACCTACGGCGATATCGGCGGTGAACTCAGAGCTGCCGAGCCGCCTCACGACCGCGCCCATCAGCGCGGGCGCGAGCTCCGAAGCCTTTGTCGCAGCGCGCACTACCAGCGGAGCGACGTCGATCTCACCGCGGTCGTCCGCTATCGCCGAGCTAACGGCTGCCGCGACATCCTGCGGCGAGCTGGTGCCGACGTACCCTGGGAGCTCGACTTCGCTGTCGTGGAACATGCCCGCGTCTCGGACGAAGCCAGGAAAGATCACGCTAACGCCGACGCCAGTTCCGACGAGATCGGCGCGAAGGCCCGAGCCGAAGCCACGAAGGCCAAACTTGGTCGCCGAGTAAAGGCTGCTGCCGGCGGTCGCGACCTTACCTGCGAGCGAGGAGATCAGCACAATCTGGCCGCTGCCGCGATGCTTCATTCGCTCACCGAGCACCCGGGCCATGATCATCGGCGCGCGCAGGTTGACGTCGAGTGCGCGGTCGATCTGGTCGATCGTGAAGTCATCTAGCTCGCCAGAGGCCGGTAGCGCTGCGTTGGCGACCAGCACGTCGACGTCGGGGTGCTTTGCCAGCAGATCGTCGAGCTGGCTGCGATCAGCGAGATCAGCGACCGCGACAGTTGCTCCCGTTTCGGCAGCGATCCTCTCGAGCACATCGGCACGCCGGCCGCTGACAATTAGATTCGCGCCCGCGCGGCTCAGCTCGCGGGCGATTGCCTCACCAATGCCACCGGTCGCCCCAGTCAATAGAACCGTCTTGCCTTTGATCTGCACTGCGCCATTGTCGCATGCGCCGCTACCGTTGCGGTCGTGGCCCTGCCCGAGAATCGCAGCCCCGACGATGGGGCGCAGGTATTGGCTCTCTTTGGCCCGACTTCGGTCGGCAAGAGCGAGATCGCCGTCGTGCTCTCCGAACGGCTCTCGGGCAGCGGACGGAGGAGTGTAATCATCGGTGCCGACTCGATGCAGATCTACGACGGGCTCGCGCTGATTAGTGGTGCAGCAAGCCCGCAGCAGCGCGAGCGCGCGGAACACCGGCTGATCGGGTCGGTGCCAATCGACAGCGAATTTAGCGCCGGGCAGTACGCCCAGCTAGCGCACGAAGAGATCGATCGCGCGATTAAAGGCGACGAGCTAGCGATCGTCGTCGGTGGAACCGGCCTCTACCTCCAGGCCGCGTTGACAGAGATGCCGATGCGACCGCCAATTTCGCAGGCAACCGAGCAGGCGCTACAGGAAGAGCTGGAGGAGCAAGGCGAGCAGGCACTACACGAGCGGCTCGCCGCCCAGTCGCCGACCGCGGCGGCGCGGATTGCTTCTTCTGATCACCGCCGCCTGCTGAGGGCGCTCGCACTGCTGGCTGAAGGACATTCACTGGAGGATCAAGACGGCGGAATCTGGACATCGCAGATGCGCCACCCGACGCGGCTGATCGGCCTTACCTGCGATCGGGACGAGCTCTACGCGCGGATCGATCAGAGGGTCGAGGAGATCGCAGCCGCTGGAGCCGCGGACGAGGTCTCTGCCGCGCTTGAAGCGGGCGCCTCACGGACGGCGAAGATGGCGCTCGGTTTTAGTGATCTGCAGAACGGCGACTTGGAGGCGATGAAGCAGGCGACGCGGCGCTATGCCAAGCGGCAGCTCACTTGGCTCGGAAAGCTCGATAAGGCCGAGCTGATCGATGTCGGCGGCCGCAGCGCCGAACAGATCGCCGAACAGATTCTTTCGGGCGCTAGCGGCTCGGCAGCGTAGGCTGCGCGAGATGGAACTTGAGCGGTGGGAGGCGCTGGGCAACGAATACCTAATCGTCGAGCGCGAACGGCTCCGCTTCGAGCTCAACGCTGAGAAAGTCAAGCTGCTCTGCGACGAGCGAGACGGGTTGGGTGCTGACGGCGTGCTCGAGCTCAGCCACGACGATGACGATGCAGTCAGCGCTGATCTCACGATCTGGAACGCTGATGGTTCGCAGGCTGAACTTTCGGGAAACGGCTCTCGTCAGGCATTTCTCTACTTACGCTCCAGCGGCTGGACCGATTCCAACTCGCTGGCGATCGAAACGCCAGCGGGAATCATTACCGCCGAGCTAACTGGCCCCGACAGCGCGACGGTTGCGATCGGCCGGGCGACCACTGCAAGCAGCCAGTACGCGGGCGGTCCCGCTGATGGCCGCGGCGAGTTCGAGTTCGACGGCGTCAAGAGTCAGTATCAGTTCGTCTCAGTTGGTAATCCGCAATGCGCCTTCGAGCTTCAATCCCCAGAGCTCCTTGACGGTCTTGACCTAGGGAGGCTCGGCCCCCAAGTTGAGAACGACCCTCGCTTTCCGAACCGCACCAACGTCAGCTGGTGGGCGCCGGTCGGTGAGGGCCGCATCAGGGCGCGGATCTTCGAGCGCGGCGTGGGGGAGACAGCATCGAGCGGCACCGGCGCCAGCGGGGCGGCTGTCGCGAGCGTCCTGGCCGGCGGGAGCAGCCCTGTGACCGTCCTACTCGACGGCGGCGAGCTGGTCGTCGAGATCGACGACGCGATGAGCATTGAGCTAAGTGGAACTGCGAGCTGCGTAGAGAAGATCCGCGTTGATTCTGAGCTGCTGGAGCGGCTTACAGAGGCCTGAGCGTCAGTTGGCGTGAAGTTCGGGGTTGAGCTCGCCCCAATCGCCGTCCCGCTCAAGCGCCTCAACCGCGCCGCTAGTGCTGTTGCGACGGAACAGAATGCCCGACCTGCCGCTCAGCTCGCGCGCTTTGCACTGCGACCCGTCTGCCATCGTCACGATCGTTCCAGCCGTGATGTAGAGCCCGGCTTCAACGATGCAGCTATCTCCCAGCGAGATGCCAATCCCGGCATTGGCGCCAATCAGGCAGCCCTCGCCAACGCTGATCTGCTCGCTACCACCGCCGGAGAGAGTGCCCATTAGCGATGCGCCGCCCCCGATGTCAGAGCCGGCGCCAACGCAGACCCCTGCGCTGATCCGACCTTCGACCATCGATTCGCCAAGCGTGCCGGCATTAAAGTTGACGAAGCCCTCGTGCATAACAGTCGTGCCTGGGGCAAGGTGTGCTCCGAGCCGCACGCGATCGGCGTCTCCGATCCGCACGCCGTCAGGGACTACGTAATCGGCCATCCGCGGGAACTTGTCGACTGAGCGCACCTGCAGCGTCCTCCCGCTAGCCATGAAACGAAGCTTCGTGGCCGCGAATCCTTCCGCTGCGCATGGGCCCGCGTCGGTCCATACGACGTTGGCCAGGACGCCAAAGACGCCGTCGAAGTTCAGCGTTCCGGGCGCCGCAAGGCGGTGCGAACTGAGCTGCAGTCGCAGATATGCGTCGTAGGCGTCGGCCGCAGGTGCGCTGCAGTCTTCGATCACAGTCAATACGCATTGGGTTCGAACGCCGCGCAGGTCATCGGTTCCAACAGCGTCGCCTAGCTCCGATGCGCCGAGCTCGGCGGCATGGTGGCCGTGGATCTCTACAGTTCCCGAACCGACGTCGTGGCCGGCCGCGCGGATCAGCTGATCCGGCGCGCTGGCCAGTCCGAGAGCGGGGTAGGGGTAGAAGACCTCAAGCACGGCTCCGCTCTGCTCGTCAATCGAAGCGAGCCCTACTGCCCATGCGCCTTCGCTAATCAGTTCAGCCATCGCGTCGAATCTACCGCCCTAGCGCCAAGAGCGCTTCCGCTGCGAGCTCACATTGCTCGATTGGCTGGACCAGCGCCACGCGGACGTAGCCCTCGCCGCCGGGGCCAAAGATTCGCCCGGGTGCGACGAGAACTCCAGCTTCGAGCAGACGCTGCGCTGCCGTCTGGTCGTCTTCGGCTTCGCTAACTTTGCACCAGAGGAAGAATGACGCGGGACCGCCGACCGACACCAGCCCCGCTGCCTCGAGCGGGCCGGCCATGATCTCGCGCTTGCGGGCGTAGCGCTCGCGCATTCCCTCAACGTGACTTTCGTCGTTCCAAGCTGCGATTGAGGCCCGCTGGACGAAGTTCTGCGGCGTGACGCCGAGGCTTGGCCGCACGTCCTTCATTGCTCCGATCAGGAGCGGGTCGCCGCAGACCGCGCCGGAGCGGTAGCCAGCCATCGCCGATCGCTTCGAAAGCGAGTTGAAGGCCAAGATGTGTGTCGGGTCCGCGAGCTCGAGCACCGAAGCGGGCTTGTCATCGCCAAGATAGATCTCGCTGTAGGCCTCATCAGATGCGAGCACGACGCCGTGCCGGCGGCAGCGCTCGGCCAGCTGCTCATAGAACGCGAGCGGCGCTGCGGCACCGGTCGGGTTGTTCGGCGAGTTGATCCAGATCACTGCCAGTCTGCGCCACGCCTCGTCCGGAATCGCATCAATGTTTGGCAGCCAATCGGACTGCCGATCGAGCGGCAGGTCGAGCACGTGACCGCCGGCGAGCTGGGTGCTGCGGCCAGCAACCGGATAGCCGGGGGTCGTCACAGCGACTAGGTCGCGGGCGCTGTCCTTCCAGAGCAGTAGCCCAGCGAGGTGGTAGATCGCCTCTTTGCTGCCAAGAGTGGGAAGCACCTCAATCGAAGGATCGAGTCTCGCTCCATAACGCCGCTCGGCCCAGTTAGCAATCGCTTCGCGCAGCTCGGGCAGGCCGCTCGCAAGCGGGTAGCTCGAGTACTCCTCTTCCAGCGCCGCGGTGGTGAGCGCTTCACGGATGAAGGCCGGTGTCGGCTCGCGCGGCACGCCAATGCCGAAGTCGATGACAGAGAGGCCTTTCGCTTCACGCGCTGCGCGGGCGTCGGAGAGTTCGTTGTACGGGTAGGAGCCGAGCTCCTCGATCAGCGGATGAATCTCCATCAGGCCGACGGTCCGGCGAGCCGCTCCAGCACGCGGTAGCAACGAGCAAGTGCATCAAGGCTCACGCTTTCATCGACCGCATGCGCGGCAGACGGTGCCCCGGGGCCAAAGTTGAGAGCTGCGATACCGGCCTGGTCAAACTCTGCAACCGGCGTCCATGCCTGCTTCGGCTCAAGTGGCGCGCCAACGATTTCGGCGAGCCGGGCGATGACCGGTGAATCGATCGTCACTGCGCCTGATGGCGAGCTGCCCTCAATCTCAATCGTCCCGAAGGGTTCGCAGATCGATCTGAGCCTCGCCTCTGCGTCGCCGAGCGACATGCCCGGGGGAAAGCGGTAGTTGACGTATGCCGTCGCTTCGGCGGGGATCACGTTGCGCGCGATCCCGCCCTGGACGCTGGTGACGGAGATCACTTCGCGAAAGGTCAGGCCTTCAAACTCGTGCTCGATCGGCTCAATCGCCGCAATTGCCGAGAGCCCCTCGGCGAGCCGGTCGATAGCGTTGTCGGCCAACCACGGGCGGGCGGAGTGGCCGCTGCGGCCGGTGAAGGTCCAGTTCGCGCCACAGTTGCCTAGACATCCAGCCTGAATGACGTTGGCCGTTGGCTCCATCATCACGGCTAAGTCGGCGCTCTGGAGCGGCGGGTTGGCTGCGAGTAGCGGCGTCAGCGAGCTCTCGCTCGCGGGTAGCTCTTCACGGCTAAAGAAAAGAAACCCGAAATCGACGCTGCGGTCGTCCGCTGTGGTGCCGGCGCCCGCCAAAGCGAGCTCAATCATCACTGCCAGAGAGCCCTTCATGTCCGAGGCTCCGAGTCCGTGGACGTCGGTCGTGTCGATCGAGCCAGGAATATTGCCTTGGGCAGGGACCGTGTCGAAATGGCCCCCGAGCAGAACAAAAGGCCGATCGGCACGTTGCTGAGTGCCGGCGGCTAGGCAGCAATCGCCTAGATCGCGCACCTCAACACCGCCGTTGGTCAGCACCGAGCTGACGTGCGCAGCGATCGCTTGTTCGCCACGGGAGGGCGAGGCAATATCGATCAATTCAAGCGTCCTAGCGCCGATTCGGCTTGCAAGTTCGTCGCTCACCGGTTCGACGCTAGCGCGCCGAGCAGGCGAATGTTGGTCCTCTGGCGCCAGCTTCGATTAATCGCCACCTACCCGCCGCGCGCTCTACACTTCGAGGTTCGTGCAGGAGCGCAATCGCCACGGCCGTAGCTCGGCCCCACGCGCCGCCGGAGGCGAACGAGACGGGCGCGCCAAACAAAGGGCCTTCTGCATCGCAGCGTCGCCCGAGGAGCCCGATCTCGAGGAGCTGTATGAGCTGCTAGAGACCGCAGGCGTAGCCGTTGTCGGTGAGGTAACGCAGCGGCGCGAAACGGTCCATCCCAACACTTATCTCGGCTCCGGCAAGCTTGAGGAGGTTGCGCTGCTCGCGAAAGCAGCGGACGCCAACGTAATCGTCTGCGACGACGAACTAACTCCGCGCCAGGAACGCAACTTGGAAGCTGAGCTGAAGATTCCGGTTGTCGATCGGACGGCCGTAATTCTCGACATCTTCGCCGGGCACGCGCACACCGCAGACGGCAAGCTTCAGGT
>Ga0194055_10002266_pt1 | contig 15339 bp, 11 predicted proteins | sample SepL449m_MetaG_FD_155482 | JGI IMG/M metagenome (GOLD analysis project Ga0194055, IMG submission 155482) | Anoxic zone freshwater microbial communities from boreal shield lake in IISD Experimental Lakes Area, Ontario, Canada - Sep2016-L442-9m | ecosystem: Environmental > Aquatic > Freshwater >... | reverse complement strand
TTTCCATTCCTTTGTTCATCATGACAGGACCCTCCACCGATCGACCGACGCGTGAGTATTTCGCCAACAACCATCGATTGGGGTTAAAGGAAGACGAATTGTTTTTCTTCGAGCAAGGTACCATGCCCGCGTTGGATGCCACCACGGGCAGGATCTTGTTGGAATCGCCCGATCGCTTGGCCCTCAGTCCCGATGGCCACGGGGGGATCGTGGCAGCTTTAAGCCGAAGCGGAGCGATGGAAAAATCGCGCTCGCGAGGGATCGAGGTTTTCTTTTATGCCCAAGTCGACAACCCGCTGGTGACCGCATGCGATCCGACTCTCGTCGGCTATCACCTGTTGTCTCGTTCGCAAATGACGACGCAGGTCGTCCGCAAACGTTTTGCAAAAGAGCGAGTGGGCAACGTCGTGCAAATCCATAGCAAAACGCATATTATCGAGTACAGCGATTTGCCCGATACGGCCGCGCACGAAATCAATTCCGATGGAACGCTCAAGCTCTGGGCGGGAAACATCGCTGTGCATGTATTCGATCGGGAATTCCTGGAGAGACATGCGACGAACTCGGAAGGACTGCCGTTTCATCGCGCTCACAAAGCCGTTCCGTACATCGATGCTCACGGAGTACTTCAGAAACCGGCGGCACCAAACGCCATCAAGCTGGAACGCTTTGTTTTTGACTTGTTACCCGTGGCTGACCGCACATTGGTCGTCGAAGGAGATGCAGCCAAAGTCTTTGCCCCGGTCAAAAACGCCGATGGGGCGGCTACGGATACACCGACCACCTCTCGAACTGCGATTTCCGCCTTGCACCAGGCTTGGTTGCAAGAGGCAGGTGTCCAAGTGACCGAAGGGGTGCAAGTCGAAATTCACCCGTTATGGGCTTGGGATGCCGAGGAAGTTCGAACCAAGGGGACGGGCCCCGCACGAATCGAAACCGATACTTATTTTGTTTAGTGTCCTCATGCCAGATCTTTATTGATCGGAGAAAATCGTCCCATGCTTCATGCAGTCATCATGGCCGGAGGTTCAGGCACTCGTTTTTGGCCAGCCAGCCGCCAAATCAAGCCGAAGCAACTATTGAAGATGGGGAATCCGCGCTCCATGCTGCAAACGACCTATGATCGTTTGGCTGGACTCGTTTCTAGCGAACAAGTGCTCGTCGCTACCAACGCGCAGTTGACGGACGCTGTGGTCGCGCAGTTACCCGGGTTGCCGTTGGAACACATTATCGGAGAGCCGTTCAAGCGAGATACCGCACCCTGCATCGGAGTGGCCGCATCGCTGGTGACTGCCGCCGACGCAGACGGCATTATGATCGTGATGCCGTCCGATCACGTCATCGAACCACGAGCCGAATTCCATCGGGCCGTTCGAGCGGGTGTCAAATTAATCCAGGACGATCCCGATAAAATCGTGACCTTCGGGATTCGTCCCAACTACCCCGCCGAGTCGTTTGGATACATCCAGCGTGGGGCAGCTATCACTTCAGAGCCAGGGATTTCCGCCTTTGCTGTCGAGCGATTTCGTGAAAAGCCAGATCGAACAACGGCCGAGGAGTACTTGAAATCCGGTTCTTTTTACTGGAATAGCGGGATCTTCCTGTGGCGAGCGCAGACCGTCCTGAATGCATTGGCCAAGTTTGAGCCCGACATCCATGCGGCTATCGAAAAAATCGCAGCTTCGATTGGGACACCCCATTTCCAAAGGAGTTTCGTCGAGCATTTCGAACCCATTAAGGGTAAGTCAATCGACTTTGCCGTCATGGAACGGTATACGAATGTGGCCGTCGTAGAAGCCCCGTTCGGTTGGGACGACGTTGGAAGCTGGCAAGCCATGGCCCGCTTGATCGCTCCCGATGAGCATGGAAACGCGATTGAAGGCCCCTTTTTGGGGATCGAATCCACGAACATGATCATCCGCTCCGAAACCGACCATTTGATTGTAACCATCGGCATGAACGACACGATTGTCGTGCATACCCCTGATGCGACTCTGGTTGCCCCCAAGAGCGAAGAGGAGCGCGTGCGAGAGGTTGTCAAGCAACTCATGGAACTCGGGTATCAGCAATACCTCTAAAATTGCTAAGATGTCCGGAGACGTCTCAAGATGTCTCAGTGCAAAATCGGCTGGAAATCGAGTTCAGTCGCCAGTAATCGATGGCCAAGTGTTGAACCGAGCCGCTTGTGACCTATATTAATCGAAGGTGAAGGTCGCGAGAATTCTGGGTCAGCCGTACGATGGCAACCCACGGCGGTGCGCATGCTGCAGGGGAGTCAGGAGGTTGGTGTGCCGAAAATAAGTGTTGCAGGAATGGCAGCGGAAGACATATTGAACTGCTTGCCCGATGGGCTTGCAGTCCTGTCTCCCGATCTTGCCATCGTCTGGGCTAACCAATGCTTTGGTGACTGGTTCGGTGGCGTGGATCGATCGGGTGAGAATTTTTATTCAGCATTGGGTAATCCCGAAATCTTGGGCAACTGCAAGTGCCCCCTCGAGGCGTGTTTGGCGTCCGGTCGCAAGTACAGCGCCACTCTAAAAACAGATAGCCCTCTCGAAGCCAGTAACTCTGCCTATTTCCATGTGCATGCGGTGTTGCTTGAGTCCCCCGAGGGGACGCGATTGAAAGCGGCTGCGGTCTCCGAGGAAGCGAATATCGCTGCCGAGAAAGGCCGGATCGTCGTGACCTTGAGCGATATTACCGAAGAAGTATTGCAAGAGCAGAAGCTCGCCGCGATCCATCAGGCAGGAGCCAAGTTAACCGATTTGAAGCCCGATGAAATCTTTGCGATGGATGTTGAGCAGAGGATCGATTTGCTCAAAGATAACATTCGGCATTACACACAGGACCTCCTCAACGTTGAGGTCATTGAGATCCGATTACTGGAACAATCGACCGGTAATCTAATTCCATTATTGTCCGTCGGTATCGATCAAGCCGCCGCTGATCGACGCTTGATGGCAAGTCCTCAGGGGAATGGTGTCACGGGCTATGTGGCTTCGAACGGGGTCAGTTATCTGTGTCGCGATGCGACGGTCGATCCCATGTATTTAGAAGCCTTCAAAGGTGCCCGCAGTTCGCTCACGGTCCCGATCCTGTTGCATGAGGAAGTCATCGGAACGATCAACGTAGAAAGTCCCAAACTGAACGCCTTTTCTGAAAAGGATCAGCAGTTCTTGGAGATCTTTGCACGCGATGTAGCTGTGGCGCTCAACACTCTGGAGTTGCTAGTCGCCCAGCGGACCAATGCGGCTCAACAAAGCTGCGAAGCCATCCATGCCGCCGTCGCTCTCCCATTGGATGACTTGCTATTGGACGCAGTGTTTCTCATGGAGAAGTACATCGGTCACGACACAGAAACGGTCGCACTCCTGCGAGGTGTCCTGAGCAAAGCACGCAGCATCAAAAAATCGATCCAGCGCATCGGGCAAACAATGGCCCCTGCCGATGTCAGCCCTGCCGGCACAGGTAGCGACAGCCATTCCAAATTAATCGGTCGACGAATCTTGGTGGTCGATCCCGATGAAAGTGTCCGCAATGATGCACATGCGCTGCTCGAACGCTACGGTTGCGTCGTCGAAACAGCCCATTGCGGGGATCAGGCCGTGTCGATGGTACGCAACTGTGCCGATGAAAAATACGATGTGATTATTTCTGACATTAAGCTGCCCGATTACTCCGGTTATCAACTCATGGTGCGATTGCAAACGCTCATGGATTATGTACCGATGGCTCTCATGACTGGTTATGGATACGACCCAGGGCATTCGCTGGTCAAAGCTCGCCAAGCGGGACTGCATCGCAAAGCCATACTCTATAAACCCTTTCGATTGGACCAACTATTGAGTGTGACCGAGACTCTCATCGATTATCGTCCGGGGAGCGACCCCGCTCAGGGATAGGAATGCGAGCTGGGCTTGCGATGCAAGCAAGGATGTGCAATTGACCCTCTCGACCGCCGTACAATGGCTGCTTCTCTTCGCGGTATTTCTCGGTCATGGCGGCTTATGGGTTTGGTTGTATAACCGCATCAACGCCACGGGCCACAAACGCCGATTCATTAAACGAATCGAAAAAGGGATCGTTGCTCTCTGCTTCCTGATTCCGATTGCCTTGATTGCCTTGGAATGGCAATTCGGCCGAATGCATTCGGGCGCACAAGTGGCCTTCGGGCAATCCGGCGAAAATGGTTTTCTACCGCGAGTCATGCCGATCACGTTGGTTTACAGCACGGTCGTCCTAATCTTCCTAGCCGTCGTCGGCCCCCAGTGGTTGGCGCACCGTCCCCAATTCGCCACCGCCCGCTCACGATACCGAATCAAAGATACGGGATTGGCCAATAATCTCCATCGCGATTACCCCCATTGGGCGCAGGGAAAAAAAACGCAGCGCATGCTTCGGGTTCCAGGCAATCAAGTCTTGAGCGTGGAAACCAACGTGAAGCAACTATGGCTTGATGAATTGCCCTCAGAATTGACCGGGCTGCGAATCGGGCATATCTCAGATATTCACTTGACGGGGCAATTGTCTCCTGAATTTCATCGTCGCTCTACCGATTGGCTCGTAGAGCAAGGCATCGACTTGCTCGCAATCGCCGGGGATATCGTCGACTACGAACACGCGTTAGGCGATTTGGAGAAGGTCTTTGGTCACCTCCCACACGAGTTGCGGAAAATCTTTGTGCTTGGAAATCATGATCGTGCCCACGGGCTAGTCGACGCCGTGCGCGACCGAATGGTCGCCATGGGCTGGATGGATGCGGGCGAGCAGGAGCACTGGATTGCGTCACCGAAGGGATGGATTCACGTCCTCGGAAATGAGCAGCCCTGGCTGGACCGAAGGCAACCGGACAAGGATCGGGCTGCCGCGCGGCCCAAACCGGGGGAGCCTTGTTTGCGACTGGGAATCTCTCACTCGCCCGATCAATTGCATTGGGCTCAAGCGAATAACCGGCAATTGCTCCTGTGCGGGCATACCCATGGAGGCCAGGTTCGTTTTCCATGGATCGGACCGGTCATCGCCCCGAGCTGGCACGGAAGTCGCTATGCATCGGGAGTTTTTTATGCAAAACCGACTTTGATGCACGTCAGTCGAGGTCTGTCCGGCGTCCACCCATTTCGCTTTGGCTGTGTCCCGGAAGCTTCCATACTCGAGCTGGAATCGGAATCGTTCGGGCAGCACTGATGGTCTTGTACTCTGCTGATGGTCTTGTACTCTGCAGATTTCCCGGGCAACTTGGTAGGCGGCACCCGGGGTAGCTGACACAATTATTTCGGTTGAAATGGGATTCCTAGATGCGGATCATGTCTCTTTCAGAGCGCTTTCATTGCGTTCTGGAGCGAACGATGCGTTCTAACCTCGCAGGAAAGACAGCTTGTCGAGTCCAAGGGATTAACGGAAACTACAGGGTACACTGAGGTGGTCTCTACTGACTGAATCGGTTTCCGAAACGTCTTTCTATCTTATCCCTACACGACGATTTTTGATTCTCGAATAACCGATGAAGATTTCGGAAACCCCTGAAGAAGGTCTCAGCGTCGAAGAAAAAATCGAGCGATGTCAACAATTGATTGGCTACCGATTTCAGGATCCGTCGTTGGTATGTTCCGCGCTCACGCACGCAAGTGTCGCCAGCAGCCGCACGCATTCGAATGAGCGGATGGAATTTCTCGGCGATTCAATTTTGGGGATGGTGGTTTGTGAACAGATCTTTCGATCGTATCCGGAGTACTTGGAAGGGGATTTGACCAAAATCAAGTCCGTCGTGGTATCCCGCAGAGTCTGTGCAAAGATTTCCAAGAGCCTCGACCTGGAACAGTGTTTGATTGTCGGCCGGGGAATGATGCGGCATGGCATGCCGCGCTCGTTGCTAAGCGATGTCTTCGAAGCGATCGTGGCAGCGGTTTTTCTCGATGGTGGGATGGATGTAGCCAGGAGTTTCATTCTGTCGCACATCGAGCCCGAGATACGACTGGCGGCGGAGGGGCAGAGCGGGGGCAACTACAAATCGCTTTTGCAACAGATGGCCCAAGGGGACCTGCGCGGCACACCCATTTATCGTTTGGTAGGCGAGAGTGGCCCGGATCACAGCAAGTACTTTGAAGTGGCGGCAGAGATTTCCGGCCGAAGGTTCACATCGGCTTGGGGCAGGAACAAAAAGGAAGCGGAACAGCGTGCCGCAGGCAATGCGCTCTCGGAACTTCGAGGTGAAGAACCTCCCTATGCGTCCAATAGCTTCGTGGGCATCTCACCACGCGGGACGGATTCGGATTGAGTTTGCGATGTCGAATAGTTCATCGTTCATCGCGTGCGCATGGAATGCGGCTCGATCGTCGGATTGGCCGACAGAGTCGATACCGATTCTGAGTCGGGAGCTGGCTCCCGTTTCGATTCGCCTTGGTAGTGCTTGAGGTATGCGTCGCGCCATCGCGGCACGGTGCGCCGTATGCGATAGCTCAGAAACCCTGCGGCCCGGTCGGAAAAAAGATCCGACAAATAGAGTTGGAACTCTTGGCGCGTCGCATCGGAGTGATGCATGAAAAACGCCACGGTCCCCCACGCATCGCGGTATTGTTCACTCGATAGCTCCATGTTGGTGGGCCACCGCTCTTGAAGTTCTAAATCCGCAATACGACCGAACTTGAGTTGGGCCCGCAATGGACTGGCATGCACGGGATGTTCCGTTCGGTCCAACCCATTTTCAAAGTACTCAGCCAAGCCTTCGTCCAACCATAGGGGAACGGTCACATGGTGAGCATGCAACAGAGCGTGAACCACTTCGTGCCGCGAATCGACCAGCCAGTTTTCATGCATCCATGTCAACACCAAACCGGATCGGCGGTTCTGAATGAACAGCGCGCTGGAATGGCGCAACCCCGGATAGCGATCGTGGAGGTACGTGTCGAACTCTCTCTCGTTTGCCAGAACAACAATGTCGATCGGTGATTCGGCAAGTTCGATTCCCAGGGCAGTCTCCATTTCCTTTGGCAGAGCGATCAGGGAATCGATTTGGGTTTCGAAGTGTTGTATCGGAAGGGTACTGTAGAATCGAAATGGTCCCCGCTGGGCAGTAAAAGGCCATGAAGGGGTAGCCCTACGTGGCGAATCTGCAATTGTTTGCGAAGGAACCGTAGACGATGGAACCGCGGGCGACGCGAAGAAAGAGTTCGAGACATCGGTCACTACCGGCTGGGCAATGACCAAGGATGCCCCTAAGGCCCAAAACGCGAACTGGAACCCCACCGGCAAGAAAGCGGTCAAGCTATGCGAAATGCTCGACATCATTTGCCCGAAATACTCTTGGAACTAGCCACGGACGGGCTCTTAAAATATTCGTCGGCGGAAACCGGCTTCAAAGTGCTCGACAGGGTGCTCCAGTCGCGTACTCGCATCTTGTCTTTATCTGTCAGTCCCTCCTGCACCAGCATTCTTGCCACTAGCGGCTGTGCGGACTGGGCACGCAGATCCCAAAGTCGAATTTCTGTCGGCAGCCGTCCAAGTTCCTTGCAATGTTGATTGAGTTGCATACGAAGCAAAGGGGGCTTGAAGGGTGGATAGACGGCGGAGACACGTACCGCCCAATCGGCGAAATCGGCGTAGGCTGTGCTCATACCAGAAATACGTGGCGTGACTGCCCGAAACTGATACTTGATTCGTTCGCTCTGCAAGATCTCAGAACCGTCCGCTTCGGAGGATGGAGGAACCATACTGGACCATTGCTTGATCTGATCCTCGGTGAGCTCGGCGCGCAATGCGTCCAATTTGCTTTCCATTTCAACCATGCCTAAGGTGCATGTGCGTCTCGATTTAAAGTCCGCAAGCACGATCTGCTGGTTTGGATAATCGATGACCATCAACCTCTCGTGGGAGTCATCCCATTCCAAGATGCGGTCTTTCAGAAACATCACCTTCGTCGAGATAATCGGAGGCTTCGATTCGTCCGCATACACATCGGTGTCGATGCGGAACTCGACATCCCAAGACGGGGCTGCAGACTGCCCCGCGACCTGGACAGCGAGCAACGCAACCGTTTGAATCCAGAGCATAGCAATAGGAATGGTTCGATTCATGCGAGGGTTATTCGTTGGAACAGCAATGGGATTAACGGTCGACATGGATGGCTGCGGCATCGATACCGAAATCGCTATGAGGATCGTATGGGTGGAAGGAACGAGCGACTCGTGTGGAGAGAACGGTTAAGTACATCCCTTGGAATTTCGGCTCCTCCATATCGGTGATTCCGACACCCGAAGTGGGATAGATGAACTGCGGCAATTGCTTTCGAAAGACAGGCATATCCCCCTTGGCCATTTCAAAGACGTCAACCGAGCAATCGCACTGCCCGCGATACATAGTCGCTCCATCGCGCAAGCGGAGATTTTGGATCTGAACCGAGATCACGTAGTCGACATCCAATTGCTTTCCGACTTTGCTCAAATTCTTAGGCCCAGCTGGTTGGTCGCTTAGGACCTGCTCCACTTCCTCCGGATTGGCCAATCGAATCTTTTTGACTTTATTCGATAAAATTCGATGGACTTGATGGGCCATGACGACAGAAGTGGCGTCGCGGTGAGACCCAGAATCGGATGTCACGACCACCGCCACCTTCTTATCCATGAGTGCTGGAAATTCTGCGGGTAAATCGCGACCCTTGATCATATATAACAGCCCTCCGACCTTCGCGCATCCGGTGACTGCAGTCAAATGCAGGATCAACAACCCTAGCAAGGAACGCCGCAGCGAGAAACCGCTTCTGCATCGATTTGGTTGGCAAACGGAGAGCTTCAAGTCCACCATTTAGGAATCCTTTCCCATGACATCGCCGGCAAATCCCAGCGGCATATCGAGCGCTAGGGACTTGAGGTGGCTTATAACGCTTCAAGCATCGTTGCCGCTAGACGAAAACCTCGTTTCGATTCCCAGACCATTTGCTGGAGAACACGGTTCTTGAGAAACCTCTCCCAGAGAACAGATCGATCCGAATTCGTCCCATGCGACCGAGCAAATGCTCACTCCCATCCGATGCAACTCCAAGGACTATCCAACAAAGAGTCGCCAAGCCCATTGAACCAATGCAATCGCGGTACCCGCAAAGACGCCCGCCGCGCAAATCTTAGAAAACCAACCTCCGGGAGTACGGCGGCCAACAATGGCAATCCCTAGGAGAGTCGGAACGGAAAAGATAGATAGCAAACACAAGATGGAGCCACCGAGATTGGTCGCTAATGCCGTTTCCAAATCCCCATCCATGATCAACGACCAGGAAGTCGTCATGCCACATCCAGGGCAGCGCATCCCCGTCATCGCCGCCATCGTGCACTTGGGCAAGCCTAGTTGCGTATGCGTTCCCATGCCCGAAGGGTCAGGCTCAAGCCATGCAGCGATGGACAGGACACCGATGAGCAAGCATGCGATCAACCCGATTTGCCAACGTTCGTTGGGATTGAGCCTGAAGTCCCTTTTGGCCTTCGACTGAGGATAGATCGTACGCACGGATTCTGCATTCGAAGACAACGATGATGCCTTGGAACCGAATGGGAATCCATCGCGAGATTGGTCTGCTGGTACTTCACTCATCTTCCATTGGATGCTTTGCTATTCATTGCAGTTCCATCACAATCAGACAGCGCTCTGAACCGCGCTTTCTATTTCGTTCGACATGCGTCAGTGATGCATCGGGATGCATCAGGATGCGACCCCATGGAAATATAGGGAAACATGTTGTCCCTCACGGTATTCGAAGTGGTTCGGGGTTCTGGGAATCCCGATGAGCCGAATGGCAGGACGTGCAGTTCATGCCAATCTGAGCCACGTATCGCGAGGCTGTTTCTTTCACTGCATCGGATTCATTTTCTGATTGGAGTTGCTTCAATTGCGATTCAAGACCTTCAGCAATCCGAGCACTTTCGGAAAGCAGTTGAACAAAATTACGCTCCCGCGCTGCGACCGTTTCTGTTCGATGGAGTTCTGCAAAATGCTCTTTCAGCATCAAGGCCTCAGAACTCAAATCGAGATTCTCCTCGGACCATCCGTTTGCCTGTGCTTCCTTCAACTTGTCAAAACACTCATCGATGGAGACCATGGTTTCGATCAGCGGTGGAAGGGGAGCGATCGACACAAATTCGAACTGCCAACTTTCGAACACGGCATCCGTTTCTGGACGAGCGTTTTGCACCGATCGATAGAGTCCTTCAAAGGCCGGATTCGTCCCCGCCGTTCGTAGGATTTGTTCCCCTGCCTCGGGTGTCAGCCAACCGTTTAGGATGCAGCCGACGGCTGCCGCAGTGGGTCCTCTGTGTCTCCCATGATGGCAATGGATGTAGATAGGTTTAGGAAAATCGCGGATGGCTTTTGCGATCTCCTTGCTACGCTGCCTGGAAATACCGTTGTAACCAATGGGGAGATGCACATAACGCATGCCTGATGCTTGAGCCATCTCCACCCTGGGATGAATTCCATCGACACTGATGATGGTCTGAATGCCCATCCGAGCTAATGCGTTATACGCAGCCTCCCCTTGGGGAACGCCACCGGACAGGAGATTTTCATGAACCCAATAGGCATTTGGAAGTCCCTCGGAAGCGACCTGTCTTGGGTACTCTTCTTTGGCAGGTTTTTCATCGGTTGTGAGGGTTTGATCCGGGGGAGCAAAGAGAGACCCGGATGGTGAAAGCAATAGCAAAATCATTCCCACGAACCACACGATCGATGAGATTGCGACCAATGGCAACTGCACCGACCGAGAGGTGAAGCGATCAAACCACCCGATCATGTGTAGCGAACCCCGCGAAACGCAGGTTCGAAAAACGCAGGCAACAACGCGTCGACGCGCAGCAAGCCATCCATGGTCAATTCGATTCTTGACACCGCACCGGTTGGATCCTTGATAAGGTTCAAGAACCCCTCGTCGACGTATTCCTGCCATTGGTCGCGCCACTGATCGACGATATCGATTCCGAATTTGCGATAGAAGTACGCGGGATCGAGATAACCCTTCTTCATTTGCAAAATCATTTCTCGAATCAAGCTCTGCAAGGGAGTAGGTCGATAGGCCCGCCCCAGTGGTAATCGCCCTTCATCGAGGATCATTCCCACATACTTTTCCCATTCAGGAACGTTTTGGTAATGGACCCCGGATGCATGTCCAAAACTAGCGATCCCAGTTGCCAACAAATCGGAACCTTGCCACAAGTTATCCCGGTAGGAGAAATTTACTTTGCTCGGGTCCTTGATCACGGTGTAGGCACTGCTGATCGTGTACCCATGCGATTGAAAGGTTTCGAAGGCATACTTCACCCAGTCCCGTTTGGTCTGCCAATCGGCGACCGGTGACTCGGTGTGATTCTCCAAGATGCCTTTTGAGATGACCGTATTGAACGGCAATTCCATTTGATAGATCGTGACGCTGTCGGGTGAGAGTTCAAGGGTCTTACGAATGTTCTCTCGCCAGTTGTCCCATGTTTCACCGACCATCCCGGAAATGAGATCGATATTCACGTTGGGGTAGCCGGTATTCTTGATCCAATCCCAAGAGCGGTAGATTTCCTTCGTCAGGTGGGCACGCCCATTCTCTTCGAGGATGGCGTCGGAAAAGCTCTCGACGCCCAAACTCAAGCGTGTCACTCCCAGATCGCGCAGCGTCTGGACTTTAGCTTCACTGAGTGTCCCTGGTTCGCATTCGAAAGTGACTTCTTCGGCTCCATCCCAAGTCACATGCCGATGGAGACGCTCCATCAGAGAATTGAGTTGCTTGACCGAAAGAAAGCTGGGGGTTCCACCCCCAAAGTAAACGAATTGGAACTGGCGATCCCGCATGATGTTTTGTTCTGCCAGCAACCCAATTTCATTGCTCAAAGCCGATACGTAGCGTTCGATTTGGTCCGCGTTGACGTTGGTAAAGACTTTGAAATAGCAAAACTTGCATCGCTTGCGGCAGAAAGGAATGTGCAAATACAGGCCGAGCGGTGTGGCATGTCCACCCACCTGAAGAGGAGGGGACGAGAGTGCGGATTCGATTTCTGGAATCGCGTCGGCATTCCACTGAGAATAAGGAGGGTAGTTCGATATGAAGTAGCTACCGACCTCGGTTTTTGACGATTGCGTGGACATGATTTCCGGTCGCTCTGGGGGATGCAGTGGCTCATTGCCTATTTTACCCCAGGAGCCCTATTTCTGCACGTCCTTGCTGGACCGGTTCTTACGGGATGTGTCGATTTGGCATATTGATCTTGGTCGTTTGCCTGGGATTTGCTACATCGTGCTCCGGGTCGGAATTCCGTTCATGGCTTGATCAGGCCGAATTCCCCTGATCGTTAGCGTGCCCCGATGGGCGATGCTCCAAGCAACGAACCCCACGCAACTGCCAAAGCACAATCACAAGGCGAAGGATTTGCATCCTGAACGACGATCATGTCCATGCCGCCTTGGCGAGAACCTAGGATCACCCTTTTCATCCCATGAACGCGTTGAACGAATCCTTGCTCAAACTGCGATCGATGGTTCGGGAGTTGAATCCACAGTCCCGTTGGCTCGCAGGATTGCTCCTTTTGGCCGTGTTGGTCGGAGCGGCTCTTCTTGCGAATGGATTTGCGCTACGAAGTCCAGGGTACGAACCTTTGTTCGACCGCTCTTCGGACTCCCATGAGATTGATCAATTCGAGCTCGTTTTTAGCGGTGCCAATCTCAATGGCTTCCGTCGTAGCGACGACCGATTGTTGGTCCCCGCCGGATCTCGAGATCGCTACTTGAAGGCGCTTCAAGAAGCCCGCGCGCTCCCCAATCGCCCCGGAACGGAGATGCAGGAGTTTGACAAAGGGGGAAACTTTTTCGAGTCGAGCCGCGTCACGGAACTCCGTTATCGAAACCATCAAATCAAGAGTCTTCAAACTACATTGAACTCGTTGCCCTTCATTCGCGTGGCTGTGGTCAGCTACGACGAAAGACTCGAAGGCTTCGCATCCGAGCGGAAAAGAACCGCCAATGTTGCTGTCTATCCTCGCGACAACATCGAACTTTCGGACCTGCAAAAGCAGAGCATCATCGCCTACGTGCAAAGTTCCTTCTCGGGTCTCAAGCGATCCGAAATCGCGCTTCTGGATATGAGTCGAGGGATCACGACGCCCGGCTCCGATCATAACCAAGTCTCGACGCAAGACCAGCTTTCCAAGCACAAGATCGAAGAGGAAAAGCGGATCCAGAGCAAGGCCTTGGAGTTACTGCGACTTCATTCTTATGGAGACGCGCAGGTCGTTGTCCATGTACCGATAGAAATAGTTAGTCCCGAAATCCCAGCCGGTTGGTCTCCTCCAGCTCAGGCATCGGATGCAAAGCAAACGATCGTCTCCAATTCGAAAACGCCCCAAGCCTATCCAGTCGCTCGCGATCGTCACTCGTTCCCGACCAAAACTAGTGGAGTCAAACTGCAAAACATCGATCGAGAACGAACGCCGCCTGCTCCCGCAACCCATCCCCAGCCGCTAACGCTCACGCCCATATCTTCCACGGTTCCCTCGGAATCCAAAGTCCAATCGCACGGAACGACCCTATGGGTTTCGATACCCTACTCGTACTATCAAAAAGCATTGGATCACGAGTGGCATATCCAACATCCAGGCTTGCCCATTTCGCAGGCTCCTCCACACGATCCGGCCAAGCTGGATGCCTATCGCGCAAAGACAAAAAAGAATATTCAAGACCTGTTGCTGCCACTCCTGGACGCCAAACAAACCGGGCCGGAAGTCACGTCTCGCGTGACGGTCTCCGACTATTTCGACGATCAAGCTCCCCCTGAGGCTGCCACATCCCTCACCAGCACGGCTATGGTTATGATGGCGAAGTCCTGGAAAACCATCGCTCTGCTCGGCCTGTGCGTTCTCCTGCTGTTCTTACTCCATGCCTGGGTTAAGGCACCGCTCGCTGTGAAAGACAACACACTGCTTGGCGAACAAAAAGCTTTTCTCGCGGAACCCATAGCAGGGGGTGCCCCCGCAATTTCCGATCTTGAGCATTCTCTATGGGATGATGCCGATGCAGACATCCCTCCCGATACCTACGAAGATCGCACGGATGCAACCATGCACTCCCATTCCTCCCATAGTGCATTGGATTCGCCGATCGCGTCGAAGCCGATCCACGAAGTCCGCGACGAACTAGCGCACTTCGCACAATCCGATCCGCGAGCTGCTGCCGGTCTGTTGCAATCCTGGCTGAACGCATCTTCGTAGTTCTGACATCACGATCCATTGGAGAGTATCATCCCGAGTGGGATAGACTTCCAGTCTGTCAATGAGAACTTGGATCCATCGAGACCCTGGATCTAGCCATCTTCGATTGCACGCACAAGGCATCGTGCAGCCTGCGAAGATATTGCTGGAAGCCTGATTGTGCTTGACAGGCTGGAAGCCTATCCCACGTGAACACTACCGATGCGATCTTTGAATCGGACCGTGCCGTAGGTGCTGTTGATCCACTCTTCGCGACCGGTGACGACGACGGGACCATTCATGGCATGCAGCAGAAACGGATCCCCATACTCATCGGCCCAACGCTTAAGGGCTTGTCGAGGGTCACGAATCAACTGAAGCGTTGGTTAAAGACTGCCTCGAGGACCCGCTGGCAACGATTGGTGAACAGGATGCATCGATACAGGTGGCCATCCAAACAATAGGAGACATTCAACATGGACCAAAACGACTTCATCCGCTTCGCGTTCGCAGCGCGAAGCGGATGGTCGTACTTGATTATTCTCAACCAGAATTCAACTACTTGGAATTGGATATGCACCACAAAGCATCGTCGGTGCGCATGAAGAGATCACCCGAGGATGCAGCCAACGAGGCGTTCGTGGACTCCTCGACCGAATTGGTGGAAAGGAGTTCGTATTTCGGGCTCGCACGGAAGACGAATACATTGCCCGATTGGTTGGGCAAATAGATATTGCCATCGGCCAGGATCATCGAAGACCAAACGCCTCCTTGAGCTCCCGATCCTCGCAATCGCTTCTGCCAGACTTCCTTGCCCGACTCGATCTCAACACACGACGCGATCCCGTCTTGAGTCACCGAATACAAATGCCCTTCGTGGATGATACCGGAACCCATTTGGCTACCGATGCCTTGCAATTGCCAAGCCCTTTGTGATTCCGTCACATCGCCGTTGCCGCCCGGATGCAAGGCAACCAAGTTTTTTTCCCCCATGCCACTACTTCCTGCGACGAGCAGCCCTTCGCCCCAGATTGGCGACGTGTAGATCGTGGTGCCGATCCCTTTACTAACCCAAAGTTCTTTACCAGTAAGTGGATCGTAGGAAACGACACGGCCAGGAAAGGTGACAATCAACTCA
>Ga0194055_10002265_pt1 | contig 15341 bp, 7 predicted proteins | sample SepL449m_MetaG_FD_155482 | JGI IMG/M metagenome (GOLD analysis project Ga0194055, IMG submission 155482) | Anoxic zone freshwater microbial communities from boreal shield lake in IISD Experimental Lakes Area, Ontario, Canada - Sep2016-L442-9m | ecosystem: Environmental > Aquatic > Freshwater >... | reverse complement strand
TTTGGCACTGCGAGCGTTAAGAGTATGGGGTAGCCCAAAATTAAAAAATGAAATTGAAGCAAGAACAAAGAAATCCGCAGCTTGGATATTGGATACACCACCCAAAACAAATGAAGATCAAGTATTTCAGCTACTGGCTTATTCGGAATTAAAACAAGACAAAACCATTATCGAAAGATCTGCAAAAGCGTTAATCGCAAAACAAAAAAGCGATGGTGGGTGGGCTCAAATAGAAGACATGGAGTCTGACGCTTACGCGACAGCAACGGCATTGGTTTCGCTGCACCTTACAGAAATGCTCTCTAATAAAAACAAGGCTTTTCAAGATGGCATCAAGTATTTAATTAAAATCAGAAAAGAAGATGGCTCATGGCTTGTAAAATCCAGAAGCAAGCCATTTCAAACCTATTATGAAAGTGGCTTCCCCCATGGGAAGGATCAGTTCATATCCGTTGCTGCATCCGGGTGGGCAACTACCGCATTACTGCTTTCGCTTGCAGAGTAACTTCGGTTACAGGTCACTCATGGCGTCAAATTTTAGCTAAGATCTGATTAGCTCTGCAATAGCTTCGCCTGACCTGATGATTGGCGTGGGCCTGCCACTGAAATCTTTTAATGTGATGTTTTTATAATCAATGCCTAGATGCTGATAAATGGTAGCAAGAAAATCTTCAGGAGAGACCTTCTGCGAAATAGGATCTTCCCCTTTTTTATCGGTGGCACCGATGATTTGCCCGGTTTGAATACCGCCCCCTGCAAAAAGAAAAGAGCCAGCTCGGGGCCAGTGATCTCTACCTGGCTGGACTACGCCTGCTGCAGCGCTGGCAATCCCGCCCCCACTACTTGCTACATGTGAAATTCGCGGGGTTCTTCCAAATTCTCCGCCAACTGCAACCAATACTCGCTTATCCAATCCTCGTGCATAAATATCTTCGATAAGGGCGGTGACAGCTTGATCAAAGAATGGAGCACGGTATTTTAAAGCATCAAATACATGATGATTAACTGCATGATCATCCCAGTTAGCAACTCTGCCACAAAGTGGGCCATCAAATTCTGTTGTCACAATATCTACACCCGATTCCACCAAACGCCTAGCCATCAGGCACTGCTGCCCCCAAGAATTCATGCCATAGCGTTCCCGAACTTTCGCAGATTCAAGTGAAAGATCAAAAGCTGTTTGCGCTTTGGAACTTAGGAACATATCTAACGCCTGCCGTTCAAACTGATCCATCGCCAGCGAATTACTTGACTCATCAATGGATTTTAAAATCTGGGTAAGAGACTTCCGCAGGCCAATTCTTTCAGCAAGCCTATCCCGTTGCGCATCATCCTTAAGCCCAATATTAGGGATGGAGAACTTAGGAGCGTTTGGGTCACCTAAAATTTTGAATGCATCATAACCACCACCTAAATAGGTGGAACCAGCTATAGTAAAACTGTCGTAACGATCCACAGGATTTACTGCGACATAATTAGGAATGCCCTTAGCGTCACCTGATCGCAAGTAATTGGCAATCGACATCCAATCAGGGTACTTTGGTCCGGGTTTATCTTGAGCATCTGGATCACCAGAAAGCATTTGCAAAGAACCCGCAGGATGCCCTCCCCCTGAATGAGCAATTGAACGCAGAAGGGTGTATTTATCAGCTATACTTGCAAGCCCAGGAAGCAATTCGGTTAATTGAATGCCAGGCACTTTGGTATTAATTTGCTTAAATGGACCACGGTATTCCGCTGGCGCATCAGGCTTAGGATCAAAGGTATCTAAATGACTGCACCCGCCTCGAAGCCATACGAGAATAATCGCAGTTTTTTCTGACTGTTTCTCAGAAGCACCAAGGCTTCGCAGGTTAAACAGTCCGGGCATACTAAGGCTTGTGAACCCACCCAAACCCAAGCGCAGCAATTCACGCCTGCCAATTTTATTAGCACTCGGCACAGGGCCTTTGCAAGAAATAAAGGGTTTGTTCATATTCGTTTCCAAATGTATTAACCGATTACCACGATTAATAATTGCCGTCTTATGATTTTATTCTAACCAATCCGATTTACTAATTCATAGCACTATTTAACAATTCACGAATCAATTTAAAGCCATTTGCTGCTTTTTGCGATTTAAACAGAATATGATTGACCCAATGTATAATGAAGATTACGAATAGTTTAACTTATATAGATCCAAGAAAGGAAATATAGCTATGCAATTTCTACCATGCCTCGTTGTGTTCACGATTACCCTTAGTTTTGCAATTTCCCAAGAAAACAGTAAAAGTATCACGCTGTTTGATGGAAAAACCCTCCAAGGGTGGGATGGAAACGAAAAAGTATGGCGTGTAAAAGGCGGGGTTATAGTTGGAGGATCATTCGAGAACAATCCGAAAAACGAGTTCCTCACTTACAAATCAAGTTTTAAAAACTTCATCCTCGAACTTGATTACAAACTTGTCTGCAAAGGTGGCGACCCCAATGCAGGGATTCAGTTTAGAAGCAAACGCATTGAAAACCCACCCAATGAAATGTTCGGTTTCCAAGCTGATATTGGTAGCTACAAAAATGGCAATCTTATTACAGGTAGTCTTTACGATGAATCCCGCAGGAAAAAGTTCCTCGTTCAATCAGACCCCAAACTGGTCAAAGAGATCGAAAAACTTGAAGATTGGAACACTTACAAAATACACGCCAACGGCAACAAGATCGAATTATACCTCAATGGTAAAAAAACCTGCGACTACACAGAAACTGATCCGAACATTGAAACTTCTGGTTTCATAGGCCTTCAAATCCATGGTAATTCCAAGGCTGAAGTGTACTATCGAAACATTAAAATCCAAGAATTACCTTAACACTTTTTCATGCCATGCCACAAAACCTAGAGAACAAAACGGGACTTTATAAAACGAATACTCTAGGTTTTGGCATTGCTGGTATCTTTTTATTCTGCATGGCTTACTCTCAAGCGCCTCTCTATTACTCGAATCAAAACCAATACTTCCTGCATGGCTTCACCAAAGCAAAATTAGGCTATCTTGAAAAAGACTGGCTGGGAAACACTACCGACCCAACCCCTCTATTCAGTGGACTCGTCTGCTTAACTATCACTTGGCTTAACGAAAACGCCTTTTACTTGTACTACGCAATGCTGCAAGGGATTTTTCTTTCTTGCGCTTGGATTATTTTTCACCGAAAATCCAAAGCAATTAGCTTTGATGTCGGTCATTACGCATTATTCAGTGCAATATTTATACTTATTAATTCGGCAGCATTACGATGGTTATCATATCGTATTTTCGGGCATGATTACCCATGGTTTTTGCAATCAGGGGTTGCAGGCCAATATATTTTGGGCGCAATGTTCCAACCTTCGAACTTCGGAGTTTTCCTGTTACTTGGCTTGTCCCTTTTTTTATGTAAGAACCACATATCTGCAACGGTTTTCACATGCCTCGCAGGAATCCTTCATACCACTTATTTATTAAGCGGAGCCTTCATAATCCTTGGTTTCCAGCTATATCTTGTACTTGACGGCAAGATAAAAAAAGCGATTTTAATTGGCCTTCTAGCCCTGCTATTGGTCGGCCCATCAGTCATTTACGCAGCAAGTCACTTCCAACCATCAACATCACAAGGTTTTAAAGAAGCACAGGAATTCCTCGTAAAATTTAGACTTCCTCACCATTGTTTGCCAGCGCTATGGCTGGATTGGATCGCATGCCTGCAAATAATTTGGATCATATTTTCCATCTTCCTTTTAAGGAAGCAAAAGGAGTTGACGGTAATTCTTGTGCCGTTTTTACTAGGAGCTTTTTTGACCATTTTACAAGTTACCACGGAAAGTAATACTCTTGCGTTATTATTTCCCTGGAGAATCAGTTCGGTACTTGTTCCGCTTGCTACCATGCTAATCCTTTCAGAATCGATAATTCTATCAAGCTCTTTTATTTTGAAGCTAAAACCATTGTTACCTTCCATAATTGTGATGGTACTTCTTGCATTGCTAGGGATTGCAATTCCTGTTTTAAAAGTTGGATTTGTAGTCAATGAAAACGAAAATGCAATCCTCGCACATATTAAAACTAACAAGACAATTACTGATCTTTATTTGATTCCTGTCAATGTGCCAAATCTTGCTGTGACCACCCGGGGATCACTATCAAGCGATTTTAAACCCATAGTTAAAAAAACTACCGACTCTAGAATTGTACCAATCGACATGCAAAGATTTCGTCTATATGCGCAGGCCCCTCTTTTTATTGATTTTAAATCGATCCCCTACAAAGATGAAGATGTGTTGGAATGGCACAGGCGACTTTTACTCGCCCAAAATTGGCAAAAGCGCTTATTAGAAAGCAACTCCCCTGAACTACTTAAAGAATTAAGAGCACAGAAAATCAGCCACATTGTTACCAACTCAAAAGTTGATCTTGAACAATCCGAATTAGAATTAAAGTTTACTGATGACCATTTCAAGCTATGGAAAATAAAAGAAGCCCGAAACCCATAAGGGCCCCGGGCTTGCAATATTACTCGCCTACTATTTCTTAAACATCGTGTGCGATGGATCGCCACGAGATAGCAAATAAGCTAGCAAATCTAGAACTTCATTTTCATTGAGGGTTTTCAAAAGATCTTGTGGCATCAATGAAACAGGAGAAACTTTAACCGACTCAACATCTTTTTTCTTCAAGTCTTGAACCTTGCTGGAATCTTCAGGATCGGTGACCACGATGAGCGATTCTGCGTTTTCGCTGACCACTTTTCCTGTGATGAATTTCCCACTCTTGGTTTCAATAATCGAAGCCTTGTACTGATCCGAAATCACCTTGTTGGGTTCAACAATCGATTCACAAAGATCTTTCAAACTGAATCGACCTGCAACTTGACTAAGATCGGGCCCGGTAGCTCCGCCATCTCCATTGTAACGGTGACAAACCACACAACGCGAAGCAGCGTACATTTTCTGACCATTCTTAAAGTCTCGCTTGACCATTTTGCCATCAGCAAGTTGAACTATTTCCTCAAGTTTGTAATCCCTACCTGGGCCAGTGGCCTTGGGCAATGCTGGAGCTTTATAAGGCTTTTTCAAGCCTAGGGCTTCGATTGCTAATCTTTCATTATCGGTAGCATTATCAAAAGCCTCTTTTTCGATGTTATTCAAAAAGCCCTGATAACTAGCACCGCCACTTCTGGTTCGTGCATCGTTAAGAGCTGTAAAATACATCTTTCGCTGATCAATATTCCAATTTTCCTTTAAATTACGAAGGGAATACAGATAGTAATTTTTCTGAAGGTCAGGAAAATTAGAATACATCTTGGCAATGCCACCGCCATAACCACGATTTCGCATAAGCAACTCTTCCATTTCTTTACCATCAACAGGCTTTGAAGGTTGCATAAGCAATTGGGTGATTTTACCTGCAATGGTGGAAGATTTTAAATAAACGAGTAGATCGCCAAGATCTCTATTCAATCTCTCATCATTTGATGGGAAGAAGGAATCAAGTTTAGCAGCTAATTTGGATGAAACTTCTTTGGCAGGTTCGCCCATGCGAATGAAGATAAGATGATAAGCCCTGATGATTTCAAGTTTTTGATTTTCTGAAAGTGAAGAAAATTCAAGGGTATCAAGTGCCTTAAGCGCCTGAGTTTGCAAACTTTTATCACCCTGCCTAGCGAGAGCCACTATTCCTTGAATAAGTGGTTCTGGGCTCTTTTCAGCCAAAACTTTATCTTGCCAAGTTTTGGGGTCTTGGTTTTCTAAAGCAACCCTTGCTGCATAGCGAATGAATCGGTCTTCATTGCCAAGGTATGAAAGAACCATTTGTAACTGTTCTGCAGAAATTTTTGCAGGGTTATGAAAAGCCTCAAGTTTTTTCCGGGTCTCACGATCTTTAGCACCTTCTTTATCTTGAAGTTCAGCAGGTGCAGTAGAATCTTTACCTACATAAGTAACTCGAAACAATTCAGATTGAGCGCCTCGGCCACCAACTGAAAAATAAAGAGCCCCATCTTTTCCTGCAACAACATCGGTCAATGGCAGTGGGGTTCGGGAAACGAACTCTTCCTTGACTGCTTTATAAGAACTACCTGTGGGAGAAATATGAATTGCATACATAGTCCCAAATGTCCAGTCGCAGATAAAAAGTGCCTTTTGGTATTTCGCAGGGAACTTTGTTCCATAACCAAACTCAACGCCCACAGGAGAACCAGGCCCGATATCAACCATTGCTGGAAGACTGTCTACATAATGGGCTGGCCATTTGCCGGTACCACTTCTCCAACCAAGTTCACTACCACTGGAAGCGTGGTTCACCCGGGTTGGGCGATACCAAGGCATTCCCATATCCCATTCCATATCTGCATCGTAGACAAACATTTCGCCATCTGCATTTAGTGCGATATCATACTGATTGCGATAGCCACTACTGACAATCTCCCATTCTTTACCGTCGGGATCAGTCTTAGCAATATAACCACCTGGCGCAAGAATACCGCGAGCATGGCCATTAGCATCCCATTGCCTTGGAAGCAAATGGTCTTCGCCCCAATTGCTGGGTAATCTGCTTGCATTAAAGTTTTCGGGTGGAAGAGTGTGGTTTCCACATACTACCAAAATAGATTTACCATCGGGAGACAACCTAAGGGCATGGGGGCCATGCTCACCACCGCCACGCAAGGCCTTAAGCTTAACAACTTCATCGAATTGATCATCATTATTGGTATCGCGAAGGCGATAAAGACCACTGCCCTGCCCGCCACCGTTTACAGAAACATACAAACTGCCGAATGCGAAAAGTAAACCTTGTGCGGAACTTATTTTAACATCAAGCTTTTCAACTTTGACATCCCCTGAAACGCCTGGTGCAGGAACAGTAATCCGATAAAGGCCTTTGTCGCCTTGGTCGGAAGCTATGATTCTGCCTTTGGGGTCAACCGTTAGGCAAACCCAAGATCCGAGTTTATCTTTTGGAACCGTGAAAAGTTTTTCAACCTGAAAGCCTTCAGGCACTTTGAAAGAAGAATTAGAGGCGCTCGCTTCAACCCCTTCACCAGTTAAAACATTGCCCCAAGGAGAATCACCCAATTTTGCTACTTTTTTAATAGCAGAGGCTTTTCCAGCCTTACCCGCTTCAACAGCTTTCCAAGAATCATCAGAAATCACATAGGATGACTTTCCATCAGCAGAAGTCAGAACCATTTTAAATACGAACCCAGCAGCAGAACCTTCATTTTCAACCAAGGCCTCGATCGAATTATTACCCTCCTTAAGAAGTTTGGTAACATCTTTTTCGACAGGAGTTTGCCATTCAGAGCTTCCACCAACATCAATCCCGTTAATTTTCAATTTCACAATATTGTCGCAAGAAAACTTTACTTTTGCTTTGCCACCAGTCCAGGCAAAGTCCTTGGATAGGGTATATTTGGTGTTGGTATTTGCGCCCCAGATCCAAAAAGGATTGGTACCACCTGCAAAATCATTAGAGTTTTTAGTCTTGGCTGTAGGAGTGGCGTCCTTATTTTCAGCAGAAGCCATAATTTCGGGCGTCTGGGTAAAAACTTCTGTCTCCCAAGCAAACAATGTTGCCTGACAAGCCACAAAAGCTCCCGTTAATATCAATCCCAATCTGATTTCAGAAAACATAGCCACTCCTTGAATATTGCAAACAGACCTTTTTAAGTGAAAAATAAAGGCAGGACTCTATTAAATACTAGTCAAATAACCAAAACAATCCCAAATAATAATAGTGATGAAACAAAAGCCAATTTTCCCAACCTATGGAACTTAATGGTTAATTATGTTACCGTTATGCATTAACTGTTTTTCAAATGGAAAAGAATTTCAAAGATATGAGCAGTGCTTCGATTTCAATGCCTAGTTTTGCAATAAACAAGCAAGAACCTGCACCAAGTGCAATGATTCTTGTAGTGGATGATAATGCATGGAACCGCGAAACACTGGTAAAATTACTGATGGAGAAGGGGATTCAGGTCGTTTCAGCTGAAAACGGGGTAAAAGCACTAGAACTTATTGCAAGCAATAACTTTAGCCTCATTCTACTTGATGCCAAAATGCCAAAATTTAGTGGGGTAGAAGTATTAAAAAAAGCCAGAATCAGTTTCACCCCACTAGAACTCCCAATCATCATGATGACTGCGAGGGGTGAAGCAAAGGATATCATTGCAGCGCTAGAACTTGGGGCGAACGATTACATCACCAAACCGATTGATTTCCCAATTGCATTTGCCCGTATTCAAACTCACTTATTGCTTAACAAATCATTTCGGGAAATCGAAGAACTAAAGCAAAATCTTGGCGACAAGAATGAAAAGCTTGAAACAGCAAATCGCAGATTGAACAGGGATCTTGAGGCCGCTGCTGCCATTCAGCAAGCACAATTGCCCGATGATTTGCCAAGCTTTCCTGGAGTCAATTTCGCTTGGATATTTGAACCCCACGAAAAACTTGCTGGGGATATGCTGCATGTATTCCCGATTGGCACAAACAAGGTTGGATTTTTCGTACTTGATGTAAGCGGCCACGGAGCGCCAGCCGCCCTTTTATCCGTGACTGTTTCCCGCCATATTACAGGGTTACAAGGCGAAGCAGGAAATAAGTTACTCGAAAAACCCCAGAAAATCCTCGCATCACTCAACCAAAAATTCACCATGGATAACATGGGCGAAAACTTCTTCACTATCGCCTATTGCGTATTAGATCTAACTACGCTTGAACTAATCTACTGCCTAGCTGGGCACCCAGGCATGATTTATCTGCCAAAAGGTGGTAATCCTACGGTACTTGATAAACCTGCTATTCCAATTGGCCTTTTCGATGACTCGATTTATTCCGAAGAAAAATTACAGCTTCACGATGGCGATCGGCTTGTACTTTATTCCGATGGAATCATTGAAGCAGTTAATCCAGAAAAGCAGTCCTTCGGCAAAGATAATTTAAAAAACAGTCTCCACAAATCAAATGATGCAAAGTTGCCAAAATCATTCAAGCAAGTCATGAAAGATGTTAAAGACTGGTGCAAACCAGGCAGACCATCAGATGATCTAACAATCCTAGGCATCGAAATCAACAAAAACAAATAGTTTGCTCGGAACCCTACCTTCGACAATTTCGCTTAAAACACTTACCATCTTGGAGTTAAAATCATGCTTCCTGGAATCAAGCTTTTCGATCTTACTAACAAAACCGCAATCGTTACCGGGGGCTCCAAAGGATTAGGCCTAGCCATGGCAGAAGGGTTGGCCTCTGCAGGTGCAAATCTAATCATCATCAGCAGAAACGAAAAAGAGGGAAAGGCCGCTGCAGAAAAAATCATCAATGAGTACAAAACAAAAGCCATCGCCATCAGTGCAACGGTAACTTCGGAAGAAGAAATGCAAAAAGCAGTGGCAACCACAATCAAAGAGTTCGGCTCCATCGATATTTTAATCAACAATGCAGGCATTAATATTCGTGGCCCCATTGATGAACTTTCCTACGAAGATTTTAAAAAAGTACAGCAAACCAATGTGGATGGTACATGGCTGCCTAGCAAGGCTGTAGTACCACAAATGAAGAAGCAGAAATCTGGGAGGATTATCAATCTTGCGAGTACGCTAGGTGTTGTAGGGTTGGCTAACCGCACGCCCTATGCAACTAGTAAAGGTGCAGTGGTGCTAATGACGCGTGCTTTGGCATTGGAACTTGCACCGTTCCATATCACTGTAAATGCAATTTGCCCAGGCCCATTTCTTACTGATATGAACATTCCCATCAAAGATGATGAGAACACGAAAAAGTTTATTGTTGGCGCGGTCGCTTTAGAAAGATGGGGCGAACTCCAAGAGATCCAAGGCGCTGCTATTTATCTTGCCAGTGCAGCTTCAAGCTATACAACCGGAAGCCTTATTACCGTTGATGGCGGTTGGACAGCCCGGTAAATTTAGCCAAAGCATTTCATCTTGAAGCTTTGAGAAACGCTACTAGATCTGCTAGTTCCTGCGGAGTGAATTGTTGATCGAACCCAGCAGGCATTACGGAAACAGCACCCGGTTCCATGATTTCAATATCCGCCCTGAGAATGCGCATTTGCTGATCAGGGCCCGTTATTAAAACAATATCCTCTGGCGATTCAGATTTAATCAGTCCTTGAAAAACCTTACCTGAAGCAGTCGCAATTTTAATTGGTTCATAACTTCTCACAAAGCTTGCGCTAGGGAAAAGAATTGCCTCGAGTAAATCGCGTTCGCTACGAATCTGACCAATCTTAGTGAGATCTGGGCCAACCTTGCCGCCTAAATATCCGATGGCATGGCACACAATACAGGCTGCCTTTGCATTTTGAAAAACAATCTGCCCCTTGCGGATATCCCCGGTCGAAATCAGAGGGAGAATCGCCTCCAACTTTTCATATTGTTTGGATACTTGTGCGCGGATATCAACTTGTAATTGATCAACTTCTTTTTGGACATCAGGCCCAAGCTTCTTAAGTTTTTCCTTTATCGTTTCAATTCGAATCGAACCGATCGATGGGGATTTGCGAATCGCTGCCAACAATCCTTTCCCAATATTTTCATCAGTCAACCCTGCGTAAACATCTAACAACCGATCCAATTCTGCAGGGCTTGCTTTTTCTAAAACTTTAAGCAGGGATACCAACTGAGCAGGAGACAACTTCGCTTTGGCTAAAGTTTCAGCGGTACTTATTCTTGTAGAAACAGCTTTATCTGTACTAAGGTTTTTCAAAAACAAAGGCTCAAAGTCATCATCGCTGATCTTGAAGCCTGTAGGAACCAACGAAAAAGCCAGCAACCTTAAATCATTATCATTCTTGCCATCAGCAGCAAGCACCCCGACAGCTTGAGCAACCATTGCAAACTTGGAAGCATTTAACCTCAGCGATTTAAGAGCCTTCAAAGATTCCAGCACCATCAATTTATCGTTGGAACTCAAGGCAATTAAAATCGACTTTACCCAAGATTCAGGCAACTCCTTTACGCCGGAAGACGCCATGGTTCGTAGCGCCATTTTCCGAATTGCGGGCTTTGTTGTTTCCTTGGATACCAAATCTGCAAGTATGGTGGCAATCAATGGCGCCTGATGCAAACTTCCTAGCCGATTAAACAAATCAACTATGGCGGGATCATTCTCATTAGTTTTATTAAGTGCTGTTTGCAAATGGGGTGCAAGGGCGTTGCCCCATTCGCCATGCCTAGAAACGATCCACCAAGCAGAATCGCGCAATGATTTATCAAGCGAATCCAAATCTTCAAACAACCATTCCACCTTTAACTTTTCAGGCTTCCCCATCTCTAAGGCATGAAGGCATACCTTTCTTACATTTGGATTCTTACTTGCAAGGGCCTCAACAACAGAATCAAAATCTTGGATTTCATAAAGCGCATACGTAAGGGCATGGGAAAGGACCCGATCGGCCGTTTTTTCTGCAACACTCAGAATCAACGGGATAGCTTGTTTATCCTTTGTACGGCCTGCTATCTCTGCAGCCAACCTTTGTTCGGGTGGCATGCAGTTCTTCAATAAAGAATAGAGTTCGTTTTTATGAGCATTACTCCGATGTAGGGATATAGCATTCAAAACCGCAAGCCTAACCTTTTGTGAAGGGTCATTTAATCTAACTTTCAAAGCAAGCAAGGCGCTTGGAGTCCCCAACTTACACAACGCCCAAACTGCAGCAATTCTTGCATCAATCTTGGTTTCGGGAACATTCACTTTCAAAATTTCTGCAATTGCAGCGTCACCTTTTAATGCAAGGGCATCAACTGCTTTTCGCCTTACTACAAAGCGATCATCGGAAAGCATTTGAACCAACTTGTTTACCGTAGTGGTTTTAAAATCTACTTTGATTCCATTGGGGTCAGCGTTGGTTACAGCATCTGTTTTCCGAATACGATAAATTGACCCTCGCACATCGGGCTTCACTAACCCAGGTTGAGAAGTTGGGCAGCACAACTTATACCAACCACCTGTATCGATCACTAAAAGTGAACCATCTGCATCTTCAATTACATCGGTTGGGTGAAAATCAATCTGGTCTGAAACAAGAAAATCTGAATCTTTAGAAGCTAGCCCCGCACCTTGATACTCAAGCTGATGCCTGGTGATTTTTCGCATATTGAACGAACAGGAAAACAAGTTGCCTTTATAATCCTTGCCAAACGAATTGGATTCATAAGCATGCAAACCACAAGGTGCAGCGGCGCCCAGATGACTTAGCACAGGCATGACTTCGGGTGAAGTCCAAGGGTGGGGACTTAATACACCATGAACTTTTCCATAAATGCCACCATAAACAGCGTGAATCAAGCCATCGCGAAGCCCATTGGCTGGGTGTTGTAAAAAGGTTGTGGTAAAAATTCTTTCGCCTGAAGAGGTAAAAGCTACATCAACCGGGTTGTCCATGCCACCGGTCATCACATGCTCAAAACTAGTACCATCAGGCTTGGATCGAAAAATATGGCTGGCAAAGGTGCTTAAGGGAACCGACCCCGATAACTTATATTCCTGTTTGGCAAATGCTCCCTTGCACCAATAGATAAAACCATCCGGCCCAGCATAGGGGCCATGCAAATCGTTAGCGCAACCTGTAAGAGTTTTACCTTGGAACCACTCCACCCTATCTTCAGCTACTCCATCGCCATCTTTGTCAGTTAATTTCCAAATCGAGGGGGGCGCAGCAACATACAACGATCCATCAAGCCACATCGTACCTTCAGGAAACATCATATTTTCACCAAAGATCGTGACACTCTCGAATTTGCCATCAGAGTCTTTATCTTCCAGCCTTAATATTCGATGAGGCTTTTTCTGAAGTTGAACATCAGGCTTTTCATTCGAACCAGAAGAATCTGAAACATACAACCGACCTTGATCATCAAACGCAGCGCTGATGGGCCTTGGTACCACATCAGACGAAGCGCAAAGTGTAATATCAAAGCCAAGGGGAAGCTTGAACTTATGGCCATTCAGTTGCACTTCCTTGTATCCGTCTGGGATTAAAACTTCGGGCGCAGCAGGTAATCTTGATCGATCACCTACAATTGCCACGAGAACAAAACCAAGCAATACCCAAACGGATACAATTCTGAACATGGCTAGTTTCCTATTTAGCAAACATGGGCCCTGATGGATTTCCACGCGAAAGAATGTAAGCCAGAAGATCAAAGATTTCGTCTTCTTTCAAGCTATCTATAAGGCCTGCAGGCATCATGGAAACCTTGGATGTCACAATGGTTTCAACTTTACGATGATCCACAACTGTTATTGCAGTGGGATTAAGCATATCGGTATTCACCATGATGTTGTTTCCAGCAAGATTGATGATTCGACCTGTGGTGAGTTTGCCATCATCGGTACTGATAATAACACCTGCATATTGGTCACTGATAACCTTGCTTGGATCAATCAGGGATTCAAGAAGATCGTGTTTGTTAAATCTTCCTGCTGCGTTGGTAAGATCAGGTCCCTGGGCGCCACCTTCGTTTTCATAACGATGACAAGCCACGCATCGGGTCTCTGCAAACAATCGTTTACCTTTTTCAAAGTTTCTACCGCTAGCAAGATTAGCATCCAACTTGTCTGTGGAAAGATCAGTCATTTTCCAGTTCTTGACGAAGTCACGCTTAACTGCAGGGGCAGCAATTTCGGTCAAGGCAGGCTTAGCTTCAAGAATCGATTTAAGGTCTTCTTTTTCTTTATCGGAAAGAATAACCAAGGCATCGCGCTTGATGTTTTCAATAAATGCACCAAAACTCATGCCACCTTTATAACCAGCGGCCTTGATGAACCATGAAAAGTAATCTTTTTTAAGTTCAGGATTCCAACCAGTGCGAAGCATGCGCAAAGCCCGTGCGATTTCCATCTGGTCTTCCTGCGTTGCTGCATTTTTAAGAAGTGCAACCCCTTTCATCGCCACTTTTGGTGATTGAAGGTAAACCAGCATCTGGCAAAGTTCCGCATTAACAGTTTTGTTATTTCCGGGAAGGAAAGGATCCAACTGGCTTGCCAGCGTTTTTGCTGTGGCCTCATCAGGCGATCCCATACGAACAAAAAGCACGCCCATCGTTCTTAAAAGATCAAGCTTTCGCGTATCATCAAGCTTGTCAAAGGCTATTGCCTGCAAAGCAGCAATGATCTGCGATTTCAACTTCTGGTCAACTTCTTCTTTTTTATGCTGAGGGTCGGAAGAAGTTGATCGAACCAAAGCAAGCAGCGCAGGAATTGCTTTGTTGGGATCTTTTTCTGTAAGTGCTTTATCCTGCCAAAGTTTCACATCTTGGTGTTCAAGTGCGACCCTAGCTGCATAGCGAATGAATCGATCAGGGCTGCCAAGATTGTCCCAAGCTTTTGCAACGGCTTCGGGATGATTGGGTTCGTGAAATTTCTCTAACCCCAATCGTATCGCCCGATCTTCAGAACCCTTGGAATCACCCTTCGAAAGAGCTGTAGATTCCTCTCCAATATAAGTTACACGATAAAGCCCCGATTTTGTCTTTCTACCACCAATTGCAAAATACAAGGCACCATCTTTGGGGTTCACAACTAAATCGGTCAATGGCAAAGGAGAACCAGAAATAAATTCTTCCACTTCGGCCTTATAGGTACTTCCCGAAGGGGAAAGATGGACAGCATACATTTTGCCGTAACTCCAATCGCAAATGAAAAACGCTTCCTGATACTTCGCAGGAAACTTGGCACCGTAGCCAAAGGTCACCCCTGTAGGCGAACCTGGCCCGATATCTACGACTGCGGGAAGGCTGTCTGCATAGTGGGCAGGCCATTTCCCCGCACCATTTCTCCAGCCAAACTCGGCGCCACTTGTAACATGGCAAATTCTTGTAGGGCGATACCAAGGGGTGTTGAAATCCCATTCCATATCAGCATCGTAAGTGAATAATTCACCCTGCCTGTTAAAAGCAGCATCGTATTCGTTACGAAATCCAACCCCAAGTATTTCCCAATTTTTTGCATCGGGATCGGTTTTGTAAATTGTTCCGCCTGGCCCCATTACCCCTGCCATGAATCCCCTGCCATCTGGCATGCGGGGAAGCAGATGATCTTCGCCCCAGCGAACTGGAACCTTGCTAGATTTGAATTCAACCATCTTGGTTTGATTACCAACAACTACAACAAGGCTTTTACCATCGGGAGAAAGTAAAATGGCATGAGGACCATGCTCACCACCGCCAGAAAACTTCTGCAGCATGGTGACCTGATCTAATTGATCATCGCCATCGGTATCTCGCACTCGATACAAGCCGTGCTCATACTTACCACCTTTATTAACCATCACATAAAGGCTATCGAAAGCCCAAAGAAGGCCCTG
>Ga0194055_10002264_pt1 | contig 15341 bp, 7 predicted proteins | sample SepL449m_MetaG_FD_155482 | JGI IMG/M metagenome (GOLD analysis project Ga0194055, IMG submission 155482) | Anoxic zone freshwater microbial communities from boreal shield lake in IISD Experimental Lakes Area, Ontario, Canada - Sep2016-L442-9m | ecosystem: Environmental > Aquatic > Freshwater >... | reverse complement strand
AACCCGTCGATCGCGAAGGTGCGCATCACTCCCGGCCCGCTGGCGCGGGTCTCGAACCGCACACTGACCACGCCATGGCCGGCGCCCTGCACCCACCCGTGCCCGAGCGCCGGATGTGTCACGTCGTCACCGACACGCCAAGCGCTGACCTCACCTGTCGGCTCTGGTAGCGCAGAGGCGGATGGGTCGAGGTTGCGTGAATCGAAACCCGGTTGGTCAAAACCCAGTTGGTCGAAAGCCGAATGGTAGAAACCCGAATGCTCAAGGTCAGGAAACAACGACTCCTGCAGCACGTCGCTGAGGCCGGAAAACCCAACGCCCACAAGGCGAATCGGGCCGATGTCACTGGGATCGGGCAGCAGACGGTGCGCCAGAGACGTGAGCGTTCCGGCATCGGCGGTGGCGTAGGGCAGCGTCGCCGATCGGGTCAGCGTCGAAAAGTCGGACTTCTTCAGCTTGACGGTCACGGTGCGGGCGCCGCGACCGTCGCGCTCCAGCCGGCGATGGGCATGCTCGGCAATCGAGGCGGCCGCATCGCGAAGTTGGACGAGGGTCGTCAGGTCGACGTCGAAGGTTGACTCGGCACTGATCTGTTTGGCCTCGGCACGTTCGGTCACCGGCCGGTCGTCGATACCGCGGGCCAACATTCGCAGCGCCGACCCGCTGGCACCGCCCAGAATGCTGCCCGCCTCCGCGTCGGACAGCGCCGCCAACTGCCCGACCGTCTCGATGCCCAGGCGGCGCAACTTCTCCTCGGCCACCGGTCCGATACCCCAGAGCCTGCGCACCGGGAGGCTTTCAAGCAGCGGCAACTCCTCGTCACGCCGGATCACGCGAATGCCATCGGGCTTAGCCATTTCCGAGGCGATCTTCGCGATCTGCTTACCCGATCCGGCGCCGACCGAGGTGACCAGGCCGGTCTCCTCGCGCACCCGAAGCCGCAACTGCGCGCAGAATTGTTCGACATCGGCCGCGGTGGCACCGGCGAGGTGGGGTGGCTCGCCGAATGCCTCATCGAAGGACAGTTGCTCCAGCACCGGCACCATCGCCCGAACCGTGTCCATCACCCGTTGGCTGGCGACGCCGTACACCGCGCCGCGGGGCGGCAGCACCACCACCGCCGACCCGATCAATCTGCGCGCCTGGTGCATCGGCATCGCCGAACGAGCACCGAAGGCGCGGGCCTCATAGCTGGCACCGGCCACCACGCCGCGGCCGCCGCGCCCGCCGACCAGTACCGGCCGGCCCCGCAGCGTCGGCCGGGTCAACTGCTCGACGGATGCGAAGAAGGCATCCATGTCGAAGTGCAGCACCCAGCGCTCCACAGCCATGGATGGTAACGGACCGACACCGAGACCTGTGTTCATGGGAGCTGCGGCGGTGTGATGGTGGACTGAGAACCTTACGACGGAGCGGTGTTTTTCCCACAGCCGCGAGTGCACCTGGTAGGTTTTTTCCGTGAAGTTCAAGGAACGCGCATCCGATGATGCGCTCAAGGTAGTTCACGGAATCGGGCCGCGGATTCAGAGCCGCATCTACCCCGTCTTAACCAGACTTTCCGGCGGTGAGCTGTTGTTGATCAACAACGGCTACGAGGAAGATCCACCGATGGGATTGCCGTTGGACGCCCCTGACGAGCCCGGACGCTTCTCCATCCAGCTCTACAACAGCGTCGCGACCCAGACGGACCTCGCCGGCAAACGTGTGTTGGAAATCGGTTCCGGACACGGCGGCGGGGCTTCCTACATCACGCGCACCCTGTCCCCGAGCAGCTATACCGGATTGGACTTGAATCCGGCCGCGATCGCCCTGTGCCGGAAGACGCATCGAGTACCCGGCTTGGATTTCGTTGAGGGTGATGCTCAGAATTTACCTTTCCCCGACGATTCCTTCGACGCGGTGGTCAATGTCGAGTCCTCGCACAACTACCCCGACTTTCCGCGTTTCCTCGCCGAAGTCGCGCGCGTACTGCGGCCGGGAGGACATTTCCTCTACACCGACGTCCGGTACAACCCCGACATTGCCGACTGGGAGGCCAAACTGGCCGACGCCCCGCTGCGGATGGTTTCGCAGCGAGATATCAGTGCGGAGGTCGCTCGCGGGTTGGAGAGAACCTGGGAGCATTACTGGCGAGGCGTGGTGGACCGCCGCACACCGAGACCGCTGCGTCCCATCGCCCGAAATCTCGTCGGCGGTCTGACCTTGAGCAATGCCCGCAGGCTGCAAGAAGGCGAAATGTCTTACCGGATCTACGACTTCACCAAGGACTGACGCATACCGACGGTATCCGGCTACGTTTTCGCGATAGCCACTCGAATCCCGTCGCCGATCTCCACACCGTCGGCTGGTTCGCCGAACTCGAAGCTTGTCGCCAGGATCTCGCCGGCGATCAGATCGCGGTGCGCCCGAGCCCAGTCGGCTCGCCCAACGGGCACCGCCATCACCACCGAGATCCGATCGCCCACATCCAGTCCCGATGACTTACGGAGGTCCTGGAGTTCCCGGATCCGGTCCTTGGCCCACCCTTCGGCCTCCAACTCGGGTGTCACGGTGCCATCGAGGACCACCAGTCCGGCGCCACCGGGCAATGCGGCGGTGAACTCCTCGTCAGCGGCCACAAGTCTGGAGCTGTACTCCTCGGCGCTCAACACGATCCCGTTGGCTGTGAGTGTGCCGTCCGGGTTGAGCACTCCGTGACCGGCTTTGACCGCTTTAATGACATCCTGTACGGACTTGCCAAGCCGCGGCCCAGCCGCCCGGGCATTGACCGACAGCTCGAATCGGCCGTATCCGGCGATATCATCGGTCAGGTCGACGGCCTTGACATTGAGCTCATCGGCAATCAGATCGGCAAACGGGCGTAGCTTCTCCGAATTATTTACTGCCACAGTCAGTTTCGGCAACGGCAGCCGGACCCGAAGCTTCTTGGCCTTACGCAGCGACGACGCCGCCGAACACACGTCGCGCACCTGGTCCATCGCAGCGACCAGATCCGCATCCGCCGGCACCAGGCCGACCTCCGGCCAGTCGGTCAAATGCACCGAACGGCCACCGGTAGCGCCCCGCCAGATGATCTCGGTCGTCATCGGGAGCAGTGGTGCCGCGAGACGAGTGACGACCTCGATGACTGTGTGTAACGTGTCGATCGCCTCTTGGTCCTCGGCCCAGAACCGCGAACGTGACCGGCGCACATACCAGTTCGTCAACGCCTCGGTGAACTGACGAAGCAGTTCGCAGGCACCCGAGATATCGCAGACATCCAGAGCAGCGGTGAGATCGTCACGCACTGCCGCCAGTTTGGCCAGGATGTAGCGATCCAGCACATGCTCGGAGTCGGTCCGCCAGGTGCCCTTCGACGGGGCGTACAGAGCCAGGAAGCTGTAGGCGTTCCACAGCGGTAACTGAACCTGACGCACACCCTCGCGGATGCCCTGCTCGGTGACGACCAGGTTCCCACCCCGAAGGATCGGCGAGGCCATCAGGAACCAGCGCATGGCATCTGAGCCGTCCCGGTCGAACACTTCGTTGACGTCGGGGTAGTTGCGCAGCGACTTGCTCATCTTCGCGCCGTCGTTACCCAGCACGATGCCGTGTGCCACGCAGGTTTTGAATGCCGGACGGTCAAACAACGCGGTCGCCAGGACATGCAGGGTGTAGAACCAGCCCCGAGTCTGACCGATGTATTCGACGATGAAGTCGCCGGGGAAATGGCCCCTGAACCAGTCGTCGTTCTCGAACGGATAGTGCACCTGCCCATAGGGCATCGAGCCGGAGTCAAACCAGACATCGAAGACGTCCTCAATCCGGCGCATCGTCGACCCGCCGGTCGGGTCATCGGGATTGGGGCGGGTCAGTTCGTCGATATAGGGCCGGTGCAGGTTGTCCGGTCGCACGCCGAAGTCCGCTTCCAGTTCGTCGAGGCTGCCGTAGACGTCGATGCGCGGGTACGCAGGATCATCGGAGACCCACACCGGAATCGGTGTGCCCCAGTAACGGTTTCGTGAGATCGACCAGTCCCGCGCACCGGAGAGCCACCTACCGAACTGACCGTCCTTGACGTGTTCGGGATACCAGGTGATCTGGTCGTTGAGTTCCACCATGCGATCACGGAACTCCGTCACCTTCACGAACCATGACGAGACCGCGCGGTAGATCAGCGGATTGCGGCACCGCCAGCAGTGCGGATACGGATGGTCGTAGGTCTCGTGGCGGATCAGCACCGGCTTATTCGGCGCGGCCGGACCCGTGCCGTTCTTCAGGTCCCGGATGATCGCCGCGTTGGCGTCGAATACCTGCTGGCCCTGATAATCGGGCACGCTCGCGTCGAAGCGGCCCTTGGCGTCTACCGGAGTGACCGGGGTGATGCCGACGGTGTCGGTAGTTGCCTTGTCGTCCTCACCGTAGGCCGGCGCCATGTGCACGATCCCGGTGCCGTCCTCGGTGGTGACGAAATCCCCGCGCAGTACCTGAAATGCGTTGGCGGAGTCGGCGAAGTATGCGAACGGCGGCAGGTAGCGCAACCCGATTAACTGCTCACCGGCATAGCTGCCGAGGACCTCCGGATCCTCCCCCAGTTCACGGGCGTAGGCGCCGAGACGTTCACGGGCCATCACGAGCCGTCGGCCATCGACCTCGACGACGACGTAGTCCATCTCGGGGTTGACCGCTACCGCCTGGTTGGACGGCAGCGTCCACGGTGTGGTGGTCCAGATCAACAGGTAGGCACCGTCGAGGTCGGAATCGTTTGCGGTGACACGGAATCCGACGGTGACCGCCGGGTCCTGGCGGCTCTGGTAAACGTCATCATCCATCCGCAACTCATGGCTGGACAGCGGCGTCTCATCGTTCCAGCAGTACGGCAGAACCCGCACGCCCTCATACGCCAGACCCTTGTCCCAGAGTTGCTTGAACGCCCAGATGGCCGACTCCATGAACGGAAGATCAAGGGTCTTGTAGTCGTTGTCGAAATCCACCCAGCGCGCCTGCCGCGTCACATAAGCCCGCCACTCGGCGGTGTACGTGAGCACCGAATCGCGGCAGGCATCGTTGAACACCCCGATACCCATCTCTTCGATCTGCGCCTTGTCGGTGATGCCGAGTTGACGCTGCACCTCGAGTTCGGCCGGCAGTCCGTGGGTGTCCCAACCGAACCTGCGTTCGACCTTGTAGCCGCGCATGGTGCGGTAGCGCGGAACGATGTCCTTGACGTAACCGGTCAGCAGGTGGCCGTAGTGCGGTAAGCCGTTAGCGAACGGGGGTCCGTCATAGAAGACGTATTCAGCGGCGCCGTCGCGGCCCTGGATGCTGGCGCTGAAGGTGTCGTCGGCGGCCCAGTAATCCAGCACCTCGCACTCGAGGGCGGGAAAGTCCGGCGGGCCGCTGGCGTGCTTCGGGTAGCCGTTCTCTGTCACAGTGCCGTCGGTCTCCGGTGCCGTTGGGGGCACGGGGACGACGACGCGCAATGCGCGTGCGCCGCGGTACCACCCCGCTTACGCACGCGCGGGCGCGTACGTCGCTCTTTATGAGGCTGTGACGGGCCTCGACCGTCCGGTTCTACTGGGCCCGAGGGTCTCGGACCGTTCTTCCGGAGGCTCCCCGGTGATATCCGGATCAACGCCGCTGGGAACGATTCTAGCGGCACAGCCCGCCCGTCCCGCGCGGGCCACGGTCGCGGGTCACCCGAGTTCTCACCGCAGGTCACCTACCATGGTGCGGTGGCTCGAACCCGCCGTCCGGCAGAAATAGCCCCAGACGCAAGAGCCGAGGACATCGAAGGCGGGGGCTTCTTCGGGTGGCTCGGCAGTTTCGTCGTGCGCTGGCCCTGGTTGGTGATCGCGGCCTGGTTAGCACTGGCGATCAGTGTGACCATGGCGTTTCCATCACTGGCCGTGCTGGCTCAGAAAGCGCCAGCCTCCATTCTGCCGGCCAATGCGCCCTCGGTCGTCAGCCAGAAGCAGATGAGTGAGACTTTCAAAGAGGCCAGTGCCGACAACATACTAATTGTTGTCCTGACCAACGAAAAAGGGTTCACGCCGGCCGACGAGGTGGTTTATCGCAACCTGGTCGGCGCTCTGCGTGCCGAGACCGAGGACGTCGCGGCGCTGCAGGACTTCGTCACCACGCCACCGCTGCGCGAGATACTGGTGAGCAAGGACAACAAGGCGTGGCTGCTGCCGGTCAATATCGTCGGCGAGGTGGCGACCCCCAAAGCGATCGCCGCGACGAAGCGCGCCATTCACACCGTGCAGGACGCCGTGGCCGGCACCTCGTTGCAGGCATCCACCACCGGGCCGGCCGGCACCTTCAACGACATCAAGGACCTCGGCGACCGAGACATCACCACCATCGAGATCGCCACGGTGTTGGCACTGCTGGCAATTTTGCTCATGGTGTACCGCAACCTGTTGACGATGATTTTGCCGCTGATCACCATCGGGGTGTCCCTGGTGACGGCCCAGGGAGTCGTGGCCGGTATGGGCACGCTCGGCCTGAGCGTGTCCTCCCAGACCATCGTGCTGCTGACCGCCATGCTCGCCGGCGCCGGCACCGATTATGCGGTATTCCTCGTCAGCCGGTATCACGACTATCTGCGGATGGGCACGGACTCCGATGCGGCAGTGCGCAACGCGCTGGCCTCGGTAGGCAAAGTCATCACCGCTTCCGCCGCCACCGTCGCGGTGACGTTCATCGGCATGATCTTCACCAAACTGACGGTCTTCTCGACCGTCGGTGTCGCCCTGGCCGCGGCCATCATCGTCGGCTGCGCGGGCGCACTGACCTTTCTTCCGGCGCTGCTGACATTGGCTGGACGCCGGGGTTGGGCCAGGCCGCGACGGGACCTGACGGGCCGGTTCTGGAGGCGGTCGGGCATCCGGATCGTGCGCCGTCCGGTGATCTACCTCATGTCCAGTCTGTTGATTCTGGTCATCCTTGCTTCCAGCTCGGCCCTGGCGACGTACAACTACGACGATCGCAAGGCGTTGCCCGCCACAACTGAAAGCATCCAGGGATACGACGCGATCAGCCGGCATTTTCCGTTGAACGCCAGCCTGCCGCAGTACATCCTGATCTCGTCACCACATGATTTGCGCACCCCCCAGGCACTGGCCGACATGGAGCAGCTTGCCTACCGGGTGAGCCAGGTTCCCGACATCGACATCGTTCGCGGCATCACCCGGCCAACCGGCGAGTCGCTGGAGCAGGCCCGGCTGTCATTCCAGGCCGGCGAGGTCGGCAATCCGCTGAATCAGGCTGCGGAGGCGATCAACACCAACACGGGCAACCTCAACCTGCTGGCCTCCGGCTCGGATCAGATCGCCGACGTACTCGGCGCAATTCGCGGCCAACTTGGGCAGACGCTGGCCACCGTCAGCTACCTGGTGCGGTCGTTGGCGTTCATGCAGAACCAGTACGGCACCGGCAAGGCGCTGCCGGGATTCGAACTGGGCAGCGATCCGCTCAACACCATTCACGGACTCGGCGGCAACATGGGGGTGAACACCGACGACGCCGTCGCGGCCTACGACAAATCGATTGCTCCCGTTCTCAATGCCCTCAATGGAAACCCGGTCTGCGACGCGGATCCGAAATGTGTGGCTACCCGCGCTCGCCTTCAGTTGCTCGGCGACGCTCGCAAGGACGGCACCCTCAACGAGATCGCCAACCTCTGCACCCTGCTGGAGGAGATCCCGAGCGATCCCACCGCACTGCCCGCCGAGCAGCCGATGCCGACACCCGTGATCCCGGGCAAAGAGAAGCCCGGCCCGCTCACCACTATTCCTGGCAATCAGACGACCATCGGCGGCAATCAGGCGAGCACGCCCTCCCCGGGTGGCCTGGGTTCAGCGCCCGCCCCCGGTGGCATGGGCCCGGCGTTGGATTCGATCAGTACGAGCCTGCAGGCCGCCGGGATCACCAATCCAGCCGATCTTGAGTCACAACTCAACCAGCTCCAGCAGGGCATCGATTTGCTGTCCGTCGCCAGTCGCCAGGTAGCCGACGGCGTCGCCCTCCTGGTCGACCAGACCAAGAGACTCGGCCTCGGCCTCAATCAGGCATCCTCGTTTCTGCTGTCGATGAAACGTGACGCCACCACCCAGTCGATGGCCGGCTTCTACATACCGGCGCAGATCCTATCCGGCGCTGAATTCAAGAAAGCGGCCCAGATCTTCATCTCCCCGGACGGCCGAACCGCCCGCTACATGGTGCAGAGCAAGCTCAACCCGTTCGCCACCCCGGCGATGGATCAGGTCAACGAGGTCCTCGCGGCCGCGCGCGGAGCCCAGCCCAACACCACCCTCGCAGACGCCTCGATCAGCATGACCGGACTGACGGTGACACTTCGCGACACCCGCGACTACTACGTTCAGGACTTAAGACAGATCGTGATCACGACGATTCTCGTGGTCCTCACCATTCTGATTGCCCTCTTGCGGGCGCTGGTTGCACCGCTGTATCTCATTGTCTCCGTGATTGTTTCATATCTTTCGGCACTGGGCATGGGCGTCGTCATGTTCCAGCTAATCCTGGGCCAGGAATTACACTGGAGCGTGCCGGGCCTGACATTCATCATTCTGGTGGCGGTGGGTGCAGACTACAACCTGCTGCTGATATCCCGCATTCGCGACGAATCCCCGTACGGCATCCGCTCCGGCGTGATCCGGACCGTAGGCCAGACCGGTGGTGTGATCACGGCGGCCGGTTTGATTTTCGCGGCCTCGATGATCGGTCTGCAGTTCTCCAGCATCACCACCCTGGTCCAGATCGGCTTCATCATCGCGGCCGGCATTCTGCTGGACACCTTCCTGGTCCGAACCATCACCGTGCCGGCCATCGCGGTATTGGTCGGCAAGGCGAACTGGTGGCCGTCGAAGTGGCAGCCGCCTGCCGCCAACCCACGCAGGAGACCCGAAATTGACGAACCGGTCGGCACAGCGACGAGTTGAGAACCGGCACACGCCGGGACCAGACGATCGGCATCGGCAGTAGGGTGGGCGACCATGTGGACGACGGTGATAATCCTCGCCCTCGCGTTGAACCTGGAGCCGAATCGTCTTGGGATAATCGGGCTTTTACTGCTAAGCACCCGCCCGATCCGACAGTTGCTAGTCTTCCTATGCACCAGTTTTCTGGTGACTTCCACCGCGGGACTCCTCGTCCTCTTTCTTATTCATCGCGGCTCTATCTTGAAGGCAGATTCCAGTAGCGCAATCATGCAGATCAGCGTCGGAGCCCTGATGATCGTCGTGGCCGCCGTGTTATCCACAAATATCGCCATGCCGGGGCGCAGGGGCAGTCAACCCACGGAGTCAGAGACCGTCTCGTCGGGCGATTCGCAGGCCGTTCAGTTGAGCGGCCTAACACTAGTCGACAGTTTCATTAGACGAGCGGGCCGACTGGTGAACGGTGACTCCACGTGGTTTGCAGCGGCCTTGGGTGTCGGAATTGCACTCCCGTCGGTTGACTACCTGGCTCTACTGCTGCTGATTTCCGCGTCGGGCGAACCGCCCCGAGTCCAAGTTACTGCGCTGTTCACTTTCTTGATCGTGGCGAACTCAATCCTTCTGATTCCCATCATCGGCTACGTGGTTGCGAAGGAACGCACTATTCGTGTCCTTGAGGGTCTTCGATCTTGGGTTCTCGCACGCAGCCGCAGAGACTATGCCGTGCTGTTCGCCATCGCCGGCATGTTGATGGTGACAGTCGGGCTGAGGCACCTGTAGCAACGAAATCCAAAGAGGGAAGCTTTTCAGGACGTTTCGATATCTATCATCGATCAGGCCAGACGACAGTATTCTTTCATGTTCAGACTATTGAGATAGTTCTTATCAACATGAAGTGCAGAGTCCGCTGGTCCACTTTTTTGGGACGTTAATGGTTCGCCGCCATTAAAAAAATAATATTTCGGTGCGTTGCCGAATACACACTTTCCTTTTAGTTTCTCGTAGTGGTCCCTGCGCACGTAGAACATCGAAAGATCAACGAAAATCGGTACGTAGTGGTCGATGAAGTAGGCGTCTTTCGTGATTCCAGATTCTTCGGTGAATGAAGCGTGCAGCTGGATCAAGTCTGGGCTCTGTTCCCTGAGATATGTAGGGAAGCCTTCCCATCCGGTTTTGGTGAGCTCCCGGTTAGTCAGGAGCCCAAGATCGAGAATCTCGATTTTCTCGCAGCACAATCCGGGTTGGCCCACGTCGGTCACGAGGACAGCGATCTGCGGTAGGTCCAGGAGCACGCGAATGCGCTCCATGGCTTGGCCGTTCGCGCGAAAAGCCGAGAATGACAAAACCTTGACTTCGGGGCTATCGCTGACAAGCTGGGCCACCCGCATACCTATTCCAATCGAATCGACGGCGATGAACCCGACACACGGTACGAGTAAGAATCCAGCTATCGCGAGCTTTGAACCGGCGCCTAGCGGGCGGCGGTTGGGATAAGGGAGCGATACCGAATTCACCGCTGCGACGACCAGTACAATCAGCGCTGACATGCCCATTCGACCCGGCAACGTGAAGATGTTGGCGCCAAACACAATGGTGAAGGCAAAAAAAGCGGCGGCATAGCCCAGGCTGAAGCTGATCAGTAGCGGGACGTCGCGAGCCAACGCAAGGCTCTTCAGTCTCGCCGCCTTGTAACGGAGCCTCTGCCCGGTAACCCTCAGCAGTATCAGGAATATGACTACTGCGGGCAGAACGGTGACCACCGGTTCAAAAACCCAACCATAAAGCTGCTGCCCCCACCAAGCCGGCGATGGGTATGGGGGCGAATACGGAGGCATCTGTTTGGCAATCATTGTGTTCGTGAATAAAACGGTGCCGAAAATCAAGTAGCGCGCCAGTACCAGCAGGCCGACGGACGCAACGGACGCAACGAGCATCGCAACCAATGATCGGCGATTTCGAGGAGAGGAAAATATCCATACGGCGACAACTCCCGCGCCAACATATCCGGTTGCTTCCAGCCGAATCCAAGGGACGATCGCTGCCAGTAGGGCCAGACTTTTCCAATACCGGTCGTCAGCATCACGCAACAGCACCATGATGCCCAGCACTACTAGACACAGCAGCGTCATTTCCATACCGTTACCGGTTTCCGAACGGATCGGCCCGAGAAGAAATACGAGCAGAGTAATCCACCAGGCGGCCCGCGGAGCAGCCGGCCGGATCAGTCGATAAAACAATACCGCCGTTCCGGCAGCGCACGCGGCGGTCACAAGTTGCGATGCGAAGTGGAACCAGTAAAAGCTGGTTACCCCGACCGAGTACACCCCTGCCATGAGCAGGAACCACAGTGGGCTTGTTGCACCCTCGACTTGCTCCGACACTGGAGTCAGGCCGATGTGACCGGTTTCAGCGAACGTGCGGGAAAACGAGAGCGTAATGAAGCCGTCATCCCACGCCTCAAGGCCGACCGCCAGCGCAATTGCCAGATGGGCCACCAACACGGTAACGAATATGCCCCAGGTGGACTGCAGTCTGAGTCGCCCGGTCGCGGAGTCGGCAACAGGTTCAATCATGCCGCCACAGTATGCCAGAACCGGCGTCGGCAATTTTCATCCAAATCGGCTATTTCGCGCCACTTTCGGCGCTACGCACGTACGCGTGCTTGTCCTCCGGGCGATATGATCCCAAGAATGCAGCTGAGAATACCTGAGGGGCCTTACTACGTGGAGGGGTCCGAACCTGACAATGCCGTCGGCACTCGGTCGGTCCGCCGTGGCAACGCGCCAAAGCTTCGCCTAGCTGCTGCCGCGCTCATCTGCTGCGCAGGCGCGGGCAGCGCTGCCGTTACAGTCGATGCGCCAGTCACACCCGTGTTCGATATCAAACTGTCGGCCGCTGAAGCCCTGATCATGGCAGGTACCAACATGCACGTCGTCGATCAGGCGTGGGTTGACTTGGCGGTCGATGACTACATCCGGCCGTCGCTCGGCGGGATGTACACCGGGATTCCGGTAGTCACGCCGGCCCAGTTCTGGCCGTTCACAAGCCCCGATGACATGTTCTTCGACCTATCTGTCCTCGCCGGAACCAGGGTGATCGACGCGGCGATCGACGCGTCGACGGACCCGACCGTCGTATTCGGATACTCCCAGAGCTCCGTTATTGCGACCGCGGCAAAGCGGCGGCTCGCCGAACGTGCCGCTGACGCCTTCGGCGCGGGGAGCGTGCCGCCTGTGTCGTTCGTGATGCTGGCGAACCTCAACCGACCGAACGGCGGGATCAACGCGCGGTTCACCGGGGCCGTCATCACGAATCTGGGTTGGACGTTCTCGGCGGCCACACCCACGGACACCCCGTTCACCACGGTTGACGTGGCGCGGCAGTACGACCTCTTCGCGGACTTTCCGCGCTACCCGCTGAACCTGATCGCCGACGCGAACGCCGTGGTAGCACTTTTCTACGGCGCGCACGACTACTCGCACGTCACACTGAATCCCGCTGACCCGCGCTATGACCCCAACACCGTTGTCCAGCAATTCGGCGACACCACCTATTACTTCATCCCCGCCCCGATGCTGCCGGTGCTGCGACCGCTGCGCGATTTGGGTTTCGACCCGGTGCTGCTCGACGCCGCCGAACCAGCGATGCGGGTGCTCGTCGAATTCGGGTATGACCGCAGCACCCCTTTCGGGCAGCCCACCGGAGCTCAACTGATCCCGCGCGGGCACTTCGAGCAGTTGAACCGCGACCTTGCCGCCGCCATCGAGCAGGGCCGCGTCATCCTCGATAAGGCGAAGGATCCGAGCGATGCCCAGGCCGCTCCGGTGCTTCGCGAGGACACCGCAGAGCGCCGCCCGCCTCGCGCCACCCCGGACTCACCGCGGAACCGGCAAGCACCGACATCGCGAGCGACGCGCGCTCAGTCGGTCTCGCCTTGGAACGCCCCGGCACCGACATCCCCGGCACCGGCATCCCCGGCCTCGGCATCCCCAGCACCGGCATCCCCAGCACCGAAAGTAGCAGTCTCGCAACAACGTTCGGCAGCCCTGGGAGCACTCCCCGCTAGTCGACCACCGCGCTGAGGCCGAACTCAGCCAGCGTCTGCTCGACCACGCCGCGAAGGCGCGCCTTGGAGTTCTCCGCATCGAGTTGGTAAGCCTCCACCGAGATCGAGATCTTGCCGTTGATCCGGCCGGAGACAACCACTAGCTGTCCGTGCGAGCGTTGCAGTTCGCCCAACGTGACGCTGCTGTCCAATGCCCGAATGAATACGAAGTCGGCCGGGCTGCCGTCGGGTCGCGCGAGATCCTCCGGCAGGTCGCCCAGATTCGAGCAGGAAATCGGGAGATCCTCGGAGTAGGCGAACATCAGATCGGCTAAACCCTTGACCGCACCGCGTGGCAGCCACGGCATCAGCGGCATGATCTCCATGGCCGGGTCGGGTTCGGACTTCGCCCTCGCCCGCGACTCTCGAACCGCGTTGCGGGCCTCGGTGAGATCAACGGCGACTTTCGTCGGATCGACGGGCGCACTGGCGAAAGCCATCGCCAGGGCACGGTCGTCGTCGAGGCTTTCGCGAAGGTTGATCGCGATGGTCAGAGTGACCGCACCGTCTGAGGCGCGTCGCCGACCCAGGTGCTCACCAAGCTTCGCGGCGAATCCCGCCAGTAACGAATAGCTGTTCCCGCCAAGGGATTTAGCTTTCGCATCCCACTCGGCGATATTCAGGTAGACGGCGACAGACGGAATCACAACATGACGGTTGTCCGGAGTTCCGGTCTTCGCAGCCCGCGTGCGGGCGAAGTCATCGCGTTTGGCGCGGGCCATCTTGGCGGCCTTGACCGCCGTGCGCGCGGTCAGTGGCAGGTCACGGCCGGCCTGCCGCAGGTCGGCCACGAAAGCCTGTAGGCGCGAACGAGATTCGGGCCGGTCATAACCGGTCTGCCGAATATTGCCGGTAACTGCCTCGAAGACCGCCATCAGGGCACCAACCCCGTCGCCGATCACGTGCGAGGCGATGATGCTGGCGGCCGTCGAGCCGTCGTCGAGGGGTTGGACTGCCAGGTACCAGCCCGGCCCGCGTTCCGGGTCGATGGGTAGGTTGGCCAGCTCATCGGCCCAGTCCATCAACTCCGCGCGCGGCCTGGCATGTTCATCTCGGTGGATGGGCGGAAGCGAACCAACCGGTTGCACCCACCGCGGCCGCCCGAACGGCAGTGGCGAACGTTCGATAAGCCTGCTACCCAGCGACGCGTAGAGATTCTTGTGGAAACGTTTCAGACCATCCTCGTCGAGAGGACGCTCATAGACCCAGACGATCTGGATGAGCTGATTGCGACCCGTCGCACGCAACAGTTCGAGTGCGGCGTGATCGAGGAACGCAAGTCGATGCTCCGCGGGTTGCTCGCGCCGAGACCGACGAAAGAGTCCGCCGGCTGGCCGGGCTTGTGTCGTCATTTCAGTGTCACCTCATACTATTCGGCCGGAAAGTCCGAAGTCTTTCAGGGTTTCGGTCAGTATCCCGCAAAGCTCTGCCCGCGAGTTTTCCATCCCGGGCTGGTAACTGATGACGGTCATTGTCATCGTGTCGGCGATCTGTCCGGACGTGACGGTCATGACACCGCGTCGGCGTTCCAGGTTATCGACGGATGCATGCCGGTCAACTCCCCGGAAACACAGGAACTCGGCGGGAGTTCCATCCACCCGGGTCAGCTCGGGTGGCAGAGCGCCGAAGTTGGAGCAAGACACTGGTAGGTCAGTGGAAAATCCAAATGTCGCATCGGCGATCCGCGCAATCCCCCGCTTGGGCACAAAAGGAATCAGAGGAAGTAGTTCCACCATTTCGTCGGGGACTTCGCGTGCGTTCTTCAAACCCTCTCGGATCGCGGTGCGAGGTCCCGACAGATCCGTGGTGACCAGAGCAGGGTCGAAACTGACGTTGGCGATCGTTACAACATTGCCGCCGGTGTCATCAAGATCGGCGCGCTCGCTCACCGGAAGCATCAGCGTCACGGCGCCGTCCGAGGCTCGGGCGCGGTGGAGGCGCGCAGCGAGCTTGCCGGCAAAGCCTGCCACTAACGAAAAGCTATTGCCGCCAAGGGATTGCGCCCGGGAATCCCACTGTGTGGCGTCGATGAAAACTGACACCGTCGGCATCCGAACGGTCCGGGACCCGGTGCCGGGGACTGATCGTTCTGGCGCTGGCCGACCAAGTTCGGCGCGACGCCCGACGGCGACTTTGGCGGCCCGGCGCAGCGTCCGGCCCACCTCGGGGAGATCACCTCTGAGCTGGCGGAGATCCTCACGTATCCCCTGCGAACGCGTGCGTGCGCCGGCTGGCGGAAGCCCCAGATCGCGGGTCGCCCCCGTGCTTGCCTGGGCGATCGCCATGAAACTGCC
>Ga0194055_10002262_pt1 | contig 15347 bp, 13 predicted proteins | sample SepL449m_MetaG_FD_155482 | JGI IMG/M metagenome (GOLD analysis project Ga0194055, IMG submission 155482) | Anoxic zone freshwater microbial communities from boreal shield lake in IISD Experimental Lakes Area, Ontario, Canada - Sep2016-L442-9m | ecosystem: Environmental > Aquatic > Freshwater >... | reverse complement strand
AGCCGAGCACGGCCGTGGCCGCCACGGCGATCAGCACCTCGGCCGCCTTGCACCAGCGGACGACCGTCGTTTTCGAGTGCCGATCCGCGAGCGACCCCGCCAGCCAGGAAAAGAGCACGTAGGGCAACGACAGCCCGACGAGCCCGATCGTGAGCACGAGCGAGACGTTGCCCTGATCCACGAGCCGCTTGCCAAGCCCGATGGCCAGCCACTTGAGGGCATGGTCGTTGACGAGCGTGAGCCCGCGGACGACGAGCAGCGAGGCGAATCCTCGACGGCCGTGATCGGTCGCGGCGGAAGGGATGGAGGTCGAGGCCGCAGTGTCCAAGGTGTCGCCTCCCAAGGCCTGGGAACCGCGATTCTTCATGAGACGGTATTTCCGCCCCCCAGTGGTCGCTGCTTCGCCAAGTTGACGGGCAAAATGTCAGAGTTTGAGGGCGATTTGCAAGGCCAACCCAATCGAACGTATCCTCGATGAGCGGCGTAGGAATCGAATGTTCGGCGATGGGGAGCCCTCCATCGCGGCCGGTTCACCGCTCCGGAAAGGATCCTTGATCCCATGAGCTCCCTGCTGCGACGTCTCCTGTCCCTGGTCGTTTCATGCCTCGCCGTGCTCGCCTGCGGTGCGGCCCATGCGCAGGTCGTCTATTACGGCGCCTACCGGCCGGTGGTGGCCGCGCCCGCCTACGTGGCGGCGCCCGCCTACGTCGCCAACTACACCCCCGCCGGCAACTACGCCGCCGTCACGGCCTTTTCGCCGCCGGTCGTCGCGGCAACGCCGACCGTCGCGGTGACGTCCGCCTACGCTCCGGTGTACACGGCTGGTTACGCTCCGGCCTACACGGCCGGTTACGCGCCGGTCTACACCGCCGGCTACGCCCCCGCTGCCCCCATGGCGGTCACGTCGTACTACGCTCCCACAACAGCCTATTCACCGGTGGTCACCGAAGTCGTGGCGCAGCCCGTCACCGCCTACTACGCCCCCGCCGCTGTGGCCGTGCCCCTCTATCGCCGGGGGCTGTTCGGTGGCCTGCGGCCGGTTCGCTCGGCCTACTACATCCCCTACTGACGCGTTCCCGCGTTTCTTGACCCTCTCCCGTCGACACCTATAGTACGGGCGTCGCCGACGCGGCAGGGACGTGCGTTCCGGCCCGGCATGGTGGAAGGGCCAGGATGTCGCCGACCGTCAATATCATCGGAGCCGGTCCGGGTGGCCTCGCCACAGCCATGCTCCTGGCCCAGTCGGGCGTCCGGGTTCGCGTGCTCGAGCGGCTCGCGGTGCCCGGCGGGCGAACCAGCACGATCGCCACGCCCGAGGGCTTCAAATTCGACCTCGGCCCGACCTTCTTTCTCTACCCGCGGGTGCTCGAGGAGATCTTTCAGACCTGCGGCCGCGAACTGCGGCGAGAGGTCGAGATGGTCCGGCTCGACCCGCAGTACCGCTTGATCTTCGGCTCAGGCGGCGAACTCTCCTGCACGCCCGACGTTGCCCGGATGGAGGCGGAAGTCTCGCGATTCTCGCCCGCCGACCGCGGGGCCTTCACCAGGTTCATGGAGAGCACGCGGGCCAAGTTCGAGCGGTTTGCACCGTTTCTCGAGCAGCCGTTCCAGAGCTGGCTCGACCTTGCGAGCCCCGAACTCATCAAACTCGTGCCGATGCTCAAGCCGTGGCGGAGCCTCGACGCGGAACTCGGCACCTTCTTCAGCGACGAGCGGATCCGGCTGGCGTTCACGTTCCAGTCGAAGTATCTGGGCATGTCTCCCTTCAAGTGCCCGAGCCTGTTCTCGATCCTCTCATTCCTCGAATACGAGCATGGCGTCTTCCATCCGATCGGCGGCTGCGGCGCGGTGTCGGAGGCGATGGCCCGCATCGCCACGGAGATGGGCGTCGAGATCCGCTACGAGGAGCCGGTCGAGTCGCTGGCCTTCGCCGGCCGGCGGATCACCGCCGTGAAGACGTCGCGGGGCGAGTATGCGGCCGATGCGACGGTCGTGAACGCTGACTTCGCCCGGACGATGACGCGCTTGGTGCCCGACGCGATCCGTCGTCGTTGGAACGACAAGAAGATCGCCTCGCGGCGGTTTTCCTGCTCGACGTTCATGCTCTACCTCGGCATCGAGGGCTGCTACGACGACGTGGCGCACCACAACATCTATCTCTCGGAAAACTACCGGGAAAACCTCATCGACATCGAGCACCGCCATGCCCTCTCTCGCGACCCCTCGATGTACGTGCAGAACGCCTGCGTCACCGATCCCACGCTCGCGCCCCGGGGGATGAGCACGCTCTACCTGCTGATCCCCACCACCCACCGGCACCCCAACGTCGACTGGCGGCGAGAGGCACCGGGCTACCGCGAGGTGGCCCTCGACCAGCTCGAGCGGGTCGGGATCAGCGGCGTCCGCGAGCGGATCCGCTACGAGAAGATCCTCACGCCCGACGACTGGCAGGACGACTACGAGATCTACCGTGGCGCCACGTTCAACCTCTCCCATGACCTCGGCCAGATGCTGCATATGCGGCCGCACAACCGGTTCGAGGACGTGGCGGGCATGTACCTCGTTGGCGGTGGCACCCATCCCGGCAGCGGGCTGCCCGTGATCTACTCTTCGGCGCGGATCACCTCGGAACTGCTGCTCGGCGACTTCGGTCTCGACGGCTCGGCCGTACGGCCCCGGCGTGGCCCGGGCGTGGCCCGGGCAGGGCATCAAAAGACCGCCGCGGTCTGAAGCGGCAGCGAGCACTCCCGGACACGATCATCACGAGCACATGGAGCGACAGGCATGATCAGGCAGACGCGGGGCGATGACCGGGTGGTGGTGGTGGGGGCCGGGCTCGGCGGTCTCGCCGCCGCCTGCACGCTCGCCGCCCGCGGCTATGCCGTGACGCTCTGCGACAAGAACCCCTGGGTCGGCGGCAAGGCGGCGGTGCTCTCCGAGGAGGGCTTCCGCTTCGACATGGGGCCGACGATCCTCACGATCCCGCGGGTGCTCAAGAGAATCTACGCCGAGGCTGGCCGCGACCTGGAGAAGTATCTCGACCTCGTGCCGCTCGACCCGCAGTGGCGAAGCTTCTTCGATGACGGGACCACGCTCGACCTCGTTGCCGACGTGCCGGCGATGCGGGCCACGCTCGACGCGTTCGCCCCCGGCTCCGGATCCGGCGACGGCTACGGCCGCTTCATGGCTCTCTCGCAACGGCTCCACCGGCTCTCCGATGAGTTTTTCTTCTGGCGGAGCGTTGGCGGCATGCGCGACATGGTCAACGTCCGTAAGAGTTTCTCGGTCGGCTTCCTCCAGGAACTGATCGGCATGCGGCCCGGTCACAGCGTGGCCGGCACGGTGCGGTCGTACGTGCCCGACGCCCGGGCGGCGCAGATGCTCGACCACTACACCCAGTACGTGGGCAGCTGCCCCGAGCAGTCGCCGGCCGTGCTCTGCGGCATCGCCCACATGCAGTCGAACGACGGCGTCTGGTATCCGCGGGGCGGCACGGGCGCGGTCCCACGGGCGCTGGCAAGCCTCGCGGTGGATCTCGGCGTGGACATCCGCACCAACACTCCGATCCGGCGGATCATCGTCGAGAACGGCAAGGTCCGCGGTGTGGAGACAGCCGCCGGCGAGACGATCCCGGCCGCCGTCGTCGTGAGCAACTCCGACAGCGTGCGCACCCATCGCGAGCTCCTCGACGGCCAGCCGCAGCGAAAGTTTCTCGGCCGCCGTAAGTACGAGCCCGCGTGTTCGGGCGTGGTGCTCTACCTCGGCCTCGACAAGCGGTACGAGCAGCTGATCCATCACAACTTCGTCTTCTCGCACGATCCCCACGAGGAGTTCGAGGCGATCTACCGCCGCGGCGAGCCGGCCCCCGATCCGACTTGTTACGTCTGCGCCCCGGCGGTCACCGAGCCGGAAGTAGCGATCCCCGGCGGCGAGGCGCTCTACGTGCTGGTGCACACGCCCTACCTCCGGCCGCACCACGACTGGAAGAAGATGCTCCCGGAGTACCGCAACACGATCATCCGCAAGCTCGAGCGGACCGCGGGCATGAAGGATCTCGAGAAGCACATCGTGTTTGAGCGGGCCCTCACGCCGCAGGACATCAACGACCGCTATCACGTGCTCGACGGCGCGATCTACGGCCTCGCGAGCCACGGCAAGTATCTCGGGGCGTTCAAGCCGGCCAACCGCTCGCCCGACGTCGAGGGGCTCTATCTCGCTGGCGGGTCGGCGCACCCGGGGCCGGGGATGCCCATGGTGTTGATGTCGGGCTGGATCGCGGCCGACTGCGTCGATCAGGACAAACTCGTCGGGCAGGCGGGGGCTTCCGCTCAGGCGGCGGTCGGGGTGTGAGGGCGGGTCGTTCTTGGACGCGCCAGCCGGCCGGAGGTCCATGCTCGGAGCCGGCGGCATTTGCGAGTTCGGTGCTCTGGCGGAAAATCAATGTCCGGCGTCCGCAAATGTCACCGTCTCCTGCGCGTGGCCTCCGACCGGCTTCCGCCACCGCCAGGACGCGCCGAGCGACAGATCGCCGGCGAGGGTGGAGCGGCATTCGGCACGTTGACGGAGCGTGCTCGCCATGAATGACGTTGGCCGCGATCAGCGACGAGGGAAGGAGGAGGATGTTCTGCCACCGTTCTCTCGTACGCTCTTCGATTGGTTCATGTGGCGCGTGCGGAAGTACCTCGCACGGAACTTTCACGCCGTTCGGTTGCTGACGGAGCAGGCGGGAGGCGGGCCGGTGCCGGCGATCGCGGGCGCGCCGGTGATCTTCTATTCAAATCATCCCGGCTGGTGGGATCCGCTCATCTTTCTGGCCGTCGGGCAGACGCTGTTTCCCGACCGCATGGTCTACGGGCCGATCGACGCGGCGGCGCTCGGCAAATACAAGTTCATGGAGCGGATCGGATTCATCGGCATCGACCCGCAGTCGAGGAGTGGGGCGGCGCGATTCCTGCGGACCGTGCGGGCCGCGGGGCGAAGGACCGACGTGATCTACTGGATCACCGCGCAGGGCGAGTTCACCGATCCCCGCATACGGCCGGCCGTGCTCCGGGCCGGCGTGGGGCATGCCGCGGCCGCGGCCGAAAGTGGATTGATCGTGCCCCTCGCCGTCGAGTATCCGTTCTGGAGCGAACGCTGCCCCGAGGCGCTCGTGGCCTTCGGTCCGTCGATCCGGCTCGGCGAATCGAGCGACCGGTCCGCTGAGGAGTGGACCGAGCTGCTCGCCCACGGTCTCGAGACGGCGCAAGACCACCTCGCGGCGGCGGCGATCTCCCGCGACCCACATCGCTTCACGCCGCTGCTCGCAGGCCGCGTCGGCGTCGGCGGCGTTTACGACTTCGTGCGGCGCGCACAGGCGTTTCTCCGCGGCGAGCGGTTCGACGCCTCGCACAGTGGCGAAAGGGCGGTGCCATGAACCCGGCCCTGCTCGGGGGACTCACCGTCGCGGGATTTGCGTGCGCGGCCCTGCCGGCAACGCTCACATTCGCCAACCTCCGGGCCTTCCGGCGAACTCCGCAGCCGCCGCCCGGGGGCGAGTTGCCGCGGGTCTCGGTGCTCGTGCCGGCCCGCAACGAGGAGCGGGCGATTGCCCGGCTCTGCAGCGACGTGCTCGCGAGCCAGGGCGTGGATCTCGAACTCGTGATCCTCGACGACGATAGCCACGATGCCACGGCTGAGATCGTGGCCGGCATTGCGGCGGATGATCCTCGGGTTCGGATCGTGAGAGGAAAGCCGTTGCCGGCGGGTTGGTGCGGCAAGCAGCACGCCTGCTGGCAGCTGGCGAAGGCGGCCCACCACGACACGTTCGTGTTTCTGGATGTCGACGTCTCGCCTACGGCCGACGCAGTCGCCCGGTCGGTGGCGTTTGTCGACGCCTCGGGGGCGGCGCTCGGCAGTGGGTTTCCGCGGCAGGCCACGGCGTGCTTTCTCGACTGGCTCCTCCTACCGTTGATTCACTTCATCCTCCTTGGCTTCCTGCCGCTGGTCAGGAGCCGACAGGACAACTCGCCCGGCATGGCGGCCGGCTGCGGGCAGCTGTTCGTGACGCGGCGGGCCGACTACGAGCGGGCAGGGGGGCACGAGGCCATCCGGACCTCGCTCCACGACGGCGTGAAACTTCCGCGTGCGTACCGCCGCGCCGGGCTTGCGACCGACATCTTCGACGCCTCCGACATCGCATGCTGCCGGATGTACGAGCGGAATACCGACGTCTGGCGAGGTCTCTCCAAGAACGCGACCGAGGGGATCGGTGCCCCGGCCACGATCGTGCCCTTCACGCTGCTCCTCGCCGGGGGCCAGATTCTGCCGTTCGTGATGGTTGCCTGGGGGCTGATCACGGGCTGGAACGGCTGGCCGACGTGGGCGATTCCCGTGGCCGTGGCCGCCGCGGCACTGGCGTGGCTGCCGCGGTTGCTGGAGGCCGCGCGGTTTCGGCAGAGCCTTGCAAGCGCCGCCGCTCACCCGCTCGGCGTGGCGGTGTTCCTCGCGATCCAGTGGGCCGCGCTGGTTCGGAAACTGCTCGGTCTCAAGACCGCCTGGCGTGGCCGCCCGCTCGCGCCGCAGTGAGCCTCAGCCGCGGCAGGCACGGCGGCGGGCGATGGTCACCTTCTCCACAGCCTCTTCCACCGTGTCGGCAAGCGCCGTGAGGTGGCCCATCTTGCGGCCGGAACGGGCCTCGCGTTTGCCGTAGAGGTGCAGCCAGACCCCGGGTACTTCGAGCGCCGCCGCCCAGTCGGGGTCGCGGCGGGAGCCGTCGGCCGCGAGCGGCCAGCAGTCGCCGAGCAGATTCGCCATCGCGGCGGGCGACCGCAGCCGCGTGGAGCCGAGCGGCAGTCCGCAGACTGCGCGAACCTGCTGCTCGAACTGCGAGGTCTCGCAGGCCTCGATCGTGAGGTGCCCGGAGTTGTGAGTTCGCGGGGCGATCTCATTGACGACCACGCGGCCATCCTTCGTCACGAAGAACTCCACGCAGGCCACACCGATCACGCCAAGGGCCTCGAGGATCCGTCCCGTGGTCGCCACCGCCTCATCGATGATCGAGTCAGCAAGCCCCGCCGGCACGCTTGATACGTCAAGGATGTGGTTCTCATGGGCATTTCGTGAGGGAGGAAACACGGCAATCAAGCCGTCCGTGCCGCGGGCCGCGACCACCGAGATCTCGCAGTGGAAGTCGATGAAGCCTTCGAGCACCAGCTGCCGCGGACCGTCGGGGCCGGCGCCGAGCGTCGCCCATGCGGCGTCGATGTCGGGTGGCGCGAGGAGCTTCATCTGCCCCTTGCCGTCGTAGCCGAAGGCGGCCGTCTTCAGCACGCCCGGAAGGCCGAGGTCGGCGACGGCCCCCCGCAGTTCATCGAGCGATGCGACGATGCGGTAGGGCGCACAGGCAAAACCATGCTGCGTGAGAAAGGTCTTTTCGCGGGCTCGGTCCTGCGTGGTGAAGAGCACGTCGGGGCTCGGCCGCACCGGCACCACCGCCTCGAGGGCACGCCCCGCCTCGGCCGGAATGTTCTCGAACTCGAACGTGACGACGTCGCACTCCGCCGCCACCCGCGCGAGCAGGGCGGTGTCGGTGTAGGGGCCCACGTGGAGGCGGTCGCAGTGAATCGCGGCCGGGCAGTCGGCGACATCGGAAATCGCCTCGACGCGGTAGCCCATCCGGCGGGCGGCCATCGCGAACATCGCACCGAGTTGGCCGCCGCCGAGGATGCCAAGCGTGCCGCCCGGGAGGATCGGGGCCAAGGGGCGTTCCACGGTCACCGCTCCGACCGCGCCGGCGCGTCGCCGTCGAGCGATTCGCCGAGCACGCGGGCCGTCTGCGCCGCGCGGTAGGCGACCAGCTTGTCGCGGAGCGTGGCATCCTCGAGCGCCAGGATCGAGATCGCGAGGAGGGCCGCGTTGGCCGCGCCCGCGGGGCCGATCGCCAGCGTGCCCACGGGCACGCCGGCCGGCATCTGCACGATCGAGAGCAGCGAATCGACGCCGCGGAGCATCGACGACTCCACCGGCACACCGAGCACCGGGAGGTGGGTCTGGGCGGCGAGCATGCCCGGCAGGTGGGCCGCACCGCCGGCCCCGGCGATCAGCACCTTGAGGCCGCGGCCGGCCGCCGAGGCGGCATAGTGGGCGAGTTTGTCGGGGGTGCGGTGGGCCGAGACGATCTCCGACTCGTGGGCGACGCCAAACTCTTCGAGGATCGCGGCCGCCCGCTGGAGCGTGGGCCAGTCGGACCGACTTCCCATCGCGATGCCGACGACAGGTGTTCGGGAGGTGGGCACGAAAGAGGCTCCTGGCGGCGGATGGGCGGCGCCATCTTGCTCGGGTCGTTCCGGCGTTGCAAGGTAGGACCCATGGCTCGCCCGCTGCCCCCCATCCTCCGCGCCGTCTGGCCAGCCGCCGCCGCGGAGCCGCCCGCTGCTGCTGTCGAGTCGATCGGTCGGGCGGTCGAGGTGCTGAGCCGCCGGGGGCTCGTGGCGATCCCGACGGAGACTGTCTACGGCCTGGCCGCCGATGCCCTCGACGAGGAGGCGGTGGCAGGCATTTTTCGTGCGAAGGGGCGGCCCGCCACAAATCCGATCATCGTGCATGTGGCTGACATCGCGATGGCGAGGTCGCTTGCCGCCGACTGGCCCGCCGCCGCTGAGGCGATTGCGACGCGGTTCTGGCCGGGCCCCGTCACCGTGGTCGTGCCTCGAGGCCCGCGGATTCCCGACATCGTCACCGCCGGCGGCCCGACGGTGGCCCTGCGTTGCCCCGACCATCCGCTGGCGCGGCGGTTGATCACAGCCGCCGGTACGCCGCTGGCGGCCCCGAGCGCCAACCGCTCCGAAGGGGTGTCGCCGACGACTGCCCTTCATGTGCTCGAGAGCCTCGGCAACCGGATCGACCTGATCCTCGACGGCGGGCCCTGCACGAAGGGCATCGAATCGACGGTGATTGACTGCACGTCGTCGCCACCACGGATCCTCCGTCCGGGTCCTCTCTCGCGGGCCGCGGTCGAGGCGGCGGTGGGAGGACCAGTCGACTGGCCCACCGATGCGCTGGCTGCGGGCGCCGCCCGCTCGCCGGGCCAGCAGGCCCGTCACTACGCCCCCAAGACACCGCTCGAAATGCCCGACGACGCGTGCGGCCGCGTCACCGCGCTCGTGGCCGCGGGGCAGCGGATCGGCTGGCTGACGTCGCGCACCGATGATCCCGACGTTCGCCGCCTCGCCGCTTCCCGCGACCTCGTCATCGTGCCGATGCCAGCCGACGTCGAGGGCTTTGCAGCCCGGCTCTACGCCACGCTCCATGCGCTCGACCAGCGGCAACTCGATCGGATCGTGGTGGACCGGCCGCCCGACGACGAAGCATGGCGGGGCGTCCGCGATCGCCTGACGCGAGCAGCCGTTCGAGAGTAGCGCAGGTTGGCAACCTGCGCCTGTCAGCGTGCATCAGGATCCCGCGGCGGCTCGGGGCTGCCAATGCCCCGTCGCCGGACGTTCGCTCCGCCCATCCTGGGCTCCGCTCACTCGATGCTGCCTGCGCTCCGGCATCCATGCCTGCGCTGGTCAGCAACGCCGGCTCTCGGGGCACGGGCAGCCCCTCGCTGTCCCCCCCGTAGCACAGGTTTTCAACCTGTGTGTGTTCACGGTTCGCACGTTGCACGGGCAGCCCCCTCGCTGTCCCCCCGTAGCACAGGTTGTCAACCTGTGTGCCTTCCCGATTCGCATTGGGATCGGCGTCGTGAAAGCCGACCGGCCGTAAGGCCGCGGGCAAACCACGCTGGACGCGGCGTCTGGTGTGGGTTCGCCCCACGCCTCACGGCGTTGGGCTTGTACCACCAGCTGCGCAAGGTGCATGACGAACCGGTCTCACAAGTCCCGCCGGCGCCGAGCATGTCTCCGGCTGGCTGCGGTGCCGCGACGACGCGCGAGCATCACGCGTGAACCGGAGCAGAGCGTGCTACGCAGCGGGCGCGAGGATTTCCTTGAGCGCTGCGGCGATGTCGGGGTATTGGAACGTGAAGCCGGTGTCGAGCGCCACCTGCGGAACCACCCGCTGCGAGGCGAAGAGCACCTGGGCGAACTCGCCAAACAGGAGCCGCAGGCCGAGGTAGGGGGCCGGCATGAAAGCCGGCCGCCGGAGCTGGCGGCCGAGCGCCTTGGTGAACTCGCTGTTGCGGACGGGATGCGGCGCGACGGCATTCATCGGGCCGCGGATCGACTCGTGCTCCGCGGCATGGAGATAGAGCCGGGCGAGGTCGCTCACGTGGACCCACGGCATCCACTGGCGGCCATTACCCAGCGGCCCGCCGGCGCCGAGTTTGAAGGGAGTGAGCATCTTGGCGAGCGCACCGCCTCCAGCGCCGAGCACGATCCCGGTCCGCTCGGTGACCACCCGCACGCCGAGCTTCTCCGCCGCGAGGGCCTCCTGCTCCCAGGCCACACAGACATCGGCGAGGAAGTCGTGCCCCGGTGAAGCCGACTCGGTGAGTTCCTCCTCACCGCGATCGCCGTAGTAGCCCACGGCCGACGCGGACACGAGCACCCGCGGCCGGTCTGACACCTGGGAAATACCCTGCACGAGGTTTCGGGTGCCGACCACGCGGCTGTCGCGGATCCGCGCCTTCTGCGCCGCCGTCCAGCGGCCCTCGGCGACCGACTCGCCGGCGAGGTGGAAGACTGCCTCCACACCCGCAAATGCCTCGGCTGGCGGCGGCCCTGCCATGGGGTCCCAGCGGACGATCTGGCCCGCGAGATGGCCAATCTTCTCCCGGGCCCGGTCCGGATTCCGCGAGAGCACCACGGGTCGGTCGAGCATTCGCAGGAGCCGCGGTCCCACCATGCCGGTGCCGCCCGTGACAAGTGTCTTCATGGAAATCCTCGTTTGTGTGAGCCATTGTGGGCCGCGTCGCGCCGGCCCTGCGGGCTTGGCTGTACCAAACGGCGGCGGAAGTATAGACAGATAGATCCCGCCCGGCGCCCTCCGCGTTCCCTTCCTTGATCCAGCTCCCGTTTCCGCCGCGTAGCAGCCTTCGTCGCGACCTGCTCGTGTCGACGATCGACGCCATGGCGTTCAGCGTGATGGTGGGCTGCGGCGAGACCTACTTTTCCGCCTTCGCCCTGGCCCTCGGGCTGGGGCCGGTCGCGGCCGGCATGGTCGCGTCGGTGCCGGTGCTCTTCGGCGCCCTGCTTCAGCTCGCCTCGCCGCTGGCGGTTGCGAGGATCGGCAGCAACCGTCGCTGGGTGGTGGTCTGCACGCTCGTGCAGGCATGCTGCTTCATCCCGATGGTGTGGTGGGCCATTCGCGGTGATGCGCAGCTGTGGGAACTGCTCGCCGCCGCCTCGATCTACTGGTCGGCCGGGATGGCCGGCGTTCCCGCCTGGACGGCGTGGATGGCGTCGCTCGTGCCGGACCAACTCCGCACGCCCTACTTCGCCAACCGCAACCGCCTCAGCCAGTTCTCCGTCTTTCTCGGCTTTATGCTCAGCGGCCTCGTGCTCCAGTGGGGCGAGGCGCGAGACTCGCTGCTCACCGCCTTCGCGGCGATGTTCGTCGTGGCCGGTCTGGCGCGGCTGGTATCGACCGCATGCCTGTGGTCGTGCCGGGAGCCGCGTCCGCCCGTGGTCGATGAGACGGCCGCTCCTGACGCAACGCCGCTGGCACGTCGGGTGACGGGGGCTCTCCACGGCATGGCCGGCCGCAGGTCGGGACGGATCGTCGCCTACCTCTGCTGCTTCGTGTTTGGCACGCAGTTGGCGGCTCCGTACTTCACGCCCTACATGCTCCGGGAACTTGGCTTCTCATACCACGCCTTCATGCTCGTGTTTGGCACGGCTTTTCTCTCGAAGGCCCTGCTGCTTCCCGCCATCGGCCGCCTCGCATCTCGGGTGGGGCCGCTTCGCCTGATCTGGATGGCCAGCCTTGCGATCGTGCCACTGGCGCTGCTCTGGCTGCCTTCGAGAAACGTCGCCTACCTCTGCGGCGTGCAGGTGGTGGCCGGGGCGTGTTGGGCGGCCTACGAACTGGCCGTCACGCTGATCTTCTTTCAGGAGGTGCATGCCGCGGAGCGGACCGGCGTCGTCTCGGTCTACAACCTCGGGGTCGCCCTGGCCACGGTCGCCGGCGCCGCGACGGGCGGGCTGATCCTCCGCTCGCTCGGGGAGACGTGGCAGGCGTATGCGACCGTGTTCGCGGTGTCGTGCATCGCTCGGCTCGCGGTGATCCCGGTCCTCCGCCGCGCGATGGCGACCGTCTGACCTCAGCCCGCCGGCATCGAGGCTTCGCGGGCGAGGCTGTCGAGGAATGTCCGGGCCTTGCCATACTCGCCGGCCGGATACTCCGTGACCCGAGTCTTGAGTGCGTCGATGAACTTGGTGATGGTCTGCTGGATCGCCAGGTAGTCGGAGTATTGAATGCTGCCGCCCGTTTCGGCGCGATGGGCGAAGAGCGGGTCGAGCCGATCGCGATAGGGCTTGTAGCCCTCATCGGTGAGGACCATCGGATACTGGATGTGGCCGGTCACAGGGTCGAGTTGCGTCGATCCAAGCCGCGGCGGGGCGGCCATCTTCGCCATGCGGATCGCCTGGTCCTGCGTCACCGGCGGCCCCGCCGCCTCGGCCCGCTTGTCGCGGTTCTCTTTCCGCATCTCGAAGTACGTCTCGGTCCAACGAAGCCTGTTTTGGATTTCCAGGGTCTTGGCTTCCTCCCAGTTCTTGGCGGCTTCCGAGTTCTGGAGATTCTGGTAGCCCTGCGCCCGCAGCACCTCCGACATGCCGTAGTCGGCTGCCTGGCCGGCGGTCGAGGCATAGCCGCCGCGGTTGTAGCCCATGCCGCCCCACTGGGCGGTGGCGACTGCAGATGCCAAGCCGCAGCATGCGGCGAGAAGAAGACGGATGGAAGGCGACGTCGCGCGAATCATGGCAGGAGCCTCGGGGAACGTGGGCGGATCGAGCGGGACGTGATTCGGAAAACTCACGATGCCGAAAAACCGGCCGTAAGTATACTCAGACCCCGTCGGATGAGCGATGGAGAATTGGCCGGGCGCGGCGGCACGGAGCCGTGTGGCGACCCGCGCGACAAGCCTCGTTTTCGGGAGTAGCAGCCAGCATGATGCGCCAGCCTCATCAGTTCCTGCCGGCCGTGGGCACGGCCGCGATCGCAGCCCTCCTCGCGGCAGGGTGCGCCGAGACCAAACAGCCCCCACGGCCGGTCGCGAAGGCCGAAGCCAAGGCCGAGGTGGAGACGACCGTCAAGCAGCCCACCGCGCCCGCTGCAGGGCAGGCTGATGCCACGTCGGAGGTCACTGTCGGCGAGCTCGTGAAGAAACTCGCCGCCACCGCCGACAGTGGAGAGCGGGTGCTCGTCATCGATGAGATTGGCGCCATCGGACAAAACGCATTGCCTGCACTCGACGCGCTCGTCGCGGCGTTCGCCGACGCGGACCCCCGCGTCCGCTGGCATGCCACCCGGGCCGTGGGCCTGATCGGCGAGGATGCCAGGTCGGCGATGCCTGCGATCGTCAAACTGCTGGCCGACGCCGACCCGATCGTGGTGACCCAGGCCGCTGCGGCACTCGGCACGATTCGCGAGGACGATGGTCGCGAGCCGATTCCTGACGCCGACGCCGCCACCTACGCCGCGGTGATCGAGCCACTTGCCAGCACCGCCGTCCATCCCGACGGACGCGCCCGCCGTGCTGCCGTGCGGGCGCTTCGCCGATACAAGTCGCTCATCGACCTGAAGCCGATTGTCACGAAGCAGTTGGCCGACGCCGATCCTGGCGTCGTCATGTCGGCGTTGCACACGCTGTCCGACATGGGCGACGAGGCCGTGCCGTTTCTCACGGAGGCCCTGAAGGACCCGAAGTCGAGGTATTGGGCGGAGGTGGCGCTTGCGGAGATTGGCCCCGACGCCGCCCCGGCGACTGCTGCCTTGGCGCAGGCGGCCGGAGAGGGAGCGACGGAGGAGCGACTGCAGGCCATTCTCTCGCTGGCGGCCATCGGCGAGCCCGCCGCGTCGGCGGTACCCGTGGTCGTCAAGGCGCTCGATTCCGGCGACGCGGCGCTGCGGCTCCCCGCCGCCTTCGCCCTCGGACGCATGAAGTCTTCCGCTGGCGACGAGAGTCTGACGACGTTGGCGAAGGGCGACGATCCATTTGTGGGGAGCGTGGCGGCGTGGGCCCTCGCCCGTATTCATCCCGACGACAAGCAGCTCGTCGATGACGCTGTCGCCCGGCTCCGCAAGGGGCTTGCCAATCCCGATCCCGACGCCCGCGCTGCCTGCGTGAACGGCCTCTCCGACCTTTCGGACACGTTTGCTGGTGATGCCCGCGAGCAACTCGCGGGCGAGTTTGTGGGCCTGCTCACCGACACCGATCCCAAGGCGGGCCAGGCGGCAGGGGCGGCGCTCATCCGCCTCGGCGGAGCGGCCGTCCCCGGGTTGCGGGCGAAACTCGCCGATCCGGCGATCCGGCTCAACGTGCTGGAGATCCTGGCGGCGATGGGCCCGGTTGCGAAGCCGGCGATAGGCGAACTTGTGACCGCCCTCGGCGACGCGGACCCGGCATACCGGGGCGGTGCCGCTGTGGCGATCGCCGCGATCGGTGCCGACGCGGCCGAGGCCGTGCCGCAGTTGCAGAAGCTGGTCGCCGACGACTCGGCAGCCGACGGACTGCGTTACGCAGCCGCTTACGCGCTCGGGAAAATCGGTCCGACGGCGGCCGCTGCCGAGCCGGTGCTTCGTGAACTCTCGCAGTCGCAGGACGAACTGATGGCCACGATGGCCACGTGGGCGGGTCTCAAGATCAAGCCGGACGACGCGTCGCAGTTCGACCGCGCCATCCCGCTGCTGCGTCGGGCGCTCCGCGGCGACCGGGAAATGGTGCGACTGGAGGCTGCCGTGGCGCTCGGCGACATTGGCCCTGCCGCCGCACCGGCGATCCCGATTCTCGAACTGGTCTCCGAAGAAGACTCGGTGAAGCAGGTCCGGGAGGCCGCCGCCGCAGCGCTCGAGAAAATCCGGGCCAAGTAGTCCCGGGTCACACGAATCTTGAGGCGTTGCAGGGGCTCGGGGCTGCCCCCCCGTAGCACAGGTTTTCAACCTGTGTGCCTTCCCGCGGCCACTCGTAGCACAGGTTGTCAACCTGTGTGCCCTCGCGGTTTGCATCGCGCTCGGGGCTGCCCATGCCCGTCGCCGGACGCTCGCTCCGGCCCTCCAGGCAATCCTGTTCGGCACGGGATTTGCGGGGCGGGTCTCCCCACATCTGGCCTGGCTTTGGGCTGCCCACGTAGGTGCAGGTTGGCAACCTGCACAAGTATCCCGCGGCGGCTCGGGGCTACCCACGCCCTCTCGCCGGACGTTCATCT
>Ga0194055_10002260_pt1 | contig 15351 bp, 12 predicted proteins | sample SepL449m_MetaG_FD_155482 | JGI IMG/M metagenome (GOLD analysis project Ga0194055, IMG submission 155482) | Anoxic zone freshwater microbial communities from boreal shield lake in IISD Experimental Lakes Area, Ontario, Canada - Sep2016-L442-9m | ecosystem: Environmental > Aquatic > Freshwater >... | reverse complement strand
CCGGCCTCCCCGCCGCGTCGCTGGCGGCGATGGCGGGCGTGCCCCGCGTGATCCGCGTGATGCCCAACACGCCCTGCCTCGTGGGCCACGGGGTGTCGGTCGTCTGCCAGACAGCCGACGTTTCCACCGCGGCAGCCGCGCGGGTTCGCGAGTTGCTCGGCGCCGTGGGCCACGTGCACGAGGCCGACGAGTCGCAGATGAACGCGGTGACGGGCCTGTCGGGCTCGGGCCCGGGCTTCGTGGCGCTGCTCGTGGAGGCCCTGGCCGACGGCGGCGTGAAGGCGGGCCTACCACGGCCGCTGGCGCTGGCCCTGGCGGTGCAAACGCTCTCGGGCACGGCCGCGCTCCTGGAGCAGACGGGCGAGCATCCCGCGCAGATCAAGGACCGCGTCTCGAGCCCGGGCGGCACGACGATCGCAGGGCTCGCCGTGCTGGAGCAGCGTGGCGTCCGCGGCGCGCTCATCGACGCCGTCGTGGCCGCCGCCACCCGCGCGAAGGAACTCGGCGGGTAAGGGCCTTGAGTAGGTGCAGGTTGGCAACCTGCACCAGCAGCAGCGTCGGTCGGTGGTGATTCGGCACAGGTTGAAAACCTGTGCTACGGGAGGACAGCGAGGGGCAGCCCCGTGCACCGGCACGACGCGATCTCGCCATCAGGCACTCAGCCGCGGCGGCTCTTCCCAGGCTTGCTGGCCTTCGTGACGACCTTCTTCTTCACCACGCGCGAGGCCTTTTTCTTGCCAGCCTTCGTCGCCGGGGCGGTCGTGGCCTTGCTCGCCTTGCCCTTGCCCGACTTCTTCGCCGCCGACGTGCGACCGCCGAAGATCGAATCCCAACCCTCGGAGTATGAGTTCGAACTCCCCACGCGGATCACTGACATGACTGCCTCCATATCTTGAGCGGGTCACCGCGAAGCAGCCTTCGGGCCCGCGGTCAGAAATGGTTCGTAGCGGTTGCCGGCAGGCAGTGTCAATCCGACACGACCACCAGCGACAGCCTGCCCCAGGCCTGCGGGAGCGGCATACGGGTTTCCGAGTTGGGGCCCGAAGTCACTCCACGAGCGCCGTCGGGAGCGACGTCAACCACCACCAAAAGGTTGCGGTCGGCGATCATGCCCGTCACGTCGCACTCCATGGCTCCCGGCCCGGCCTCACGCCAAGCCAGGGCGTGGTCGTTGAGCGTGGCATTCCGCCACACCCCCGGCGAGTCCGCCGCCGCGCAGACAAGCACGAGCCGATCGGCCTTCTCGACGCCACTCGGCCGCCCAAAACGGCGAACCCACGCCCGCATTGCTGCCGTGGGCGGCTCCCAGGCCGTGCCCAGGTGGATCGCATGGTTCGGCATCGGGTCACTCCGGGATCACCACGCCACGCCCCGTCGTCTCGCCGCAACGCATGCGGTCGGCCCAGTCACCCACATCCTCGAGCCGCAGCCGTGTCACCGGAAAGCGGCCGGCGATGGCGGGCCAGAACGAAGCAAGCCGCTCCCAGAGCAGGGCCCGCTCGGCCTGCGTGGGCAGGCTGGCGGCATCGATGCCGGCGAGCGTCACGCCGCGGAGGATGAAGGGATGCACAGTGGTGACGAGGTCGGCTCCCCCCGCCATACCAATCGCCGCGACGCCGCCGCCCAGCCGCACGGCCCTGAGCACTTCCGCGAGCAACGGGCCGCCGACGGTGTCGACCACGCCAGCCCAGCGGCTCGTCACGAGCGACTTCGGCGTCGGATCGCGGATCGCATCGGGCGTGACCACATCGGCGGCGCCGAGGGTGCGGAGGACGTCCGTCGCCGAGGCCTTCCGCGAACAGGCGACGACCCGGCGGCCCGCGGCGGCCAGCGCCGCGACCGAGAGCATCCCCACACCGCCACTGGCGCCGGTGACGAGCCAGGCTTCGTCAGACGTGGCATGCCGCGGTGACACGATCGCCTCCAGTCGGTCGCAGGCGAGCAGGGCGGTGAGACCAGCGGTGCCGAGCGCCATCGCCTCGTCGGCTGCGAGCGACGCGGGCCGCGGGAGCACGGCGGCTGCCGGCATCCGCACGAAGCTGGCAAACCCGCCATCGCGGACCTCGCCCATGCCATTGCCGGTGACCAGCACCGGAGTGCCCGCCGCCAGCGATGCGGTTGACGCGGCAACCACACCAGCCGCGTCGATTCCAGGCACGAGCGGCGACATCCGCATCACGCCCGGATGCCCGGCGGAGCAGAGGGCGTCCTTATAGTTGAAGCCGGCCGCCTCGACCCGAACGACCACGTCGTCGTTCGCCATCGACGCAGCGGGATCCCAGCCCAAGGGCTCGATCCCCGCGGTCACGGCCCCGTCGGGCATCCGCCGCACCCGCCAGCACTTTTCCCGCGCCGTCGTCGTCATCTATACTCCGTCTCTCGCCCGGATCGTACCGCGGCCGCCCCCGACCACACCACAGGAGTCGATGCCGACGATGGGAAACGCCCTCGAGTTCACCGATGACAACTTTCAGAGCGACGTACTCGGATCCTCCGTGCCGGTCCTGGTGGACTTCTGGGCGCCGTGGTGCGGCCCTTGCCGGATGATCGGCCCGGTGATCGAGGAACTGGCGGCCGAGAACGCCGGCACGTTCAAGGTGGGCAAGGTCAACGTCGACGAAAGCAGCAAGCTGGCGATGACCTACAACGTGGCCAGCATCCCCACGATCATGATCTTCAGCGGCGGCAAGCTGGTGCAGCAGTTCATGGGCGTGCAGTCGAAGACGAAGCTCCAGCAGGCCCTCGACGAGGCGAAGTCGGCCTAGCCGGCGTCACGCCCCCGCCGTCGCGAGCTCCTTGGCCTCGTCGGCCGTGCCGCGCCACCGCTCCACGGTGGCGTCGTCCACGAAGCCGGCGAGGTCGAAGTTGCTCCCGGGCTGCCGCAGCTTCTCGACCGCCTTGGCCTCGATCTGCCGCACCCGCTCCCGCGTGACTGCGAAGATGGAGCCGACCTCCTCGAGCGTGTAGGCGTAGCCGTCCGCCAGGCCGAATCGCAAACGAAGAATCTCCCGCTCGCGATAGGAGAGCGAGTCGAGCGCCTTCGTGATCGTGCCCTGGAGCGACTGCTGGTTGACGGCCTTCAGAGGGTCGATCTCGCTGCGATCGCTGACGAAGTCGCCCACCGCGCCGTCGTCGGACTCGCCCAGGGGCTGATCGAGTGAGATCGGCTTTCGCGACATCCGGCAGATGCACTCGGCCTCCTCGACGGCGAGGTTCGAGAGCGTTGCCAACTCCTCCACGGTCGCATTGCGGCCGTGCTCCTGGAGAAAGTCCCGCTGCAGGTTCCGCATCCGCGTCATTGCGTCGACCATGTGCACCGGCACGCGGATGGTGCGGCTCTGGTCGGCGATGGCCCGGGTGATCGCCTGCCTGATCCACCAGGTCGCATAGGTCGAGAACTTGAACCCGCGGGCGTGCTCGAACTTGTCGACCGCCCGCATCAGCCCCGAGTTCCCCTCCTGAATCAGGTCGAGGAACGTGAGCCCACGGTTGCGATACCGCTTGGCGATCGAGATCACGAGCCGGAGGTTGCCGGCGGCGAGATCGCGCTTCGCGGCGTCGTACCGCTGCAGGAGATCCTCCAGCGTGGTCAGCCGCCGCTCGAGGGTGCGGCGGCTTTCGCGGGTCGTCAGCAGGATCCGCCGCTGCTCGGCCGTGAGCTGCTGTCGGGCCACCGCCTCGGCTGTCTGATGGAGCGACCGCAGTTGGCCGCGGATCGACTCATAGCGATCCGCCATGCCCCGCAGCTGCCGCAGCAGCGGATAGAGCCGCTGGATCCGGAGGTGCATTTCCTCGACCAGGCGGACGGCCTTGTTTCGCTGCCGGACGAGCCGCCGCCAGGCGGCGCGCCGCACCTCGAGCGAGTTGCCCCGCGACATCGCGACCCGAAACAGCCGACCCTTCTCCTGCTCGATCCGCTTGAGCGTGACGAGGTTGGGCCCGAGCCGCTTCAGCAGCCGCTTCTTTTCGCGGGTGTTGGTGACCGAGACCTCGATCGTGCGGTCGAGCCGGAGCGTGCCCGCCTGCACCCGCTCCAGCAGCTGCACCGCGCCCGAGAGCACGAAGTCGTTGGCGAGCAGCGTGCGGCGAAACCGCCGCCGCCACGTCTCGATCTCGCGGGCGTGGGCCACCTCGGTCTCGCGGTTGAGCAGCGGGATACCGCCCATCTGGAGGAGGTAGAGCCGGATCGGGTCGTCGATCACGGCGGTGATCCGGCGGGCAGTGCGGGGCCGGGCCGGGCCGATCGGCTTCCGGCGCGGGTCGTGGCTGGCGGTGGCGGAATGACGCATGGGGGCCCCGGTGGCGAAAGGAGGACGTGCCGGCGGCCTGGTGGCAACCTGTGAGGGACACGGCAGAGGAGTCCCCATGCAGATCCGGTGCCAACCGCCCCAGAACCGACCTCGAAATCGTCGAACTGCTGTTTTTCCAGCGTTATGCGGCCCCTCTCGCCGCCACCAGCCCCGCCGGGGCGTCGCCGGGAGGCGACATGGCGACGACGGCGCGTCGACAGGATGCACCGTGGCGACGGAGGCGGCTCAAGATCGCTCGGCCGCCCGCACGAATAGCCAAGGGCGGCATGCCTGTGGGGAGCGATATACTCTGAGGATGACGATTGTGCCGGTGGGGCGGGCCGAGATCGCCTCCGGTCGGCAAGAACCATCATGACGTACGCGCTGCTCGGCCTGATCGCCTTGGTGCTGCTCTTGGGGCTCGTCGCCTTTGGCGTCGGCCACAAGCGGTGGAGTTGGGGCACGTTGATCGCGGCCTTCCTGGTTCTGCTCACGGCAGCGGGCTATCTGTACGTCGCCTCGAGGTTTGCGGCGTACGAGTGGTCGTGGGCGAACTTCGTGCGCTCGAAGCAGGTGCAGCTCGCCAAAGTTCGCGACGCCCTCGTCCCCGATCCGGCAGCCGGCGGCAGGCTGAAGGGGATGGCTGGCGGGGACGGGGAACTCCAAGCCAAGCCGGTCGCCGAACTCGTCAAGGAGCGGGAACGCTGGCAGCGGGCCCTCGACAGGATCGACACCTGGCGCGACCGCTCGTGGGCGAAGGCGTCGTTCACGCCCCCGAAGGCCGACGGAGCCACCGGGAAACTCGAGATCCCGTTCGCCACCGCGGCGCCGCCCGCAGCCGAAGGGGATGCCGCCGCCCCCGAACCGCCGAAGCCTGGCAATCCGCCACTCGATCCGGGAACCACCGTCTACCTCTTCGAAGACGTTCCCGCCCAAGAGGGAGGCCGCTACCTCGGCGCCTTCCTCGTCCAAGCTGCCGATGTCGACGCGCCGGCGGGCCACTACGTGTTCACGGTCGAACCGACCGAGCAGCGCGACGCCTACGACACCGCCGTCTGGGGCCGCGCGTACGATTCAGTGACGGTGTATGACACGCTCCCGACGGATCGCTGGCTTGCGTTCTCGAAGACGACCGCCCCCGAAGGCGACGCGCCGCTCGTGCCGGAGCCGACGCGGCTCACCCTCGAGCAGGTCGAGGAACTGCTCGAGGAACGAGACCGCCAGCCGACATTCCTGGCGGAGTTCGAGAAGCACGAGACCGTGGCCGACAAGGACGAATGGGAACGGATTCGCAAGCGGCTCGACGACGGCGACGAGCCGCCGGGCAGCTACTGGGCTCTCGTGAAGTTCAAGGAGTCGGCCGTCATCGCCGAAGGCATCAAAGACGAGGCCGCCGCGCGGAGTTTCGAGCCGGGCGAGACCGCCGCGTGTGACCTGCAGCGAGCGTTCGCCCTCGCCGACGAGGGCAAGGCGACGATCGAGGAGGTCCGCTACCGTCGCCGGCTCCAGGATGCCGGCACGTTCATCCACGGCTCCCGGATCTTCCGCGGCACCGGGGCCGACGCGAGCAAGGAGAGCATCGCGGCCGATGGGGTGGCTGGGCTCCTGGCGGTTCTCCGGCGGGAAATCGCCGCGCTCGACGCCTCGACCACCCGGCTGGCCGAGTCACGGGCCGACGTCGAGGCGGAACTGAAGGCCACCGCGGACCGCAGGCGGCGGCTCGCCGCCGACAAGGAGCTCTGGGACCGCGATGCCGCCGCCGCCGAACGGACGGCCGAAGGCTTTGGCACGCAGGTGGCGAGGACCAAGGAACGGCTGGCGGCCGCGGAGCAGGCGATCGCGGCCTACGCGAACGAGCTCCGCGAGGCCGTCGGACGGCTCGTGGAGCGGATCGACGCCGTGGCTCCCGCCCCGACCCAGCCGGCAGCAGCCACGCCGTAGCGTTTTCCGCGGCATCGACGGCAGCCGCCGCATTCGGCTACCATTCTCGGGCTGGCCGCTTCCGGGCCGGAAAAGCCCCGCAGGACGTTCTCAGACATGACCGCAGCAGCCCGCGTCGGGCACACCAACACCCACCGCCTCCGCAAGGCGGTCCACCACAACAAGCTCGCCAGCAAGCGGGGGATGCTCGAGCGGATGTTCACGCTCTGGTTCCGCGGCTTCGTCTACAACCAGATCTGGGAGGATCCGCGGGTCGACGCCCAGGCGCTGCGGATGGGCCCGGACTCGAGCATCCTCACGATCTCGAGCGGCGGCTGTAACGTCCTCAACTACCTCATCCACCGGCCGAAGCGGATCGTGGCGATCGACCTCAACGCCAACCACATGGCGCTGACACGACTCAAGCTCAAAGCCCTGGAGCGGCTGCCCGACTACGAGACCTTCTACAAGTTCTTCGGCTACGGACGGCATCCCGACAACGTTGCCAACTACAACCGCTACCTGAGAGACGCGCTCGACGCCGACACGCGAGCGTTCTGGGAGACCACCGACTGGCCGGGTAAGGCGGTGGGGCCCAAGCGGATCAACTACTTCAAGACCGGCTTCTACGAGAAGGCGAAGCTCGGCCAGTTCTTCCGCGTGGTGCACGGCCTGGCCCGCCGCATGGGCCGCGACCCCGGGCAGTTGCTCACCGCGAAGACGGTCGCCGAGCAGGAGCGGATTTTCGACGAGCAGTATTCGGCGCTGTTCGACAATCGCATCGTCCGCTGGATGGGCCGCCAGCCGGTCGCCGTCTACAGCCTCGGGATCCCGCCGAGCCAGCACGCGGCCATGCTCGAGGAGCATGACGGCGATGGCAGTCGACTGTTCGACATGTACAAGCAGCGGCTGCGGCGGCTCGCCTGCGGCTTCCCGCTCGACGACAACTACTTCGCCTGGCAGGCCTTCGGCCGCCGCTACGATCACGAGGGCCGCAAGGCGCTTCCCGACTACCTCAAGCGGGAAAACTACGAGACGATCAAGTCGGCGGTCGGCTGCGTGGAGACGCACATCGCGTCGCTCGCCGACCAGATTCGCCACGAGAAGCCGGGCAGTCTCAACTCGTTCATCCTCCTCGACAGCCAGGACTGGATGCCCCCGCCGGTGATCGACGAACTCTGGACGGAGATTTCCAAGGTCGGCGCTCCGGGAACGCGGGTGATCTTTCGTACGGCCGGCGAAGCCTCGCCGATCGAGAAGGCGCTCTCGCCAGCCACCATGGCCCGGTTCCGTTCGCACGCCGCCGAGGCCAGGGCCCTGAGTGCGCAGGACCGCTCCGCGATCTACGGCATGTTCCACCTCTACGAGCTTGCGGAACCGGCAGCGTCATGAGCGAGTCCGGTGCCGCCGACCAGGCTGTGGCGATGGATCAGATGTACCGCGTCACGCGGCATATCTACGACGTCACGCGAGCCTACTACCTGCTCGGCCGCGACCGGATGCTGGCCAAGGTGGTCACGAATCCGAGCACGGCCACGCTCGAAGTGGGCTGCGGCACGGCCCGCAACCTGATCAAGCTTGCCCGCCGGGCCGAACCCGGGCTGCTCTGCGGCCTCGACGCCTCCCAGGAGATGCTCGACACAGCGGCGGCCAGCATAGCCCGTGCGGGCGTGCCGGCCGCGGGCCACGAGCGAATCCGGCTCCGGCAGGGGCTCGCGGAGCGCCTCGACGCGAAGACGATGTTCGGCCGGGACGAGCCCTTCGACACGATCTTCTTTTCGTACTGCCTGTCGATGGTGCCCACGTGGCCGGGGGCGATCGAGGCGGCGATGGCCAACCTGAAGACGGGGGGCCACCTGGTGATCGTCGACTTCTGGGACCAGAAGGATCTGCCGGGAGTCTTCGCCGCCGGCCTGAAGAAGTGGCTCTCGCTCTTCCACGTGCACTATCGCCCGGAGGTGCACGACGCTCTCGCGGCCCTCGGCACGTCAGGCCGCGCCGACGTGACGTTCGAGTCGGTGCAGAAGCGTTACGCCTACATCGCGTCGCTCAAGAAGCGCTGACGCCACTCCCCGTAGCACAATCCCGTAGGTGCAGGTTGGTAATCTGCCCATGAAGCCGACGTGGGAAATCATCCGCAGGTTGCCAACCTGCGGCTACTGGGTTCGCCCTCGCTTCCCGATCCGCAGGTTACCAACCTGCGGCTACTCGTAGGTGCAGGTTGGTAACCTGCACCACACGTCGCGAAAGTCCGGCTTACGGGAACAGGAACACGAGGCCGGTGACCGTGGCCGCCTCGACGGCCATGCCGCGGAGGCTGATCGGGATCGCCGGCACGGTCCACGGAGCACAGCTGCCCGGGCGGTAGTAGCCGAGCGGATAGACGCACTCCCAGGGCAACTCCACGCCCATCTTGTAGGGCAGCACGGGGAGCGTGGTGAAGAAGTGGGCGGCCGAGAAGAACGGGTCGGCCAGCGGTCCGTGCGAATGGCCGTACCGCTCCAGCTGCCAGTCCTCGAAGTAGAGCGGCTTGTGGCAGTAGCCCGCCGCCTTCCAGGTGAACATCGTGGTGGCAAACCGCCGCGGCTCGAAGGTCTCTCCCTCGAGCCGGCACTCACATGGGTAGTCGTTGCCGGGCCGCCCGCCGACGCGAATGTCGAGGTCAATCCCGGTGATCCGGTCGTCGCGGAGCCTCTGGAGCGCCTCGCGGCAGTCGCGGCTCTCTTCGGCGCACGGCTCCTTGCGGGGCTTCTCATCGTCGTCGGCGACCAGGTCGATCACCGGCTCCTCCTCGGCCGCAGCGGCATCGGCCACAACCGCCCGCACCGCCTCGTCGACCTCGGGAAGCGCGGCGGGCTCGGGCTCGGTCGTCAGCTCGGCGGCGCCGGTGGCCACCGTTTCGGCATCGACGTCGGCAATCACCGGCGACACCGTACAGAACAGGACCTCGGGGGCCCTGAGAAACGTCCGCCACTCCTCGGCCGCCGCGACCGCGCCGCAGAGCAGGGCGACCGCCAGGGCCGCCGCCGCCTCACTCCGGCTTCGCGTGTTCCGCGGTGTAGTTCGGGGCTTCCTGCGTGATGACGATGTCATGGGGATGGCTCTCGCGGACGCTCGCGGCGGTCACTTGGATGAATCGCGACTCGGTCCGAAGTTCGTCAATGGTCCGCGTGCCGCAGTAGCCCATCCCGGCCCGAAGGCCGCCGACGAGCTGGTAGACGAACACGCTCATGGGCCCCTTGAAGGGCACCCGACCCTCGACTCCCTCCGGCACGAGTTTGTCACTGCCGCGGCCCGTCACCCTCTGGCGGTAGCGTTCGCTCGACCCGTGAACCATCGCTCCCAGCGATCCCATCCCGCGGTAGGCCTTGAACGTCCGCCCCTGGTAGAGGACGGTCTGCCCCGGACTTTCCGCCGTGCCCGCCAAGAGCCCGCCAATCATGCAGCAGTGGGCTCCGGCGGCGATCGCCTTGGTGATGTCTCCCGAGTAGCGAATGCCTCCGTCGGCGATCACGGGCACGCCGGCGCCGGCCGCCTCCTGCGAGGCTTCCCAGACCGCCGTGATCTGGGGAACGCCAACACCGGAGATGACCCGCGTTGTACAGATCGACCCGGGACCGATCCCAACTTTGACTCCATCTGCGCCAGCCTTGATGAGATCACGACAGCCTTCCCGGGTTGCCACGTTCCCCGCAACTACCTCGATCTCCCAGCGTTTCTTAATTGCCGCAACGGTCTCCACAACGTTGCCCGAGTGGCCGTGGGCGCTGTCGACGATGAGCACGTCGACTCCCTTGGCGATCACGGCCGCCGCGCGGTCGAAGTCAAACACCCCCACGGCCGCCCCGACCCGCAACCGGCCCTGCCGGTCCTTGCAGGCGTTGGGGAAGCGTTTCATCATGTCGATGTCTTTGATGGTGATCAGGCCGGTGAGCAGCCCCCGCCCATCGACGAGGAGCAGTTTCTCGACCTTGTTGGCCATCAGGATCTTCTCGGCCTCGTCGAGCGACACCGTGCCCGTCGCGGTCACGAGCCCCGACTTCGTCATGATCTCCGAGATCGGCGTCTCGCCGCTCTCCAGAAAGCGGAGGTCGCGGCGGGTGATGATCCCGACCAGCCGCCTGCCGTCGTCCGTGATCGGCACTCCAGAGATGTTCTGCTGATCCATCACGTCCCGGGCCCGGGCGACGGTGGCGGTAGGGGGCAGCGTGACCGGGTCCATGATGATCCCGTTGGCGCTCCGCTTGACCTTGTCCACCTCCTCGGCCTGCCGTTCGATGGAGAGGTTCTTATGGATCACGCCCAGCCCGCCCTCCTGGGCCAGGGCGATGGCCATCTCGCTCTCCGTCACCGTGTCCATCGGGGAGGAGACGATCGGGATCTTGAGTTCGATCCCCCGGGTGAGCCGCGTGCTGGTGTCCACGTCGGACGGCACGACCGCCGAGTACCGAGGCACCAGGAGCACATCGTCGAAGGTGATTCCGGTGGCGACGATTTTCCCGTCCATGAGGCCTCCCTGGCTGCGAATCGCGAATGAGGAAAAGTCGCGGATTATGAGGCCCAGGCCGCCGAAACGGCAACGACGAACGCACCACGGGCCTGTTTCCGCGGACGGCAGCTGCGGCCGCACGGCGCGAAAGCGTGTCCTAGGTTTGTGGTGCCCTTCGAAACCGGCGCACGCCGGGGGCAGCCTTCGTCCCTTCCGGTCACGCCATGCGTTTCGTCGACGACTCCGGTTCCACGCTTCCCGGCCCCGTCCTGCGGGCGATTCCCGTCCCCCAGGAACAGTCCGCCGCCCCCGATCGGGCGCTGATGGAGGCCCACCTGGCCCGCAGCCGATACGGGAGCTTCACGCTCACCGAGGCAGTCCGGCCGGGCTGGCAGCTCGACGTGGTGCCTCAGGCCGGCTACCGCCATGACGCCTACATCGACCCGCGGACCGGCGGCCGGATGCCGGCCGTGATTGCCGCCATCTCCAGCGAGGACCTGTTCGCCACGTTCCTCGATCTGCTCGAGCCACTCGGCGACAGCTGCGACGTGGTCCTCGAGTCGTCGCACGACTCGACAACCGACCGCCGCGAGCTCACCCGCGAGGGCGTGGAGCGGCTCGTGCTCGAGAGCGTGCTCTGGGAATACGAGGACCTCCTGCTCAATGACGGCTGCACGTCGATCGCCGTCATGCACCCGCACCTTTCGCTGGAGGTCCAGTTCGACGAGCACAAACTGCTCGTGGTCTACGCCCAGTCGCGGCTCCCCTTTGAGCGAGTCCTCAAGGGCCGGGGAATCGAGCGAAACGACCGAATCCGTTTCATCTCGCAGGGCGAGCACCTCCACACCTCGCACGCCCGCCACGCGCTTCAGTTCGAGGATCTCGCCGGCCGGCTGGGCGCGTGCTGAGCGACCAACCGCCGGTCAGGTTCACCGGCTGATCGCTTCGCCGCCGGCACGGCTCACGAGCGCCTGGAGCACCGCGGGCTCGATGATGTCGTCGAGCGGCCTGACGGATGCGTCACCTGCCAGCACCTGCACGACGCCGCCGCCGATCCGCGACCGGGGTTTGAGCGACTGCTCGAGGGGGCTTCCCGTCGAGCCCAGGCCACTGCCGGTGAATCGGCCGCAGTCGGAGCCGTAGGGCCAGGAATAGCGCGGCGACGCCCAGGTGCAGCCGCCGTCGAGCGTGTAGTCGCCGCTTTCGGCGATCATCAACGTTCGCGAAAGGCCGTCGGTCACGTCCTTCAGCCGCGTCGGCTTCGCGGCGATCGCGACGGTGTAGCTCGAACCGCCCTCGATCCAGCCGAGCCCCTCGGGCACGAGGATGCCGGAGAACTCGCGCGGCGAAACAGACGACGCGTAGTACCAGCGATCGAGTCGTCGCTCCGGATCGGGCAGGGCAGGGCCCGCACCGAGCAGGGCGGCGAAGTCGAGACCGCCGGCGGCGTGCGAGCGACCGTTGTAGATCGGCACCCGCTGGTCGACGATCTCCGGCTCCTGGTCCTCGGGCCGGCAGGCGAGGCAGTAGGCCTCGTAGATGGCCGCCAACGCGGGCTCCTCGATGAATCCCAGGATCGCGATCGACCACGACTGGGGCCTGATGAAGCCATCCATCTCGCCGGCGGCGTAGGCGTCGGTGTTCTCCTTGTGCGACACGGTGCCCGGCCGCGGGCGGCCCGACGCGAACGGCAAGGCCCCCTTGGCGTCGTGGTGCGCGATGATCGCGATGCCGATCTGCCGGAGGTCGTTCTGGGTGCTCGCCCGGGCGGCCGCCTGACGGGCCTGCTGCACGGCCGGCAGCACGAGGCCGATCAGCGACGCGATGATCGCCACCACGACGAGCAACTCGACGAGGCTAAAGCCGTCACGGCGCAGGCGAGCAGCCATCGGCGCGGTCCGCGAGACATTCATTCCCCAACGGTGCTATCGGCCGGACCTCCGGTCAACTTCGGCCCAAACCCCCGGAAACGCACCTCTCCCCGACGCCTCACAACCGGACTCGACCACCGGCGGGCCAAGGCCGCGAGGGCGACGGCGGCAGACCAGCCCCACGGCACAATCGGTTCGGGGACGGCCGCCACCTGCGACACCGCGACGGGTAGATAGACGCCAGTGTCGTAGAGCCCCGTCGCGAAAAACTCACTGGCGTCGAGGATGTCCAGCACGCCGTCGTAGTTGAAATCACCATCCTGCCAGTCGACCGGGATCCCCGTGTCGAATCGGTTGCCGGCGACGAAGTTCGCGGCGTCGAGGATGTCCACGGCGCCGTCGATGTTGGTGTCTCCGTTCGCGGCGAAGCCCACGCTCAGCGTGCCGTCCGCGTTGGCGCGCCAGCCGACCGAACGGCCTGAGCCGGCCACCGCCACGGCCGCTGAGGTGATGCCACTCGAGCCTGACCAGAGGCCCGTACCCCTCCCGGCCAGAATGTCGGCCTTGAGTTCTGCAGCAGTACTCCCGCCGGCGGTGATGTCGATCCGGCCGGCGCCGAGGTCGAGACGGGCCGCCTTTGCCTGGTCGACCGACAGCAGCGACACGACCAGTGTCCCCGCCGCGTTGGACGGCAGCGTCAGCGTGCCACCAACGACGGTGATCCGGCCGGCCGTCGAGCCGGAAGCCAGCGACGCGGCCGAAGACGCCTCCAGCGTGCCCGCCAGGAGCGTGGTGCCGCCCGCATACGAGTTGGCACCGGCGAGCACGAGCCGCCCGGAGCCCGTCTTCACCAGGCCGCCCGTCCCGCTGATCGTCCGCGCGATCGTGAGGATGCCCGCGTCCACGCCGATCCCGGTCGAACCCGATCCCAGCACCAGGCGACCGCTGCCGGAGGCGAGCGTGCTCGTGCCCGAGAGGCTCCGAAGCGCCCCGCCGCTGCCGCTGACACCGAGGCCCCGGAGCGTGAGCGTGCCGTTGGCGAGGCCGAGGCCCACGCCCGAGAGTTGCAAGGCCGCTCCCGAAGAAACGTCGGCGTCGTTGAAGGACCAGCCGAAGGCATCAGCATGCGTAAGCCGTGTGGTGCCCTCGGCAAGCGACCAACTCGCCTTGAAGGCATTCACGCCGCCACTGGTGGCGGCGAGCGTGAGCGTGCCGCTGCCGGCCTTCTGGAGCGTGCCGATGCTGGACGCGGTCGTGCCCAGCCGGGCGTTGACGACGAGCTGGCTCGTGCCCCGCACGTCCCAGACCTGCGACGCCCCCAGGATCAGGTCGCCGGAGGCCCCTGAACCGCCGGCGTCGCCGGTGATCGTCTGGCTGCCCGAAAAGACCGTGATGCCGTTCACGCCCAGCGTGAGCTGGCCATGCGTGCCCCCCACCCGGAGCGTGAGCGGGGCCGTGGGGGCATCGAACTGTACGCTGTTCACGGTGGTGGTAACGCCGGGACGCGTTGTCAGGGCTGTCGAACCAGCCACGTTGAACACCACGTCGGTCCGGGCCGATGGCGCGGTCGAGTTGGTTCGCGTGCCGAGTGTCCGCGACCAGTTCGTCCAGCCACCGGTGCCGCTGGTCCAACTGGCGCCCTGATCGCCCACCCAGAAGCGGAGATCGACGCCTGACGCCCGACGCTCGGCAAGCTGGGCCTTGTAGAGGCTGTCGGTCGGATTGTTCGCCGTGTCGCCGAGGCTCACCCGCGTGCCGAGCGAATCGTAGGTGCCCACCTTCCCGCCTTCGGTCATGAGCGTGCCCACCGAGCCGATCAGCCAGTTCGTGGCGGTGGGTGGGTTCTGCACGATGAAGCTGTCGGCCTTGGAGTTCCAGACCGCGGAGTTCGCCCCCGCCCAGCCGTGGCCGGTGCCCATATTGCCACGGTCGCGAATGTTGATCTGATCGCCCGACACCGAAATGGTGTCGAAGAGAATCCCGCTCGCCCACCGCTGGTGAGGCCCCGTGTCGGCATTGGCGGAGACAGCCGTACTGCTCACGAAGACCGACGGCCCCGTGACGTTCGATCCCGTCACGAAGTCGTGCCGTCCCTCGGAGGCGGTGGAGTCGGTCACCAGGACGAGCTGCCCGTCCTCGATGTTATAGGTGTAGCGGCGGCTGCCCGTGATCGTCCCGGTGGCGAGCACCGACCGGGCCTCGCTCGTGGTCACGAACTTCGCATCGGCCGCCGCGAGCGTGGCCGCGTAGGGGAAGTAGCGGGCCTCGATCTGCCGGATGAACACGTTCTCCGCGGCCTCGACGCCCACGAAGCTCCAGGCCCGCGCCTCGTTGAGCTCGTCGCGGGTCGCGAGCGACTGCCCCACGAGGTTCTCGACGCCGACGTTGGTGATCCGCCCGCCCGACGTGAAGCCGTTGTAACGCTGGATCGTGCCGCCGCCGTAGACCGTCTCAATCGCAGAGGTGATCGGCGCATCGACGAACACGCGGTTGCCCTCGATCCGGGTGATCACGCGGTCGGAGTTCTGCTGCCGGTCGCCCGGCTGCCACGGGTTGTCGAGCAGGTTCATGCCGTTGGCGTTGATCCACGCCTGATTGCTCGTCCAGTTGACGTTGATCGTGTGGCCCACCGACAGCCCCGCCGTGGAAGCGACGTTGAAGCTCGTGGCTCCGACGGGCACCCGCGAGTCGGCGATCGCGACCTTCGAGAAGCCCGAGTAGTTCGGGGAGGCCGACGTGCTGCCGATCGAGATCACGTCGCGGGTGCTGGTGCCGGTGGCGA
>Ga0194055_10002257_pt1 | contig 15357 bp, 14 predicted proteins | sample SepL449m_MetaG_FD_155482 | JGI IMG/M metagenome (GOLD analysis project Ga0194055, IMG submission 155482) | Anoxic zone freshwater microbial communities from boreal shield lake in IISD Experimental Lakes Area, Ontario, Canada - Sep2016-L442-9m | ecosystem: Environmental > Aquatic > Freshwater >... | reverse complement strand
GGGCAGCGGCCCATGATGCATACATTGCAATCTGGCCAATTTGCCAAAATGCATATGAGTAAAGAAGTAGACCGCGCAATGTTTCACCCATAAATAAGGTGGTGCGTTGTCCCATTAAAGTACCAGCAGTAGTTGCTAATGCGATATTAGTTGGGTCAGCTTTTGACGCAGCACTTGCTGCTAAAGCCTCGCCACTTACTTCTGAATAAACCTTGCCAGCAGCAATTCCTTTAAGGTGTGAGCCTATATAAAAATTAGCGTAAGCCCGTGATTGTTTACCAGTTGTTAGTGGCATCTTTGAAAATGGTGCCAAATTTGCTTGAGCCTCTTCAGATAATGCTTTAAATCCAGCACTATCTTTATCTGGCATTGTGATTTTTTGTTGTAAAAGCTGTGTTTTGACTTCATTACTTGTAAAACTTGCTCCCCAATTAAGGAGTGCAGCTGCTACAAATAAAAATACAGAAAGTCCCAAACCGACAAAGCTGACGATTCGATCGAAGGTGCGACGTTTCATTATTTATTTCTCCTAATTTCTCCAGTTTTATTGCCTTAGAGAGTTACAAACTCTCCATGACTATTAATACTCTTGATTAAGGAGGCGAATGACGTAATTAGTAGGTGGTAGCACTCACCAAAATATCATAAGTGGTAGCACTTAGATTTAAGTCACAAAGTATTTTAAAACCCACTATTCAGTATGTCTTGAACAGACTTGTTCACCATTCGGCCCAACAGTTAAATGTTGGCAAGCGATCCCTAATTTATCAAATGCTTTATCACCAAAATGTGACCGATATGCAAGAGCTAACAAAACTCTTACATTCACATCACCATTTGATTTAATAGAAAAAGCGTGAGCAACTCTTGAAACAGTATTCTCTACCACCTTTTCATTATGAGCAGTCTTTTTTGCGATTGCCGAATTGGTTAATCCTTCACAAAGGTGCCCACAAACAAGGTGCTCAAACGGGGTTAACTCCCGTAACAAAATATTAATATCCAGTTCACTCTCCAATGATCTGGCTCCCATTGTGCTCTTCTTTACCGTCCCCTCCAACCACATGGCTTTTTGGCAATTTGCGCATACTATTACCGCGTGAGTTTTATCTTGGATCAGCAAATAGGGGCAGTTCTCGTACTTACCTTAAATCGGCCCGAAAAGAAAAATGCAATAACTCAGGATATGTATCAAGGGTTGGCAGATAAGTTAAATGAGGCAGCTGGTGATTTTTCAATCCGCGCCGTTGTTATTACTTCAAATGGTGATTGTTTTACCGCTGGTAATGACATTAATGATTTTGCTAATGATCCACAAATGGATGAGGGCTCGCCAGTATTTAATTTTCTATTTGCTATTCACAACTTCCCAAAGCCATTGATCGCCTCCGTTAAGGGCAGAGCGGTTGGAATTGGCACAACTATGTTGATGCACTGTGATTTAGTAACTGCTAATCCAGACACACAATTCTCGATGCCATTTGTCTCTCTTGGTTTAGTTGCCGAAGGTGGTTCTAGTTATTTATTTCCAAGGTTAGTAGGTCATGCAAAGGCAGCTGAGATCTTGTTAACTGGGCGAACATTTTCAGCAACAGAGGCACTTGAGATGGGATTGATAAATACTGTTACAAAGGATGAATTATCTGCTGCAATGGCATATGCAAATGAGATTGCCGAGCAACCACCAACGGCAGTAATTAACATTAAGGCGCTTTTAAAGAGTGGCTCACATGAGGCGCTTAATCAGGTTATGAAAGCTGAAGGTATTTTATTTAAACTTGCAGCAGAATCTGATGAGGCTCAAATTGCATTTATGAATTTTCTCTCTAAGAAAAGTAAGGCGAAATAATGTCACTTGCAGGTAAGCGAATATTTATAACCGGCGGCTCTCGTGGTATTGGTTTAGCAATTGCGCTAAGGGCTGCAAAAGATGGTGCATCAATTGCAATAGCTGCAAAAACCACTGAGGCACATCCCAAACTGCCCGGCACAATTCATACCGCTGCAAAGGAGATTGAGGAAGCAGGTGGGAAAGCAGTTGCTATTCAATGTGACATAAGAGATGAAAATCAGATTACTTCAGCTATTGAACAAGCAGCAGCTGCATTAGGCGGCATTGATATTCTTATCAATAATGCTTCGGCAATTAACTTAACAAATACTGAAAATACTCCTGCAAAGCGATTTGATTTAATGATGGGTGTTAATACACGAGGTACTTTTCTAACCTCACAAGCAGCTCTTCCTTATTTAAAGAAGAGTGCCCAGGAAGGTCGTAACCCACATATCTTGATGCTCTCACCCCCTCTTTCTATGAAAGGAAAATGGTTTAAGCCACACCTTGCTTACACAATGGCAAAGTATGGAATGAGCATGTGTGTATTGGGTTTAGCAGATGAATTAAAGCGAGATGGCATTGGGGTTAACGCTCTTTGGCCAAGAACTGCAATTGATACAGCAGCCCTTGCCATGATTCCTGGAATGGATGTGGCATTTTGTAGAACTACCGACATAATCTCTGATACTGCTTACATTATTTTAAATAGAGCAGGCAAAGAGTGCAGTGGAAATTTCTTTATTGATGAGCAGGTTCTAGCAAGTGAAGGAATTACAGATTTAGATAAGTATGCAGTTGTTCCTGGAACGAAAGAGTTTATAAATGATCTATATGTTGATTAAATCTTAAAAACTTTGTGCTCATGCTCTGTTTCTGCAATACCTGATGAGTATCTAGCCTCATAATTACCTTTGCGCCAGATCAAAACTGAAAGTAACCAGGCGCCAACAAAGGATGCCACAATAAAATAGCCCACTCGGTTTAAATCAATCTCTGAGATTGCAGTAAAGGGCTGGTAATTATCGATCTCAGTCTTTTTAGATAGCACGCTAACTAACTGAATAGTGCCAATCACAAAGGCAACAAATATAGATAATCCAGTAGTAGTTAGGTTGTAATAGATTTTGCGAAGGGGTGAGGTAAAGGCCCAAGAGTATGCCTTGGTCATAAATATTCCATCTAGTGAATCCATAAGTGACATACCAGCTGCAAAAATTAGTGGTAGCGCAATAATTGCAAGTGGCGGAAGGGTTCCACCAACAGTACCAACCGCTGCGGTTGCAGATAGAGCAAGGAGTGCAACCTCAGTAGCGGTATCAAACCCTAAGCCAAATAAAACACCAACTGGATAAAGTTGCCAAGAGTGGTCAAAGCCATTTTTAAATGCACCACGGAAGATGCGTTTCATTAAGCCACGCTCATTAAGTAATTGCGTTAAATGCTCGTGAGAAAACTTACCAGTTTTTGCTTGTCGCCAAACCTTGATGATTCCGATCAAAATTACTAGGTTTAAAATTCCAACTAAATATAAAAACAAAGTTGAAACTGAGGCACCGATAATTCCACCTGTTTCAGCAAAATCCTTTTGAAATTTGGCTGCTTGTTTTGCGGCAAATGCGATACCAACTGAGAGTGCTAAAACAATTGTGGAGTGGCCAAGTGAAAAAAATAATCCAACTCCTAGCGGCTTCTTACCTTTAGCTAACATTAAACGTGTGGTGTCATCTATTGCTGAGATGTGGTCGGCATCAAATGCATGGCGCAGACCAAATGAGTAAGCAAGAGCACCGGCACCGGCATATACCAATGCACCAGAGTTATCAGTTATTGAGCTATAAGCTGGATTTGAGTTGTAATGAATAAATAAGCCCCACCCTGCAATATGCAGGAAGGCGACAACAGAGGTAACTGCGATTAAGGCTGGCATCTCTTCCCGGCTAAAGCGCAGATGCTCCCGCAATTTACTTTGTTTTTTCACGACATTAGGTTATTGCAAATCGTTTGCATCTGCAATTTTTGAACTCCAATTGCTACTGTCAGGGTATGAAATTGCAAAGAAATTATTCAAAGGTAATTTCTATCGTCGTTATTACATTTATCACTGTTTTTTCTACACCCTCAACCTCTCTTGCTCATACAAAACTATTAAAAAGTGACCCAGCTGCTGGCAGCGTGGTTGATGCTTGGCCATCTCAAATCACTTTGGAGTTTGATGAACAGTTGCAAAATATAGGTAGTGAGAAAACCAATTTCATTGTGGTAAACAACTCAGTAGGAGATCAAGTAAGTGAAGATGATGAGAAATTAAATGGTAATTCCGTAACCCTAACCCTTTCACCTAACACAATTAAGGGACCTGTGCTTGTTTTTTATCATGTGGTCTCATCCGATGGTCATGCAGTTGAGGGGGAGTATAAATTCACCTTTGGCCAGGGCGAGGTAACCGCTGAAGGGGTAACAAATAGTGAGGAGAAAAAGTATCCAATAACTATTTATATTGCCTCTGCACTTTTTATTACAACTGGTCTATTTTTTGCAATCTACTCATACCGTCGCAGAAATAAAGAATAAGCTTTGTGAAGAAAGGTTATGTTGCCACTTTCTTTCGGCAAAGTTTTGAAAATGTTGTTTCCCCAGATCCTATTGTCAGAAAGATTACTCTTTCAACCTTTATAAACACCTTTGGAAACGGTCTATTTATGACCACTGGAATAATTTACTTTTCCTTAGTTGTTGGCCTTGGGGCGCAGAAGGTTGCACTAGCTTTCTCACTCTCTGGTGCGCTCTCACTATTACTTAGCGTTCCATCTGGACATTTTGCAGATAGATATCCACCACGGTTAATTGCATCAACAGCTTTAGTGGGTATGGGTTTTTGTGCTTTTGCTTTAATCTTTATCCAAAATTGGTGGTTACTACTCACAGCACTTTCATTAGACTCAATCTTTGAGGTGTTTGGCCAAAATGCACGAATGGCGATGATTGCTCGAATTGGCGAAGGGGAGGAGCGGGTACGAATTCGTGCCTATACCAGAGCGGTAACAAATTTAGGTATTGCCTTTGGAACTGTTATCGCAGGTTTTGCACTAGCGATTAATACACCTTTTGCATATAAATTTATGATTGCACTTAATTCCGTTACCTTTTTCTTAGCAGCAGTGGCATATCTAAGAGTGCCGAATGTTAGGCCATCGCTAACTAATCGGGAGAAATTTGACTGGACAATATTAAAAGATTATCGGTACATATCAGCGATGCTACTTAGTGGGGTAATGTCTATGCACTTTATTTTGCAAAATATAGCAATCCCAGTTTGGGTTGTTAAGGAAACTAATGCTCCTAGGTGGTGGGTTTCAGTGATTATGTTTGTTAACACAATTGCGGTGGTCTTATTTCAGGTAAGGATGAGTAAAGGGGCGGCTAATGCTGAGATTGGTGCCAAGCAATTTAAAAAAGCAGGCTTCTATATTGCCGCTGCATGTTTGTTTTATGGGGCTGCTAAGGGCTTAAATCCTTATGCAGCATCTGCTGTATTAATTATTGCAATGCTTATCCATGTTGTAGGTGAGTTACTAGCTTCAACTGGCAGTTGGAGTATTGCCTTTGAGATGGCAAATCAAGATCGACAAGGGGCTTATCAGGGGCTTTGGCGAATGGGCTTTGGTGGCATGAATGTGATTGGGCCCTCCCTAGTTATTTTCTTTGCCATTGGTCTTGGTCAAATTGGCTGGGTGATTATGGCATTTATATTTATTATTACAGGGCTATTAATGAATCAAGTAATTGCGAAGGTTAAATAAAAAACGCCCCAGCTTTTAACTGAGGCGTTTTAAATTAGATCTTATAGATCGTAGTAAAGCTCAAACTCCGCTGGGTGTGGACGTAGGCGAACATAATCAACCTCTTGCTTGCGTTTAAAGTCAATCCAAGTATCGATTAGATCCTTAGTAAATACACCGCCGCGAGTTAAGAAATCATTATCTTTTTCAAGATTATTTAGAACTGCGTCCAGTGAGCCTGGCACCTGTGGAATTGCAGCAGCCTCTGCTCCTGTTAATTCATACAGATCCTTATCAACTGGCTTTGGTGGCTCAATCTTGTTTTGAATTCCATCAAGCCCTGCCATCAACATCGCAGCAAATGCTAGATATGGATTAGATGATGGATCTGGGCAACGGAATTCAATTCGCTTTGCCTTTGGATTAGATCCAGTAATTGGGATACGAATACATGCAGAGCGATTTCTAGCTGAGTAAACCAAGTTAACTGGTGCTTCATATCCTGGCACTAAGCGCTTATATGAGTTAACAGTTGGGTTGGTAAAGGCTAGAAGTGATGGTGCATGCTTTAGCAAGCCACCGATATACCAACGAGCCATATCAGATAGATCACCATAACCTTCACCCCAGAACAATGGCTTGCCATCTTTCCAAAGTGATTGGTGAACATGCATTCCTGAACCGTTGTCGCCAAATAATGGTTTTGGCATAAAGGTTGCAGTCTTGCCTGCTTCCCAAGCGGTGTTCTTAATGATGTATTTAAACTTCATCAGTTCATCACCGGCGGTTAAAATATCGCTGAAGCGATAATTAATTTCCATCTGTCCTGCAGTTCCCACTTCATGGTGAGCACGCTCAACTAGTAACCCTGCTTTACCAAGATTCATCACCATCTCATCGCGAAGATCTGCGAATTGATCAGTAGGGGAGACTGGGAAGTAGCCACCCTTAATACGGGTGCGATAGCCACGGTTTGGTGTGCCATCAGCATCAGCTTCAATTCCAGTGTTCCAAGCACCTTCATAGGAATCAATATGGTGGAAGGCTTGATTCATTCCAGTTTCAAATCGCACGCTATCAAAAACATAGAACTCAGCCTCTGGTGCAAAAAATGCAGTATCTGCAATTCCAGTACCACGCATGAACTCAACTGCTTTCGCTACCACACCACGCGGATCGCGGGAGTATGCAGAGTCATCACTTGGGTTATGAACTGAGAAAAGAATAATTAAAGTTTTTTCTTTGCGGAATGGATCAAGGTATGCCGATGATGGAACTGGCAGCAACTTCATATCAGATTCATGAATTGATTGGAAACCTCTGATGGATGAGCCATCAAACATTAAGCCATCTTTAAATACACTTTCATCAAATGATTCAACCGGCACATTAAAGTGATGCTGAATACCTGGTAGATCGATAAATCTTACGTCGATCAACTTCACATCATTTTTCTTGATGTAATCGAAGATCTCTGCGGAATTCTTAAACATTTATTCTCCTAAGAATTAATAGTGCTCAAAGTCAGGGCCACATTGCACCGCCTCGGATAGGTAAAACCTAGTAGAGAATAATGAAAAAGTAGTAAAGCCCGTGTTACATCTATGTTTCCAGAGCGGGGCCAGGGGTAGGGTTACCGCATGAGTTTTGCAGCATTGCCTGGAATATCACCAGAGGCCTCCCTGGGCAGACGCTTTTTGGCCTTGGCAATTGATTGGACGATGTGCCGATTAATCACCGCTCTCGTAAGCCCGAACCTATTTTTAGATAGCAGTTTTAGCACTCTAATTATTTTTTTCATTGAGGTAACACTTTTTACCACACTACTTCAAGCATCAGCTGGGCAACGCATAATGGCAATTAAAGTTGTTACATACCCTGAGCAATTACGGGTTGCTCCACAAAAAGTTTTTTTGCGTACTTTACTTATCTGCTTAGTATTACCTGCAGTCTTTACAAAAGATGGCAGGGCATTTCATGATCACTTTACGCAAAGCCAAACTATAAAAGTTAGCTATTAACGCCTAGGTATACGATTACTTGTTGGCATTGGTCCCTTTGGCATTGGAATATTTAAGCCACCAACAGAGCGTAACCGAGCGCGGACCTCACGAAGTTGAGCAGTATTTAATTTCTTAGGTAATTTCTTTAAATGTTTTTGTAGTTTGCGGATTGAAACTTGACCTTGCCCATCACCTACTAAAACTTCAGTTACTGGCACACCAGATAAGAAACGCTCCATCTTTCGTCTTTCATCCTGTATTAATGTGCGAACAGCAAAGCCACCTTCACCAACTAAAATAATTCCAGATTTACCAGATACTCGGTGCACCATATCTTGGTCACGATTAACATTTACTGCTGGTGTGGTAACAAATCCTCTTTTTATTGACATTAATACACTCGCTCCTGCGCCAAGTTGTCCCTCAATTGATGCGAAGGCTGCAGTATTTGCAAATCTAGTGAATAAGAAAAATGCAGCTAAAAATCCAAGTGGTAATGAAAGAAAGCCTGCATAGATTGGATGACCTAAGTTATTTCCAATAATTACACCAAATCCTAAGATCAATACAAATACAAGTAAGCACCAAAGGATTGCCAGGGGGGAGTCTTTTTTAACTAACTTATAAGCATCCTTTAAAACAGAAAGTTGACTTTGTTTCTGGGGCTCGCCACCTTTTACCGATTCTTGTTCGGCCTTCTTCTTACGTCCAAACATTTCTTCTCCCTTACTTAACTGCTCGGGCAGCCATCGCCTGGTTGTATAGGCGACCTGCTCTATAGCTAGAACGTACCAATGGACCACTCATAACACCAAGAAATCCTATTTCTTCCGCCTCTTTGCTCAACTCCACAAACTCATTTGGCTTAACCCAACGAACTACTGGGTGGTGCTTGGTAGTTGGCCGTAGGTATTGGGTGATTGTAATCAGATCACAACCGGCAGCTCGCAAATCAGCCAGCGCCTGCGAAACCTCATCCCGAGTTTCACCCATTCCTAAAATTAAATTAGATTTTGTAATTAAGCCAAAATCTCTTGCTTGTGTAATTACATTAAGAGATCTTTCATATCTAAATGCTGGCCGAATCTCTTTAAAAATTCGTGGCACAGTCTCAAGGTTATGAGCAAAGACCTCTGGGTGGGTTTCAAATACCTGATTGAGTAGGTGTGCATGGCCACTGAAATCAGGGGCTAGCATCTCAACGCCAACTCCTGGATTTAAAGCGTGTACCTGAGAGATTGTTTCTGCATAAAGCCAAGCACCCTCATCATCTAGATCATCACGGGCAACTCCAGTAATAGTTGCATACTTAAGATCCATCACTTTAACTGACTCAGCAACTCTTCTTGGTTCATCGCGATCTAATGGTTCTGGCTTTCCAGTATCAATATTACAAAAGTCGCATCTTCTTGTGCAGGCACTTCCGCCAATTAAAAATGTTGCCTCTTTATCTTCCCAGCATTCAAAAATATTTGGACATGCTGCCTCTTGGCAGACAGTATGTAGACCCTCTTTAACAACTAGTGAACGAAGTTTTGTGTACTCAGGTCCCATATTTGCTTTAGTTTTAATCCACTCAGGTTTTCTCTCAATGGGAGTTTGGGCATTACGAGCTTCAATTCGTAGCAGCTTGCGACCACTTGGATCAATACTCATTGTGAAACTCGCTCTAACATGGGCAAAATATATCTTTTCAATATTGGCATTACCTCTTCGATTGTAAAATTTCTACCAAGCTCTGCTTCAAATGAGGTTACCTTTGCATCTGCAATACCGCAAGGGATAATTTTGGCGTATGCAGTCAAATCTGGATTCACATTTAAGGCAAAGCCATGCATCGTCACGCCCTTTGCCACCCGAAGTCCAATTGCAGCAATCTTTCGATCACCCTTTTCATCTCTAACCCAAACACCACTGCGTTCGCAATAACGCTCTGCCTTTATTCCAAACTCATCACAAATTGAAATAAGTGCTGTCTCTAGCTCTCTGACAAAACCAACCACATCGGTTGAATTTTTTAATTTAATAATTGGGTAACCAACAATTTGTCCTAGACCATGCCAGGTTATTTTGCCGCCGCGATCAACATCAATCACCGGTGTGTTATCTAATGGCCGATCGGTAATCTCTGTACGGCGACCGGCGGTATAAACCGATGGATGTTCAAGTAGTAATAATGTATTTGGATAGATTCCGTTAATTACTTTCGCTTGAATATCTTTTTGCATATCCCAGGCAGTGCGATACTCAACAACTCCAAGCTCTTCAACTTTGAGAAGATTTTGCACAACTATGGTTGAACTCACATCCCTAGCCTAATTGGCAGATTAAACTTTGGCTAAAGATTGGCCAATTTTGAGGTATCGAGTGTGAGCGAAATACCATCGCTGATAGAATTAACCCATAAATCCGAGATGACTTGAAAGGCTTTTATACCCATGGCTGTTAAGAGTAAAGGTTCAACAACTGTTAAAAATCGGAAGCCTTTTGCCATCGCAATGTTGGTGGTTATTGCCTGGTTTGTGATTACCGGCATATTTGGTCCGCTATTTGGCAAATTATCCTCGGTTCAGGAGAACAACAACTCTTCATTCTTACCAAAAGGTGCAGAAGCCACCCAAGCCTCCGAAGTTATTCAGACATTCTCTGGCAAAGATTCATTTAATTTTCCAACCCTAATTCTTTTTGAAGGTAATGCATCTGCTCAGACATTAGCTGCGGTTAATGAGCATTTAACTAAGGTTGGCGCCTTAACTCTTGATGGCACCTCCGCCAAGATCTCTGATTATTTATCGCCAAACCAAATGATTACTGCATTTTTATCTCAAGATGGCAAAGCAATCCTGGCAAATATCCCACTAGATGGAAATTCGATTGCAAAGACATTGCCAAATGATAAGCCAGTATTGCCTGCTGTGATTAAAGCGTTACGTGCTGATATTGAACCGGTTGCAAAGGCAAATGGGCTAACCCATTATGTAACTGGGCCCGGTGGATTACTAGGTGATCTATTTGGTGCATTTGGTACTTTAGATTCATCTCTGCTTTTAACAACACTTGCGGTAGTAGCAATTATATTAATTATTGTCTATCGCTCACCACTACTTTGGATCATCCCTCTTTTGTCCTCTTTATTTGCCTTAAGCACTGCTGGCGGAATTGTTTACCTACTAGCAAAAAACAACATTATTGATGTTGATGGCCAATCTCAGGGAATTCTTTCGGTATTAGTACTTGGTGCTGCTACCGATTACGCACTTTTATTAATTGCACGATACCGCGAAGAGCTGCACCATCATGAATCACGCTTTGATGCGATGCGAGCGGCTTACAAGGGAGTATGGGAGCCAATTCTTGCCTCTGGTTCAACTGTTTCAATATCACTTCTAATCCTGCTATTTAGTCAACTAACCAATACTGCAGGTCTAGGACCAGTTGGTGCAATTGGAATTGTGTGTTCGATGATTACGATTTTGACATTACTACCAGCACTATTACTTTTATTTGGCCGATGGATATTCTGGCCACGCCGACCTGAGTTTGATGGCGATGATCATGTTATGTCAGGTACATGGTCAAAGGTTGGTAGCGGAATTGGTAGACATCCACGCCGCGCTTGGGTGATCTCTTCATTATTTTTATTAGCCCTTGCATTTGCTTCCACAACTTTAAAGGCAGATGGCATCGGAACGGTAGATACATTTACCGGTAATCCAGAATCTGTAGTTGGTCAAAAATTATTGCTTAAACACTTCCCAGGTGGTGAGGGTGATCCAACCCAAATTGTTGTTTCAGCTGACAAGATTGGCGCGGTCACAGCAGCGGTTAAGAGTGCCCCAGGTGTTAGTGATGTTATACCAATGCTTGATGGGATGCCTATACCTGGCCAACCAATGCCAAAGATTAAAATTGTTGAAGGCAAAGCAATCCTAAATCTCACGTTAGATAAGGCGCCAGATAGCGTGGAAGCTGGAAATGATATTCCAAAGATTCGCGAACTAGCACATGCTGCAGATGCCAAATCATTAGTTGGCGGAACTAGTGCTGTTTACTTTGATGTTAGAACAGCAAATGATCGAGATAACAAGACAATTATTCCAATTATTCTCTTTGTAATCACACTTATTCTTGGCTTATTACTACGAAGTATTTTTAGTGCAATCGTGCTTCTAGGAACTGTTGTGCTCTCATACTTTGCAACCCTTGGGGTGTGTGCACTTGTTTTCAACCATATCTTTGGCTTTGCTGGGGGAGATAATTCATTCCCACTCTTTGCCTTTATCTTCTTGGTTGCACTTGGTATTGATTACAACATCTTCTTAATGACTCGTGTTCGTGAAGAGTCACAAAGAATTGGCACTCGGGCTGGTGTTATTAAAGGGGTAACAGTTACCGGAGCTGTAATTACCTCTGCTGGAATTGTATTGGCATCAACATTTGCCGTCCTAGGTCTTCTGCCACTGGTGCCACTTGCTGAAATTGGTTTTGCAGTTGCCTTTGGTGTTTTACTCGACACATTCATTGTTCGCTCAATATTGGTACCAGCTTTAGTTCATGAGATTGGTCCAAAGATCTGGTGGCCTTCTAAATTACAGCGTGAAGGCAAGTAGTACTCTTCTCAAGTGGCACCTCGTGTTGGAATTGCAGGGTATGGATTAGCTGGGCGATATTTTCACGCCCCACTCCTTAAAGGTGCTGATTTTGAAATTGCTGGAGTACTAACTACAAATACTGAACGAAAGTTAGCCGTAATTTCAGATTTTCCTAATGCTCAAGTTGTAGCCAGTATTGATGAGCTCTTAAAGTTAAATCTTGATCTACTAGTTGTAGCAACTATTAATAGTTCACATGCCCAATTAGCAATTGCTGGCCTTAGAGCAGGTGTGCCAGTTGTAGTAGATAAACCGATGGGACGAACATTAAAGGAGACGCAGGAGATAATTGAAGTCTCTAAGCAAACTAAGGTTGCAGTAACAACCTATTTTAATCGCAAGTGGGATAGTGATGCCCTTACCATTAAGAAGGTAATTAAAGAGGGAAAGCTAGGAAAGGTATTTAGATTAGATTCTAGATTCGAAAGATTTCGCCCAGATTTAACACCGGACTCATGGCGTGAGAACTCAACTGCGCAAGAAGGTGGCGGAAATTTATTAGATCTACAGCCACACCTAATTTCCACAGCACTTGATTGGTTTGGTCCAGCAAAGTTAGTAGCAGCATCGGTTAGATCAATTCGGGGTGGATCAGATGATGACATTACCTTGGTGCTCAAGCATGAAAGTGGTGTCGATTCATACTTATCAGCAAGTGCCATTAATGGCGCGCCAGGTCCAAGAATTAGAATTACTGGCGATGCAGGCTCATTAATAATTAATGATCTAGATCCGCAGGAGGATTTACTTCGCAGCGGGCAATATCCAAAGGGTGGGGCTTGGGGACAAAGCACAAAAAGTCTTACCTATCTGCAATACGGGGATGAAAAGATTGAGTATCCAGGCGTTGATGGAAATTATGCGCAGTTTTATCTCCAGGTTAGGCAGGCGCTATCAGGTGGTATTTGGCCAGTTACTACTGAGGAGATTATTTCAGTTGCAACAATCATTGATCAGGCTAGAGAGATTTCTTTTAGGTAGATTAAACAACTAGTGCAGTAAGTGCGCTAGCAACAAATGGGTAATCAAATTCAAACTTAGCATCGGTTAGAACCTTTGGTATTACTCGCTTTGAACCAAGCAGCTCGGAAGAGAAGCCACCTAAAACTGCCCGAAGGGCAAATGCAGGAGCTGGGAAAAAAGCTGGTCGCTTCATTGCATGTGCTAATGCAGCTGTGAACTCTTGATTTGTTACCGGATTTGGCGCAGTTAAGTTAACTGGTCCATCTATTTTAGAGTTAAGTAGAAAGATCATCGCTCTAATTTGATCATGCAAAGTAATCCATGACCACCACTGCTTACCAGAACCTAACTTTCCACCAACTCCAAATTTAAATATCGGTAGCATTTGTCCTAATGCGCCACCAGTTGGGTCTAATACTATTCCAGTACGCAATTTAATAGTTCTAACACTTGGTGCAAGAGATGCTGCTGCCTCCCACTCTCTGCAAACTATTGAGAGAAAATCACCACCACCACCATCTGCTTCAGTAACTGCACGGTTACCAGTCTCACCATAATGACCAATTGCACTTGCTGAAATAAAGACCGATGGCTTTAGCTGTTCACATGCAGTAGCAATTGTGGTTGTACCAAGAAGACGAGAGTTTAATATTTCAGAGCGGTATGCAGCAGACCAACGCTTTCCACCAACTGATGCACCGGCTAAATGAAATACCGCATCTACTCCTTCTATTGAGTTGGTATCAATCTCACCCTTAATTGGGTCCCAAAAGACCTCATCGGCTGTTCTAACTGGCCGCCTTACTAATTTTTGCACCTGATATCCATCACTTTTTAATTGAGCAACTAGGGCTGTTCCTATTAATCCAGTTGCACCAGTTACAGCTACTCTATTTATTCTTGGCACTATTACAAACCAAGATCTGATTCGAAGCGACCTTCTTCTAATCGATCTTTTAAAGTAACTAGGAAGCGAGCAGCATCAGCGCCATCAACAACGCGGTGGTCATATGAGAGTGCAAGATAAACCATTGAGCGAATAGCAATTGTTTCACCACCATCTGCATCCTTAACTGCAACTGGTCGCTTAACAACTGCACCTAAACCAAGGATTGCAACCTGTGGTTGATTGATAATTGGAGTATCAAAGAGAGCGCCGCGAGATCCAGTATTTGTGATGGTAAATGTTCCGCCACCTAACTCATCTGGTGTAATTTTATTCTCTCTAGTTCGTGCTGCAACATCTGAGATTCTTCTAGCAACTCCACCCATATTTAAATCACCAGCATCTTTAACAACTGGTACTAATAATCCACGATCGGTATCAACTGCAACACCTAAATGCTCTGCTGCATGATAAGTAATCTGCTCACCTTCAACAGATGAGTTTAAAACTGGATGTTGCTTTAATGCTTCACAAACTGCAACTGCAAAAAATGGTAGGAAGGTTAACTTAACTCCCTCTCGCTCTTCAAAGGATGCTTTAGCAGCAGTACGCAAGCGATCAATCTTTGTTACATCAACTTCAACTACTGTTGTAAGTTGAGCAGAGATCTTTAAAGACTCCACCATACGATCGGCAATAACTTTGCGAAGCCTGGACATACTCACTGTTGTGCCGCGAAGGGGTGAAGCTACAACTGGTTGTCGAGGAGAAGATGGTGCAGTGGCGTTAGTTGAAGTTTGAATACTTGCCATTGCAACTGCAGTTGGTGTGGCAGCAGCTCGGGGAGTGGCTGCCAAAATATCCTCTTTGCGAATTCGTCCGCCAATACCAGTTCCCTTAATAGTTGAAAGATTTACGCCAGCTTCAGCAGCAAGTTTTCTGACTATTGGCGTTACATATGAATCATCTGCTCTTATCGGCGCAGCAGATGTAATTGGAGTTTGAATAATTGGAGTTTGAATAATTGGAGCAGCGGCAACGGGAGCTGGTTTAGATACAGCTGGGGCAATAGGAGCTGGCTTTGGCATAGCAGCAGCAGCGTCGGAAACTCCGATTGATGCCAGACGGGCACCAACTGGCACGGTTGCATCTACTGCAACATCAATACTTAAAATAGTTCCAGATACTGGAGATGGAATCTCAGTATCAACCTTGTCGGTTGAAACCTCAAGCAGTG
>Ga0194055_10002256_pt1 | contig 15363 bp, 4 predicted proteins | sample SepL449m_MetaG_FD_155482 | JGI IMG/M metagenome (GOLD analysis project Ga0194055, IMG submission 155482) | Anoxic zone freshwater microbial communities from boreal shield lake in IISD Experimental Lakes Area, Ontario, Canada - Sep2016-L442-9m | ecosystem: Environmental > Aquatic > Freshwater >... | reverse complement strand
ATGAAATCGATGTCGAAGGAGAGTGTTTCGCCTTCGACGCCGGTCTGGTTCCAGCGCGCCCGGCAGTAGAACCGCCGCGGCATGTTCTCGCGAAGTTCCACCTGTGCGTATCGCAGGGGTAGGAACAGGTCGGACACCCCGTGCTCGGCCGCCAGCAGCGCCGGGAAAGCCGGGAAGGCGATGCCGGTGCACAGATCCAGCAGAACCGGGTGGATGGGTTCACCGCCGAGGTGCTCGGCCAGTTCGTCGCCGACCGAGACATCGCCGATCGCCTCGCCCTCACCGACCCACAGCGACTTCAGCGACGTCGACCAGGTCGGCCCCCAGGCCAGTTCCATGTCGTTGAACGTCTCGAACAACTGGTGCGGGCTGGTGCGGTTGAGGCGTTCGAGAACCTCGTCCACCGGATCCGACGTGGGCTCCGGAGCTTCGGTATCCACACCTGCGAGCACGGTGCCGTCGGCGTTGAGCGACCATTCGGCGTCCCGGACGCCGAACGGTCGGCTGTGGACCTGGAACTTCCAGCCGTCGCCGCCCTCGACGGGATTCATGGTCAGCTGAACTTCGCGAGATGCCTTCTCCGGCAGGATGATCGGCTCGTAGAAGAACACCTCCTTGACCCTTGCCGGCGCTCCGGCTGCAGCCAGGGCCATCGTCGCGTAGGTGGCACCCGGGACGACGACGGTCCCGTAGATGACGTGATGGGCCAGCCACGGCTGAGTCTTGACCGAGAGGACGGTCGTGTAGATGGTGTCGCCGGAAGCCAGATCCTTTGGGCTGCCGAGGATTCCGGACACCCGGATGCCGTCGGAGCCACCGCTGGTCATCGTCGCCGTCTTGGGCCAGTAACGCCGGCGCTGGAACGGATAGGTCGGCAACTCGACCCGGGGGCCCGGCGTGTGCTGCCTGGCCGAGAAGTCCGGCCGATGACCCTGGACGTAGGCCGAGGCAAGCGCGTCGGCCATCTGCCGGGCGGCATTGGTGCCCTTGCGCAGCGACACGATCGTCGCCGGCGTCGGCGACGACTCCGGCCAGCTCTGCAATGCGGCCGCGGTGAGGATCGGCTGCGGGCCGATCTCCATCAGCACGGTCGCGCCGAGTCCGGCCACCGTCCGCACACTCTCGGTGAACTGCACGGGCTGGCGGGAATGCCGGCGCCAATAGGGACCGTCGATCGGCGTCTCCGCGGTGAGCACCGCGCCGGTGCGGTTGCAGACCAGCGGCAGGGTCGGAGTGGCGTAGCTGAATTGGCCTGCGAAGGACTCGAATTCGTCGAGCACCGGATCGAGCAACTCCGAGTGGAATGCGTGCGAGGTCTCCAGCCAGGTGCAGCGCGTGCCGTCCTGGCTGCACGCGGTGACGATCTGGTCGAGATCCTCAGCCGGGCCGGACAGCACGGTGTTGCGGCCGTTGTAGGCGCCGACGGATACCCGCGGGAACTCCGCGGCGGCACGTTCGACGTACTCGGGATCGGCGAACACCGCCACCATCCGCCCGCCCGCCGGCAGGCTGCCGAACAGCCGTCCGCGTTCGGCGATCAGCCGTGCGCCGTCCTCCAGGCTGAACACGCCGGCTACACAGGCCGCCGCGTACTGGCCGACGCTGTGGCCGAGCACCACGTCCGGCTCGATGCCCCACGACTGCCACAACCGGGCCAGGCCCATCTCGACGGCGAAGATCGCCGGCTGCGCAAAAGACGTGTGCCGCAGGGTTTCCGCGGTCTCGCGATCAGTGGACAGCAGCACGTCGAGCAGCGGTCGCGGCAGGATCGGATCGACCGCCTCCGCGCATCGGCGGACCGTGTCGGCGAACACCGGCTCGGAGTCGAACAACTCCCGTGCCATGCCGGGGTACTGGCTGCCCTGGCCCGGGAAGAACCACGCGGTGGTCGGCGGGTCGCCGCACTCCCCGCGCAGCACGCCGGGGCGCAGCCGGTTGGCCACCAGGTCGTCGAGCAGCAGCCGCGTCTCGTGCACCGAGTTGGCGACCACGGCGGCGCGGTGCTCGAAGTGCGACCGGCCCGCTCCCGCGGTGAAGCACACACTGCTGATCGAGGCGTCCGGATGGGCTTCCAGCCACGTCGAATAGCGTTGCGCCAGCGCGGTCAGGCCCGACGCCGAACGCGCCGACAACGGCAGCACGCTCCAAGGTTCGCGGGGCGCTTCGGGGGCCTCACCGGCAGCCACGTCACCGGCGGCGTCGGCGACGTCGGCCACGGCGTCCGCATCGGCGCTCCTGACGATCGGCGCCTCCTCCAGGAGCACATGGGCGTTGGTGCCGGTGAACCCGAACGAGCTCACTCCTGCCCGGCGCGGCCGGCCGTTGGGAAGCCACGGGGTCGGCTCGTCGACCACCCGGACCGGCAGGGAGTCCCACGGGATGTGCGGGTTGGGGTTCTTGAAATGCAGCGATTGCGGCAGCAGTCCGTGTTGTAGCGACAGCACGACCTTGATCAACCCGGCGGCGCCGGCTGCGGACTCCAGGTGCCCGATGTTGGTCTTCGCCGTTCCCATCAGGAGCGGACGGCTCGGGTTGCGCCCGGCGCCGTAGACAGCCGCGGCCGCCTGCACCTCGATCGGGTCACCCAGCGGCGTGCCGGTGCCGTGCGCCTCCAGATAGTCGACGTCGTCACCGGACAGACCGGCCCGGGCCAGTACCGAGGTGATCAGCCGCTGCTGCGCCCCGCCGTTGGGCACCGTGAGCCCGCTGGAGGCGCCGTCCTGATTGACCCCGCTGGCGCGGACGATCGCGCAGATGTTGTCGCCGTCGCGCTGGGCGTCGCCCAGACGCTTGAGCACCAGCACGCCGCAGCCCTCGCTGCGCACGTAGCCGTCGGCCGAGGCGTCGAAGGTCTTGCAGTGGCCGTCGGGCGCCAGCATCCGGGCGCGCGAGGCGGCCACCGTCGTCGCCGGGCTCAACAGCACGTTGACGCCACCGGCCAGGGCCAGGTCGCAGTCCCCGGAGTGCAGTGCCTGAGACGCCTGGTGCAGGGCGACCAGCGAGGAACTGCAGGCGGTGTCCACCGCCATCGCCGGCCCTTCCAGACCGAACGTGAACGCGACCCGTCCGGCGATGGCATTGAGCGCATTGCCGGTGATGAACTGCGGCTCGAGCTTGTCGATCGAGTCGCCCGACAGCAGGTGCGAATACTCGTTGGCGCCCACCCCGACGAAGACGCCGGTCCGGCTGCCGCGCAACGCCGACGGTGCGTAACCCGCCCGCTCCAGGCTCTCCCAGGAGACTTCCAGCATCAGCCGCTGCTGGGGGTCCATCCAGACGGCCTCACGCGGTGAGATGCCGAAGAACTCCGGATCGAAGGTGTCGACGCTGTCGAGGAAGCCGCCGGAGCGGGTGTAGATCTTGCCGGGAGCCGACTGGTCGGGATCGTAGAACTCGTCGACGTCGAAGCGGTCCTCGGGGATCTCCCGGATGGCGTCCACGCCGCCGGCCAGCAGTTTCCAGTAGGCGTCGGGATCACCCGCGCCGGGGAAGCGGCAGGAAACCGCGATGATGGCGATCGGCTCGTCGGCCGCCCGGGTGGACAGCGAGACCGGTGCCGCAGCCGGTTTGGCCCCGGCCCGCTCGTTGAGGCTGAGCACATCGCCGAGCAGATAGTCGGCGACGTCGGTCAGCCGCGGGTAGTCCATCGCCAGCGTCGCGGGCAGCTCCTTGCCGACCGACTGCTCAAGGCGCCGCCGCAGCTCGACGGCCATCAGCGAATCCATGCCGAGGTCGAAAAAGCCGGCCTCCTCCCGAATTTCGGAGACGTCGACCCGGGTCACCTCGGCGACGGCGGTGCGCAGGAATTCCAGCACCAGCTTGCGGCGCTGCTGAACCGGTGCGGCGGTGAGCCGTTCGACCAGGGCGGTGGTGCCCGACGCGGACGTCACCGTCGCCGCCGCGGGCACTTCCCGCGCCACTTCGTCGAGCAGCGCGCGGCGCCCGGCCTGCAGGTAGATCGGCAGGAACTTGGCCCAGTCGATGCGTGCCACCACTGCCTGTGGCGTCTTAGACGCTGAAACCCCCGGCGACCCCGAACCCGCGGCCACCAGGACGTCGGCCATCCCGGCCAGGGCGTCGGCCGGCGACAGCGTGCGCACGCCGCGGCGCTCGAGTTGCGCCCGCGCGTCGGGGTCTGCCATCCCGGCCGACCACGGCCCGAAGTTGACGCTGGCCGCCGGGGTCCCCTGCTCCCGCAGCCGCCAGGTCAATCCGTCCAGGAAAGCGTTGGCCGCACTGTAAGCAGCCTGCCCATAGCTGCCCCACACCGAGGAGATCGACGAGGTGGACAGGAAGAAGTCGAGTTCGAGGTCAGCGACGGCCTCGCTCAAATACCAAGCACCCCATGCTTTCCCGGCGAACACCCGATCAAGCTCGGCGCTCTCCAGGGAGCTCAGTGCGGTGGTGCTGTTCTCGCCGGCGGCATGGACGATGCCGGCCAGCGGCGGCAGTTCGGACTGCACGGTCGCGATCACGCGGGCGACATCGTGCGGGTTGGCGACGTCGGCGGCGATCACCCGGACATCGCAGCCGTGCTGCTCGCGCAGCGCGTCGATGCGCCGCATGGCATCCTCGCCCGGGGCGCGCCGACCGGTTAGCACCAGATGCCGGGCCCCGTGCAACGCCAGGTAGCCGGCGATCTCCAGGCCGATGGAGCCAAGGCCGCCGGTCACCAGATACGTCGCGTCCGAGCGCACGACGAGCTTCTCCGGATCCGGCTGGGAGGTCTGCCGGACCAGCCGGGGAACTCGGATCTCGTTGCCGCGCAACGCGATCTGGTCCTCACCGGGATTGGCGAGCTGCCGCACGGCGGCCGGCCAGTCGGTGGCCCCCGGCGCCAGGTCCACCAGTCCGCCCCACACCTGGGGGTACTCCAGAGCGGCGGCGCGGCAGAAGCCCCACAGTGCGCTCTGCTCCGGAGCGACGGAGTCGCTGTCGGTGACACGCTGTGCCCCTCGGGTCACGACCCAGATCGAGGCCGGCACCTCGGCCGTCGCTGCGGCGCGGAACAGCCGCTGGGTGCCACCGAGGATGCGGTGCTGCATCCGCAGCAGCGAGCGCATCGAGGCGGGGTCGGAGTCCAGCGCGGCCAGGTGCAGAATGCGCACCGCCGATTCGCCGGCGGTGGACCGCAACTCGGCGACAAAGCGTTCCTCGTCGGCGTCCGAACCTGGCAACGCCACGGGGTTGTACCGGTGATCGGCCGCCGTCAGGGCGTCGGCTGCCGGGTGTGAATCGGCGTCGTCCCCGACCAGCAACCAGAGGACGTCGTTATCGGACTTCGGGCTGCCGGCCGGGGCGTTCACCCAGCTGATCTCATAGCGGATGTCGGCGATGGACTGCGCGCTGCGCTGCCGATTATGTTGCGTCGCAAGCATGGTGAGCACTTCGGCGGTGGAGTGGTTACCGCCGGCGGTATCGAGCAGTGTGGCCAGTTCGTCGATGCGGCCGTCCTCGAGGAGTTGCATCGCCTGAGTCCGCGCGGCGCTCTCCGGGCTCGCGGAAGGGCCGACCGCGGCGCTCTTCTGGGCGTCACGGAACCAGTACTCGCGGTGCTCGAAGGGGTAGCCGGGCAGATCGACCTTGTGCGCGGACGCGGGGAGGACCTTGCTGAAGTCCGGTAGGTGCCCGGCCACGTAGGCACCGGCGAGCGCCTCGGTGATCTGGCGCTGATCGGCCACGTTGCGGCGCAACGACGGTATCGCCTTGGGTGCGGTCGCCTGGTCCGGCCAGGCCCGCAGGGCGGCGGCGGTGAGCACCGGCTGCGGGCCCACCTCCAGCAGCAGCGAGCAGCCGAGCTCGGCCAGGGTCGCCACGCTCTTGGCGAATTCGACCGGCTGGCGCGCATGGCGGCGCCAGTAGCCGGCGTCCAGCTTGGCACTGCGGCCCAGCGCCGCGCCGGTCCGGTTGCACACCAGAATCCTTCGCGGAGAAGCGAATTCGAAGCCTCCCGCGTAGGTTTCGAAGGCCTCCAGGGCCGGGTCGAGCAGCGCGGAGTGGAACGCGTGGCTGGTGTCGAGCCAGTCGCAGCGCACCCCGTCGCCGCTCAACCTCGCCACCGCCTGCTCCAGGTCCGCGCCGGGTCCGGAGAGCACGGTGTTGGCGCCGTTGTAGGCGGCGACGGACAGGCTCGGGAACTCGTCGGTGAAACGCTCCACCCGGTCGGCGTCGGCGAAGATCGCGGCCATCCGGCCGCCGGCGGGCAGCTCGGCGAACAGGCGTCCGCGCTCGGCCAGCAGCCGGGCGCCGTCCTCGATGCCGAACACACCGGCGACGCACGCCGCCGAATACTGCCCCACGCTGTGCCCGAGAACCACGTCGGGCTCAAAGCCCCACGACTGCCACAGCCGCGCCAGCCCCATCTCGACGGCGAAGATCGCCGGCTGGGCGTAGCTGGTCTGCTGCAGGGTGTCGCCGCCGTCGGCGTCGAAAACAACGTCGAGCAAGGGCCTTTGGAGGATGCCGGACACCGCTTCGGCGCACCGGTTCATGATCTCGGCAAACACCGGTTCGTTGTCGAACAGCTCGCGGGCCATGCCGGCGTACTGGCTGCCCTGCCCGGGAAACAGCCAGGCGGTCTTCGGGGCGTCGGTGCCGGTTCCGCGGATCAGGCCGGGGGCGGGCCGGTCGTCGGCCAGGGCGCCGAGCAGTTCCCGGGCGGACTGCACCGAGTTCACCACGCACGCGGCACGGTTCTCGAAGTGTGCGCGCCCGGCGCCGGCGGTGAGGCAGAGGTCGGCCAGGGCGGCCTCGGGATGCTCGTCCAGCCAGCTGCGGTAGCCCTGTGCCGTCGACAGCAATGCCGCGGGCGTGCGGGCGGACAGCGGCAGCAGCATGAAACGTTCGGAGTTTGCGGACGCAGTGATGGACGGGGACGCCTGCGGCGCCGCGCTGCTGATGGTCGGCGCCTGCGGCGCCTCTTCAATAATCACGTGGGCGTTGGTGCCGGAGAACCCGAACGAGCTGACCCCGGCGATGCGCGGCTTCTCGCCGCGTTCCCAGCCGACCGCTTCGTCGACGACCCGGACCGCGATTCGGTCCCACGGTATGTGCGGTGACGGGGTGCGGAAATGGAGGTGCTTCGGGATTTCCTGATGTTGCAGGGAGAGAACGACTTTCAGCACACCGGCCACTCCGGCGGCGGCTTCCAGGTGTCCGATGTTGGTCTTCGCCGAACCGATCAGCAGCGGCTTGTCGGCGTCGTCGCGGCCCTTGCCGAGCGCGGCGGCGGCCTGCACCTCGATGGGATCGCCCAGCGAGGTGCCGGTGCCGTGGGCTTCCAGGTAATCGACGTCGGCCGCGACCAGGCCGGCGCGTTCCAGCGCATCGTTGATGACGCGCTGCTGGGCCACCCCGTTGGGAACCGTCAACCCGCCCGAGGCGCCGTCCTGGTTGACCGCGCTGCCGCGGATGACGGCCCGGATCGGGTCGCCGTCGCGGATCGCGTCCTGCAGGCGCTTGATGACGATGACGCCGCAGCCCTCGCCCCGCACATAGCCGTCGGCGGCGGCGTCGAAGGTCTTGCACTTGCCGTCGGCGGCCAGCATCCGTGACTGCGAGAACGTGATCATGGTGGCGGGGCTCAAGATGACGTTCGCGCCGCCGGCCAGCGCGAGGTCGCATTCACCCAGTTGCAGGGCTTGACAGGCCTGGTGGATCGCGACCAGCGACGAACTGCACGCGGTGTCGACCGTCACGGCCGGCCCCTGCAGGCCCAGCCGGTAGCTGATTCGGCCGGCCCCGGCGGCCCCGGAAGTCCCGATGGCCAGGTAGGCCTCGATTTCGGGGTAGGTCAGCGCATCGGAGGCCATCCCGAGGTAGTCGTGCGTGGACAAGCCGACGAAAACGCCGGTCCGGGTTCCGTTCAGCGCGGTCGGCGCCGTACCGGAATGCTCGACCGCGCGCCAGGCGGTCTCCATCAGCAGCCGGTGCTGGGGATCGACCAGCTTGGCCTCCCGGGCCGAGATCCCGAAGAAGGGGGCGTCGAACCCCGTCACGTCCTCGACGAATCCGGCCCGCCGGGTGACCACCTTGCCCGGAGCGCTCGGATCCGGGTCGTAGAACTCATCGGCGTCCCACCGGTCGCGGGGTACCTCGGACACCGCATCCCTGCCGGCGCGCAGCACGTCCCAGAACTCGTCGGTGTCGGCAGCCCCGGGCAGTCGCGCCGCGTAGCCGATGATTGCGAACCGGTCGTTGTGCTCGGACTGATGTTCGGTATGTGGCATGCGCGCTGCTCCCCGCCTCGACCGCTTGATGTGCGATTCAGGAAGACCTCGTCACAGCCTGGAATCCGTCCGAACGGCCATGGTCCAGCGGTGCTGGCACATCTTCCGGCGGCCAGTATGGCACGGGGGTATGTGAGGTGCCCCGGCGTGCTGTCGCCGCCCAGGGCGGCCCGTGATCACCAGCCGCGGAGGCTATGTTGGTCACCGGCACAGGTGCTGCCGAAGGCTAATGGCAGCCAGTGAGAAGTCGGAGAGAACATGCTGCGTATCGGCAATATCGCGTTCGCCACAGTCAACGACTGGACCCCCAGTCCGGGGGTGTTGACGTCGTGGCATCCGACGGCCGCCGCGGTGGAGAAAGCCCGGCAGGCTCCGGTCAGTCCGGTTCCGGTGAGTTTCATGCAGGGCCAGCACATTCGTGGCATCTACGAACAGGAGGCCGCCGGGCTGGACTATTCACGCCAGATCATCGCGACCTGCGAGGTGCCGGGTCGATGCGATATCGCCGCGATGAATGAGGCCATCAACAGCTTCCTGCGCCGGCACGACACCTACCGCAGCTGGTTCGAATACCGCGGCGACGGCGAGATCGTCCGGCACACGATCGCCGATCCGGCCGACCTCGAACTGGAGCCGGTCGACCATGGCTACGTCACCGCCGACGAGGCGCGCAAACACATGCTCGAAGTGCCGTCGCCGTTGGAGTGGGGCTGCTTTTCTTTCGGGATCGTGCAGAGCGAAGACCATTTCGATTTCTACGCCTGCATCGACCATGTTCACGGTGACGCGGCGCTGATCGGCATCACCATGCTCGAAGCGCACGGCATGTACACCTCGTTGATCGCCACCGGCGAGCGGCTCACCCTGCCGGAGGCCGGGAGTTTCGACGCCTTCTGCATTCAGGAGCGCGAGTACACGTCGAGCCTGACCGTCGACTCCCCGGAGGTCGCGGCATGGATCGAATTCGCTGAGAACAACAACGGCACCATGCCGGAATTCCCATTGCCGCTGGGTAATCCGCTCGAACCATGCGTCGCCGAGATGTACGGCGAGGACATCATGGACCCCGAGCAGACAGCCCGATTCGAAGCCGCCTGCGCGGCCGCCGGCACCCGATTCGTCGGCGGTCTCTTCGCCTGCCAGGCCCAGGTCGAACACGAATTAACTGGTGCGCCAACCTTTTACGGCCTCACCCCCCGCGACACCCGGCGTACGTCGGACGGCTTCACGACGCAGGGCTGGTTCACCGGGCTGGTTCCGCTGACCATTCCGATCGCCGCCACGACATTCAACGAGGCCGCCTGGTCGGCGCAGACCGCCTTCGATTCCGGCCTGAATCTGTCGCGGGTGCCCTACTACCGGGTGCTGGAATTGGCGCCGTGGCTCGACTGGCCGCGCCCGAACTTCCCGGTCTCGAACTTCCTGCACGGCGGGGCGGCGCCGCTCAACTCCATCATCGCGGCGTCGGAAATGGGCTACTCCAACAACATCGGGATGTATTCCGACGGCCGGTACTCCTACCAGCTGACGATTTACATCTTCCGGCATGCGGACGGCACCTCGATGCAGTTGCTGTATCCCGACAACCCGATCGCCCGAAAATCGGTCGAGCGCTATATCGGCGCCATGCGGTCGGTCTGTGCGCAGGTCGCCGAAACCGGGAACTGGGGACGCGGTGGTTAGGCGAGATGTAGTGGCTGAGCGAACAGCGAGTCCATGCAGCGGTTAGCCCGTTGGGTGGTGCGCTGGCCCTACGCGGTCATCCTGATCTGGGTCGGGCTGGCGGTGGCGCTTCCGCTGTCGCTGCCGAAGCTCAACGACATGGCTCAGAAGCACCCCCTGGTCATGCTGCCCGGCGATGCGCCGTCCAACGTCGCCGCGCGGGAGATGACGCGGGCCTTCCAGGAGGCCGGCACCGACGATCTGCTGCTCATCGTCCTGACCGACGAAAGCGGCCTGAGTTCGACCCACGAGGCCACCTACCGCAAGCTGGTCGAGGCGCTGCATCGTGATCAGCACGACGTGACGATGGTCCAGGACTTCGTCGGAAACGATTCGCTGCGCGGCTTCCTGACCAGCGACGACAAGAAGTCCTGGGTGATTCCGGTCGGTCTTTCCGGTGCATTGGGCACCCCGGAGTCCTACGCCGCCTTCAACCGGGTGTCGCACATCGTGGCCGAGAACACCGCAGGCGGGCCACTGGAGGTGCATCTCGCCGGTCCGGCCGCGACGGTCGCGGACCTCACCGTGGCAGGGCAGCGCGACCGCCAGCCCATCGAGATCGCCATCGCCGTGCTGGTCCTTGCGGTGCTGCTCATCGTGTACCGCAACCCGGTCGCCATGCTGGTGCCGCTGACCGGCATCGGGATGTCGCTGGTGATCGCCCAGTCGGCGGTCGCGGGGTTTTCCGAACTCACCGGCCTGGGCGTCTCCAACCAGGCGATCATCCTGTTGAGCGCCATCATCGCCGGTGCGGGCACCGACTACGCCGTCTTCCTGATCAGCCGCTACCACGATTACGTCCGGCGCGGAGACAGCTCCGACGCTGCGGTGCGGCACGCACTGGCGTCGGTGGGCAAGGTGATCACCGCATCCGCGGCGACGATCGGGCTGACCTTCCTGGCGATCAGCTTCGCCCGGATGGGGGTGTTCTCCACGGTCGGGGTGTCCTCCGCGATCGGGGTCGGCGTCACCTACCTGGCCGCGATAACCCTGCTGCCGGCCATCCTCACCGTGGTCGGGCGGCGGGGCTGGATAAAGCCCCGCCGCGAGCTGACCGCCCGGCTGTGGCGGCGCTCGGGCGCCCGCATCGTGCGCCGGCCACGGACCCACCTGGTTGCCAGCGGGCTGATCCTGCTGCTCCTGGCGGCCAGCGCCGGATTCACCCGCTACAACTACGACGACCGCAAGGCGGTCGGCCCGGGAGAACCCAGTTCGGTGGCCTACGCGGCCCTGGAACGCCACTTCCAGCTCAATCAGTTCGTGCCGTCCTACGTGCTGATCCGATCCCCGCACGACCTACGCAACCCGCAGGCGCTCGCCGATCTGGAGCAGCTGGCCGGGCGGATCGGCCAGCTGCCCGATATCGCCAGGGTCAACGGCATCACCCGGCCGCTCGGCGAGGTGCCCGAGGAGTTCCGGGCCACCTACCAGGCCGGCATCGTCGGCGACCGGCTCAGCGAGGGTGCGTCGGCCATCGCCAACAACATGGACGACCTCGGACGGCTTTCCAACGGGGCCAACGAACTCGCGACCGGCCTGAGCGACGTACGCGGGCAGATCGGCGACGTCAAGGGGCAGATCAGCGAACTGGCGACCAACTACGCCGCGATGATGAACGCCTTCTCCGCACTGCAGTCCCAGTACACCGGCGACGCCCTTGTCAGCAAGGTGGAGGTCGCGGCCAAGCTCGTCCAAGCGGTCAACGAGCTGGGTAACTCGCTGGGCATCACGTACTCGGCGGCGCGCGACCTGCTCGGCTGGGTGGGGCCGGTGCTGGCGGCGTTGAACGGGAACGTCGTCTGCGACCTCAGTGCGTCGTGCAGCGAGACCCGCGCGCATTTTCAGAGCCTCATGGAGCCGGGCAATCGCGGCGCCATCGACCGGATCAACTACCTGGCCAAGCAGCTCAAGGAGATGCAGAACGGCAAGTCCATCGCTGCGACGCTGGCCGAACTGAGAGATTCCTATGCCAGCCTGACCGCGACCATGAAGAAGATGGGGCTGGACACTCCCGGCGGTGCGGACGGCACCCTCAGCGGTTTCCAGGTCCAGGCCGACCGCGCCGCGAACGGCAGCCGGGAAGTGGCCGCCGGGGTGGACCAGGTGGTCGCGCAGATCGAAACGATGCGCACCGGACTGGACCAGGCGGCGGCGTTCCTGCTCACCATGAAGAACACCGCGGTCGGCCCCGCGATGGCCGGCTTCAACATCCCCGCCGAAGTGCTGAAGATGGACGATTTCAAGGCCGCGTCCAAAGCGTTCATCTCCCCCGACGGCCACACCGCCCGCTATCTGGTGTTCACCAAGCTCGACCCGTTCAGCCCCGCGGCGATGGATCAGGTCAACGCGATCCGGGACACCGCGCTGGCAGCACTGCCGAACACCGCACTGGAGGACGCCACCATCTCGATGGGCGGATATCCGGTGGCGCTGCGCGACACCCGCGACTACTACCGCGCCGACATCCGCTACATCGTCATCGCCACCGTGCTCGTGGTGCTGCTGACCCTCATGACGCTGCTGCGCGCAATCGTCGCACCGCTGTATCTCGTTGGTTCGGTGATCCTTTCGTACTTCGCCGCGCTGGGCATCGGTGTTCTGGTGTTCCAACATTTCTTCCACGAACCCTTGCATTGGACGGTGCCGCCACTGGCCTTCGTGGTGTTGGTCGCAGTGGGGGCGGACTACAACCTGTTGTTCGCGTCCCGCCTGCGTGACGAGTCGCCGGACGGCAGCCGGTACGGCATCATCCGGACGTTGGCGTCGACCGGCGGTGTGATCACCGCGGCGGGGCTGATTTTCGCGGCGTCCATGTGGGGCCTGTTGTTCTCCAGCATTGGTACGGTGGTACAGGGCGGCTTCGTGATCGGCGCCGGGATCCTGTTGGACACGTTTGTGGTGCGGACTGTCATGGTGCCGGCCCTGGCTACCCTGGTCGGAAAGGCGAACTGGTGGCCGTCACGAGTGACATCGCACGGGAGCGCACAGGCATGAAAAAGCTAGTGGCCTCGCTGGTCGGCGTCTCTGCCGTCGTCGCGATGTCCGGCGGAACCGCAGCTGCCGACGACTCCGCTCCGGACGGCCCGACGCCGACCGACGCCACTTCCTATGTCTCGCCCGACGGCTCGGCCACCGCTATTTCGCCCGGCGGCTCGGCCACCACCCTGGAAGGCACTCCACCCCGCGGATACGGACTCGGCGGCGCTCACGTCGCCGGGATCCCGTACGACGAGTACATCCGAATGACGGGCGCGCAATGGTTTCCGGGTCTGCAGCGCCAGAAGGTCGACTACTGGGCCGGTCAGGTTCAGGGCCACACTTTGGAGCGTCTGTTCCCCGGGATCGATCAGGCATATCCGGGGCTGGGGCTCGACGGCCCCAGTATCGGCGAGTCGGTGGCTCAAGGTGCGGACAACACCATCGCGACGGTGCAGCAGGACGGTCCCGGCACGGTCCTCGGTCTGTCCGAGGGGGCGATGGTCGTCAACGCCGTGCAGGCCCGGCTGGCCACCGATCCCAACGCTCCGCCGCCGGATCAGCTCACCTTTGCGGTTTTCGGAGACCCGATCGGTCAGCACGCCTTCGGTGACGGGTGGCTGAGGCAGAACTTCCCGGTGGGCGCGACGGTCCCGTCGATGGACTTCGTCATCCCGCCACCGGTCGAAAGCCAGTACGACACCTATTCGTTCGTCTCGCCCTACGACAGCATCGCGGACTGGCCGGACCGGACCGACAACTGGATGGCGCTGGCCAACGCGATCGCCGGCCTGGCCACCGGCCACACCGCTGTGGCGTTCACCAATCCGAGCAACGTCCCGGCCCGCAACATCGTGACGACGGTCAACTCGCGGGGCGGCAAGACGACGACGTTCATGATCCCCGAGCAGCACCTCCCGCTGGTGATGCCGTTCAAGTACCTCGGGATCGACGAGGGCACCCTCAATCAGTTGGACGCCGTCCTCAAGCCGATGGTCGATTCCGGGTACTCCCGCAACGACGACCCGGCCACCGCGCCGATCACCGTGGACCCGGTCAACGGCTACGACCCGGCCGCGGTCACCGCGCCGGCCACCAATGCAACCTATGGGGACCAGGTCGGTGCCGATCCGTTCTCGCAGATACTGGCGCAGATCGGCAGTTTCGGTGAGAAGGGCAGTGACGCCCCGCCGCCTCCCAGTGGGCCGCCTCTGCCCGCTGAAGCTCCCGGCTGACTAAGCGCAACCGTGCGCACGACAGGTTTCAGCGGGTTCTCGGGAAGATGAATTCGTTCTCGTAGCGCCACCGCCGTTGGGCGGATAGACGTCGTAAATGCCTCGTACTTGAGGCATTCCATTAGCGACTTGTAGCCCTATCGGGGAGTTCCGCGATATTTCCCAGGCGTATGCGTCAGGAGGTCGTCGTGTTCCCGCCGGCGGCAAGCATCTGCAAACGCCGCTGCGGCCTCTTGGTTTTCGAGGAAAGTGCGGTATTGGCCTGCGTCCAGCCAGTACGATTCGATATAGTCGACCATCGCATTGGATACCGGAATGCCCAGGAGATTCCGCTTCGAAGCCGGATCAACGCCGAGCCAGTAATCGTGCTCGGGCGAAAAGTAAGTCATTTCGTACTTCATTCATCTCCTTCTGGCTTCACCTCTGGATCATTCCGATTTGGCAGATCTGAATCGTTCAAATTTGGTAAATCAAAGTCCGTTGTGATTAAATCTTCTGGCGGTACCTTTGATCCATCAATAACAGCTTCAGGCACTCCTTCAGGCAAAAGACCACCCGGTATCCAGTATTCATTTGCTCCCGCCTCGTTTCCCGACGGTATTCTGAGATTGTAGCCGCTGGGATCCGGCACATCTACCCGCAGAATTTGGTAGTTGTCGAAGTAGCCTTCGGGGAGTCCAAGGGCGTTTTCAAGGGCCGTGTAGCTCCCAGTCTCCATAAGGCGGTCGATCTCACTCGTCGGAAACACGAAACTCGTGCCATCTCGCTGCGAAATACCGTACTTCTGGAAACTTTCCTCAAGCATGAAACGTGTGGCGCCGTCATTAAACTTCTGGGCGTGCCACTCGATAAAGTTGGGTGATAGATAGTCCGATGGATCAGGTCGGCTGCCTTTTTCGGTCTCGAGGATTTCGTTACGCGTATCGGCCGTCAAACCGCTTGACGGAGTATTGTCCTGGTAAGCGTCACTGGAACCATGTTCAGCGCTACTCGAATCGGCACTGCCAACAGGATGTGTGTGGTCACCACTCCCAGTGCCGCTTTGGCCTTCACCGACCTCATCAGGCAGGCTTTGCCGATTTCCATCGGCCGGCGTACGCGTCGTACTTGCGGTATCAGTCGTGGCGGGTGAGTGCGCTGTAAATTCCTTTCCGGCTCCCGAATTCGCCAGCACTTCGGCCTTGTCCGGCACTCCACCGGGA
>Ga0194055_10002255_pt1 | contig 15363 bp, 8 predicted proteins | sample SepL449m_MetaG_FD_155482 | JGI IMG/M metagenome (GOLD analysis project Ga0194055, IMG submission 155482) | Anoxic zone freshwater microbial communities from boreal shield lake in IISD Experimental Lakes Area, Ontario, Canada - Sep2016-L442-9m | ecosystem: Environmental > Aquatic > Freshwater >... | reverse complement strand
GAATAAGGAACATTATCCTTGGTAAAGTTTCTAACCCACATATTATCAGAAGTTAATATGTACTCATTACCATTTTTGTTTTTTTTAATTCTCATTAACTGCTCGTATATTACAAAACTGCAATCATTCAATTTCATTTAGCACATGGAACAATAGCAACGCATTGTGCGTTTCCATTCTCGCCTGTAATTCTTCCAATATCTAAGCTTATTTTTACGTCAATTGGAGAACCTTTATAAACTAGTTCTACTTCTGGTTTATCTGGAAGCACCAACTTAATTTCTGATGGTGCACCAATAAGTTCAATAACAGAAGGTATTCCAACAACTTGAATTTTATCGGGTATACCAGATGCATCAATTTTTATAGATGGGAAATAATCCGGTACCTGTAAAGGTATAAATTTTGGCAAACTACTAGAATCTATTGCTATGGAATCAGGAAGATTACTTACTAATTCTATTGTGCTAGGCATATTCGATACAAACATTTTTATTTCAGAAGGAATTGGTATCTCTGGGGATATAATTTTAATATCCGGTATTTCTGGAGATAACACTTTAATCATAACGGGTATGTCATGAACAACTCTAATGTCTGGAACTTCTGGAAACTTAACTATTATTTCAGATGGGATACTAAAGTCTCCCATGCTTACTTCAATAGAATCAGAATCTTGATCTTGATCTCTTGCTCTCATGCCGCCACCGCCGGGACTCGGACATTCTATAGACACGGTGCAGCTAAGTGTAGGAACAGAACCCCAATTTATACTTATTGTAGGTGCCGCACCAAACCCAATAGCAGAAAAAGTTGGTGCATTACCAAAATTAATTAAGGATGGCAACCACTCTCCACTTGTCCCCTTAGGCATAGGACCAAATTGAATTAAAGAAGGTAACCACTCTCCATTTAGCCCCTTAGGCATAGGACCAAACTGAATTAAAGAAGGCAACCACTCTCCATTTAGCCCTTTAGGCATCGGACCAAAACTAATTAAAGATGGTAGACCGGTCGGCATCGGACCAAAACTAATTAAAGATGGTAGACCGGTCGGCATCGGACCAAAACTAATTAAAGAAGGTAGACCTGTTGGCATCGGACCAAAACTAATTAAAGATGGTAACCCTGTCGGCATAGGACCAAAACTAATTAAAGAAGGTAGACCTGTTGGCATAGGACCAAAACTAATTGTAGATGGTAGACCTGTTGGCATAGGACCAAATTCAATTAATGTAGTTCCAGTCGGTATCGGACCAAATTCAATTAATGTAGTTCCAGTAGGTATCGGACCAAATTCAATTAATGTAGTTCCAGTAGGTATCGGACCAAATTCAATTAACGTTGTTCCAGTCGGTATTGGACCAAATTCAATTAACGTAGTTCCAGTCGGTATAGGACCAAAACTAATTAATGTAGTTCCAATCGGTATCGGACCAAAACTAATTAAAGATGGTAGCCCTGTAGGTATCGGACCAAAACTAATTAATGTAGTTCCAGTCGGTATCGGACCAAAGTTAATTAAAGATGGTAAACCTGTCGGCATCGGACCAAAACTAATTATAGAGGGGAGCCCAGTCGGCATCGGACCAAAGCTAATTAACGTGGTGCCAGTCGGTATAGGACCAAAGTTAATTAACGTAGTTCCAGTTGGTATCGGACCAAAGTTAATTAACGTAGTTCCAGTTGGTATCGGACCAAATTCAATTAACGTGGTTCCAATCGGAATCGGACCAAATTCAATTAACGTGGTTCCAATCGGAATCGGACCAAATTCAATTAACGTTGTTACATTCGGAATCGGACCAAAGTTAATTAATGTAGGCAGGCATACTTGTATGTCTATGTAAAGATTCGGCAAAGGACCAAAACTAATTAAAGTAGGCAGACCTGTCGGCATAGGACCAAAACTAATTATAGATGGAAGTCCAGTTGGTATAGGACCAAAGCTAATTAAAGTGGTTCCAGTCGGTATAGGACCAAAGTTAATTAAAGTAGTTCCAGTTGGTATCGGACCAAAGTTAATTAAAGTAGTTCCAGTTGGTATCGGACCAAAGTTAATTAACGTGGTTCCAATTGGTATAGGACCAAATTCAATTAAAGTAGTTCCAATTGGTATAGGACCAAAATTAATTAATGTAGGCAGACAAACTTGTATGTCTATGTAAAGATTTGGCAAAGGACCAAATTCAATTAAAGTTGGTAGACCTGTTGGCAAAGGACCAAAACTAATTATAGATGGCAATCCAGTTGGTATCGGACCAAAATTAATTAACGTAGTCCCAACTGGTATCGGACCAAATTCAATTAATGTAGTTCCAGTCGGTATAGGACCAAAGTTAATTAATGTAGGCAGGCAAACTTGTATGTCTATATAAAGATTTGGCAAAGGACCAAATTCAATTAAAGTTGGTAGACCTGTCGGTATAGGTCCAAATTCAATCGAAGACGGTAGCCCCATTGGGATCGGACCAAACTCAATTAAAGTAGTTCCAGTCGGTATAGGACCAAAACTAATTAAAGTAGTACCAGTCGGTATAGGACCAAAGTTAATTAACGTAGTCCCAGTCGGCATAGGACCAAAGTTAATTAACGTAGGCAAACAGACTTGTATGTCTATGTAAAGATTAGGTAAAGGACCAAATTCAATTAAAGTTGGTACTGTTGGCATAGGACCAAAACTAATTAACGAGGTTCCAATCGGTATAGGACCAAAACTAATTAAAGTAGTTCCAGTCGGTATAGGACCGAAATTAATCAACGTAGGCAAACCAGTTGGTATAGGACCAAAACTAATTAAAGAAGGCAGACCAGTCGGTATAGGACCAAAACTAATTAAAGAAAGCAGACCAGTCGGTATAGGACCGAAATTAATCAATGATGGAATGTTTGCAGGTCCAAATTCAATCTTTGAAGGCATACAAACTTGTATGTCTACTGTTACCGTTGGTACAGCACCAAAATTAATTAACGTTGGCACTGTAGGAGTAGGACCGAAGTTAATCACTGATGGTACTGTAGGAATAGGACCAAAGTTAATCACTGATGGAACGTTTACAGGACCGAAACTAATAACCGATGGTATGGTTACAGGAGAAAATTCAATCTTTGAAGGCATACAAACTTGTATGTCCACAGTCACCGTTGGTACAGCACCAAAATTAATCAATGTTGGTACTGTAGGAATAGGACCAAAGTTAATCACTGATGGAACGTTTACAGGACCGAAACTAATAACCGATGGTATGGTTACAGGAGAAAATTCAATCTTTGAAGGCATACAAACTTGTATGTCTACTGTTACCGTTGGTACAGCACCAAAATTAATTAACGTTGGCACTGTAGGAGTAGGACCGAAGTTAATCACTGATGGTACGTTTACAGGACCGAAACTAATAACCGATGGTATGTTTACAGGAGAGAATTCAATCTTTGAAGGCATACAAACTTGTATGTCCACAGTCACCGTTGGTACAGCACCAAAATTAATCAATGTTGGTACTGTAGGAATAGGACCAAAGTTAATCACTGACGGTATGTTTATAGGACCGAAACTAATAACCGATGGTATGGTTACAGGAGAGAATTCAATCTTTGAAGGCATACAAACTTGTATGTCTACTGTCACGGTTGGCACAGCACCAAAGCTAATCAATGTTGGTATGTTTAAAGGTACAGGTCCGAAACTAATCACGGATGGTATGTTTATAGGACCGAAACTAATAACCGATGGTATGTTTATAGGAGAGAATTCAATCTTTGAAGGCATACAAACTTGTATGTCTACCGTAACCGTTGGCACAGCACCAAAGCTAATCAATGTTGGTATGTTCAAAGGAACAGGGCCAAAGTTAATTACTGATGGTATGTTTACAGGACCGAAACTAATAACCGATGGTATGTTTATAGGAGAGAATTCAATCTTTGAAGGCATACAAACTTGTATGTCTACCGTCACTGTTGGTATAGGTCCAAAATCAATCAATGTTGGTATTTTTATAGGTCCAAAATTAATCAATGTTGGTATGTTTATAGGTCCAAAATTAATTAATGTTGGTATGTTTATAGGTCCAAAATTAATAAATGTTGGTATGTTTACAGGTCCAAAGCTAATCAATGATGGTATAGAAAGTTCTATGTCTGCTGTAATTGTTGGCACGGGACCAAAAGTAATTAATGTTGGTATGTCACCAAAAGTAATTAATGTTGGTATTTCAAATCCTGTTATTGTAATAATAGAAGGAATTTCTGGAGTTAGAATAATAATTGAAGGAATAGGTCCTATAGGTCCTATGTTAAGACAAGGAAAAACAATCGGAGGCAGCACCGGTGGTGGTGGCGGTGTAATAGACGGAATAAAAAAAGGAGGAATTGGAGGTATATTAGGAATATTTATTTCAAAAATCGGATTGTCTTCTGGCGGATTTATATCTGAATCATAAGTTCTTGCAGGAGGGGTTTGTACAACTGTACATTTTTCATTTCCTACTTTCACTACTGGATCTATTATAGAATTTGGTGCATAAGTATGAGTTCCCGATGTGGAAGTTGTTGTAAATTCTCCGTCACCAAAGTCCAACCTATAATTTTGTGCACTTCCAACTATTATTATGTCGTATCTAACTACAATTCCAGAAGAAGGGTCTTCGCTAATGACAATGAAGCTAAATGAAACATCTGGACACGTATAGTCATCAAAAATTATAGATAGATTTTGTAAGTGCCTAATTCTCCAATCTAAAGTTTCTTGCCTTTCATCAAAATTAATTCCTACGAAATCTTCTATATTAATTATAGCATCTGCGATTTGATTGTGATGCTCAGCTATTACAAATCCACGCACTTCCGATCCTATTGGATTATTTTTTGTGTGAGTTCCTCCAATGTTTCTTGAGCATCTTTTTAACCGTGTAACCTTTCCGCTAAAAGACAACTGAAAAGTTGACTGCGTGTATCCTCTACCTGCATTTATTATTGTAAAACTTGTTATGATTCCATTGGAAACGTTTGCTATTACGTCAGCACCACTTCCAGTACCGCCATTAGGAGATATAATTTTTATAGTAGGATAATAATAACCAGATCCTCCAGATGTAATAGGAATGCTTGTTACACCTCCGTTTTCATCAAAAAGCACCCTTCCAGTTTGTACTCCAGAACCTACTGGCTCGTTTTTTACAACTTCATCATAATAAAAAAGTTCACCTTCTATGCTTGCAAATCCGTTATCTGCCCATATCTCCTTTTGATCGGAATTAACTGGAATTATAGCGATATCATCTGACCAAGGTTGATTAGTTTCTGTTGTGGTCGACTCCGAAGTATTATAAACCAAAAACAACGTGCTATCGTCATCATATCGTTTTGGGTAAACAGATTTTGGGGGGAAAAAATTAACCACTTTATTTCCTTAAAATATTTTCATTTGCCACTGATATCCAGATGGTCTTGTAGAGACCGAACTGAATGTGGTATCTATTTCATTGAACTTAATAAAAGATCCACCTTTTTTCTCGCTTGTTCTATAATCAAAGCTTAAGTAAGCTATTTTATCTCCGTCTGATGTGGCCATAAGAGTTTGACTGGAATCATCAAATCCTATTATTGTTGTGTCCTGTAATGATCTAAATGAGGAAGAAGTAGATCCTGGACCTCCTGTTGTCCATGTTCCGCTGACCTCGCTATATGCAGAGATTGAACCTGAGTTATTAAAGAAATACAGTCCTTGGCTTAAAGATACTAATTCTCCTTCTACTCTTGAAGGTCCAGTAATGTCTGTTAGTTTAGTTAAGTTTATGAATGGTTCGCTTACGGTTCCTAGTGTTTTATAGAAAGACTTTATTCTAAAAAAGGTATCCACCCCATCATTTCGTAATATGTACCCAGTGTCTTGATGCCAAGCCGATCTATATACACTCATGTGCCCTTGTTCTGGATCTCCGTTTATATCAAACGAAACAGTGTTTGATTGTAAATCATCCGATCCATTTTTGTAGTTTAAATTCGATAGGTTTGTAGATGTAGAAGTAAGAGCAGAAAGGTTATATATACTTTTTACTTGATTGGTTGGAGAAAGGTTAGGCAACGCACCGCTTGTAACTCCGCCCAATATAAAGTATATATTGTCGTCTGATGCAAGCCCTACCCAGTTCCAAGGTCTTGATATAGAGTTTACAGCAGGAGATGTGTATATGTCGGTAAATCCATTATATTCGCATAGAGATATTACTTCATCACTAGCGGTATCTTCTTCGGATCTTCCGCTAGCCCAATAAAGAAGAGCACTTCCGCCTTCTCCAGAAGATGGAGAACCACGCTTTGCGGCTCCATTGTTTTTTATAAATTCTTTCTTTTGCTGCGTCTCATTCTGAGATCCGTCTAAAAATGAGTCATTTATATTGAGAGTCAAATAATGTGGAGAACTTTTTAATTTAAAAGTTTCACTCATTAATCCAAATTCAAATGTATATGCTGTCTCTTGTGTTTCATTGAAGTTCCATAACCATAAATTTACATTTTCTACTATATCAAAAAAATTAATATGATTTGTAATTCTATAAGATCCAAAGCTTGTATCAGTTCTTAAAATTAAATCATAATACCCTCCTACCCCAAACAATGCTTTTGTACTTTTAGAATTAAAATGATTTAAATCATCAGAAAATGACCATGTATATGAAATAATAGGGTCTATAGGAGATCCTGTTGTATCAACTACTTCGCCTGAATAGGATCTGTTTTCTCCTTTAGAATCCGTATAAGAACCTTTAATGCCAGATCTAGTTATTTCGTCTTTTATTTTAACGATTATTAGTGTGTTGTTTTTTGATCGTATTGTAGGAGTATTTGGTGGTGAAGGGTCAAATAAATATATTCCCTCACTATAATCTCCTTTATATGGATTGTTTATATCTGTAGCTGGAGTAACAACTTGATAAGAGGCTCCTTGTTCTGGTTCTATTAACGCGTATTCTGGTGCTGGATATCTAACATTTATCATTTTTGGAAAAACAACAGTATCAGATCCGAAATCATTTGTTACTTTTAAAGACACATCGTATATTCCTGGCTTTGAATATGTTTTCTCTATAATACATGGTGTAGAGATAGCACAAATTGAATCTACTAATATATTAGATATAGAAGATGGGACCACTACATTAGATATTGAAATATGTGAAATATGTGAAATATATGAAATATTTGAACTTGTGTTATCACCAAAATTCCACAATCTTTCTATATCAAGAGAAGTGCCGTCTGTTCCAAGGCGAAAACTTTGATCTGTAAAGCTGACAGTTAGTGGAGCCAAACCTACTTGTTTGTCTGCCTTAAACCATGCTCGTGGAACAAGAACAATTTTCCTCAATAAATTAATTCTTTGTTCCATTGTGCCAACCATAGGAACAGTACCAATCTCTCCTTTCTTACCAGCAAAACTTTCTATTCTAATTAGTGCGTTTTTTAAGTTGTTATGATGTAAAGAAACTACATTCTGAGTAACATTTGTTATATTTTTTGCTTTTATTACATCAACAAAGCCAGGTAGTAGTTCTAGTCCCTCAAACGTTGTTAGCGTTCTAGCTGAATAATAAAAAGATATGGCTCTCAATTCAGGTTCGCTACACTGTTCTGTTAGCGTGATAATTCCTGTCTCATCAAAACTTCTTATTGTATCTTCATTTCCAAAAATTGTTATAAATTTGTCGCCAGGCAAATAATCTTCTGCCAGTTGAACTCTTAGTCCATCACTAACTAAAAAAAGATTTTCATCTGTGTCTAAAATAATTGGATATGTTGAATTTGGTATTGTCATGTGACTATTATTCCTAATCCTTTTGTATTATAAGGGTTTATATACGCTTTCTTTAATGCAAGACTTTCTAAAAGCACCAAAAGCGATGGATTGTACTCACCAGGTTTCTCAAAAATATGACAATAAGTGTGCGTATTGGGATTTTTTACATTAATTGTAGTGTTCGCTCCGTCCACATTCCACCAACGTTCCAGAATAGCTCCATCAGACTGATCAACAAATTCAAAAGTCGTAGGACTTATGTGATTTCTATCAGCAGTTTGTTTTGATACACCAAATAAAGGTGTAATGTAAAAAAATGGCTGTTTTATCTCTTTGTCTACCGTAATATAATTCGATTTAGTTGCATATCCTTGTGCTCCTAAAGAAGTTATAATATTTAATTTAACTGTATAAATTCCTTCATTATAATATGTGTGTATTGGAGACTTTTCAACGGATGTTGTACCATCTCCAAAATCCCATAATGATCTTACAATTTGACCTGTGCTAAAATTTTGGAACCTCACCGAAAAAGGCGGAGATCCACGTGTAGGGAAAACTCGGAAAAGTGCTTTTGGACTAAGAAATTTTGTTTCTTGACTTTGTAGTATTTGATTTAGTGAGTTTGCAACAGGTAAAACTTTTTTACCAAGATTATGCTCTATTTGAAGTATGGCATCTTTTACAGAATTGTGATGTTCTGCAAACACTGCATTGCTAACTGTACTGCCTGTTGGCCACACAGTGCTCTTAGAACCAGCAAACCCTCGTATTAGGTCTTTTAGTATTACTCCTGATTTTGATTGATAATAGACCATCTCAGAGGCTCCAGATTCTCCTGGCGGTGCACCAATCCTTAGTATTCCAGATTCTGGAAAAGTTGAGGCGTCCTCTAAAATTATATACTTTCCTACCAAAGTAAGGCTTTGTTTTAAGTAACTAACGGAATTATTTGTTGCCTTATAAAGTTGATTGTTATCATCTAATGTAATAGGGTAAAAAGATAGCTGCCCTGTAAAATAGTCAGCATCTTTAGAGGATATTCTTATTGCCATTCACTAGTCCTTTTTTTCTTTTATACTTTGTTCTATTGATTTCGCTATTTGGGAATGGCGAATATTTAATGTTTGTAAAATTTGTTGTTTAATATGCATATCGTCAGGTAAAGCGACAACAGTTTCTATTAGCTCTGTATCTAGTTGACTACCAGTCAACATCTTAAGATTTAGTTTTTGAGACAATTTCTCCTGCCAATATTGTTTTTGAGCTTCAACATCATCAAAATCTCGTAATGGTTCTGTTTTTTGAAGCGTTTCAAACATTTCCAAAAAGAAGATTGACTCTTCTTCTATATATTTTTTTTTGTCTAAAAGTGTAGATAAAGAAGCTATAACAGCAGTCTTCTTTCTCGTTATTTTTCTTAAATTTAACGCTTTCTCTCTTAATACTAGAACTTTTATTGATTCTTGAGTGTTTGTGTCTTCTGCTGTTAATTGTATGGATTGTTCTTTTATCTCCAAAAACTCTAATTTATCTTTTTGTTCTTCATACTCTAATTCTAGCGAATCAAGGGAGTCCATCCTTAGCTTTAATTCTCTTAAACATTGCCACATTTTTGATTGATTTGTTGGTTCTTTACCAATTAAAAAATATCTAAGTTGAAAATAACTATGCCTTTCTGGAAGTTTATGATCTAGTATTTTCGACATTTCTTTTTTAATTGATTCTAATGAAACTTCTTGATTTGACATCGTTCTTCCTTTTCTATATGATGACTTGCAAGATCACATATTACTATAATAATTAGAGTTTGCAAATGGCGGAAAAAATGAATTATCTTAAAAATAAAAAAGTTTATTTATCTGGACCTATTGAGTTTGGTACAAAACACAATTGGAGGGAAAAACCGATAGAATATTTAAAAAATAAATTGTTTTTAGACGTTTTTGACCCCTTCAGCGACCCAAAAGCACAGTGGGGAATTAAAATTAAAAATGCAAAAAAAGAAAAAGATTATAAAAAAATAATTAATATAGCAAAATCATTTGTAAGAAGAGATCTTGCAATGGTAGACAGAAGCGATTTATTAATTGCTTATATGCCGTATAAGGTTCAAACTGTTGGTACTGTTCATGAAATAATTAATGGCATTAATTCAAAAAAACCCACACTAATAATATGCCCTGAAGGAAAAGAAAAAATTCCTGTTTGGATTTGGGGAATAGTTAAAGAGGAGTTTTTATTTGGTTCTTGGGAAAAAGTTTATTCTTACTTAAAAGAAGTATCAGTCGGGAAACATGCAAAGAACAATAAATGGCATTTTTGTGATTGGAATTAACATATCTTTGTGTTGGAAACTGCTTTGAACCGGCATCCTTTTTCAATTGCCTTACAACACCATATCGTTTTAACAAAATCTAAATTTCCATCTTCTTCTATATTGCCTACTTCCTTAAATGTTTCTTTATGAATTAATATTCCATTTAATGTTCCATTAATGAAATCGTACTTTTGCTCAGCAATAGGAAAAAGAATATCTTTATTGCTATCAATAAAAATTGAAAACTTATCGTCTAGTTTAGACCGTACTGTACTACCCGCAAAAACCACAAAATTCCAGTCTGGAACTGCGTTCTTGAATCCAACATTTATCAAAGAAGAAAAAGTGTTTTTGCCCTTAAAAGTAGGACAAATTTCTTGCATCTCTTTAATATCACATTTCTTGGCTCCGTTGTCTGTAGCACAAATATATGGTATTCCAACATATCTGTTTTTAATAGAATATGCTGTTGATTGAAGTAATTTAACGGCTCTATCCGAACATAATATTATAAAGCCAAAATTTAATTTTTTTATTTTGTAGAGTTTCATGTTAGATTATGAACTACCCACCCGATAAGACGGGCTGGTTTCCGCTCCAACCAACAGACCACTAAAAGCGGTCGTGCATCAGGACAAGCGGCTAACCCGGTCGTTCTGACCGTTTTGTTTTTCGATTAAAACGCTACATTTTCATGCTTAATTTAATATAGTGCATAATTTTGATTTTCTAATTGCTTAGATTAGATAAACATCAAAATCTATTCTAATAACGTCATTCTCTGTGATCGCATTGCTCAATATGAATGTTCCTAAATTGTTACTTGGTGTAAAATGGTTTGCTTTCCACAAGTCAGCGGTAGAATCTGGATATAAAACATCATAATCACTGTTTAGTTTAATTCCATTTACATATACTCTTAAACTTCCTTCTACATAATGCGTGTTAACACTTGTAACCTGATAGTTTATATAATTTGTCGTGATTGGCTCTAGATCATAGTAATGTCTATGAGCAAAATCTACAGATATATTGAGTACTGGACGAACAATATTTGGACTTTCTACTTCCCAAGATATATGTTCCGATGGATGTAATTTAAGAGATGTGTTGTCAAAATTAACAACGTTAGAAAAACAAGCGTTAGAAGGTACGCTCGTGCATATTATACCGGAGATACAGCTTATACCTGAGATACAACTTACGCATGAAATAGACAGTATATCAGTGCATACCTCCAAAGAAAGACTTGTGGCTCCTTCTGCCATCCCAGCTATTTTAGCTCTTTCCGCTTCAATCATTCTTACAAATGGAACAGGATTAACAACTTCTGAATATCCTAATGTGTTAACATAATAGTCTAGGTCTTCAGTAGAAACCGTTGCTGTGCCATCTGTGTGTTTCGCTATATTGTGTAAAGCATCATCTATAGCAAGCGTTTTTATATCGCCGTTTTGCTCTATAGAATTGTCTAATCTGCTTGCAATACTGGCTTGCGTCCCAGCAGAGTCAAGCAATATTTGTTCTTGTATGTTAACTGCATTGTTTATAGCAACATCACGATCTGATAAGGCTTTTAACGGTAAGTTGTCATATTCCCAATGATAAGGCTGATTGGCAGCATAAAGAGGGACCGGTAATTTAGTTAAGTCTGGCATTATATTCTTTCTGTTTTTTCTACTAAACTTTTAATTAACGACTTTTTTCTCGCCATTATCGATAATTTTATTCGTTTTAATATAGCTTATATTTTTTTTCCTCATTAAAATATTAATTTCTTTCATTACTTCCTTAATGAAATCAAAATTATATTCTGATTTATCTAACCAGTAATTTTTCAAGTTTACCTTCCTTATTTACGAACTAAACGAATGAAAGTCTCCAATTGAACGTTATTTGTATTTCGCTGGTTTTATTTAAATCAGGGAAAGTTACCATGCTGTAATAGTCATCATTTGCCATTTGTAATCCCATTTCATTTAAAGCATATCCATTAGCTTCATCAAATTTCAAAACTGATGTGAACATAGCTTGTGTTGGTATTTCACTATCAACCGATGACATGACAGGCTTGGATGCTCTTGTTGTGCCAAACAAACCATTTCTACTGGTGTCAACATATCTTTTAGCACCTGCTTGGGTCCCGCCATCACCAAAAACCATTCTAGATATGAAAAAGTTATATTCTCCATTAAAACTATGAGTCAAAGAACGTGCCAAGGCTTGTCGCCCTTTAGATAACACTGTATTTTTATATTCAAAAAAAACTATGTTTCCATTTTTGTTTTCTATGAATCCATCGACACAACCTAATGTTCTTAAATTATCATTCATTTTTCTATGCTTTCTTATAGATTGTTTACTTTTACTTTATTTAGGAGGATTGTCTTTATAATCAATCTTAAAAGATACTTCTTCCTCTTGTTTTATAAAGTCATTCAATTCGTCTTTTTTGCTATTTAAACTTGATACTTGTGGCTCTTCATCCGAAAAAGATATGAAAGAAATTACTGATGGGTTCTCAATGTTTGATGATATTACTCCATCTATCATTCCTGATCCATTCCGGTCTATTATTTGGAAAGTGTGTTCTGGCTGATGAAAACGTTGTCCAGGTATGGTAGCACCTTGCTTTTCATATTTAAAAAACTCAACAGAAACTTCCGAGCCTCCATCGGTTAAAGTTTTCCAATATGTATTAGCTCCTGACAATATAATAGTAGTAAATCCAGCAGGATTATTACCATCTATTTCAGTTATCCAATAAGAAACGTCATCTATAAAAACAATAAAATTCTCTTGAAACAAGTTATTATCTAATAAATTATTATCAGAATAACTTTGAAGACCTAAAATTGTTTTTATATTTCCTTCTAGTTTAAGTTTTAATCCTTTGTGGCTTAAATATCCTATCTTTTCTGTTACAATTTTATCCCAAATGTATATGGTTAGTCCGTTGGCATCGCCTTCATCATACCCTGAAATATAATATTGATCTGTTGTGCCTTCCACTATACCAGAGATATGATATTCATAATCGCCTATCTTTTGATAACAATTTTTATATTCTAGAACTTCTGAGACAGGTGTCACATATGGGCTTAAAGCAGTTACAATGGCTCTTAAAGACACAGTTAAAGTCCCCTCAGAAATTACAGAATGGTGATAACTGCTGTTTCCTAAAGGCTCCATTAGATCGTATTCTACAGTGTCGTTTGATTGAGGCAAAACAGCACTATGATCTAATAATAAACTTCCGTCTGATAAAATGCTTCTAATTGGATAGGTAGTATATCCATATTCTGCAATACCGATTCTCCAAGCCTCATCAGCAAGTCCTTTTTCTACATCATCAAGGGTTTTAATTCCTAATGCTGTAAAGTCTTTACTTGAATCAATTAGTTTATAAACATTATTTTGACTTATATTGCATAATGTATTGTAAATAGGTTGTACAAAATTATTTAAATCGAATACAAATGCACATGTATTTAATTCTGAATCCTGAAAAATGGAGTCGCAATTGGACCCAGAGATATCCTCATCTATAGGGGAATCAATTCTAACCGTGTTGCCGTCCGATTTACTTACTGTATAATCTCCAGATATCGGAGATGGAGATTTTATACTGATAAAAGACTCGCCAGTAGAATTAACTCCAATAGTAGAAAGAACAACAGACGGGCAAAACATTAGTATTTCATTATTGTAAGCTATTCCATCCATTACTAAAACAGAACTTGAAACAGCCAGCATATCTCTTAGTATGCCTCCTATCAACTCTCGAGGGTAACCACGCTCTACACCCATCATAAGTCTGTTAAAATAATTATGCGATCCAGAAGCAACAACAAAATCATGACCAGAGTATGTTGTTAAAAATTCTAAATTTTCTGTTGGGGACTCAACAAATTCATTAAATCCACCAGTAAAATTAAATGTGTGTAAAACAGCATGAAAAGGGCTATTTTCTTGAATTATTTCTTTTGCTTCTGCTATTTTATAGCCCGATAACTCTTCTATTTCCAACATAATATTATAGCTACTACTAACACAAGCTGTGCATGGATCTATAAAATTTTTGTCAATATCACAAGGATTTTTTGAATTTCTTATGCTTCCATTGTATTCATCCATGTGATAAATATTTTCACTATAAGGAAACTCTGTTCTTATTTTTCCATATACAAGATATTCATGAAAAGGATTTCTATTTGGTATTACAATATTAAACATAACGTCGTCTTCTGGTAGGACTCTAACATTCCAGTTTTTGGGTGGATAAGTCTGATCTCTTTCTTCTCTATTGTCCATAAGAGGCAATAAGCGAATGTAGCTTTCAATAGTTTGAGCCGTCTCATTAGGAATGTTCTCATAAAGATACAACACTTTAAGTTCATCTCCGTCCATCAAAGTAATTGGAAGCCAGCCGTCTATACCGTCTAATCCTTCTCCTTCCCAAGACATAGTTGTTACGTTGTCAACAGTGCTAAACGAAACATAGGAAGAACTAAGAGAAACCCAATCTTCTTCTGTGGTACGAAGCCAAATTTCGAAGTTGTTTTCATCCAATTCAAGAGCGACTTTTTCTAATATGAAGTCATTGCTTCCATCATAAAAAAAAGATTCCTGCCAAGTGTAGGAAGATATTACTTGCCAAAGTTGCGTAATCTTATTTAAAACAATTCCACTATGTTCTAGAGCTTCATGTAGTCCATTTTTTGTTCCCTTTTTTTTGTATAAAGGAACTGCTCTTTTAATTTGACCGCGCCATCGAGTCGGATCATCCGTTCTTAATTTAAGACCAAAGTAATTTGATAAATATGGCAATAAGAACTCATTTAAAGCATTGGGATCATGTAGATCAACGAGTTGATTGGTTAAATTTTCTAAAACATTAAAGCCCATGGCTATTGTTTTATTCGTTCTGTCTATGACATCAGCACTAACATCAGAATCAGCCAAAGAAGATTTAAAAACTTCTGGAGTGTATCTTTCTAATAGAGTCGTATATTTCTTTGGATCCGTGTAGTGCGTTGGTATGCTTGTAGTGGTTTCAGTGCTACCAGATAAACTAAATTTATAGTGCTGTGATAAAGTACTTCCTGCAATTAATGGGGTCCAAGTCCAACAAATAAAATAATCGCCTTCTCGCATTCCTTTCGGTTCCCACCTATATTTAAATTTTCCATATACCAGTTCTTCTTCTTCATTCGTTTCTACTCTTTCTAGAAAAGAATTATCT
>Ga0194055_10002253_pt1 | contig 15375 bp, 21 predicted proteins | sample SepL449m_MetaG_FD_155482 | JGI IMG/M metagenome (GOLD analysis project Ga0194055, IMG submission 155482) | Anoxic zone freshwater microbial communities from boreal shield lake in IISD Experimental Lakes Area, Ontario, Canada - Sep2016-L442-9m | ecosystem: Environmental > Aquatic > Freshwater >... | reverse complement strand
GGATTATATTGAGTTACTCTCAAAAATCCCAACACCATGTGTAATAATTCATTATCCCGAAGAAACCATTAATTTACTACCAAAAGCATTAAAGGCAAAATGCGAACAAGTAGTTTGTTGGGTGTATAACTCAAATACGGGAAAACAAAGTAGATTGATTAGTTGGTGGGGATGTAAACCTGATTTTAGGAAGGTTAGACAAGAATATAAAAACTTGAAAGATAAAAGAATTCAAGCCAGAATTGCTGAAGGTAAAACAGGCGCTAAACTATATGATTGGTGGGAGATAAATCAGGTAAAGAATGTTAGTAAAGAAAAAACTGAACATCCTTGTCAAATACCTGAGGAATTGATTAGAAAAATCATATTAACTACTGCTAAAGAAAATCAAACAATAATTGATGTTTTTGGAGGTAGTGGAACTACAAGTAAAGTTGCAAGTGATTTGGGATTTGATTCAATCAGTTATGAGATTGATGAAAAGTATTGTGAAATTATTAAAAATAGATTAAATAAATAGTTTTATGGTGTTTGAAGCATTAAGGTGATGCACTAGTTTGTGGAGCTAGGAAAGACGGGTCGGTACCGTCCTTACACCCATTTTTTTTTCTTAATATCATACTATTTATAGGTATGGATAAAAAAGTAACTTTAACAAAAGAACAATTATTCAAGGTGATGAACTTGAATGAGGTTGAAATTAAAAAAGAAGAAAAAAATGAAACAGGAGATATTGTTGATATGATTGCAACATTACTTCAGTCAAGAAGTCAGGCACATATTTTCCATTGGCAAACAAAATCACAATCATCATTTGCTGAACATAAAGCATTACAAAAATATTATGAAGGAATTGTTGAATTAATTGATGGTATTGTTGAAAGTTATCAAGGAAAATATGAAATAATTACAGGATACAAAACAGTTGAAATGGTTGATTACAAATCAACAGAACAATTAATAAGTTACTTTAGAGAGTTAGATAGCAATATTGAAAAAAATAGAAAGGGGATTAAAGAATCTTATATTCAAAATCAAATTGACGGACTTCAAGAGTTAATTTTTTCTACATTATATAAATTGAGATTCTTGAAATAAGATTAAATAAATTATAATTAAAAATCCTTCTAAATTAATTTTTTAGAGGGATTTTTTGTATATTTGCATTGAGGTAGAGAAGGATTCAGTAGAAACTGATGCGGCCGTCGCACAATATCGGGGTTGGAGCACAGGGCTCCTATACGTGATGTAACCCGAGGCTAAACCCCTTTTTGGGTGCTTCTACCTCATTTTATTGGAGTATAGCTCAGTTGGTTAGAGCGTCATCCTGATACGGTGAATGTCGGTGGTTCGAATCCACCTACTCCAACAATGAAAACTAAAATACATATAAATCAACACCATATAAGGTCAAATAAGACTAAAGGGACTGATTTACCTGTCATCACTATTAAACAGGGAAGGAAGAATACCTATTGCAACGAGGTTGAGATTTTAGGTCCAAGTAAGATTGTTTATTGTGGAAGTGGTGATGAAAAACCTATTTTAAGTTGTGGTGCAAGGGTTGTTATTGAAACTGAAAGTGAAATTGTGATAATAAAATAGGAGAGTTGGGTGAGTGGTTTAAACCAGCAGTTTGCTAAACTGCCGTACTTCTAAAGGGTACCAATAGTTCAAATCTATTACTCTCCGCAAAAAATTTTATAAAAAAAATTGACTATTTAGGTCTTTTTGAATATATTTATAGTCTATTAAGTTTAAAAACATTAAATTAAAAAAACAAAAAACACATGAAAAAAATCGTAGCATTATTTGCAATCGTAGCATTGGCATCTTGCGGAAGCGGAGTATCAACTGAAGTAAAATCTGATTCTTCTGCTTTAGTAGTAGATTCAACTAAGAAAGATTCAACAGTTGTATCTGTGGATTCTGCAAAAGCTGAAAAAGCAGTAGAAGTTAAATAATATAACTTTTCCTTAAAATAGAAAACCCATCTTACGATGGGTTTTTTTATTTTAATAAAGTCTTAATTCTTTCTATGTTTTCGTCAATTTTTTTTCCAGTCAGTCCGTATTTTCCAAAGAAATTTGAAATTTTTGGTTTCTCATCTTTTTTATTTTTAGTCATTGATGGCATTTTATCATACACTTTTTTTACTAACCATGGTAACAATGGATCGTAATATTGAATTTCTTTTTTATCATCATCATTATTAACTTTATTTTTAGTCTTAGGAATCAATTTAGTAGAATTTTCTTTTTTATTAATTTCTTTATTTAACATTGTAGGAAGATTTAATCTATTCAATCCTTTATCATATAATGAAACAGTTACATCAGAAGAAGTACTACCTATAACATCCCCTTTAGATACTTTTTTACCATCTCTAATATCAGGTTTAGATATATTACAAAATTGTAGATAATATAACTTACCTTCTATTGAATGTTCTATTGATATTTGATTAGTACAATTTTTGTCATAATGGTAGTTATTAACAACTCCATTAATTGGAGACTTTATTTTAGTGTTACCACGACTTGGAATAATGATATTTCCAAATTTACTTGAAATATCATTTCCTAATTTTGAATATATTTTTTCTTCTGTAATTCCCTTAGCAATAGCACCAGCTAAAGGTGTAATCAATTTTTTTATAAATGAAGTTTCAATATTAGATGAATCATCAGTCGCATTATCAGTTGATGGTTTAATATTTGATAATTTTTGATTTCCTAAATCAAATTTACCCATATATTGGATAGGGTCTACTTTTTGACCATCTTTTTTTAGAGTAAAATGTAAATGAGGTCCTTGTGAATTACCTTTACCAAAATCATTTGACCCACCTCCTGTTAACCCAACTACTTGACCTTGAGATACTTTATCTCCATTTTTTACATCAATTCTTTTTACGTGACAAAATCTACTCCAAAATCCATTTCCGTAATCAATATCTAATGTTCCTCCACATGGATGTTGATTTGCAATTGCTCCAACAATAACACCATCTGCAGGTGCTTTAATTTCTGTTCCACTTGGAACAGGTATGTCAGTTCCAGGATGAATTTCATTTGTTCTTTTTTCTCCAAAATTACTTTTAAATCCAGAAGGGATTGGAACAGGATTAGCAAAAACAGCTTCTGATACAAAATCTTTAATAAAATCTCTTTTTAGATCTGAAAGAATATCATAAGTTTCATTAATTTTTTTTATTTCAATCATATCAATAAATATCATAGAATGAAATAAAAAAAACCGAGGTAACTCGGTTTATCTATTTGATGTATAATTTAATACTTTTTTTCCTGTCTGTTGTGTAACTTGAATAGGTTCTTTAATAGGTAATTCTACTTTAACCTCATTTAATTCAGTTTCATTTAATTGAATCTTCTTTAATTTAGGTTTTTTTTCTTCCACTAAACCAAATTTAATCCATCTATACCATATTCTTTCATGAAAATAATATATTACAGGTTTTAATATCATTTCTGCAACTCCAAACGCAGCTCCAAATTTAATACTACCTGTTATATACCACATCACTAAAAATCCAACAAATGTGCTAATAATTCTATAACTTATTGTTTTCCCTAAATGCCTTTTGGCTGATACTTTATAACTCATACGACTTAATATCGGGGATACCACCTATTTGGTCAAATCCACCATCTCTAACAAAGTTTATTCCAACAGCCCGTTGGATTGGGTTTTCAGGATCCATATCGTTTAAAACGACTCTTGTACCTCTTCCACAGTTCATCACAAGTTGATGATATTTCACACCAATCTTTTCAAGTTCTTGTTTTGTGAATAATTCATAACTATCAGGACGAGCTGTTGTAATAATTATCACGGAACCTGAATTATAATGATTGTTAACATAATCAATTACATCTTGGATTGGGCTTAAAACTGATATGTCTAATTCATTGAATTTACGGTACTTTACGATTGTACCGTCTATATCCACAAATAATGTGGGATTTTTTGTTACCTTACTCATAATATTATATAATGTGGTCAGGGACTGGCGAGATATTATACTTCGGAGTGCACTTCCTTTCACCGCTGCAGGCGATTACCACCAGTTTGACCATTTTGAAACTTAAGACTTTTTACACTCTTCCATCTCAATTTTGTTTTTTAAATCTAATTCAATAATTTTATTTTTCCACTCTTTCCAAATTTCAAAATCTTGTAAATCTTGAATTGTCTTTTCATGAAGTAACACAAACCCTTCAGGAGCGACTCCTTCATACCTTCTTTCAATTATCTTATTTGTATCTATCATCTTTATTCATTTTATTTCCCAACCAAAATGCACCCATTGCAATTGCAGAAATTATTATCACAATAGAAACAAGTCCCATTATTAAATTAAATATCTGATGTAGTATAGTCATCATTTAATAGTTTTATAATCTTATCTTTAATTCCTGTTTGTTTAATCCCTTCACTACTTTTTGGTGTGAGTACAAAATTGGTCAAACCCCAATCCATTTCCATTTCACCCCAACTCTCGTGAGTCTGTGGTATTCCCATATTCAAATCATCTATTGCAACCCAATTGGTTACTTCAGAATGGTCCTTAAGGTATTGAAGAATTTCTAATGATCTAGATTGTTCTAAATTCCACTGACGAGACCATGGGAAGTTTTCAGGTTCTTGAAATTGACCTAACTTTTTGGTGAATCCGATTGGTTTTTTTGAGATTCCTTGGGATAAATAATATCCACCTAATTCTTCTAAAGTTGCATGAAATCTCCAATCAGAAGATACCACAATCTCTGCTCCTGTTTCTTCTAAGATTTCATTTAAAATTTTAATAGATTTCTTATCAAAATCATCAAATCTTACATCAACGGGGGCTTTGCCGAGTAAATTACTTGACTCAGGATTTGCGGAGCGATGTTTCGCCCATTTTTTTGTACGACCCCCCCAATTATTTGATAAACAGATTACTCCATCATTATCTAAAAATATTACTTTCATTTTTTTTGTATTTTGCATACGTTCGTTATCAGTAAGTTCATCACATTTCCAACACCATTCATTATCTTGAGTATCCCAAATATGTCTATCACATTTTGCCATTAATGTAAAGATATGATATTTATAATAAAATACAAAGTCAATTTTTGACATAAATTTTAAATGTGGGAATATGATAGATGGGGACAAACGTAAAAACGTGGAGAAGTTCATTTCAGGACAATCTATCACAAATATTTTTAATGCTCGCACTGTTCTTCAATCCTTTTGGGTTCGATGCCGTTCAATATTCCCTAATATTACTGACAGGAAGTTTATGGAAAGCGAACTTCGTCTTGTATTGTATTGCGGGGGTGTTTTTTGGTTTTTATATCTACTTTCGCAGATTATCTAAAAAAAATTAAAGGGCTTTTAATTCACCCCTTTTAAATGCTTCAAAATTTGGACCAGGTTTTATAATAAAACGTCTTCCTTCTTTTTGATATTGAATAATACCTGATAAAACAGCTGCGGCAAAAAATGTGGCATATTGGCCTTTCCATCTACTTGGATTTGAAAATTGTTGATATGTTCCTGGTCTTGAATATTGTTTTTTACCATCAACAACTCTTGATGTAAGAGTCCCGATATATTCTAAGAAATCTAATTTTGTTCCATTATCATATCCGGCATCTAAATAATCAACTAGTTTTTTAATCATTCCTTTGTTTTTACCAAAGGTATAACCGCTTCTTGATCTCCAAACTTTTGCAGTTTCTGTACCAGCAGCTTTTTGAACAAGTTTTGGATTACTTTTAATATGGTCTAATATTCTGGTAGCGATATGGGTTCTAATTCCACCGGCTGTTTTATAGATAGTATTTAAAACAAGATAAACTGCATCAATTCCCCACTCTTCTAAACCGAGGTCTACATGATATGGTGTATTATCGTTACTCATAAATCCTACACTGGCAGTAAATAATTTACTATCTTTAGACTTATATGTAATAAAAATTTGATATTCATCAAAGAAATTTTTGGAATTACTTTCTGAACTAATTAATGATATTGTAACCCTACCTTGTGCATGTCCAAAACCCAAATCAGGACTATTTTCAAATCCTCTAACAAGTACCGATAATCGGTAAGTTGTATTTAAATAGTTTTTAATTTCGGCAGAATCTTCACCGTTTGAGTCAAAAACTTCTATTAATACTTTATCTGCAGCGCTTACTCTAATTATTTCATAATCTTTAAAAATTGCGTTTATTATTTCAGGAAAAGCGTAATTTAATACATTAACTTCTCTTTGACTCATTTGTGCGTCTTGAGAATCCCAATATTTTGGATTTCCTTCATTATCAAAATGAACTGCAACTTTTGAATAAGTTCTGTTTGTGGAATTGGCTTTATTAATAATAAAATAAAGGGCTTGTTGACCTTGAGTATATCTTCCAAAATGTCCTGAGCTATGTGAGGATACACACCATTTTGTGTTAGAACCATACTTACAAGAAGCTTCCTCAGTTTTTGGTTTTATGACTAAAAACTTATTATCTTCGTAAATCTTATCAGCTTGTTTTTCTAATTCTTTCTGTTTTTCTTTTTCTATAAATGGTGATAAAGCATCTTCTAATTCAGAAAAAGTATTGTATTGATTAATATCTTTCTTTTTTAATTGAGATTGATATTTGTCAAAATCTTTTACTAAATCAACGGCAATATCTACCCAATAACTAATATCAGTTTTTGGGTCTAAAGCCTTTAATATAAAGTCAGTGTATTTGTGATTGAAATCTTGTAAGTCAGAAATACCCAACACAAAGTCTAATACTTCATCATCAAACTTGCTTGAATACTTTTTCTTTAAATCTTCTTTCCTACCTTCTTTAACAAGGATTGATATAAATTTCATACAAATAAATATACTGATAAGTTACTTCCAAAGAAATTGGATTGATAATATTATAAAACATAAGAATAGACATACTGATGTTTTTACCGTTAAAGGCTCTCTGAGTAGAATCCAAGACATTATGGTAAAAACTATAACACCCAAACTAAACCCTATTAGACGATTTGGCCACGTTTGTCCGTCCCACAACTCAACCATTGTTCTACTTGCCATAATGACGTAATACCCTATAGGAATTCCTAATATCGCCATAACCATTGGGTGGTCTTTTATCCATTTATTAAAGAGATGTCCTTGTAGTTGATAAAATGTGAAAACCTGAGACACTAAATAAACAAATAAGACAAAGAAAATTGATAACATCTTATTCATTGTATAATGATAATAAAATAAATGAAATAAAAAACCTATTATATTTAAGTATTATTAGTGAGATACTCACACTCATAATCTCTACAAGTTTGAGGTCTAATATCATAAATGCTACAAGATTTAATCTTGGTGTTATAGAATATACAAGGTAATCTTGGATTATAAAAATCCACTCTAAATGCAGGATAAGAACCTTGATTTTGCCAAGTAGATTTATTTGGGAACATATTTTTACCCTCTTCATAATCAACGAATATTTCTTTCCTTTCAATTTCTCTACCTAATTTTTTAGAAAGAATTTCAATAAATTCATCGGCATCTGGATGAGGACCGATTATATAATCCCTATCCTCAATTGTACAACAACTACCATGATGTCCTGGTATTCCAAAACATTTGTTACTACATATATTACAATCTGTTCCCATAATAAAAAAAATAATAAAAAAAGGATTCAAAATAGAACCCTTTTTTGTTTGGTGGACCCGAGCGGAGTCGAACCGCTGTCTTCCAGACTCAACAATAAATCACTACAAGTTTAGTACAACATCGGTTCTCAATGTTACGAAATATTAGGTTTGATATATGTGAGAAACTAACCTACAAACAACTTGGTCTCAGAGTTATTTTAGAGGAGCTCTGACCTGTGACCCCTTTGACTCATTTCTGTTCCAAGGTACGTATGAGAAACCCCGTAGTTGTTCTCTACAATTAAGCAGCAACAACAACAGCTTCTCTAGTTAAACCTAAAGCAGCCATTTTAGACAATGTATTGTCAATTAAATTTTTCACCGTGGATTTAAGTCATAGATGAATTCTGACTACTTGCGACTTATCCCTGACACCTGAAATCAAATCCAAGGCGGGCCCATATGTTAAAGAACTTGTACAAAGATAACCATAAATATGTTATTTACCAAACAAATCTGGATAATATTCCTTATAAAATGGGAAAATGTCGTCATCTTTTGTAACTTCTACAACACCAATACCTAAATAAGTTCCTTTAACAGAATCATATTGGTCTGTAAATTCGTAAGTTTTTCTATGTTTCTTTTTAATATCATCCCAAGCCATTTTTGATGGTAGAGATGATTGACTAACAATATCGTGAAATATAATATACTTGGCACCTAAATTTAAAGCTCTTTGATAATCTTCTTTGATACACCAATATAAGTGACATCCATCAATAAAAACGCAATCAATATGAGGTTGTGGTTTATGTATTCTTGGACCTAAATCGTAGAATAAATAAACAAAACCTGAATCGTATTGTAAATAAGTGAATCTGTTTCCTGTAAATTTATTTTGATAGGTATCTAATATTTCTGAAGCATCAATAAAGTCGTTTGCAAATGATTCAATATGAGGATTAGATGTCCTTATAACTTCATTCATTATTATGAATGTTCCTCCCCACCTTACTCCAATTTCAAAATAAGAGTTAATTTCTTTATCTCTGAGATAAGTTATTAACTTACTTAATTGGTTTGGGTATTGCCAAAACTTGATTCCCCATCCTGTGTACGGTTCAAATTCTTTTGGAATTTCAAACAATTGTTCATCATTCATTCCAAATGTGGGCAAAATATCTTCAATTTCTTTTTGGGTTGAATTTTTCCAGTCAAAGTCTTTAACAGACTGAATTGCCTCTTCAATTGTTTTCATATTTAGAAAAATAAGATATATTTGGTATTTATAAACAATATGGCATCATTTGACACATTTATGGCTTTGAGGGATTACGTTAAAGGTAAAATCCAAAAATGGGAATTAGAAGATTCTGACCCAGAAATTTATCATGTTAGAGAGGACAATTCTAACCGTGGACAAAGCGTTATTAAAATAGGTTTTAATGATGATAAATTTTGGGAAAAAGTAGGTTTACACGAAGATGATGTTTGGTTTATGAAGATGCTTAAGTCACCTTATTCGGATTATGAGTTTATGGATTCGTATAGTGTTACTGATGATTTTAGAAATGGGTATACCATTTTTTATGAGTTTAATGAGGATAATATTGAAAAACTAAAACGAATATCAAGATACATTTATCCTAAAAAATTTGACTTGGAGAGTGAAGATTTCAGGTCAGACTTTGCTGACAAATTATTATCTTCATTTAAAAGTCAAACCCAAGATATTATTGACGACTACCAAACTGAAAAAAATAGGGAAATGACACAAGTTGCTGAGGAAAGCATTGATAAAGAATTAAATAACTATTTTAATGAATTTGGGTTTACCTTTGTATCTGACGATGAATTTACAACAACTGTTGCAAATCTTATGATGTGGTATATCAGGGAAAATTCATTACAACTCCCAATTACAGAATTACTACCTAAAATCTTTAGTTCAAGTAAAATGTCAATAGGTGGATGGCAAGAGAATAGTTATGAATATCAAGATTCTGAAAAATTTGATAGCATTTCTTTTAACAATTATGCTGAACGTAAATTAGATGAAATAATTGAAAAGATTGAGGATGGATCTGATAGTGATTTTAACATAAAAGATTATGTTGATATGGTAGATAGAATTAGTAAAAAGTTTGAGGTCGGTAAATGGTATAATTTACCTAAAAAGAAAGATGTTAGGTTTTATGTTGAAAATTTTGTGATGAACCCAAATAAAGTTGTTGTTAAACTTTCCAAGGCATTACAACAAAGAGAATTAAAATTAAGTGAAGAGAATTTTTACCACTTACTTTATCAGCCTACATTATTTAATTTGGAAGAAATATAATTTTTTCGTATCTTTGTCTTTATGACACAAGATTTACAAATGCTTAAAGAAGTTTTAAGCGTCCCCACAAAAACATATCAAGAAGACCTAATGGTTCAGTTCTTGGTTAATTGGTTAACAGAAAACAAAATTGAACATTTTGTTGATGAACATAAAAATGTTTATGCCACAAAACAAGAAAATTCTGAGTTATCGGAAGATTTTTATTTTCCTTGTGTGATTGCCCATACAGATACAGTTCACAATATTGATACAATTAATGTTCACGAAGAGATGTTACCAAATACTCAGGGAGAACTTAAATTATCTTATAAAGCATATAATAACCAAGATAAACCTACAGGTATTGGTGGTGATGATAAATGTGGTGTATTCGCATGTTTAACTTTATTAAAAGAATTACCTTATTTAAAGGCGGCATTTTTTGTATCTGAAGAAACAGGTTGTCATGGTTCCATGAAAGCAAAAGAAGAATTTTTCACAAATGTTGGGTATGGTATTCAATTTGATGCACCTGAAAACTGGATGATTACTGAAAAGTGTTTTGGACAGGTTTTATTTGATAGAGATTCTGAATTTTTTGAGGCTTGTGATAAAGTATTAACTGAAGGAATGGTTAATGAAGATATGCAATATATGGTTCATCCATATACCGATGTTTATGCTTTAAGAGGAAAATTCAATTTTTCTTGTATTAATTTTTCAATAGGATATTATAGATATCATACCGCTAATGAGTATGTTGTTGTTGAAGACGTATTTAATGGAATTAATATGGGACGAAAGATGATTGAAAATCTTGGATATAAATTACATTATAAAGAAGCTAAAGTGTATGATTGGAGAAGTAGAAGTGTTTTTTAAATAAAATCTTCTAACTTATCTAAATATCTTTTTACCATCGGGTGATCGGCAATATCTGAATATTCCTCACCCGATTTTTTTATTTGTTTTATTTGGTCAATTATTTGTCTTAACGACATTTCAACCATTCTGGACATAGAAGGATAATTTTCAATGTAAGAAGATAACTTAAATTGACTCTTTGCGAATTCTATTGGGATATTAAGTTTAATAACTAATTTGGCAACCATTTGTTTTGCGAATCTATCTGCATCTAATTCTAGATTCCAATATTCATCATATAACTTTTCAAAGTCTTCTAAATCACCTGTTAATGGGTTTTCTAATTTGAACTTAGTCATTTGTTCTTCGTGTCTTATTTCGTGAAATATGGTATAAAGAAAATCACCTATTGTAATCATATTCATGGGAGAACAGATTATTATTTGGTCTCTTGTTCTTACACCTGAATATCCAGGACAAGCGTTTAAGAACTTAATCGTGAAGTTATTTTCTTGTATATAATTTTTAACAAAGTTTTTAATTTCCGAAACTTTTTCTTTTTGGTCTATAGGAAAGCTTTGTTTAAAATGGTCCACTAATCTATCAAAATTAGAAATTTTTGGTGTATTATCATGTCCACTTGATTCTAAATTTGTGACAGATTCTAATAAAACTTTTCTGATTAAATATTTCATTAGTTATAAATATAACAAACCCCCACATTTCTGTGAGGGTTATTTTTAAGATTATTTACCTTTCTTCTGTATCTTGATTTCTTCACCATCCATTTTAATATGGTAGGTTTTACCCTCAATCATTTTGCCTATTAATACTTCTTCGGATAACAGGTCTTCAACCTTATCTTGAATTGCTCTTTTAAGAGGTCTTGCTCCATAAGATTCATCAAATCCTACTTTTGCAAGATATTCAATCAAAGTATCATCATAAGTGATGGTGTATTTCATATCTTTAAGACGAGCCACTAATTTCTTAAGTTCAATATCAGTGATTTTCTTAATATCTTCAGGACTTAATGAATTGAATACAATTGTATCATCAATACGGTTCAAGAATTCAGGTGAGAAGAAATTTTTCATTTCTTTCATCAATACTTGTTTTTTAGCTTCCTCATTTGCATATGTATTATTTGAGAAACCAATACCTGTACCAAAGTCTTGTAATTTTTTAACACCCAAGTTTGAGGTTAAGATAATTAATGTATTCTTGAAATTAATCTTTCTGCCAAGACTATCTGTTACGTGTCCATCATCCAAGATTTGTAGTAAGATAGAAAACACATCTTTATGTGCTTTTTCTACTTCATCAAATAAGATTACTGAATATGGTTTGTTTTTAACTTTTTCAGTTAATTGTCCACCTTCTTCATATCCGACATATCCTGGAGGAGCTCCCACCAATTTGGATATTGTATGTTTTTCTTGGTATTCACTCATATCCACACGGATTAAGGAATCTTCAGAACCAAACATTTCTTTTGCCAATTGTTTTGCCAAGTGTGTTTTACCGACACCTGTAGATCCCAAGAATACGAATGAACCGATTGGACGATTTGGGTCTTTAATTCCCAATCTGTTTCTCTTGATTGATTTTGCAATCTTGATAACTGCTGCATCTTGACCAATAACTTTGCCTATTAATTCTTTATCTAAATTGATTAATGCTTTTACATCATCAATACTCATTTTATTCACAGGAATTTTTACCATATTAGATACAACATCATATACGTTTTCAAGTGAAATTATTTTTTTCTCTTTTGATTGTTGTTCTTCAAACTTATTTTTTTCATTTTCAAGTTTGGTTAACAATTTCTTTTCTTTATCACGTAGTTCAGCCGCCTGTTCGTAATTTTGTTTTTTAACTACATCAATTTTCAATTGCTTAAGTTCTGATGCTTTTTTCTTTAATTCTTCAATTATTTCAGGAACTTTTATGTCGGTTTGCATACGAGCTCCAACTTCATCCAAGATATCAAATGCTTTATCGGGAAATTCACGGTCAGTAATATATCTGTCAGCCAATTTCACACAAGCTTCAATAACTTCATCTGAATAAGTTACCTTATGGAAGGTTTCGTATTTTTCACGAACATTTTTAAGAATTTCAATTGTCTCAACAACCGTAGAAGGTTCAACAATTACTTTTTGGAATCTACGTTCCAACGCTCCGTCCTTTTCAATATTCTTTCGGAATTCATCAAGAGTTGTTGCTCCGATACATTGTAATTCACCACGAGATAATGCTGGTTTGAAAATATTGGAACCATCCATTGAACCTGCGGAATTACCTGACCCAACAAGGGTGTGGATTTCATCAATGAATATGATGATGTGAGGATTTGCCTGAAGTTCTTCAATAATAACTTTCATTCTTTCTTCAAATTGACCACGGTATTTTGTGCCAGCAACAACTGAAGTTAAATCAAGATTTACAATTCTTTTATCAATAAGATTTTTTGGACATTCTCCACTTACAATCTTCATTGCCAAACCTTCAACAATTGCAGTTTTACCACAACCAGGTTCACCTATGATAATAGGATTATTTTTCTTTCTGCGAGATAAGATTTGAGCAATTCTCAAAATCTCTCTATCACGTCCAATAACAGGATCTAACTTACCAGCTTCCGCTAATTTATTTAAATCCCTACTGAAATTATCCAATACAGGTGTATTGCTGTCTGAATTTTGTTTTTGTTTTTTACTCATTATTTTGTCGTCATCATCCATAATATCATTCATAGTTAATTAATTTTTACAAAGGTGTATCAAATTTGGGACATTGCCAAATTATTTGACAAATTGTCTGTTTATTTTTTATTATATGTCATTATGACATATTAGATTAGAAAGAACTTACATATTGACAGAAAATGTCGTGTGGCATTGAACTTGATTATTACAAATATAAATAATAAAATTAAAACAAAAAAAACAAAATTATGATTTACAATTCAAATTTTAATGACATGCTAGAACATGTTTTTGGTAAACAACCAAATAACTATTACACCAGTTCAACAACAACAAGAACTACTGATGATGAAAACTATGAGATAAACCATACTAAAGATGGTGCATATCTTTTCTTTGAAGCTCCAGGTTTTAACAAATCAAACATTAAAGTTGAAATGGAAAATGGTATTATCCATATTGAAGGAAAAAGAGTTTATAAATTGAATGGAGAAGAAAAAACCAAATCAGTTTCTAAACAATTTAAAATTGGAGATACATATAACCCAACCTCCATTGAAGCAACCATTGAAGATGGACTTTTAACGGTATTTGTACCTAACTACAAAAAACAAGAAAAGAAACGAATAAGTATCCTCTAATCACTAATCTTTTTTTTTTCTGATATATTTATATTTAAATAAATTTTTATGAAAAAAACTATAAGATTAACTGAGGATGATTTTACTCGTATTGTCAAACGAGTTATTGAAGAACAAACATTTACGTTTGGCGATAAAGTAAAAAATAAATTAGGAAAACTTGTTGGAATACCAGAAAGAACTGATGATGAGAAAAGACTAGCAGATGATATCATGAGTAAAGTTGAAAGTGGTGACTACGACATGTTAGATGACTCATTTGGCGGTGATTCTCACGGAAGATATACCATCAAAGTTATGTTACACGATGAACCTTATACTGTTAATATAAAAAAACTTATAAAGGTTGAGGGTGTTCCTAGTGGAGGTGTAGAGACTATTGTCAAAACTCCTGATGGTCACAAAATATTTTTACCAAAAGGATTTACAAACAAACTTATTAATTTGATTCAACAAGATGATGGAGGAACAAGATTTAGATATCCTAAAAAATAATAAAAACCCTCACTTAACGGTGGGGGTTTATATTTATATTTAATGAAACCATTTGAAAACTTTTTAAGTCATTCTTCAGGATTAAGGGAAATGTTAGACATTTATCTTGAATTAAGACAACATTTCCAAGAACTTGGATTTAGTGAAAAAGATTTAATAAGTCCACCAACATATACTCAAAAAATGATGTCTTTATTTCATAAATTTGATGGAGTACAAAAGGCTTTATTTCAACAAGTAAAAGACTATGGTTTTAATATAAATTGGAATGACTTTACTGGTTATACCATAAAATTATTATCTAAAATTGACGAATTAACACCACTTAAAGAAAATGGCAATAACGAAAGAGGAAATCAAGGGGACGAAGATTATTAACGAAATCAAATCGTCCAATATTAAGAAAACAGAATACGACACAGAAACCAAAAAATTGATTGCAGAATTCAATAATGGTTTAAAATATGAATACGACAATGTGCCTCATCAGGTATATACTGCCTTCAGAAAGGCCCAATCTCAGGGTCAATTTTTCACCACAGACATTTCAAAGAAATATACTTATAAAAAAGTGTAACTTATTGAGTATTTATAAGTGATGAGTAATACCCAAAAAATTCTTGATAGTTTTTCCGTAAAAGAAACTCTTAACCCAAAAGTATGG
>Ga0194055_10002252_pt1 | contig 15381 bp, 17 predicted proteins | sample SepL449m_MetaG_FD_155482 | JGI IMG/M metagenome (GOLD analysis project Ga0194055, IMG submission 155482) | Anoxic zone freshwater microbial communities from boreal shield lake in IISD Experimental Lakes Area, Ontario, Canada - Sep2016-L442-9m | ecosystem: Environmental > Aquatic > Freshwater >... | reverse complement strand
TTGTTCTACTTTTTCTTCAGGAACTCCATGTGTATTAACACCTTCATGTCTATTTTCCACAATAATTGTATGAACTCTATATCCATATTTTTTTGCAATTATTTGATAAAATCTCATCTCCCATTCCTGAGTGAATGTATTAGATATTACAATATTAGTGAAAAATAATGAATTTACCAAACTTGGATGCATTGCTTTATGAACTTTTCTTTTACACCAATTATGAGCATCCTTTAGTTTTGACCCATCAAATTCATACTTACCATTTTTAATAAAGAATTGGTCCGCCTCAAATATTTGCCAAGATTTCCCTAAAGATTTGGCAACTGTAGATTTACCAGATCCTGGTAGTCCTCGTATAATATATAAATTTTTCATTACTTATCTGAATTTAATAATCTTTCCATGTGATGGTCATTTGACATCTCAGATAGTTTTTCTCTATGTCTTAACAAAGGTACAACTTCTCTGTATACGTTGTATGGTCTAAATTCAGGGTGACCATCCATACCCACATCCATTCTCTGACCTTGACCAAACCTCATGTGGGTTGGAAGGTGACAGTGACCGTGTAAGTGCATCACACCTTTATTAAGACCATCCCAAGAACTTATGGGGTAATGCATCAAACGAAACTTAAATTGACCCATTTCAAGTGTGTTATAATGAGACACAGATTTAAATAACCCTTGAGACCCATCTCTATTGTTTTCTATATGATGATCGTGATTTCCAAGTATTAAATATATATTTTTGCATATAAGTCTGTCCCAAAATTCACGTATTTGTTCATATCCACCAAAAGACCAATCTCCAAGATGGATTAACATATCATCTTGTCCAACATTTTCATTGATGTTGTTAACTATGGTGGCATTCATTTTTTCTATAGTGGAGAAGTCACGAGTTTGTGATAAAGGTATTTCACCTTCTTGGGTTCTCCAAGCTGTAACTCCCCTACATATATTCTTGTGAGAATAGTGGGTGTCAGAAGTTATCCATACATTAACCTCTGGGATATTTTTGGTATCTACAGGTACTTTTATCATAACACAAAGATAGGGAATTATTCTGAAATTAAAAAAACAGCATTTTGTTCACCAGCATAAAGACCGACAATATTATATCCATAAAATTCTTCAGCTTCTTCAATAGACATACCATCTCTCTCACATAAAATTGTAAGGATTTTGTCTTTGGAATATAAAATGCGAGGTCCGTTTCCAAATTCTTCAACAATTCCAATAATTGCGTCATCAAGACCGTCTAAAATAACGGAGCCTTCCGCAAATTCGTTAATATCGTCATTACTTATAGTCATAAAATAAAAAACAAGTGATTTCAAATTCGGGCGATAAGTAAATTACCAGGATACTACCAATAAAAGATGAAAATCACTTGTTGTTAAAATGTAGATTTAATTTATAAAAATGTCAAATAATAAAAACGCGAAATTGAAGGTATTTATATAAAATAATAATTATGAGAGGATATTTTGGATTAGGTCAATTATCACCATCAGAAAAATCTGATATTTTAGACCAACACAAACAAGTATATAATGGATATAAATCAATGTTACCACAAGTTTCAAATACACAGCCATTATATGTACAAGATTATGCTAATGATAAAAACGGTATTACTGTGAACAATAAAGGTGAAGTTAAACATTATACAAATTTTGGAATCAATGAACAAGTTTCTAAAGAATCTATGTGTGAATGTGGTGGAATGATGTATGAAGGCGTTTGTAATGAATGTGGTTCAAGTTATATGGAAGAAGAAACAAATGAAGGTAGTGGTGAACCTGAAATGTGTGAATGTGGTGGAATGATGGATGAAGGTGTTTGTAATGAATGCGGTTCAGGCTATATGGAAGAAGAAACTGGTCATTTAGATGACATTTACAATGTAGAAGATTTTGACCCAAAAGCAGGGTTTGATTATATTGAAGGACCATCAAATGATGTTGATACTTTTGAAGGAATGCATAAAAAGTTATATGAAGATGAAGAATTGGATGAATTAGGTACTGATGAATTAAAAAAAGGTAAAAAATATAAATATGATTTACCAAGTTTTAACGATGAAATTGAATTTGATGATGAATTTGAAGATGAAAAGGGTGGCGAAAAAATGTATAAGTTTAAAGGAAAAAATAATATAAGTCATTTATTACCAGGAAAACATATTAAAGATTTTGTTGGTGATTTAGAAGAACAAGGTGGTAATGCCGCAGATATGGATGTTGATAATGTTGATTTAGAGTTTGATTTTGAATCAGAAGGACCAGGTATGGGAAATTCTTATCCTGTAACTGAAGAAGGAAATATGGATGACCCTGAAATTACTTACGATACAATGGAATCTGCTTGGATGGATGAAGAAGAAAGTTTTGACGATTTGATTAATATGGATTCAGATATTGAATCAGAAAGTGATAACCTTGAACAAATGGAATCTGCTTGGATGGATGAAGAATTAGATGAAGTTGATGTATCAGGATCTCAAGGAATATATGCGGATATGAAACCAGCATATGATTTTGATAGTGGTGGTGCAGGACCAGCAGGACCTTATCAAAGACGAAATGAAGATGAATTTAGACCAAATGTTGACTTAGGAAAATCTTTTGAAAAATTCAAAAGAAAAATGGCAGATAAAGATTTGGAAGATGGTGAATTAGATATTGATTTTGATAAATTTGACCCAAGAGAAAAATCATGGGAAGAAATTACAGATTATACAGGTGATGATGAATTTGGAGGAGTTGATGAAGACATAAAAGAATCTTTAATTACCCAAAAAAATAGAATCATAGAAATGATGAATAGAATGAAAGTAATAAAATAAGAAAAACCCCTCCTAAGACGAGGGGTTTATTATTTCTGACAATATTTCATTTTTTAAATTTAACCATATGCTGGCATAGGTAATATTATTATAAATGATTTTAATAATATCATAATCTTGAGGAAATACCGTGTGTATTATTTTTTTAATCTCATTTTTCTTATAATTTTCTTGAAATTCTTCCAAAGATTTGTTCCCATATAATACTTTATTTGGAATAAATAAATTACTAATTGTTGTTTTACGAGTAATTGGTGTTGCAAAAATTTCATTTACATTTTTACTAAAATCTATAATTGAAATAGTATCATGTTCTTTTTCCCAAAATTCAATTAATTTATCACTATTATTATCAACAAGAAATAAATGTTTTTTAACTTGATGTCTTCCAATTTTATTATACGGCAATAAATTATAATTTATAGGTAATTCAATTGTGTCATCTTTAAAAGTTAACATATATGTTGTTATTGGAGATATCTTTTCATTTGGAAGTAAATTTTCCTTAAGATACAAATCGTTTGTATTGTTGGTTTGTATAAACTTTGTAAACTTCCATCCATTTTTAATTGATTCTTCAGGTAAAATGATTTCAATTATAGAATTTGTGTAAAAATTAGTTAATATTTTTTTATTTCGTATTAAATTTGTAAACTTTAAACAAAAAGATCCAAAAGATTTTTTTTTGGATAGGTGGTCAATATTCCAAACAAAATTATCGTGAGATAAATAAAGTGAATTATAACTAAGATTATCAATAATTTCATCTATATCTCTATAATTTGGTAATTCGTTAGTGTTAGATAAAAAAATAACATCTTCAAAATTTTCACATGTGGATAATAAAGTTTTTGTAAAATACTCACAACAAGAAACCATACGTTCTTGATTATTTGTGTCAGTATCTTTTGGAAACCACTCAATTAATATTATTTTATCTTCCCATTTTTTGAAAAGATTTAAATTTTCTTTAAATAATAATTTTTTTTCATTACCATCTAAATCTGATTTAGATTCTAAAATGATTATGTAATCTACCAAAGAACCAACTTCTTCAAATCGGAACATTATCATTTCCAAATCATATTCAAAAATTACCGAATCAAATATCTTAAAGTTTTTATCCATTTATATTGATAACTATAATAAATTTATTTATTATTAATATAACTAAAAATTAAATTATGTCATCAAAATATTTTATTCAAGACCAAAGAAATAATGTAAATCATTTTAATTATTATTATTTTACCTCAGCATTCACATTTAATGAATTGGGTAAAATCACTGAAATTGCAAGTAAACTACCAAAACAAAATGCGTCAGTTGGTGATGGAGGATCTGGCTCTGTAATATCAGATATTAGAAAAAGTGAAATTGCATGGATTCCAGATAATGATGATACCTCTTGGTTATATGAAAAAATTTCTGGTTTGGCAAAAACGGCAAATAAAGAAATGTGGAATTTTGATATTTGGGGATACCATGATGATTTACAATACACAACATATTATGGAGATGGTGGTCATTATGATTGGCACGCGGATTTAGGACCTGGAATTTCAAATAGAAAATTATCATGTGTTTTACAACTTTCAGATCCAGGCGAATATGAAGGTGGTGAATTACAATTAAATGCGGGTGGAGAAATAATTACAGTAAAAAAAGAAGTTGGGTTAATTTGTTTTTTTCCTTCTTTTGTATTACATAGAGTTACACCGATAACTTCAGGAGTTAGAACTTCTTTGGTTACATGGCTTTGTGGGGCAAATTTAAGATAATGATAAGAGAAAAAGTTACAATACAAGATTACGAAAGAATTGCAAATGAAAATGAATATTTCATATGGAATTTTATTAGTAGAGAAGAAGATTACCCTTTTGAAATATTTTCATTTTTTGAAGACCATGATGATGTGCACACATTAAGAGATGTGTTATCATATATTGATATTCCTTATTTTGAATCGTATAACGATAAAGATTCGGTTGATTTTTTAATGAATTTAGATATTTCTACATATCAGTTATGGAGAAAAGATTCCGATGGGAAATCAATATTTTATCCACTTTTTGTTGGATTTAAGAAAAGAATAAAAATCAATTCTAGCTACGATAAAAATTCTTGTTATTGTAAAGAAGGGTTAATTGATTTAATATTTCAATTAGATCCTAAATTCATTTTAAATGTTAAATTGGATTAATTTTCTGTATTAAAAAAGAATACTTGAAATAATCTTCCGTCATTAATATCCTTACCAAAGTAATCCAAAGAAACATGATAGTTATCTGCTCTATACATAATTAATCGGTTAAATATGTTTCCAACTCTATCTACCATTTCCCATTTAGTATAATCTTGCATATCATGACCTGGAGGAGCTTGTTTATTATAAATTTCATCATGTTGTCTTTTATAATCATAAGTCATCCATCCTGTTTCTTTATGACGAAAAATCCCTGTTCCAGCACTTACAGGAGCATTAGGTGTTAGATAACAAACTGCTGCCCAATCAGTTGTTGAATCTGAATGAATCCAAGACCTATCATTTGCTGTTGTATATTGAAAAGACCCTGTATATTCACCTCCCCAATCAGTCACTTCTCCTGCAAAAGGATATAAAATATCTCTTAATTTTGATTTAATATCATCAGTTAAAAATGATATAGTTCTTTGTCCTGGATAATTTCCTCTAACGGCATAATCTTGTTTTAGCGCAAATTCTCTAACATCCATAGGATTAGAGTAAAAATCATCAATGATAAGCGAATTAAATCTCATATATTTTTGTTATATTCATAAGTATAAAACACAAAATAATAAAAAAAAATGATTAAATTAAATAATTTTTATGGATTTTGCTTTGTTTTAAACTATTTCTTTATAAATTGTTTAATTATGGAAATTAAAGAAATTGTGAGTTATTTTTTAAATAGCGATTCAAATATTTTAGAAGTATCATTCAGAACTATTGATGATGAAGAAGATGTTTTAAGAACTGATAGTATTGATTATTCTGTTGTGTCGGAATATGGTTTTGAATTAGAGACAGAATCTTTTAATTTTTTTGGTGAAGATATTGATGATGATTTAATTATTGAAGAAGATAAGATAGAACTTGATGAAGATGAACTTATATCTTTTCTTAATGAATATTATACAATTAATGAAAAATCTTTACCTAAATCAGAATTTTATTAAGGTCCAGTACGGGTTAGGCTGAATATGATTTTATATTCAGGACCATTTTTTCCGTATGGTGCAAAATCAAGTCCAGATAATTGGAGACTTTCAGGTAAATCGCTATCAACATGTAGAGTTATTCTTCTATATGATCTTTGATTAATTGGCATGTAGTCAAATTGGATTGCACCTAAATCATATGCGTTATAACTATAAGGAATTCTATAATAGAATATTTCATTTGGTGATTCTCCATATTCCCACATATCTCGTAATGAACCTGTAGTTGTTCTCTTTATCCAATTCATTCTAATTGATGCGTAGTCAAAGTGTAAATAAAAGTCATTAACTTTTATGTTGTTAAATGGATTTGGTAACATTGAATCACTAAAAACGGCATTGGATAGATAGGTACTATCTTTTATAAGCGCATGTGACGTGGTTATGACTGTCATTTTACTGACAACATATTTTCCACTTAAAGTTAAATCACTAACATTTGTAGTATACTTTTCACAAGAAGTAAAAAGTAATATAATTATTAAAAAAGAAGTAAGTTTATTCATATTACAAAGGTATGGGTTTTTACTGAAATAAAAAATATTTATTTGTATGACTTTAGATGTGGATTTTTTAATTGATTTTTTTAAAAAATATACCGGCAAAAAAAATGTTGGTGAAATAGGAGAACAAGATGCTCCTGCATCTCCTTCAGCTGCTCCGGCAGCAGGTGGGGCTGCTAGCACAGGTAAAACACCAAAAAAATGGGAAAGTGGAAGAACTATGGGAAAAACATATGGTGGACCAGGATATAAATGGGAAAGTGGAAGAACTTTTGGAAAGACATATATGAATGACCCTAAATACAAATGGACATCAGGAAGACAAATGGGTAAAACGGGTGGTTCCGATTACTAAAAACGATATATTTATAAAATAAACTATTATGCAAGATTTAGATTTTTACGTTTCAAAAAATGGAAGATATATGATGATTGAAAATTCTATCCTTGATAGATCTAACAATCAATATGCTGACATTAATGAATTAAGTTTTTCCGATTTAATCAATATTATCGGAGAAAATGTTGGGTTTATGACTCAAAATTTAAAATATGATTTAAGTGAAATATCATCTTTTACGAGAAAAACAGCCTATAACGTTTTTGAATATTTTGAAACTGATACAAAATTATCATTAATGATGGAATATGAAGTTAAATTTGGAACATCATTATTGAACGAATCATTATTAAATCCAAATCAAGTTATAAAAGAAACTTGGGATTGGATTAAAGAAAAAACACAACTTTTAGAACAAACTTATAATCCTTTTAATAAAGACTTTTACACGTCATCAAATTGGAAACAAGCAGGACAAAATATTTTAACTGGCGCAACAAGTACTGCAAAAAGTATTGGTAATGCTGTTTTACATCCTGTAGATACCTTAAATAAAGGAATTGAATGGGTGAAAAAAAATGGTATTGGTGGTGTAATGGAAAAAGTTAGAGACGGACTTTATAGTGGAGTAGGCGTGGCTGTTCAAATATTTTTACAGTTTACAGGAGTCGGAAATGTTGCAGTAGGAATTATATGGGCAATTATGCTTTTATGGGATTTATATAAAGGATTTTTTAAAGGAGAGTGGGGTATTATGAATATAATTTTTGATGTTTTAGGTATTATTTCAGGAGGATTTTTAAAAACTGCAAGAGCAGGACTTGAATCTGTGGGATTTTTAACTGCAGTTGAAGGTAAAGGTGCAAAACAAATTATTGAAGCCGGATTTGAAAACCCAAAAACTGTTGGACTATTTAAACAAATGGGTAATCTTATTGTTAAGGGAGTTAAAACTATTTTGGGATGGATAAAAAGCGGAGCTACATTTTTATATGAAAAGTTAGGTATTAAATGGGGTGTGGAAATATTAGGAAAAGCTGAAACATGGTTGGCTGAAAATATTTTAAAACCATTTGGAAATGGTATTGGGTTAAAAAGTGTTGGTAGTAAGGCATTAAAAGGTGCTACGGGGGAAGTTCAAACTATAGGTCAAGCAGCAAGACAAGGTATTGCTGGTGGAGCTCGTTATGAAACTGAAAAAAATGCGATTTTTAATCCTGCGATTAAAGGTGGAGTCAAAGCATATAATTATCTTAAAGGAGGTGGTGATATGGCATTGGCAACCGCTCAAGATAATTTAGCAGCAAGTGTTACTTCAAAATATAAAGGTAATTTTTAAAAATAGAATTAAAATATATGGAAAAATTAAATCCAAAAGAAAGTTTAGAAAGAGTGTTATTAATGATGAATTACACACCTACAAAAACTTTATCTGAAAATAAAGAAAGTGTTAATAGCAAGTATAAATCTTACATAACGGAAGCTCCTAGATTAGGTTCTTTAAGTTCTGCAGAAAGAAGTGCCGCTAACGCCGAAAGAGAGGCTGGAAATCTTGCTAGAGGTGGTAAAAGTGCAAAAGCAGTTCAACAAGAAATAAAGTCAATTGAAAATGAATTGTCTTCATCGGTAGCTGCAGGGAAATTAACAAAAGGTCAAAGACAAGATATTGGTGGTAGATTATTAGATGCTGAAACAAAATCTTTTGCAGGTAAGAAAAAGGCTGATGGAACTTTACCAAATGAATCCGAAATAGATGCTTTTGCCAAGACAAAAAGCGCAGAAATTAAAGCTAAATTAGATGGAAAACCTGGTAGTCAAGTAACAACAACTGTTACACATGAACCTGGAATGGAAGTGGTAACACGTAAAACACGTATCAAAAAAGAGGCAACAACACCAAAAGAAACAGGAATGATTGCAAAACTTAAAAAATCTTTTTCACGAGCTAATTGGAAAAGTATTTTTAAATATACTGCTTTAGTTGGAGGACTTGGTGCTGTTGTTTGGTATTTCTTTTTAAGAGATGTTGTTAATGTTAGTCCATGCTTATTAGATAGTTTAACTGAGGAAGAAGTGGGACAATTAAATGGTGGAACATCAGGAACTATTACAAGAACTCAAGTTGGTAATAGAATTGCTGATATTAATGGAGGCCTTGTTTTTCAACTAGATCAAAATGGAGTAACTACAGGTAATGGAAAATATAAAGGTACATATTCTTGTGATGGAAATAATATTAAAGTTGAAATTGCTGGAGCTGTATTTACAATTGGTGGAGGTTCTTCTACCGATAAAGGTACTGGTAATACAAATAATGGTGGAGGTGGTCAATCAAAATACAAACAATGTTCTGAAACATTACCAATTGCCATGTATTGTAAAAATTCAACAATTGGTAGAGTACAAGGATGTTTAAATATTAAACAAGATGGTGCATTTGGACCTTTAACATCTCAAGCATTAGTCGCTAAAGGTGTTGATGGACAATCTATTACTCAAGCATCTATTGATAAAGCATGTGGTGGACAAGTTGTTAAACAATCGGCACCAGGAACTGATGCTGAGGAAGATGATGCAGGTGGAGGAAATTCAATCGCTACAACATCAAAAGGTCCCGCAGCAGATGATGCAGATGAGGCTTAACCAAATTAATGATAACAATATGAAAAAAATAATATTACAAGAATCTGAAAAAAGAGAAATTTTAAATCAACACAATAGATTTAAAACTATTTTGAAAGAAACATTAGATAAAAAAAATAAAGGATTAGATATTAATAATTCTTTATTAGAACAATCACAAGGTCCCGCACAACCTCCAACAGGAGATGAGTTAATCAAAAAAGCACAACAGGTATGTAATACTTTGAAAAGTGCTAAGTTGTTTAAACTAAATAACGGAACATTAGGGTTAAATCTTAAAGCTTCTGTTGACGGTCCACTTGACTCTACAACAAACAAACCTAAATATGTTGCTGGCGATGTTTTAATTTATCAAAACAACATGATTTATGATGTTTATGATGGAACTAAAGTGGCTGGTGGAGATTGGCAAAAGAAAGGAACTTATAGATGGAAATGTACTGCAATAAATCAAGAATATAATGATCAAACAGCCGCAGCTAAAAAAGCTGAAGAAGAAAAAAAGGCTAAAGAACAAGAAGGAATGACGGCAAAACAAAAACAATTCAGTGACGGATTGGTTGCTCAAGGATATGTTATTGATCCATCGCCATGGGATATCACATCTAAGAGACTTAAAAAGGCAGATATTGAAAAAATACCAGGTCTTGAAGTTTTATTTTCTAATGGTTTAAATGTATGGTATGATCCGACAAAACAAAAAGGTGGTAATATTCAAGGATATAAAGAAAGATCTGCAAACATGACAATTGATGTAGACACTTGTAAAGATTTTGTTCAAACATATTGGGATGATTATAAAGGTGGCGGTGAAGGTAATTTACAAGATACCGAATTTGCTGATTTGAAAAATAAAGTTCAATCATGTGCAAATAAATGGTATCCTAAATGGCCAGGACTATCAGGTGGTGTTTTAGGAATTGGTTCAGGTCAAAATCATTTAGATGATATTATAGACGTTTTAACAGGTCGTAAACAAACATATGAAAGAGTTTCAATTCCATCAAGAACAACAGGATGGGGATTAACTCCTCCAAGATCAACAAGATAAAATTTATCATGAAATTAGATAAAAAAATTAAAAAGAAACTTTTAGAAACAAAAGAACAAAAAAATAAGTTAATTATTGAACAAGAAATTGTTCGTAGTAGACTTATGATGATATTTGAAAGTGAAGATAATCTTAAAAATTGGGATAATTTATCTGATAAAAAAAGATTTAAAATTAGTTGTAAATTCTTACAAGAAGTATCTTTTCAACAACAAAATGGAGTTATTAATGAACAATTTTTAGACGTTATTAAATCTATTTTTGGAACAAGTGTTGGTGGTGGATTTGGACAAGCAATATTAGAACCAGCGGTTAGTTGGATATTATCAGGATTAGGTATGGAAAACAATTCTTATATTAAAAAATTCGTAGTGTCTTTTTTGACAAAAAAAGAAGGATTTTGGAATTATCTTAAAGATTGTAGAACATTAACAAAAGGTATTGCAGAATCTATTGCCGAGGCAACATTTATGCAAGTTCAAGCAGGTACAGGTACTGGAGGATTTTGGATGGACGCAGTTAGAAATACTTTAGGGGATTGGGTATCACCAAAAAATGATAGTGGATTCGTTGGAGGTCTTGAAAAGCAAATTGAAGACAAGATTTGTGGTTATTGGAATAAAGCAACAGGAAATGCAAAAAATGTTTTAACTAAATTAAATGGTGAAAAAGAGGCCCAAAGTGCAGAAACAACACCATCAGTTGCAGGAACAACTGCAGTATTTCCAACAGGTAAATAATACTGATTCTTAATGAATCATATTTATAAATGAAGACTAAAACAAAAAAAGGGGGTGTTCTAAATTCTAAAAAAAGAAGGGTTATTTACCCTTCTTTTTTGTTTTAACAATTTCATCAATAATTCCATATTCTACAGCCTCTTCAGCACTTAACCAAAAATCACGAGCAGCATCTTCCGTAACTTGTTCTGCGGATTTGCCACAAAAACCACCTAATAACTCAAATAAAATTTTATTTGTCTTTTCCCATTCAACAAAATTAATTCTTGCATCTTGAATATTACCACCAGCTCCACCTGATGTTTGATGTAACATTGTTTTTGAGAATCTAAGAGAACTACGTTTACCTTTAGTTCCTGCTCCAAGTAATACAGACCCCATAGACGCTGCCATACCCGTATTTACTGTTCTAATGTCACAAGAGATATAATTCATCACATCAACCATAGATAGTCCTGATTTTACACTACCACCTGGTGAATCAACATGCATTGTAATATCGGTCTTATCTGACGAATCTAAATACATTAATTGAGCTTGAACAACTGTAGACATTCTATCATCAACTCCACCTGCAACCCATAATAAACGGTCTCTCATCAATCTTGAGAAGATATCCATCTGAGTAACTCTCATTTCTCTTTCTTCCAAGATATAAGGAGTCATTGAGGATTCAATGTGGTTTCCAATGTTGTGTAAGTCTAATGAATTTTTACCTAAATGTTTTACGTAATAATTTTGAAAATCTTGTCCTATTGTCATAATTTATAATTTTTACAAAAGTATGTAAAATTATTTAAATTCCCAAAATATCGTCAACAATTTCTTGGGATGAAATATTTTCCCAAATTCTTGGATGCTGGTAAGACCAAAAAGTTTTCCAATTACCAAACCAAATTAACCCTTCTTTTCTTGGGTCAACTGTTCTCCAGTCATCACTTGTTTTTGGATAACGGCCAATTCTATACGTCTTATAAAAATCTAAATTTTTTGTTTGATAAAATGAATCAAAAGATTTATTTAAATTTTCAAATTGAGAGTCTAATACTATTTTACACCGATTAATTTTTTGATATTGTAAAATCCTATCTGTCCATAATAAAGCTTCGGTATAATCGTTGGTATCCAATTTAAATAACACCAATTTATCAATATCATTATATTGATGGATGAATATAGGTTTTAACCCAATATTATCAATAAATTTATATATTTTTATTTGAAAATTAAAATAAAATTCTATTGGAAGAGTAAAATTTTTTCTAACCCAAGTGTATTTTAATTTATCAGTTATAAGATAACCTTCAACATAAACCAAATTATCATTATTTTTTTGAAATTCATTAACTTCAACATAATAAAAGTCATCTGGTCCACTAATAGAAACTGTAATACCTGAATTAAAATCTATTTTTATTTTTTCATCATTAATTTGAATATACATAATCTTCAATTACTAATTTATCAATAATGCCTTTTTCTAAAGAATTAAATGCTTGTTCTGGATTATCTATTATAGGTTCATTGTGTGAGTTAAATGATGTGTTTAATAAAAGAGGTATACCTGAAAGTTTATAATATTCATTTAAAATTTCCCAAAATTCTGGTAAATTTTCTTTTCTAACTGTTTGAGGTCTGGCTGTTTTGTCTGATTTTTGAATTACAGCTGGAATTTTATCTATCCATTCTTGTTTTGTTGGATAACATAAAGTCATAAATTCTGATGAATATTTTGATTTAGAATATGAAAAAACATCATCAAAATGTTCTTCAAGTATTATTGGAGCAAACGGCATTATTTCATGTCGTTTTAACCTACTATTAAGGACTTCGTGGGTCTCAATATGGGTTGGCCTAACCAATATACTACGTGCACCTAAAGATCTTGGACCGTACTCAAAACCACCTTTAAACCAACCTATTATTTTTCCTTCGTTTAAATCTTTGGAGATTTCTAATGGAGAATATATTTCTGATTTAAAATTATATTTTAATGATTCTTTTAATATTGAGTCATTACTATATTTTAATCCAAAATATACATTTTTAAACTTTTTTGGTTTTGTCCATTCACCTAACTGAACCGCTTTATATATACAGCCACCTAAAGATAATCCTTCATCTCCCATTGCAGGATAAACATATATTTCATCAACCCAATCAAGCTCATTTATTTTTTGATTTAGTTTAACATTGGCAAATAATCCACCAGACAAACATATTTTTTTATATTCAGGAAATCTATCATGTAAATCTGACATGAAATTTAAAAATAAATCTTCAGTTATTTTTTGTAGATTAAATGAAAAAATTTCTTTTTTAAATTGAGTATTAAAATATCCTCTTTCAAACATTGACTCCACTAAAAATTTAGTTTTTGTCGCTGTTGCTGAAGGAAAAAATTTAAAATTTTTATAATCAATGCATGTATTTAACATTCGGTATATGTCTTCATCATAATGACCATTTGGTGCCATACCCATTAATTTACCCTCATCTTTACATATTTTCCAAGCGTCTCTACTAATACCTGAGGTACTAAATCCCCACAAATGGGATAAGCTTCCTGTATTACATAAATCATATGAGTAAATCAAAGTCATTTTTCCATCTTCACAAAGATATACTTTCATTACTGATACATCTCCACCACCATCATAGGATATATTTAAAACTTTCCCATCCATACCACTTGTAAAATATGATCCGTAACAATGTGCGGTATGATGACCTACTTTTTCATAATTATTGTTAGTCAATTCTCTTGCAAATTTATCAGGTATAGGTTCAACAAATATTCTGTAATTAGAGTCGGTTATTTTTAAATTTGAAGATGACTCAATAGATTTAGATGATAAATTAGGAAAACTTTTATGATCATCTCCTGATTTAATTCTTGTTAATCTTTCTTCTTCTACGCATGAAATTATTTCACCATCAACAATTAAACTTGTTGATGAACTATGTGATCCTGCAAAAAATCCGTAAATGGAACTCATATTTATTTTTTACTAATTAAAAAATTATCAATTATTAGGAAATCTAATCCTATCTCTAAAAATGTGGAAATTGCATCATTAGGGGTTTCAACAATAGGTTCTTTTGGCCCATTAAAACTAGTATTTAATAACACAGGAATACCTGTTCGGTTATAAAAACTATCAATTAGTTTATAAAATTTCGGGTTATTTTCTTTGGTTACAGATTGATGTCTTGCGGAGTTATCAATATGTGTAATTGCCGGAACTTTATTTCTCCATTCTTCTTTAACTGATGTTGTTACCATCATATATGGAGAATATACATCAGATTCAAATATGGTATGTTGATATTCAAATAATACAGCAGGAGCAAAAGGTCTATACCATTCTCTTTTTTTGATATCATTATTTATATGACCTGTCATCCATGAATTAATTGGAGATGCCAAAATTGACCTATTTCCTAAAGCTCTGGGACCTATTTCTGAACCATCTTGGAACCATCCAATTACTCTATTTTCACTTAAAAAATAAGAAGTATCTTCAATTAACTTGTCAAAGTCTTCATATTTTTCAACTTTTAAAAAAGGATGTTTATTAATTGCCAATAAAATATCAGATTTATTGTATGTTTTTCCAACATATGGTACAAGAGGTTTATTATCTTTAATATCTGTTAATTGTTGATACGCATACCATGCACATCCCAATGGAATCCCACTATCATCTGCAGGAGGTATAAAATAACAATTTTCATATAATTTTGAATTCAATATTTTTTCATTGGAGCTACAATTTAAAAATGACCCTCCAGCGACACAAATATTTTTTGAATTTGTTAAAACTTTAGCTTTTTCTGCTAACATCATGGAAACTCTTTCTTGTTCTCTTTGATAGATTCCTGCAACACAAGCTTTGGAATAAAAATTAGAAGTAAAATCTACTTTTGGATATATTCTTGTATTAGGTATAAAAATATCACCATCTTTTTCTACAATAAAATATGGAGCTTCATCAATAACAT
>Ga0194055_10002251_pt1 | contig 15382 bp, 16 predicted proteins | sample SepL449m_MetaG_FD_155482 | JGI IMG/M metagenome (GOLD analysis project Ga0194055, IMG submission 155482) | Anoxic zone freshwater microbial communities from boreal shield lake in IISD Experimental Lakes Area, Ontario, Canada - Sep2016-L442-9m | ecosystem: Environmental > Aquatic > Freshwater >... | reverse complement strand
TGGTTCGGCCGCTGGCGGTATCCCGATGCGACCTGGATATCGCGATGGCCGCCTTCGGTCTCTTTCCGGGACCGCCGGCGGCGCCGAATCCGAATGCCGCCCCGGCCCGCGCCTGGTGGGGTTCGCACGCGGCATAGTGCCGTTCATTACAGGGCCGGCACGTTCCGCACGACACCTGAAACGGCACGGCAACGCGCTGCCCGGGCGTGATGCGTTGGACGCCCGGGCCGACGGCGACAACCTCGGCCGCGATCTCATGGCCCACCGGGAACGGTCCCGGAAAGAGACCGAAGGCGGCCATCGCGATATCCAGGTCGCATCGGGATACCGCCAGCGGCCGAACCACGGCCTGCCCCGGGCCGGGTTCTGGATCGGGGACGTCCTGCCATTCGAGCGTGCCGGGCTCGACGAAGACCAACTGCTGCACTGTCGTGCCTCCTCAATCTCGTTGGGGCGGGAGGTTTTGGCGCGGGAGGTCTAGATGAGTCTTTGAACTTGCCACATGAAAGCGGACGGCGCGGGCATGATCAGGCCATGAATATGACCCCCATCATCATCATCCTGGCGTCAGTCGTCCTGGTCGGGATCATCACCGTCATGCTGCGCAAGACGATCAGCCACGACCGCGAGGCGATCGCCAGCGATATGGACGAGCCGCACGAGATCGAGACCTACCGGAAGCAGTTCGGCGGAGAGCAGTAGCCGCGCTGTCCCCAGGCCGACCAGAGCAAGGCGCGCCTACCGCCCTCAAGCGCCCGGGCGCGGGAACTGGCCGGCCAGGAACCGGTCCCACATGCCGTCGCTCATCAGGCCGTTGAGCCGACGAGGACATGCGCCGACGGGGTCACGCGCCACTCTCGACTGGCCGGGACACGGCCGCAGCCCGCGTTCGGCGCCCGAAACCGCCGTCGGCTTCGGCGAACTGCTGGGGCGCGTACTCGACGACCTCGGCGGCGAGCACGTTCTGCCGGCGGCCATTGAGCGTGCGGATGAGGCTTCCCGGTCACCGCACCGAGCCGAGGTCTACGGCAGTCTGTGGCGCAGTTTCACCGACCCCGACCATGACGCGCGGCCACTCGCCGCGGCCGTACGCTGCCCGACCCTGCTGGCGTGGGGAACCCACGACCCGGTCCTGCCCTGGCGACTCGACGGCCGGCGCGCCCGGACGGCGCTGTCCGATACCCAGACGGTCACCTTTGCCGGCGCGGGCCATCAGCCGTTCATCGAACGCCCTGACGAATTCCTCTCCCGAACAACATCATTCCTGTCGACCCTGCGCACCGCGATGGCACGGTGATTGCCGCCGTCAAACCCCGCCGACGGGGACCCGGAAGCCGGGCTGGCGAGAACCATCCGACCCGGACTGAAATCCTCAATGCTGCAGTGCAACTCGCCGAGCGCGACGGGCTGCGGTCGTTGTCTCGACGCCTGCCGCGAGCTCCCCGGGGTGCGGGCATTGCTCCTCGACGCCAGGACCGAACCCGCCATCGCCGCCGAGGTCGACAGGCGCAATCAGCAGGCAACCCAACTCCTCGCCCCCGACCTCGCCGCAACCGCCCATCCACGTGAGAAGGCGCGCATCGTCGTCCTCGCCGCCGCCGATCTCGCGGCCCGAGAATCCCAGCAGGGCCTAACGATTCCCGCCGCACGCAAGGCGCTACTCGAGATCGTCTAGGTGCAGCACGCGGCACAGAGCGCCTGCAGCGCCTCAGGCCGAACCCGGAGGTCTTCTTCCCGGAGCACACCCCATGGGCGACCTCATGAAGCCGAGTGTGCTGTTCGTCTGCATTCACAACGCCGGGCGCTCCCAAATGGCCGCCGGGTTGCTGCAACACCTGGCCGGGGACCGCTGCAAGGAGCGCGGTGAGTTAAGGTTCTGAATCGGCGATGACGCCGACCGGAACGGTAGGAGAATTGCCACATGGCTTTGTCGTTGATTGATGCCCTCGGTTCCCAGCAGGGTGGTCTCACTTTGTTGAAGTTGCTGGCAGACAACAGTTTTGATTCCATTCTGGTCACCGACGCGTCCGCCAAGGGACGCATCGTCTACGCGAACAAGGCGTTCAAGAAGCTCACCGGGTACGACCCGTCCGAGGTCATCGGCAAGGATCCGCGCTTGCTCCAGGGCCCGGGCACCGATCGGAAGGTGATTGATCGAATCACCGCGACGTTGAAAGCGGGCGGGCGGTTCGAGGGCCGCGCGGTCAACTACAAGAAAGACGGCACGCCGTTCATCATGAACTGGCGGATGTTCCCGCTCAAGGAAGCGGGTCAGATCATCGCCTGGGTCGCCATCCAGCGCGAGGCGCTGTCGGCCACGTAGCGACTCGGCCGTCCCCTCGGCAGAACGGCGCTAGTCATCCCCGTCCAGCAGCCGCTTCGGATGCATGCCGTCCACCTGACCGATGAACGGCGGGTGGATGCTGTAGCCGAGCATCCGGCGGATGTCCTCGGACACCGCCTTGACGGTCGCGCGGGTCATCGAGAGCGTGAACGCCTCCTGCGGGCGCACCCACGGCTCGCAGTACTGAGCGGTGACGGCGAGCCGGGGGCGATCGGAACGATTGGCGCCGCCGCCGTGCCAGAGGGTGCCGACGAAGAACACACACGAGCCGGCCGGCATGACCACCGGCCGGCGCTGGGCGGGGTCGGGCCGCTCCTCGCCCCACAGGTGGCTGCCCGAAATGACATCGGTGGCGCCGTTGTCGGCGGTGAAGTCGTCGATCGCCCAGATGGTGGCTGCTCCCAATGCTTTTCGCGGTCTGGGCAACGGGTAGAACGCATCGTCGGTGTGCAGCATCTGGGCCTGTTCGCCGGGCTGGATGTTGATCACCTGGAGCATCGAGAGCAGGTAGTTCGGCAATAGCAGCCGGTCGAGCAGCGCCAGTACACGTGGATGGTCGGCGATCACATCGCAGGCCCGCGTCTTGTTGAGCACGCTGTACACGCGTTGAGTCGCCCGGCCTTCGAAGGCGTTGCGACCCTGCTGATCCAGCAACGGCCGCACGGCCGACTTGATTTGATCGATCTGGTCGGCGCTGAGGAGATCCGGCAGGACCACATACCCGTCGCGAAGCACATGGGCCAGATCGGCGTCGGCGACCGCGGGATCCACGGTCACTCCGGAACTCACGGTCCGGGGATAGGTGCCGGCGAGGTCGGAGTTCAACAAATCGGAAAACGAGGGCTTTTCGACGCTCAACGAGTCTCCTTCGACATGAGGAACAGTAGCGATGCTCGGGTACCCACTCTTCAACCCGTAGCATCAGCGTCGTTTGTCGAGGTTCCCCTCAAGGAGGTGGTGATGGATTACAACTGGCTGAACCCGAAGGTCGAGGCGCGACCTGTCGGCGAGAAGGGCTGGGGTTCGTTCGCGGTAGAGCCCGTCAACGCCGGCGAGACCGTCGCGGCGTTCGGCGGATGTGTCGTGACCGCCGCCGCGCTGGCGGAGTTCAGCGCCGACCGACAGAGCCGGTCCATCCAGGTCGACGCCGATCTTTATCTGGTTTCCGGCGAGACGCCCGAACCTGGCGACATGCTCAACCACTCCTGCGAACCGAACTGCGGCCTGCTCGGGCAGATGGTGCTGGTAGCCATGCGGGACATCCCGCCCGGCGAAGAGCTGTGCTTCGACTACGCGATGTGCGACGCGAGTGACTACGACGAGTTCCGCTGCCTGTGCGATCAGCCGACCTGCCGCGGCATCGTGACCGGTTCGGACTGGCGGGATCCGCTGTTGCAGGAGAAGTACGCGGGCTGGTTCTCCCCGTACCTGGTGCGCCGGATCGCCGCGCTGCCGTCGCGCTACGACGGTTAGCACTGCGCCGGGGTAGCGGTCCGGCGGCCTTTGCGGCACGCCTCGGAGCAGTACCGCACCTCGGCCCAGTCCCGCGCCCATTTCTTGCGCCACTCGAACGGCCGTCCGCACCGCTCGCACAGCTTCGGGGGATGTCCGTTCTTCGTACGCGGAACGGGAGGCACGGCACCGACCCTAATCCCCGGACACTGTCCCCGCCTGGCGCAAACCCGACCGGGTGAGTTTGCTTACCTCTATCCTCGGCTCATGAGCTCGATTTTCGATCAGACCCGGACCACGGAGCAACGCCGGCAGGCCGTTGAAAACCTCTACGACTTCTTTGTCAGGGGCGGGATTGCCGACACCAGTCGGATGCCCTCGGACGTCATCGACGAAAGCCACAAGTCCACCCTCCACCGGTACCACGCGGTGGACGGCGTTCCGCTCACCGGCGACCCGATCCTGCTGGTGCCGCCACTCGGCTCCCAGGCCATGTGTTTCGATCTTCGTCGCGGCTGCTCGCTCGTCGAACACCTGTTGACCCAGGGCCGTCCGACATACCTGGTCGACTACGGCGAGATCAGCCTCAAAGACCGCAACCTCGGGATCGAATTCTGGGTGTCCGAGGTGGTGCCCAACGCCATCCGCAAGGTATCGGAGGATTCCGGCGGCAAGCCGGTGCACCTGATCGGCTGGTGCCTGGGCGGGCTGATAGCGCTGCTGAGCACGGCTGCCTATTCGGAGTTGCCGATCAAGTCGGTGGCCATGGTCGCCAGCCCCTTCGACCTCAGCAAGCACAAGATGATCGCGCCGCTGCGCACCGCCGGAAAGTACACCGGGGGCCGGATCATCGGCGGCACGCTCAAAGCATTGGGAGGCATGCCGGCCGCGATCGTCGGCCCCGCGTTCAAGGCGACGTCGCTGACGACGTATCTCAAGAAACCGATCACCATGTTCAAGCGCCGCGACGACCGCGAGTTCCTGGGCCATGTCGAGGCTGTCGACGGCTTGATGAACAGCATGCTGGCCTACCCCGGCCGTGCGACGTTGCAGGTCTACCAGCGGCTGGTCCAGCAGAACGATCTGGCCGACGGGACCATCCAGGGTCCCAACAAGCTGGTCAAGCTCTCCGATATCCGGGTTCCGGTGATGAACATCGCCGGCGCCACCGACGTCCTGGTGCCCGTCGAGGTCGCCCACCACGTCGGCGAATTGCTGCCCAACTCGCCGACGGTCCGGATGGAGACCGCGCCCGGTGGGCATCTCGGGGTGCTGACCGGCCGATCGTCCCCGGCGACGACCTGGGCCATGATCGACGACTTCCTGGCCAAGCAGTACGCCTGAGCCCGGCCCGTCAGGCGACCTCGTAGAGCTCCAGCGGGAGACCATCGGGGTCGGCGAAGAAGGTGAACCGACGGCCGGTGTACTCGTCGACCCGGACGTCTTCGACCGCGATACCCTTCGACGCCAGGTGCTCCGTCCACCCGTCGAGGTCCTCGACGGCGAACGCGAGATGGCGCAGGCCTTGGGCCTCGGGGCGGCTGGGGCGTTCCGGCGCGCCGGGGAAGGTGAACAGTTCGATCTGCGTTCCGTTGGGCAGCGCAAGATCGAGCTTCCAGGACTGACGGTGCTCGCGGTAGTTCTCGTCGACGACCCGCAGGCCGAGCACCTCGGTGTAGAAGGCCTTCGACCGTGCGTAATCCGAGCAGATGACGGCGACGTGATGGACTCCGCGAAACACGGGCTGATTCATGTCGCCTAGTCTGCCCGCCGCGGCGCCGGGACGGCAGAATGGACGCATGGGCACCACCTCGAGCTCTCCCGCCGCCGCGATGACGACGGCCGCCATGACTGCCGCGGCAGTGCTGGCCGTCTCGGTGGGCGCAGCGACGCCGGCACGCGCCGACACCCCCGAGGAGAAGTTCATCAACGACATCAAGAACTCCAACGAGGTGGCGACGAACATCCCCGGCACGCCGGAACGCTGGGTGGCGTCCGGCTATGCCTCGTGCGACCGCATCACCCGGACATCCGCGCAAGGGGTGCCGATGCGGGCCGCGATCAACAACGAGGTGATCGCCGCGGGGACGTTCAACTTCATCTCCCGCCAGGATGCCGTCGCCCTGGTGACCTACGCCGTTTTGGACCTCTGCCCGCAGTTGATTCCGAATCGGGGCGCGCCGGCCGATTCGCCGCCCGATGGGGCGGGCGGTCCGCCGCCGGGCGGCTGACCTCGCGTCCGGAGCTCACCCCAGGACGGCCAGCAAGTCGCCGCCTTCGACCTGGGCCACCGTTCCGACCGCAATCCGTTGCACCACACCGGCTTTCGGCGCGGTGATGGCCGCTTCCATCTTCATCGCCTCGATGGTGGCCAGTGCCTGTCCGGCGCTCACCTCGTCGCCCTCGGAGACCGCGAGGGTGACGACGCCGGAGAACGGCGCAGCCACGTGGTCGGAGTTGGACGGGTCGGCCCTTTCAGCGGTCGGAACCGTCGCTCCCACAGCACGATCCCGTGCGCGAATCGGGCGCAATTGACCGTTGATGAGACACATCACGGTGCGCATCCCGCGCTCGTCGGGATCGGAGATCGCCTCAAGCCCGATGTGCAGTTGTACACCGCGCCCCAGTTGGACCCGGTTCTCCTCCCCTCGGCGCAGTCCGTGGAAGAACTGGTTGGCACTCAACCGCGAGGTATCGCCGTAGAGGCCCCGGTGGGCCTCGAATTCCTTTGTCGGACCGGGGAAAAGCAGCCGGTTGAGGGTGGCCTGGCGCTGGGGACCGGGAACGCCCAGCGCGGCTTCATCGTCGGGTGCGAGCCCGGGCGGCGGCTCGGCAGGTGGGCGCCCGGCTAGTGCCCGGGTGCGCAGCGGCTCCGGCCAGCCGCCGGGCGGATCACCCAATTCCCCTCGCAGGAAACCGATCACCGAGTCGGGGATGTCGAAGCGTGCCGGGTCGGCGGCGAACTCCTCAGCGGAGACACCGCCGCCGACGAGCGCCAGTGCGAGGTCGCCGACGACCTTCGACGACGGCGTGACCTTCACCAAGCGTCCCAGAATCCGGTCGGCTGCCGCATAGCTCTCCTCGACCTCCTCGAAGCGATCGCCCAGGCCGAGAGCGATAGCCTGCTGGCGAAGATTCGACAACTGCCCGCCGGGGATCTCGTGGTGGTAGACCCGGCCGGTGGGCGCGGGCAGGCCGGAATCGAACGCCCCGTAGACCTTTCGCAACGTCTCCCAGTACGGCTCCAGATCGGTGACTTCGGTCAGCACCAATCCGGTGTCGAGCTCGGTGTTGGCTACGGCGGCCACGATCGCGCTCAGCGCCGGCTGGCTGGTCGTACCGGACAGCGGGGCGGCCGCGCCGTCGACGGCGTCCGCACCGGCCTCCCAGGCAGCCAGGTAGGTGGCCAGTTGACCGCCCGCGGTGTCGTGAGTGTGAACGTGCACCGGCAGGTCGAACCGCGACTTCAAGGCCGAGACCAGCGCCGCGGCGGCCGGTGGCCGCAGCAGGCCCGCCATGTCTTTGATCGCCAGCACATGCGCCCCGGCGGTGACGATCTGCTCGGCCAACCGCAAGTAGTAATCGAGGGTGTACAGGGTCTCCGAGGGGTCGATGAGATTCCCGGTGTAGCTCATGGCGACCTCGGCCACCGCCGTTCCGGTGGCCCGGACGGCGTCGATGGCCGGGCGCATGGAGTCGACGTTGTTGAGCGCGTCGAAGATCCGGAAAATGTCGATGCCGGTGGCGGTGGCCTCGTCGACGAACGCGGTGGTGACCGACTCCGGGTAGGGCGTGTAGCCGACCGTGTTGCGGCCGCGCAGCAACATCTGCAGGCAGATGTTGGGGATCGCGGCTCGCAGTTCGGCGAGGCGCTCCCAGGGGTCTTCCTTGAGGAAGCGCAGGGCCACGTCGTAGGTGGCGCCGCCCCAGCACTCCACCGACAGCAGTTGCGGGGTCATCCGCGCCACATACGGGGCGACTTGCAGTAATCCGTTGGTGCGCAACCGGGTTGCCAGCAGCGATTGATGGGCGTCCCGGAAGGTGGTATCGGTGACGGCGAGTGCCTGCTGGTCGCGCAGCGCCCGGGCGAAGCCCTCCGGCCCGAGTTCGTCGAGTCGCTGCTTGGATCCGGGCGGGGGCGGTGCGTCGAGATTGATGGCCGGCAGCTTGTCGTGCGCGTAGAGCTCCGAGCGCCGCGGGCCGTGCGGCTGGTTGACGGTGATGTCGGCGAGGTAGTTGAGGATCCGGGTGCCGCGGTCCGCCGAGCCCCGGGCGGTCAGCAGGCCGGGGCGTTCGTCGATGAACGAGGTGGTGACACGGCCGGCGGCGAAGTCGGGATCGTCGAGCACCGCCCGCAGGAAGCCGATATTGGTGGCGACGCCGCGGATGCGGAACTCCGCCAGCCCGCGTCGGGCACGGCGTACCGCGGTGCCGAAATCCGAACCGCGGCAGGTCATTTTGACCAGCATCGAGTCGAAGTGGGCGCTGATCTCAGCACCCAGGTGGGATCCGCCGTCCAGTCGAATGCCGGCGCCGCCGGGACTGCGGTAGGCGGTGATGCGACCGGTGTCGGGCCGGAACCCGTTCGCGGGGTCCTCGGTGGTGATCCGGCACTGCAGCGCCGCTCCCCTGGTGTAGATGGACTCCTGGCGGAGTCCCAGGTCGTCCAATGACTCCCCGCCGGCGATCCGCAGTTGCGCCGACACCAGGTCGATATCGGTCACCTCCTCGGTGACGGTGTGCTCGACCTGGATCCGCGGGTTCATCTCGATGAAGACATGCTCACCATGTTGGTCGAGCAGGAACTCCACGGTGCCGGCGCCGCTGTAGCCGATCTGGCGGGCGAAGGCGACGGCGTCGGCGCAGATCCTCAGCCGCAGTTGTGGGTCCAGATTCGGCGCCGGTGCGAGTTCGATGACCTTCTGATGCCGGCGCTGCACGCTGCAGTCCCGTTCGTAAAGGTGGACGACGTTGCCCCGAGTGTCGGCGAGAATCTGGACCTCGATGTGCCGCGGGTTGAGCACCGCCTGCTCCAGAAACACCCGCGCGTCACCGAACGCCGACTCCGCCTCCCGGCTGGCCGCCTCGGCAGCAGCCGGCAGGTCGGCGGCCTCGGTCACGCGCCGCATGCCTCGGCCACCGCCGCCCGCGACGGCTTTGACGAAGAGGGGGAGGGACATTCCCCGCGCAGCGGCGACGAGATCGGCGACCGAATCCGAGGGGGCCGAGGAGTTGAGCACCGGAAGTCCGGCCGCGCGGGCGGCCTCGATCGCGCGCGCCTTGTTTCCGGTCAGCTGCAGGATGTCAGCCGGGGGCCCGACGAAAATGATCCCGGCCGCTGCGCAGGCCGCCGCGAGTTCCGGATTCTCCGAAAGGAAGCCGTAGCCCGGGTAGATCGCGTCGGCACCGCAGTGCAGCGCCGCGCCGACGATCGCCTCGACGGAGAGATAGGCGCGGACCGGATGGCCAGGCTGCCCGATCTGGTAGGACTCGTCAGCCTTGGAGCGGTGCAGCGAATTGCGATCCTCGTAGGCGTATACCGCCGCGGTGGTGATGCCCAGTTCGTAGGCTGCCCGGAAAGCTCGGATGGCGATCTCGCCACGGTTGGCCACGAGCAGCTTGGTGATCACCTCACCATCCTCGCGCCGCCGGGCGAATCTAAAGGCGCTCTGGCAAAACTTTTTAGGGACACGTTAGGTCCGCAGGGCCAACTCCTTAATTTGACTGCTTATCGTCGGATTCATGTTGCTCGATGTCCGATGGCTGCAGTACGTACTCAAGAGAACCGGCCGCAAGTAGCGCCGTCCCGGACCACCTAGTGACGGGTCACCGATGTACTCGGTGACCCGTTTTTTGTGGCCGCCTTCAGTGTCCGCAGAGTTTGCGGGCCAACGACTCCCAAGCCACCCCCAGATTCTCGACGGTCTGGCCACGTGAATCCATCTGGTGGACAACATAATCAGCATCAAGCAGTGCCAGCAGTGCATCGGCCTGAGCATCGAGGTCACCGCTGCTCGCAGCGGCCGCCAGCAGCACCCGCACATGGGTGTGCAGGACGGCGAAGGCGGCGTTGTACCGGGTCTGCGGGTCGCGGTTGACTTCTTCGAGCACGGCCCGATGAGCGACCACGAACCGGAGTCGCTCCCGGCCGAAGGCCAGCAGGCGGTCCAGCGGCGGAGCTTGTGGACCCAGCGGCGGCGGTCCGAACAGGAACGCCTGCTGCATCGCCCGCTCGTCTTCGTCGAGCACCTCGATCATCAAACCGGAACGGCTGCCGAACCGGCGGAACAAGGTGCCCTTGCCCACGCCAGCCGCCGCCGCGATGTCGTCGGTGGTGATGTCCCCCGGCGTGCGCTCGGCGATCAGCGCGCGGGCTGCGTCCAAGAGGAGCTTGCGGTTGCGCGCAGCGTCGCCGCGTTCCTGCGGCGGATCCGTCATCAGCGGACGGTCGTCGTCCATAATCTCACTGTAACCGGGACGGGAATTAACCGGACCGCAGTCCGGTTAAGCTGAGTATCGATCTCCCCACGAAAGGCCAGCTCCATGTCGACGGAAATCCTCATCCTGGTCGGAAGCCTGCGCGCCGCCTCGATCAACCGCCAGCTCGCCGAACTGGCCGCGGAGTCAGCGCCCGACGGGGTCACGCTGACCATCTACGAGGGCCTCGATGAGCTGCCGTTCTACAACGAGGACATCGACACCCCGACTCCCCCGCCGGCCGTCGCCGCACTGCGGGCCGCGGCGGCCGACGCCGACGCGGCGCTGATCGTCACGCCGGAAAACAACGCCACCATCCCCGCCGTGCTGAAGAACGCGCTCGACTGGCTCTCGCGCCCGTGGGGCGCCAGCGACCTCAAGGACAAGCCGGTCGCCGTCATCGGCACAGCGGCCGGACGGTACGGCGGCGCCTGGGCGCACGACGAGACCCGCAAGTCGCTGAGCATCTTCGGGCCCCAGGTGGTCGAGTCCATCAAGCTCTCGGTCTCGATCGGGACTTTCGACGGCAAGCACCCCCGCGAACACGCCGACACCGTCGCCGCCGTGCGCGAGGTGGTCGGCCAACTCGCCGCGGAAGTGGGTTGAGCCATGACCATCGACATCCGAAGGGCCGCCGAGCGACCCCTGACCCGAACACCGTGGCTGCAGTCCCACCATTCGTTTTCCTTTGGGCCGCACCATGATCCGGCCAACACCCACCACGGACTCCTGCTGGTGAACAACGACGACATTGTCGAACCGGATACCGGGTTTGATACCCACCCGCACCGGGACATGGAAATCGTCACCTGGGTGCTGGACGGCTCGCTGGTGCACCAGGACTCGACCGGCCACTCCGGGGTGATCTACCCGGGTCTGGCCCAGCGCATGTCGGCCGGCCGGGGCATCCTGCACTCGGAGAAGAACGACTCGTGGCGGCTGAGCGGCGAAAGGCACACCGACCCCGTGCATTTCGTCCAGATGTGGGTCGTTCCTGACGAGCCCGGCCGCACCCCCGGCTATCAGCAATTGGAGATCGACGGCGAACTGCTCGCCGGCCGCCTGGTCACGGTCGCGTCCGGGATGCCGGCGCACCGCGCCGACAGCGCGATCACCATCGGCAACCGGTACGCCGCGCTGCACGCCGCACGACTGCAGCCGGGCCAGCGCGTCGACCTGCCCGACGCGCCGTATCTGCACGTGTTCGCCGCACGCGGCGAGGTGACACTGGAGGAGGGCGTCGACCTGCAGGCCGGTGACGCCGCCCGGATCAGCGAGGCGGGGGGCCTGCGGCTGATCGCGACCAGTCCCGCCGAGGTGCTGGTGTGGGAGATGCACGCCCGGGCTGCCTGAGCCGACGTCAGCCGGGTTGCCGCCGACGGCAGGCCAACCCGGCTAGGCTCGCCGATGTGAACCTCGAGAAAGTGGTTTTCGGCTTCTTCGTGCTGCTGGCAGCGACACTGAACTTCGGCTTCTTCGTGGGCGACATCAGCGACCCCGACGTCCACAACTCCTGGGAGTTGTTCATGGCGCTCATCGTCGCGTTGATCACGACGGTGCTGAAGTTCGGTGACAGCACCCAACTCGGTGCAGTCCACCTGGCGACCAGTCTGGTCGCCTTGCTGCAACTCGGCGCCGCGGCCGTGATGTGGATCTGGGCCACCCAGGTGTCGTCGGCGGGGCTCGACGGTCACGCCACCGCCAGCGTCGTCTCGCTGTCGGGCGGCGCGTTGCTGGCCAACCTCGTCTCGGTCACGCTGCTGGTCGTCGAGACAGCGACCTTCCGGCGCCGGTAAGCACTCCCATTCTCAGCGATCCCATCCTCGGCGACCGAATGCCTCCCCCGCAGAGCCAGTTTCGCCTCTTGACCCGACGGTGGTCACCGGGACGGCGGGTGCTCGTCGACATCCCCACCGGGCCGCCGGCGACCGAGGTGATCTTCCTGATCATGCGGCGGATGCGGATGCCGATCATCGTCGTGATCACGATGTTCAGCTTCTGCACCGCCGGTATGATGTTCATGCCCGGCCTGGACCCGGAGGGAAATCCGCACCGGCTCAACGTGTTCGACGCGTTCTATCAGATGGCTATCACGTTGACGACGGTCGGCTTCACCGAGGCGCCCTACCCGTTCAGCTACCCGCAGCGGATGTGGATGTCGTTGTCCATCTTCCTGCTGGTCATCAGCTGGGCCTACGCGATCGCCGTGTTCTTCGCGCTGGTGCAGAGCACCCCGTTTCAGGCGGCCGTCGCCGCCTCACAGTTCCGCCGCCGGGTACGCCGACTGGTCGAACCCTTCGTGATCGTCGCGGGTTACGGGGACGCCGGCAGCATCGTCGGGGAGGACCTCGACCAGCACTACCGGCGCTTCGTCGTGATCGACGAGCGTGAGGACAGAATTCAGTCGCTGGATTCGGGACAGCTCACTTTCGACGTCCCCGCGGTCCAGGCCGACTGCGCCGCACCGTCGGTGCTCGGGATGGCAGGACTGGGTCACCGGGAGTGCGAGGGCGTGCTCGCGTTGACCGACGACGACGACGCCAATCTCGCCGTTGTGATGGCGGCGGCGCTGCTTCGTCCCGACCTGCCCGTGCTCGGCCGCTGCGCCTCCAGACGGACCAGGACCCGGATGGAGCATTTCGCACCGGGTTCGGCCATCAACGCCGACGACCGCTTCGGCGACTATCTCGCGCTGTCCATCCACCACCCGGTCAACCATCAAGTGCTGAGCTGGCTGATGGACAACGAGCAGGAGCAACTGCAGCCGGTACGGCGGGACCTCGCGGAGCGCCGGTGGGTGGTCTGCGCGGAGGGCGAGTTCGGCGAAGCAGTCGTCGGCGATCTCGCCGCGGCAGGCATCGCGGTCAGCCTGGCCGACCCGGCCGATGAGAATCCCGACCTGTCCGGATCAGTCGGATTCGTCGCCGGAACCGAGAACGACACCGTCAACATCGCGATGGCCGAACACGCCCGGGACGTCAATCCCGATGTCTACCTCGTGGTCCGCCAGCAGACCAACGCCATGACGGCGCTGTTGAACACCCTGCACATCGAGTCGGTGTACATCGACACCGAAGTCATCGCCCGGGAGGTGCTGGCCCGAATTCTGACCCCGGTGTTCTGGAGCTTCGTCAAACACGTCCTCACCCAGGATGAGGAGTGGGCCATGCAGGTTCGCGACCACGTCGAAGGCCGGTGCGGCCGGCGCACCCCGGAGCGAGACGTGGTGACGCTGACGCCCGAGCATGCTCCGGCCATCGCCGCCTGGTTGGGCAGCGGGAAGACCCTGCCGCTGTATACCCTGTTGCGCCGCCCCGACGACCGGGGTTCGACGCTGCCGCTTGCGGCGCTGGTGCTGATCCGCGACTCTGAGCACTACTTCATGCCGCCGGAGAACACTCCGCTGGCCCTCGGGGATCAAGTGCTGCTTGTCGGCAAGCCGAGCGGACTGACCTCGGCGCGCGAGGTCCTCCACTACCCAGCCACCGTGGAGTATCTGGCGACGGGGCGGGATATTCCCCTGACGTGGGCTTGGTCGCGGCTGACCGCACGACGGCGCGCCGGTAGGGACTAACCTAACCGCCGGCGTTGCGGTGCGTGCGTTCCCTCTTGAGCGTCTCACCGCGGAAGAACGCCGGGGACTTGAGGTTCCACAGGATCATCAGCAGCACGCCGAACATCAGGCTGGCCACGCCGATGATGAAGACGACGCCGACTCCGGCCAGCGATGCACCGGAGCCGTTCCCGGGCTCGGCCATGTGGTAGGCCTCGATGATGCCCACCGGGATGAGGATGAGCGCCGCGACGCCCGGCAGGATCACCTGCCCGAAGGCAGTGCGCCAGGACTGGAATGCGGTGTCCCAGAAGTAGATCACCGACGAGATCGCGACCACGCTGTAGTAGGTGATGATCGAGATCCCGACGCTGTACACGCAGTCCTCGACGATGCTGTCGGAGAAGAACGTCAGCCCGCAGTAGATGAACAGCGTCGTCAGACCGATGAACCAGGTCGCGAATTTCGGGGTCTGGACGACGTCGTCGACCGAGGCGAACTGTTGGGGCAGCGCCTTGTACGTCGCCATCGACAGCACCGACCGGACCGTCGACATCACCGTCGAAATCGTTGCGGAGAAGGCCGAGAGGCCGATGATCAACGATGCCGCCACCGCACCGTAGGGCCCGACGGCGGCACGGGCCATCGCCGAGAACACGTCGTCGATGTTCGCTTCGTTGGTCAGGCTGAGCGAACTCGCCGGGTCGGTGCCGGCGAAAGCCAGTGCCGCCACACTGATCACCACATAGGTGATGACGGTGATGACGATCGCCGTCACCCCGCTCTTGCCGGACTGCCCCGGTGTGCCTTCGGTCTCCTCCGACATCGACAGGGCCGCATCGAATCCCCAGAAAATGAACACGGCGATCAGGAAGCCGCCGAGCAGTGCGGCGAAGCTGTCGATGGCGAACGGGTTGAACCACTCCCAGGAGAACGGCTGCACGCTCGGATCGCGGTGACCGCGAACTATGTTGATCACCAGGATCAACGCGAACAGAATCAGGCCGCCGTATTGAATGATGGTGAGCAACAGCGTCGTTCGAGAGGATTCCTCGGCACCGCGGGCGACCAGCCAGGTGGTGGTGAGAATGAACACCGCGGCAATGGCCATCTTCAGCCAGTTCGACGAGTCCTCAAGGCCCAGTGCGACAGTCACCGCGTTCACGGTGATTCCTGCTGCCCCCACCCCGGCCAGTACGCTGGACAGCAGCAGGGCGTATCCGCCGATCCAGCCGATATGCGGCATGATCGCCTTGGACCCCCAGGTGAACACCGTCCCGGCATCGGGAGCGGCGTCGGTGAGGTGCTTGTAGGCCAGTGCGACGAAGAACATCGGGACCACCGCGATGATGAACACCACCGGAAGTTGGTAGCCCGCCTCGGCCGCCCCGTGGCCCAGAGCGCCGGTCAGGGAGTACGCCGGCGCGGTGGCCGCCAACCCGATCGAGACCGCGCCGACCAGCGACACCGACCCCTTCTTCAGACCTTTGGACTTCAGGTCGTGCATGGGTGGGTCGAGTTGATCCTTCTCCGCCATGTTCGGATTGTGCCACCGT